>Ga0307410_10001166_pt1 | contig 11585 bp, 12 predicted proteins | sample 322Ometagenome_3_FD_203707 | JGI IMG/M metagenome (GOLD analysis project Ga0307410, IMG submission 203707) | Maize rhizosphere microbial communities from greenhouse at UC Davis, California, United States - 322HYB-O-3 | ecosystem: Host-associated > Plants > Roots > Rhizosphere > Soil | place...
GTTCTCCGCCGCGTCCTTGTCCAGATCGTGCTGCCGCACCAGCCGGTCGACCGCCGCGCCGCGCGGCGTGCCGCGCAGCTCGCGCACCAGTTTGCCGATCGCGTATCCGAGCTCCACGGGACGTCCCGCCCGATCGCCGTGCCAGAACGGCATCTTCCCCGGTTCGCCCGGCGCCGGCGAGACCATCACCTTGTCATGGGTGATCTCCTCGACCCGCCATGTCGACGCGCCGAGCGTGAACGTCTCGCCGACCTGCGTCTCGAAGACCATCTCTTCGTCGAGCTCGCCGACCCGGACCGGGCGGTCGGCGCCGGAGAGGAACACGCCATACAGGCCGCGGTCGGGGATCGTGCCGGCGTTGGCAATCGCGACGCGCCGGGCGCCTTCGCGTCCGCTCAATGTGCCGCTCACGCGATCCCACGTGACCCGCGGGCGCAGCTCGGCGAATTCGTCGGACGGGTAGCGCCCCGAGAGCATGTCGAGCACGCCCTCGAACATGCGCCGACTCAGGTCGACGCATGGTGCCGCCCGCCTGACGAGTGCGAACAGGTCGTCAACCTGCCACGTGTCGAGCGCGGCCATCGCCACCACCTGCTGCGCGATGACGTCGAGCGGGTTGCGCGGGTAGCGCGTCGACTCGACCTGGCCCTCGTGCATGGAGCGGGCGACCGCGGCGCATGCGACGAGATCGCCGCGGAACTTCGGGAAAATGATCCCTTCGCTCACCGCTCCCGCCTGGTGTCCCGCGCGGCCGATCCGCTGCATGCCGCTGGCGACCGAGGGCGGCGCTTCGATCTGAATCACCAGATCGATGGCGCCCATGTCGATCCCCAGCTCCAGCGACGAGGTGGCGACGAGCGCGCGAATGCGGCCGGCCTTCAGCAGGTCCTCGATTTCGCTGCGTTGGGCGCGGGCGATCGATCCGTGATGGGAGCGCACGAGTGGTTCGCCGGCGAGCTCGTTGAGCGCGCCGGCCAATCGCTCGGCCAGCCGGCGGCTGTTGACGAAGATCAACGTGGAGCGGTGTCCGCGGATCAATTCGAGGAGCCGGGGGTGGATGGACGCCCAGATCGACGGACGCACCGGCCCCTGCGCCGCCGGCCCGCTCGGGATCTCGATCGGTGTGGCGAGGCGCGCCATGTCCTCGACTGGCACTTCGATGCGCAGCTTGAGAATCTTCTTGTCCGCCGCGTTGACGACGGTGACCGGCCGGTAGCGCGCCGGTTTGTCTTCGTCGGCGAACTCGTCGTGAAGCTCAGTCCGCACTTCGTCGAGCGGCCACCGAGGCACCAGGTCACCGGCGTCTTTGGCTTTCTTCTCGGTGCCTCTGTGTCTCCGTGGCTTTCGATCGCGCGTGACCCTCTCTTCGGCTCCGCCGAGAAAGCGCGCGACTTCGTCGAGCGGCCGCTGCGTGGCGGAAAGACCGATGCGCTGCAAGGGGAGTCGGCCGAAGCCGGCCCCCACGACCGCGTTCGCATGCGGCCGGCCCGTGCCGGCGCGCGCGCGACGATGGCGGGCGGCTGCTTCTTCCCCCTGCGCGCCGGCTTCAGCCGCCGCAGCGCGCAGCGCTTCGAGCCGCTCGATCGACAGCATCAGGTGCGCGCCGCGCTTACCCGGCACGAGGGCATGGATCTCGTCGACGATCAACGTGTCCACCGTCCGCAGCCGCTCGCGTGCGTTCGACGTCAGCAGGAGGAAGAGCGACTCGGGCGTCGTGATGAGGATGTCCGCCGCCTCACGTTGAAAGCGGGCGCGCTCCAGCGGCGGCGTGTCGCCGGTTCGGATGGCGATCTCCGGGATGTGCACGGCCACGCCGTGCGCGCGGGCGACGTTCGCGATTCCGGCCAGCGGCGCGCGGAGGTTGCGTTCCACGTCGACGGCGAGCGCCTTGAGCGGGGACACGTAAAGCACCCGGCAGCGCTCCTTCGCCGCTGGCGCCGGCTCGAACATCAGCCGGTTCAGACACCAGAGGAATGCGGTCAGCGTCTTGCCGCTCCCGGTCGGCGCGAGGATCAGCGTCGACTCACCGCGCGCGATCGCGGGCCAACCCTGCGCCTGCGGACGGGTCGGCGCCTGGAATGCGCCTTCGAACCATTCGCGTACCGCGCCGTGGAAGAGGTCGAGCGCCGAACTCCGGGGCACTGTTCGATTCTATGCCCGTATAATTGGGGTCTGGTCCCTGGTCTCTGGTCGGCTGCGACCTGGAGCCCCGCCCTGGGACCGGCATGCGCGTCATGGGCCCAGCGCGTGCGGAGATCGACCCAGGCCAGTGGCGTGTCCTTCCCAAGACGGGACCGGCCGCTCCGATGTCGCGGCCGGCGGATCGCAGTCGAGGCCTGTTGTGCGCCGTACCACTTCAGTTGATACACACCACTAGAGACCACACACCAGAGACGGACATCAGAGACGCGACCAATGGGTGATGCAGGAGAAGGACTTATCGACGCCGATGCGCGCCTCCAGGAGCGCATGGACGAACTCGAACAGGAACGGAAGAAGGCCAAGCAGGGCGGCGTGCAGGGCGATCCAGAGAAGGTCCGCCAGCTCGAGTCGCACCGTCTCGCCCGCACCGAGCTGCAGCGGCAGCTCGAGGCGACGACGCATCAGGCCCGCAAGCAGCAGCTGACGCAAGCGATTGCGGAGCTCGAGAAGCGCATCAAGCAGCTAAGCTGAACGCCGACTCCGATTCGCGATTCTGATTCGTCGGTTCAGAATCCGATTTCCGTGATGCCGAAAGGCGCGAGGAGCGCGCGCGCGCGCCTCGTGCCATCATCCGCGACGAACGCCGGCCAGTCGGCCGGCCGCTCGGGCGGCGAGACCTCGCGCGCTTCCTCCAGCACCTGCTCGAAGGCGTTCGCCGCGCGTGGCACTGTCGCGTGCGCACGCCACCAGGCGTGGGCTGCGGCGCCGAGGCGATCCCGCAGGGCGTTATCGTCTTTCAGCCTGCGCCGGGCCACGCGGCGCAAATGCTCCTCGTCGCGCGGGTCGATGGCCACGCAGATGGGCGGCTCCGCCGACCGCGGCTGCCAGTCGTGCGGATCGATCGAGGGCCAATCCGCAGTTTCCGTGCAATCGAATACCGCCACCGCTCGGCCGGCGGCGAAGCCGGCGAGCGCGTCGGTCAGCGGCGCGCCATCCACGGGCCACTGCAGCGGCTCGACGATCGCGTCGCGCGGTCCTTCGAGCGGCTCGACCCCCGGCGTGATCGCGCGGACGCGTGCGGCTGGATAGTCGTCCTGCAATATTTCGGCGACCGGCGCGTGGGGAACGACAACGATTCGGGACGCGTGAAGCGGGAAGCTGGTGCGCGGCCCGCGTCCGCCGGAGACGAGGTGCGGAACGGCGACAGAGCGGAGCAAAGTGACGCCTGGATAGTGAAGGACGTACGGCCAGATGAACTGATGGGCCGGGGTGTTGTCCAGCTCGTAGATGCAGAGATCGAACGGCGTGCGCGCGTGCTGCCAGACGAAATCGTGCGCGCGGCGAGCCACGATGACCTCGATGTCGTGTCGGGGCGCCAGCGCCTCGATGAGCAGGGCCGTATCGTCGGTCGGCGCAGGCCTCGCGTCGCGGCTCGCGCTCACGTCGCGTGCGCCGGACGCGGGTCGGAACCACGCAAGTCGCATCGAACGAATTTGACCATAGCAGCGGCGTTCGATAGCATGGACAGGTTTGGGAAACTCTTCACAAGCAGGACAGAAGGGCACGCGATGGGCTGGATAGGCGTTCTGATCATGATCGGCCTGGCGGTTGCGTTCGCGCTGACCATGATCGGCCTGTCGCTGCTGGTCGGCCCGCGCAATCCCACGCCGGAGAAGCTGGCGCCCTACGAGTGCGGCATGCCGGCCGTCGGCGACGCGCGCGAGCGGCAGTCGGTGAAGTTTTACCTCGTGGCGATGATCTTCCTGCTCTTCGACATCGAGGTCGCCTTCCTCTATCCGTGGGCAATGGCGCTGCGCGATCTGGGGTGGACCGGCTTCTTCCAGATCCTCACGTTCTTCCTGATCCTGGTGGTCGGCTACATCTACGTCTGGCGGAAGGGCATTCTCGACTGGGGCCCGGTGGCGCGGCCGGTGCGCGTGCGGCGCGCCGTCGCCGCCGACCGTGGCGCCAACGCCGACCTCGAGGGTCGCCTGCACGGCCGATCGGTCGCCTGACGCCCGCGGCCTCGCGCGAACGCTATGGGCATTGAATCCGAGATCGAGATCCCCGTCCTCACGACGACCGTCGAGAAGATGGTGCAGTGGGCGCGCAAGTCGGCCATCTGGCCGGTGACGTTCGGCCTGGCGTGCTGCGCCATCGAGATGATGGCGATGAGCTGCTCGCGCTACGACATCGCGCGCTTCGGCGCCGAGGTGTTCCGCGGCTCGCCGCGCCAGGCGGACCTGATGATCGTCGCCGGCCGGCTGTCGCGGAAGATGGCGCCGGCGCTCCGGCGCATCTACGACCAGATGCCCGAGCCGAAGTGGGTGATCTCGATGGGCGCCTGTGCATCGATCGGCGGCGTGTTCGACAACTACGCGATCGTCCAGGGTGTCGACCAGGTGGTGCCGGTTGACGTGTACGTGCCCGGCTGTCCTCCCCGGCCGGAGTCCCTCATCTACGGGATCGTCCAGCTCCAGCAGAAGATCGCAAACTCGAAGATCGCGTGATGGACGCCGCTGCCATCGTCGAGACGATCACGCCGCTCGTGCCGGGCGCGCTGCTCGAGACCGTTCCGAGCGTGGACTTCCCGACCCTCTACGCCCCTTGCGCACAGATCGTGGAGGTCTGCCGCGCGCTGCGCGACACGCCGTCGCTGCGCTTCGATATGCTCGTCGAGGTGACCGCGGTCGATTTCTTCCCGCGCACGCCGCGTTTCGAGGTCGTCTATCACCTGGTGTCGGTCGCGAACCGCTTGCGGCTGCGCGTCAAGACGCGGGTGGACCTCGGCGTCGCCGTGCCGACCGTCTCCGGCGTGTGGGCCGCCGCGGGCTGGCCCGAGCGCGAGGTGTGGGACATGTTCGGCATCGTGTTCGACGGACACCAGGACCTGCGCCGCATCCTGATGCCGGAAGATTGGGAGGGCCACCCGCTCCGCAAGGACTATCCGGTGCAGATCCGGAAGGTCGCGCAGACGTACCAGCCGCTGGAAGTCACCGAGCAGGATTTCCGCGCGAATCTCGAACGGGATCGCACGCGGCGGCCGACGACGCACTAGGCGCAGCGCGGAGCGGGCGACCGTGCGGGACAGGATGGCCACTGAGACACGGAGACACCGGCGCCCGATCACGGGTGATGCCGCGGTTGCCCGGTGCTTCCAGGGCCGGGCCGATTGGGACGGCGAGTCGCCCCGCTGATGGACGCGAAGGCGCGCGCGGCGCTGTACGAGCAGGTGTTCGCGGCGACGATCGCGGCGCACGAGCGGGCGCGCCGGCAGGACACGGCGCCGCTGTTCGAAGCAGCATCGGCGATTGTGCGTGCGGTGCGGGCGGGCGGAAAGGTGCTCGTGTTCGGCAATGGCGGGAGCGCCGCGGACGCGCAGCACACGGCGGCGGAGCTGGTCGGCCGGCTCGAGCGCGAGCGCGGCGCGATTGCCGCGGTCGCGCTTTCCACTGACACGAGCATCCTGACCGCGGTCGCCAACGACTACGGCTTCGAGCGGGTGTTCGCGCGACAGGTGGAGGCGCTCGGGCGGCGCGGGGACGTGGCGCTCGCGATTTCCACGAGCGGCGCGTCGACGAACGTGCTGGCGGCGGTCGAGACCGCTCGCGCCGCGGGCCTCGTCGTCGTCGCGCTGACCGGGCGGGACGGGGGCGCACTCGGGCCGGCGGCCGACATCGACGTGCACGTGCCGGAAGGCGATACGGCGCGGGTGCAGGAGGTGCACAGGACGTTGCTGCACATCCTGTGCGAGTTGGTGGAACGGGAACTCTGAACTTTGACATGGCAGGCATACGCACGGAAACGATGACGGTCAACATGGGGCCCCAGCACCCCAGCACGCACGGCGTGCTGCGGCTCGTGCTGGAGCTCGATGGAGAGACGGTCAATGCGGCGAACGTCACGATCGGGTACCTGCACACCGGGATCGAGAAGACCGCCGAACAGAAGAAGTGGCAGCAGGTCATCCCGCTCGTGGAGCGGATGGACTACCTGGCCGCGCAGTCGAACAGCCTCGCCTACGCGATGAGCGTCGAGAAGCTGCTCGGGCTCGAGATGCCGGAACGCGTGCAGGACATCCGCGTGCTGCTCGCGGAGCTGCAGCGCATCAGCAGTCATCTCGTGTGGCTGGGCACGCATGCCATGGAGATCGGCGCGGTCTCGGTGATGATGTACTGCTTCCGGGAGCGCGAGCTCCTGATGAACATCAACGAGCTGATTGCCGGCTTCCGCATGTTCCCCAGCTATATACGGGTGGGCGGGCTGCGCGAGGACCTCCCGCGGGGGTTTCACGACGCGGTGAACGCGTTCCTCGATCGCTTCCCGGGCAAGCTGCGCGAGTACGAAGACCTGCTGACGAAGAACGAGATCTTCCGGACGCGCACCGAGAACGTCGGTGTGCTCTCGCACGAGGACGCGATCGGGTGGGGGCTGTGCGGGCCGATGGCCCGCGGGTCGGGGTCGAGCTACGACGTCCGCAAGGTGTTCCCCTACCTGACGTATCCGGCCTACGAGTTCGACGTGCCGACGGCGACCGAGGGCGATGTCTACGCCCGCTATCGCGTCCGCATCGCGGAGATGCACGAGAGCGTGAAGATCTGCCGCCAGGCGATTGCGCGCATCACCCCGTCCGGTGAGTGGGCGTGCAGCGACCCGCGCGTCGTGCCGCCGCCGAAGGACAAGGTCTACACAGAGATGGAAGCGCTCATCCAGCACTTCCTGATCTATTCGCAGGGGTTCACGGTGCCGGCGGGTGAGGCCTATGTGCCGGTGGAGGGGCCGCGCGGCGAGCACGGGGTCTACGTCGTGTCCGACGGCACCAACCGGCCGTGGCGCATCAAGATGCGTCCGCCGGCGTTCCTCGCCTGCCAGGCGCTGCCGAAACTAATCGAGGGCGGCATGATCGCGGACGTCATCGCGGTCATCGGCTCCTCCGACGTGGTCATGGGAGATGTGGACCGGTGAGCTTTCACGCCAGGATGGAGTACGCGCCAGCGAAGTTCCACAAGTCGGAACGCAAGCTGGCCGAGGCGGGTGAGGAGTTCGCGTACACGCCGGACAACCAGAAGATCTTCGACGAGCTGGTCACGCATTACCCGCCCGATCGGCGCAAGTCGGCGATTCTCTACGCGCTCTACCTGGTGCAGGACCAGCAGGGTTACATCTCGCGCGCGTCGATGCGCTTTGTCGCCCAGCAGATCGGCTGCACGCCGGCCGAAGTCGAGGACGTCGTCTCCTACTACGTGATGTTCTTCACGCGGCCGGTCGGCAGATACGTCATCAGCGTCTGCCGCACGCTGTCGTGCGCGCTGAACGGCGCGGAGCGGGTCACCGCGGCCTTGAGCCGCGAGCTCGGCATCCGCCCGGGACAAACGGAGCCTTCGGGGACGTTCACGCTCACGGAGTTCGAGTGCCTCGGCGCGTGCGACCGCGCTCCGGTCGTCATGGTCAACAACGATCACTGGCACGAGTGCCTGAAGCCGGAGGCGGTGCCGCAGTTCATCCAGGATCTGCGCACGCGCGGGCTCGCGGCGTTGAGCGGCTGCGTGCACGAGGTCGAGGGGCCGGGCGCCGGGAGCGAGGGTCGCTAAGATGCCGTTCGAACCGGTCCTCACGAAATTCGTTCGCCAGCCGAACTCGTTCACGCTCGACTTCTACCGCCAGAACGACCTCGGCTACGAAGCGCTCCGCAAGGCGGTCACGACGATGCAGCCGAACGACGTGATCGAGACGGTGAAGGCGTCGGGACTGCGCGGACGCGGCGGGGCGGGCTTTCCCACCGGCATGAAGTGGCAGTTCGTGCTGAAGGACACGCCCAAGCCGAAATACATCGCGTGCAATGCCGACGAGAGCGAGCCGGGGACGTTCAAGGACCATCTGCTCATGGAGCGCAACCCGCATCTGCTGATCGAGGGGTGCGCGATCGGGTGCTACGCCATCGGCGCGAAGGTGGCCTACATCTACATCCGCGGCGAGTTCTACCACGTGCAGAAGCAGCTGCAGGCGGCGGTGGACGAGGCCTACCGGGCCGGGTTCCTGGGAAAGAACATCTTCGGCAGCGGCTTCGACTGCGACGTCTTCGTGCACCGCGGCGCCGGTGCCTACGAGGCGGGCGAGGAGACGGCGCTCATCGAATCGCTCGAAGGGAAGCGCGCACAGCCACGCATCAAGCCGCCGTTTCCGGCGGTGAGCGGACTCTACAACTGCCCGACCGCCGTCAACAACGTCGAGACGCTCTGCAACGTGCCGCTGATCATCGCCAACGGCGTGGAGTGGTACACGGGGATCGGGCCGGAGAAGAACACGGGACCGAAGCTGTACTGCGTCAGCGGTCACGTGAGGAAACCTGGCGTGTTCGAGGCCTCCATGGACGTCACGCTGCGGCAGCTGATCTTCGACTACGCCGGCGGCGTGCGCGAGGGCCGCACGTTGAAGGCGGTGATTCCGGGTGGCTCGTCCACGCCGGTGCTGCTGCCCGACCAGATCGACATCCAGGCGAGCTTCGACGGCATCGCGAAGGCCGGCTCGATGCTCGGGTCGGCGGCGATCATGGCGCTCGACGACACGACCTGCATGGTGTGGCTGGCCAAGAACCTCCTGCACTTCTACCGCCACGAGTCGTGCGGGAAGTGCACGCCCTGCCGCGAGGGCGCGGACTGGCTGCTCAAGCTGCTCACGCGCATCGAGGCAGGGGAGGGACGCACGAAGGACATCGACCTGCTGCTCGACGTGTCGAAGAACATCGCCGGCAAGACGCTCTGCCCGTTCGGCGACGCCGAGGTGGCGCCGGTCGTCTCGACGATCAAGCACTTCCGGGCTGAATACGAGGCGCACGTGCGCGAAGGGCGGTGCACCGTTCCGGCTGACTGGCGTGCCGCCGAGCCGGTACTGGCGCACCATTGAGCGACAACGTCCACCCCCAACTCCCACCGCCGACCGTGCGGGAGCCGGCCGCTGGTGGTGGGTCGCTTGGCAGTTGGCAGTTGGTAATTGGCTGTTGACATGGATCTGACCCTCGTCGCCCAGCTGATCGTCATCGGCTTCGTCTTCTTCATGCTGCTGAACTCGGCGGCCATCATGGTGCTCGTCGAGCGCAAGGTGTGCGCGTTCATGCAGCAGCGGCTCGGCCCGGTGCGGACCGGGCCCTGGGGCGCGATGCAGCCGATGGCCGACATCGTCAAGCTGCTGTTCAAGGAGGAGCTGCGGCCGAAGGCCGCCGATCGAATCCTCTTCACGCTGGCGCCGATCATCTCCACGGTTGCGGCGTTCGTCGCGTTCTCCACCGTGCCGTTCGGGGCATCCACCGACTTCTTCGGCCTGCTCGACGAGCCGATTCCGCTCGTCGCCTCGGACGTGAACGTCGCGATTCTGGTCGTGTTTGCCGTCGCGTCGATGGGCGTCTACGGCATCGTGATCTCGGGCTGGGCGTCGAACAGCAAGTATTCGCTCCTCGGCGCGCTGCGCTCCTCGGCACAGATGATCAGCTACGAACTGGCCTACGGCACGGCGCTCGCGGCGGTGATCGTGATGGCCGGATCGCTCTCGATTCGCGAAATCGTCGACGCGCAGGCGGGCTACTGGGCGGGATTCATCCCGCGGTGGTATCTCATCCCGCAGTTCTTCGGCTTCCTCATCTTCATGACGGCGGGCATCGCCGAGACGAATCGCGCGCCCTTCGACTTTCCTGAAGCCGAGCAGGAGCTCGTCGCCGGCTACCACACCGAGTACAGCTCCACGCGGTTCGCGCTGTTCTTCCTCGCCGAGTACATCAACATGGTCACCGTATCGGCGGTGGCGACGAACCTGTTCCTCGGCGGCTGGCATGGCCCATTCATCCCGGAGGCCTACGGCTGGATCTGGTTCCTCATCAAGGTGGCGCTGCTGCTCTTTGTCTACGTGTGGATCCGGTGGACGCTGCCGCGCTACCGCTACGACCAGCTGATGCAGTTCGGGTGGAAATTCCTGCTGCCCGCGTCGGTGATCAACCTGCTCGCGACGGCGGCCGGCGTGCTGTACTTCAATGTCTGACCAGGTGCTCTTCTACGCCTTCGGCGCCTTCGCGGTGCTGACCTCCGCGCTCGTCATCGGGCAGAGCAACCCGATGTACAGCGTGTTGCTGCTGGTCGCGTCCTTCGGGGCGATCTCCGGACTCTACGTGCAGCTCGACGCGCCGTTCATGGCGGTGATTCAGATCATCGTCTACGCGGGCGCGATCATGGTGCTCTTCCTCTACGTCGTGATGCTGCTCAACGCGCCCCAGGAGGACGCCTCCGAATGGGATCGGGCGCACCCGCTCCGCCGCCCTGGCGCCGCCCGCGTCGGAGCCGTCCTCGCGCTCCTCCTCGTGCTGCAACTCGGGTGGGCGCTATCGCGGACGCTCGACGCCCGCGACACGGTGGGAGCGCAGGCGGACGCGGAGACCGTCAGCTCGGTCCGCACCATCGGCCGTGTGATGTTCACCGATTACGTGTTCGCGTTCGAGGCGACGTCGATCCTCATTCTGGTGGCGATGGTGGGCGCGATTCTCCTCGCCCGCCGCGAGACCGACCGATGACACCGCTCAGCCACTACCTGATTCTCTCGGCCATTCTCTTCTCCATCGGCAGCGCCGGCGTGTTCATGCGCAAGAACCTGATCACGATCCTGCTCTCGATCGAGATCATGCTCAACGCGGTGAACCTGACGTTCATCGCCTTCGGGCGCTTTCTTGGCGTTGTCGACGGCCAGATCATCGTCGCGTTCGTGATGACCGTGGCCGCCGCCGAGGCTGCGGTCGGCCTCGCCATCATCGTGGCGCTCTTCCGCCACCGCGAGTCGCTCAACCCCGACGCGTTCACGTCGCTGAAGTGGTGATCCGGTGCTCTCGCTGATTCCGCTGTTTCCGTTCCTCGGGTTCGTCGTGAACTCGCTGGCCGGCCGCCGGCTGCCGAAGGCGGTCTCCGGAGGCCTTGCGTCGCTCGCGATGCTCGCGTCGTTCCTGCTGTCGGCGCTGCTGGTGTGGCGCCTCGCCGGCATGGCGCCCGACGCCCGCGTCATCGAGCAGCGGGTCTACACGTGGATTGCATCGGGCGAGTTCACCGTCGATCTCGCGTTCCGCCTCGACACGCTCTCCGCCGTGATGATCCTCGTCGTCACCGGCATCGGCTTCCTCATCCACGTGTACTCGACCGCGTACATGCACCAGGAGATCGACAGCGAGTACGCGCGCTACTTCTCGTATCTGAACCTCTTCGCCTCGTTCATGCTGGTGCTCGTCCTCGGTGCGAACTTCCTCGTCATGTTCGTCGGCTGGGAGGGCGTCGGCCTCTGTTCGTACCTGCTGATCGGCTTCTGGTTCGCGAAGAAGTCGGCCGCTGACGCCGGCAAGAAGGCATTCGTCGTCAACCGCATCGGCGACTACGCGTTCATCCTCGGCATGCTGCTCATTGCGACCCGGCTGGGCA
>Ga0307410_10001167_pt1 | contig 11584 bp, 9 predicted proteins | sample 322Ometagenome_3_FD_203707 | JGI IMG/M metagenome (GOLD analysis project Ga0307410, IMG submission 203707) | Maize rhizosphere microbial communities from greenhouse at UC Davis, California, United States - 322HYB-O-3 | ecosystem: Host-associated > Plants > Roots > Rhizosphere > Soil | place...
TCGAAAGTCGAGCAGAAGGGGGTCGCGTTCCTGCTGCCGAAGCTCGAGAAATACGAGATCACGCTCGTGTGCACGAGCTCGGATCCGCTCGGCAATCTCGCCGCCGAAGGCCGCTTCGACGCCGCCCTGCTCTCGCAGCTGACCCAGGGCGCCGTGATGCTTCCTCCGCTGCGCGCGCGACGCGACGACATTCCGCCGCTGATCGAGCGCTTCTGGCGCGAAGCGACGCGCGGCGACCCATCCGCCCCGCTGCTCGCGGCCCTTCCGCCGCCTGCGCTGGCGGCGCTGACGAACGCCCACTGGCCGGGAAACCTCGATCATCTCGCGAGCGTGGTCGCCAACCTGGCGCTCGTGCGCAGCGACATCACGCCGGATCACGTCAAGCGCCTGCTGGGCGAATCGGCGGCGCCCGAGCAGCCCGTCGCGCCCGAGATCACGTCGCGCTTCTTCGACCTCCCGTTGCGCGAGGCGCGGGAGGCGTTCGAGCGAATCTACTTCGAGCAGCTTCTCGGTCGCGAGCAGAGCAACATGAGCCGCGTCGCGGAGAAGGCGGGCCTCGAGCGCACGCACCTGTACCGGAAGCTGAAGCAGCTGAACATCCGGTTCTCTCGCCGCACCGACGACAGCGGGCTCTGAGCGCGCCCGACGTGTCTCCTCGTCCGCCCGGCGCACAACCGTTGCTGCCGCTGATCGTCGGCGCGATCGGCATCGTGTTCGGCGACATCGGCACGTCGCCGCTGTACACGATGCGCGAAGTGTTCAGCGGCGCGCACGGCATGCCGCTGACCCCCGAGAACGTCTACGGTCTGCTGTCGCTCGTGTTCTGGGCGCTCGTCGTGATCGTGACGCTCAAGTACGTCGTGCTGATCATGCGCGCGGACAACCACGGCGAAGGCGGCATCCTCGCGCTGACCGCGCTCGTCGCGCAGGGCCTCGAGCGGCAGAACCGGCTGCGGTGGTGGCTGGTCGGGTTCGGCATCTTCGGCGCCGCGATGTTCTTCGGCGACGCGATGATCACGCCGGCCATCTCCGTCCTCGGCGCCGTCGAAGGGCTCGAGGTCATCGCGCCGGGCATGGACGACTATGTCGTGCCGGTCGCGGTGACGATCATGGTCGCGCTGTTCGCGATCCAGAAGCACGGCACGGCGTCGGTCGGCCGCCTGTTCGGCCCGATCACCTGCCTGTGGTTCCTCGTGCTCGCTGTCCTCGGCGTCATGCACATCGCCGAGAACCCGTCGGTGCTCGCGGCGCTGTCGCCGCTCTACGCTTTCCACTTCGTGGTCGCCCATCCGCTCGCGACGTTCCTCTCGCTGGGCGCCGTCGTGCTCGCCGTCACGGGGACGGAAGCGCTGTACGCCGACATGGGACATTTCGGCCGAACGCCGATCCGCCGCGCGTGGCTGTACTTCGTCTTCCCGGCGCTCGTGCTCAACTACTTCGGCCAGGGAGCGCTGCTGCTCGACCAGCCGACGGCGATCAAGAATCCCTTCTACCTGATGGCGCCGTCGTGGGCGCTCGTGCCGTTGCTGGTGATCGCGACGGCTGCCGCGATCATCGCCTCGCAGGCGGTCATCTCCGGCGCGTTCTCGCTCGCCCGCCAGGCCGTGCAGATGGGCTACTGCCCGCGACTGCAGGTCGAGCACACGTCCGAGCGCGAGATCGGGCAGATCTACGTGCCCTTCATCAACTGGACGCTTTTCATCGCGGTCGTGCTGCTCGTCGTCGGATTCCAGAGCTCGAGCGCGCTCGCCGGCGCGTACGGCATCGCCGTCACGCTCGCGATGCTCATCGATTCGGTGCTGATCTTCTTCGTCATGCGCCGGATCTGGCACTGGTCGCTCCCTGCGGCGATCGCGATCGCGCTACCGCTCGCGCTGGTCGACTGCGCGTTCCTCGCGTCGAACGGGTTGAAGATCCCCGCGGGCGGCTGGTTCCCGCTGCTGATCGGAGGCATCGTGTTCACGCTGCTGACGACCTGGAAGCGCGGACGCGGCCTCCTCATGCACCGCCTCGCCGAGGAAGCGATGCCGCTCGACATCTTCGTCGACAGCATCAGCGCGGCGCCGCCGATGCGCGTGCCCGGCACGGCGGTCTTCCTGACGTCGACGCCCGAGAGCGTCCCGCACGCGCTGCTGCACAACCTCAAGCACAACAAGGTGCTGCACGAGCGCGTCGTCTTCCTGACGATCGTCGTGCGCGACTATCCGTACGTGAGCGAGGACGATCGCCTCGACATCGCGCCGCTCGGCGCCGACTTCTACCGCATCTACGTGTATTACGGATTCAAGGACGATCCCGACGTGCCGGAGGCGCTCGCGCTCGCGACGCGGCGCGGGTTCGTGTTCGACATGATGGACACGTCGTTCTTCCTGTCGCGCGAGACGCTGATCCCGACGCGCGTGCCGGGCATGGCGATGTGGCGCGAGCGGCTGTTCACGTCGATGTCGAAGAACGCGGTGAAGGCGTCGGACTTCTTCGGCGTGCCGACGAACCGCGTCGTCGAACTGGGGACGCAGGTCGAGCTCTGAGCCCCAAAGAAAACGGCCCGCGGAGGTCCGCGGGCCGTGCCAGTCGCGCAACGCGTGGGTCAGGCGACTTCGGCCATCGCCCCGCGCATCTGCTTCAGCGCCTTGCTCTCGATCTGGCGGATGCGCTCGGCCGACACCCCGTACTCGTCGGCGAGCTGCTGGAGCGTCGCCTGGTCTTCCTCGCGGAGCCAGCGCGCCTCGATGATGCGGCGGCTGCGCGCGTCCAGCTTGCCGAGCGCTTCCTGCAGGCCCTCGTGACGGCGCGTCTCGATCTGAACGCGCTCGAGTCGCTCCGAGGGCTCCTCGCCCTCATCGGCGAGCCACGCGATCGGGGCGCTCGGCGCTTCGTCGTCGGCGCCCGGCGTCGGATCGAGCGCGATGTCCGAGCCGGACAGGCGCGTCTCCATCTCCAGCACTTCCTCGGGCTTCACCCCGAGCGTGCGCGCGATCTCGTTGGCTTCCGTCGTCGACAGCGAGCCCGTGTGCGGCTTCATGCTGCGCAGGTTGAAGAACAGCTTGCGCTGCGCCTTGGTGGTGGCGACCTTCACCAGGCGCCAGTTGCGGAGGATGTACTCGTGGATCTCGGCGCGGATCCAGTGCAGTGCGAACGACACCAGTCGCACGCCGCGCTCCGGGTCGAAGCGGCGCACGGCCTTCATCAGGCCGACGTTGCCTTCCTGGATCAGGTCGGCCTGGGGTAGCCCGTAGCCGAGGTAATTGCGTGAAACCGCCACGACGAGCCGCAGGTGCGACAGCACGAGCTGTCGAGCGGCGTCGACGTCTTCATGCGCACGCCAGCGACGGCCGAGGTCGACCTCCTGCTCCGCGGTCAAGAGCGGGAAGCGGTTGACCGCCTGGATGTAGTGATCCAGGCTCCCGAGCGAGCTCGGAGTCGGGAATGCGAGCGCGGTACCGGTCATCAACGGATCTCCTCTTGCACGGGCCGGACGGGGTGACGACGAGTGCCTCGAAGGGTCCGACCCGTAGTCTAGCACTCGGGGTGTAGGAGTGCTAAGCGCCGGGGAAAGTTCCCGAGTGATTTGGTCGGGCATCGTCGAATCGCCGGGTTCTTGCCTTATTTTTCAGGTGCTTGCGCCGTGTCGCCGCGACCGGACGCCGCTTCGGAGGCACGAACTGCGCTGGTCCATCTGTCCGTCGTTCACAACGCGGGAGCGTGATTCCGCCGCCGGCGCGACCGTTCGGGCCCGCCATAGAAGCCCGACCCGCGGGGACTGCCGAAGTTCGCGCAGGAAAGCCGATCGCGCCCCGGTCCCACGGGCGCCTTCTCGCTGTTGCTACGTGGATCAGGCGGCGGGGAGGAGCGCGTCGACGAACTCGCGCGCGACAAACGGCCGGAGATCGTCCAGGCCCTCGCCCACGCCGATGAACCGGATCGGAATCGGGTGCTGCTTCGCGATGGCCGCGACCATCCCCCCCTTGGCCGAGCCGTCGAGCTTGGTGACGATCAACCCGGTGAGGCCGATCGCGGCATCGAACGCCTTCACCTGCGCGAGGCCGTTCTGCCCGGTGTTCGCATCGAGCACCAGCAGCACCTCCTGCGGCGCGGCGGGCTCGGCCTTGGCGATGACGCGCTTGACCTTGCGCAGCTCCTCCATCAGGTGCAGCTGCGTGGGCAGGCGACCCGCCGTGTCCGCGAGCATGACGTCGGTCCCGCGGGCGCGCGCTGCCCCGACGGCATCGAAGGTCACGGCGGCCGCGTCGCCGCCTTCCTGCGTGATGACCGCTACACCGTTGCGGGCGCCCCAGATCGCGAGCTGCTCGCGGGCGGCGGCGCGGAACGTGTCGCCCGCGGACAGAAGCACCGTGTGGCCCTGCTGCTGCAGCCACTTCGCGAGCTTTCCGATCGACGTCGTCTTCCCGGCGCCGTTCACGCCGGCGATCATGATGACGAACGGCCGGCTGCCGGCGATCGCCATCGGCTGCTCGAGCGGCCGGATCAGGTCCAGCAGCGCCTGGCGCAACAGCTCGCGCGGATCCGCGTTCCGGCCGGATCCCGCATAGCGCTCCTTCAGGTCCTCGAGCAGGTGTCGCGTCGCGTCGATGCCGACGTCCGCCGTGAGCAGCGCGATCTCGAGATCGTCGAGCGCCGCCTCGTCCAGCACCTTGTTGCGCAAGACGCCGGTCAGCGCGTCGGAGAGCTTGTCGCGCGAGGCGGCCAGTCCGGAGCGCAGGCGCTCGGCCCACGATCGCCGGGGCTCCGACGCCGTGGCCGCCGACTGCCCGGCCGCCTCCGACGGGGGTGGCGCAGGCGGCGCGACCTCCGCCGGCGCCTCGGCCGGCGGCAGGTCGGGCAACGGGGACTCGGGCGCGGGTTTGCGCTTGAAGAAATCGAACACGGACGTGACGGCGTTGGACAGGCGCGAGCCGGTAATGGAATTCTACGCGGCAGCCAGTGGCTGACCGTCGCGTCCCTTGCCCCGTTCCCCGAATGCCGTGCGCATCATCGGCGGCCGCTGCCGCGGTCGCGTCGTGCGCTTTCCGGCCACGGCGGCCGTGCGCCCGACGCCCGACCGGGTCCGCGAAACGCTGTTCAACTGGCTGGGCCAGTCGATGGACGACCGCGCGACGCTCGAGCCCTACGCCGGCAGCGGCGTGCTGTCGCTCGAGTCGCTGTCCCGCGGCGCCCGCCTCGCGGTGGCGGTCGACCAGGACGCGCGCCTGGTGGCGTCACTTCGTGACAACGCCGCGCACATGGCGCTCGCCGGCTGCGAACCCCACCGCGCCGACGCGCGGCGATTCCTGGCGGGCGAGGTCAGACGGTTCGACGCGATCTTTCTCGATCCGCCGTTCGGCGACGACCCGTGGGACTGGCTGCTGACGGCGTGCGAAGCGCGACTCGCACCCGGCGGGGCGATCTACGCCGAAGCCGCGCACCCGGTGGCGCCGCCCGCCGCCCTCACGGTCGTGCGAAGCGGCCGCGCAGGGCAGGTGTATTACCATCTGCTCCGACGGCCGGAAGACGCGTGACGCGCGCGGCCGCCGCGAGCCATGCTGAAGGTCGTCTATCCCGGCACGTTCGACCCGTTCACGCGCGGGCACGAGGACCTCGTGCGGCGCGCGGCACGGTTGTTCGATGCGGTCGTCGTGGGGATTGCCGCGAGCGAGGCGAAACGGCCGATGTTCTCGGCGGCGGAGCGGGCGGACATGACCCGCGAAGTGCTGGCGCCCTATCCGAACGTCACCGTCACGACGTTCTCGACGCTGCTGATGGACTTCGTGCACGAGCAGGGGGCGCGCGTCGTCCTTCGCGGACTCCGCGCGGTGTCCGACTTCGAGTACGAGTTCCAGATGGCGGGCATGAACCGCAACCTCCACCCGGATGTCGAAACGCTGTTCCTCACGCCGTCCGAGCAGTACATGTTCATCTCCTCGACCATCGTCCGGGAAATCGCCCGCTTCGGCGGCGACGTGGCCGCGTTCGTCCACCCGCTGGTCAACGAGCGACTGAAGGCCAACGTCGCCCGGCGTGGGTAGGAGCGAAGATGGCGCTGATGATCACCGACGAGTGCATCAACTGCGACGTGTGCGAGCCCGAGTGCCCGAACGAGGCGATCTCGCAGGGCGTCGAGATCTACGTCATCGACCCCGCCCGCTGCACCGAGTGCGTCGGTCACTTCGATACGCCGCAATGTCGCGAGGTCTGTCCGGTCGACTGCATCCCGGTCAGCCCGGATCACGTGGAAACGCCCGACGCGCTGCGGCTCAAGTACCAGGGACTGATGGCGGCGAAGACGCCGGCCTGACCTGCCTCCCGCGCCGCGCCAGGTTCGACGCCGCAGCGGCAGCGGGGCGCGTCGCGTCCGCCAGCGGTCATGCGCACGGCGTGCCGGCGATCGGGTCGTGGCGACCGTTGTAGCGTACTGGCGCATCTTTTGCTGCCGCTGCCTTCCCCGTTCGCCGTTCGCGGCGACGGCTTCGCGAAGGAGGACCCATGATTCGACGCCTCGGACTGCTGGCAGCGGTCGCGCTCGCGCTCGCCGCCGCGCCGGTCCGCGCGCAGGAAGGCGTCACCGACAAGTCGATCCTCATCGGCCAGTCGGCGGCGATGACCGGACCTGCCGCGCAACTCGGCATCCAGATGCGCGCGGGCGCCAAGCTGTGGCTCGACCACGTCAATTCGCAAGGCGGCATCAACGGCCGCCAGGTCGAGCTCCGGACGCGCGACGACAAGTACGAAGCGAGCCTCGCGGCCGAGAACACGCGCAAGCTCATCAACGAGGACCGCGTATTCGCGCTGTTCGCGTACGTCGGCACGCCGACGTCGAGCGCGGCGTTGCCGATCTTCACCGAAGCGCGCGTGCCGTTCGTCGCTCCGTTCACCGGGGCCGAGCTCTTGCGCGTGCCCTTCAACCGCTACATCTTCAACGTCCGCGCGAGCTACTACGACGAGACCGAGGCGATCGTCGAGCACCTGACGCGCATCGGCGCGCGCAAGATCGCGGTCTTCTACCAGTCCGACAACTACGGGCAGGCGGGTCTCGACGGCACGACGCGCGCGCTGACCAAGCGCAACCTCAAGGTTCACGCGAGCGGCACGGTCGAGCGCAACACGACCCACGTCGCCGAGGCGGTGAAGGCGATCAATGCCTCGCAGCCGGACGCCGTCGTGATGATCTCGGCGTACACGTCGACGGCCGAATTCGTCCGGCAGATGAAGAAGCAGGGCAGCCTCGCGTCGTTCTATACGGTGTCGTTCGTCGGCAGCAAGGCGCTCGCCGACGCGCTCGGCAGTGAAGGCCATGGCGTGACGATCTCCCAGGTCGTGCCGTTTCCCTGGAGCCCGCTGACGCCCGTCGTGCGCGAGTACCTGGAGCTCGCGAAGCGCGCGAACGGCTTCGAAGTGAACTTCAGCTCGCTCGAGGGATTTCTCGCGGCCAAGGTGCTCACCGAAGGGCTTCGCCGCGCGGGCCGTGACCTCACGCGCGAGCGGTTCGTGACCGCCATGGAAAGCGTCACGAACCTGGACCTCGGCGGCTTCGGCGTCGCGTTCTCGGCGACCAATCACAATGCGTCGAAGTACGTCGACCTCGCGATGATCGGCAGGGAAGGGAAGTTCGTGCGCTGAGCGCGCGCGGCCCGGCGGAAATCGCGGCCGCTTCCTGCGCGGTGGGCCGGCCACGGGGGTCGAGCAGCTCGGAAGCGCAAAAGGCCCGCAAGCGCGGGCCTTTTCGCGTGTGCGCCGGGCGCGCCGGCGTCAGCCGTTTGCCGCCATCGGCACCATCTCGGGCGCGTCGACGATCTCGTCGATGGCCGCGACTTCGCGCTCCAGCGCGCGCAGTTGCCGGTCGAGCGCTTCCTGCTGCTGCGCGAGCTCGGCGACGCGATCCTCGAGCTCGTCGCTCGCGCGGTGGATGCGCTTGATGCTCTCGAGCCGGCGCTTGAGCTGCAGATGGTGCTCCTTCACCTGCGTCTCGAGCGGGCCCATCACGGCCCGGAGCCACGCGTCGGCATCGCGGTTGGCGACGTCGTAGACGTGCTTCGCGCGCGACGCGACCGTCTCGAAGAATCGTCGCATCAGCGCGAACTTCGCCTTGCTCACCATGTTCCACAGCGTGTTGAAATGCTCGTTGTACGCGCGCTCCAGCCGCTCGATCTCCTTGCGGTACTTCAGCACGGAGAACGGCGGCGGCACGAACGGCTCGAGACCGTGCTCCTGCGCGAAGCGCGCGTACATCGCGCGCATCAGCTCGTGGATCTCGCCCGCCTGGCGCGCGGCCCCGTCGAGGTTCGCGCGGATCTGCGCGAAGAATTCGCCCATCGCCTGGCGCACGCCGCGCGTGAACGGCGATGCTTCGATCGCCTTGCGCGTTCGCCGCACGTTGCTGCGGAGCGCCTCGAGGCCGATCTGGTCGAACAGCGCGTTCGTCTGGTTGGTGAAGACGTTGCGGAGCGCCGTGTAGCGTGCGAGCCCGCGCTCGAACAGCTCCTTCTCCTCGCGCGCCCGCTCGAGCATGTGCTCGACGACGTCCTGGTTCTTGCCGCGCAGCGCCGTCAACTCGTCGAGCTGCTCGGCGACGCCGGCCACGCGGGCGTCGAGAAGCGCGCGGATGCTGTCGGCGAGGGCGCGCACCTCGCCCTTGGTCGCCGTGCCGACGATCTCCCGCTTCCCCGGAATGATCCGACCCGAGAGCGCGTCCTCGAGCGCAGGCAGGCGGCTCCTCGCGAGCAGCGCATCGTCGCCGTTCACCTTCGCGAGCAGGCCCTTCTGCGCGGACACCGGGAATACCTGCGACGGCGGAACGTCGAGCATCGACGCCGTCGACTTGACCTGCCGTTCGATCTCCGCGTCGATCTCCGCCGGGCGCCGCAGGTCGTCCCACAGCCCGTCGATCTTGTTCAGCACCACGAGGCGTCCGCGGCGGCTCGCCGGATCGTCGCCTGCGAGGTGGCGGGTCCACACGTCGAGGTCGGTGCGGGTGACGCCCGCATCGGCGGCGAGAATGAACAGCACCGCGTGCGCCTGGGGCAGCAGGTTGAGCGTCAGCTCCGGCTCGGTGCCGATCGCGTTGAGCCCGGGCGTGTCGAGGATGACGATGCCCTGTTGCAGCAGCGGATGCGGAAAATTGATGATCGCGTGCCGCCAGCAGGGGATGTCGACCGTGCCCGCGTCCTGCTGCGTCAACGCCTTCATCACGTCTTCGCTGTCGTCGGTCAGGCCGTAGCGCCGGGCGAGCGCCACCGGGACCCGCTTGACCTGCGACACGCGCGAGAGCGTCTCGCCCATCCGTTCGGCCGACGACAGGTCGAGCGGCAGCGTCACCCACTCGTCGGCGTAGCTCTTGTACTCGCTGACGCTGGCGTCCTTGAGCCGCGTTTCGATCGGCAAGAGGCGGATCGACGGCGGGCGCGTCGGGTCGTGCAGCAGCTCGGTCGGGCACATCGTCGTTCGCCCGGCGGAAGACGGAAGGAGCCGCTGTCCGAAATCGGCGAAGAAGATCGCGTTGATCAGCTCGGATTTGCCGCGCGAGAACTCGGCGACGAAGGCGACGACGAGCTTGTCCTCGTGGAGCCGCTCGAGGATCTGCTGCACGCGGTGGTCGACCTGCGCGTCGGCGAGGTCCTGCTCGCCGAGCCAGCGATGCATGAGCGAGATCCGAGACGACAGGCGGCGCCGCCAGTCGCCGTACGCCTCGAAGCGCGCGGCCAGTTCCCTCGATTGCACGTCTTCCTCCCCGTCCGTGCCGCGGCGCGCCTCTTGCGGAACGCGGACGCCGGCGCGCCATTGTGAAGCACAAGACATGCCCCGCCGCCAGCGGCGCGCGCGCCGTCCGACTGGCGGTGGCGAAGGCGCGCGCGGGCGTCAGCGGCGCTGGCAGCGGGGGCAGTGGAAAGTCGAGCGCTGGCCGATGCGCGTGCCGCGGATGGGCGTGCCGCAGGCGAGGCACGGGCGGCCGGTGCGGCCGTAGACGCGATGCGTGAGCTGGAATGCGCCGACCGCGCCGCTCGCGTCGACGTAGTCGCGCAGCGTGCTGCCGCCGCTCGCGATCGCCTCCTCGAGCACCTGCTGCACGCTCGCCACGAGGCGCGCCAGCCGCGGGCGCGAGACGCGTCCGGCGGGCGTCGCCGGATGAATACCGGCGCGAAACAGCGCTTCGTTGGCGTAGATGTTCCCCACGCCGACGACGACGCGGCTGTCCATCAGCGCGAGCTTGATCGACGCCCGCTTCCCGCGCGTCCTGGCGTACAGGTAGCCGGCGTCGAACGCGGCCGTCAGAGGTTCGGGGCCGAGCGAGGCGAGCAGCGGGTGGGCGGCGGGGTCGCCCGCGAGCCACAACATCGAGCCGAAGCGGCGCGGATCGTGGTATCGCACCACCGAGCCGTCGTCGAGCACGATGTCGACGTGGTCGTGACGGCGCCGGGCAGGAGGCGCCGCGTACGCGCGCAGGCTGCCCGTCATCCCGAGGTGAAGAAGAAGCGTGCGGCGCCGGTCCGTCGAGAGCAGCAAGTACTTGCTGCGCCGGTCGACCGCGACGAACGCCTGCCCCGGCAGCTCGCGTGCGAGCGCCTCGGGAACCGGCCAGCGCAGCCGGCCGTCGTACACGTGCACTGCCACGACGCGCCGGCCGAGCAGACGCGGCGCGACACCGCGGCGCGTCGTCTCGACTTCGGGCAGTTCCGGCATTGCGGCGGGACGCGGAGGCGCGTCCGGCCGGCGGGCGCGAACGGCGGGCCGCCGGCCGGTTTGGCGGGCGTGGGAATATAACCTACCATCAACGAGCGGCCGTCGCGGCGTCCGCGCCCCTTCATGGAATCCCGATGACGCATTGCCTCGCGCGTTCGGCCTTTGCGGTGGTCATCGCCGGATGGGCCGCCGGCGCAGCCGCGCAGACCGCCCCCGCGCCGTTGCAGCCGCCCGCGGAATCGACAGCCGCGCCCGCGCCAGCCGAGCCGGGGGGCGGACTTGCACCTGACCTCTTCTATCGGCTGATGCTCGGGGACGTGGCGCTGCAGCGGGGTGAGCCCGCGCTGGCGGCGCGCGTCTTCATCGATGCCGCTCGCGAGTCGCGCGATGCCGGCATCGCCCGCCGAGCCGCCGAAGTCGCGATGGCTGCGCGCCAGCGCGCTCTCGCCGAGCAGGCCGCCCGGCTGTGGCTCGACATCGACCCGACGGCCGAGCGACCGCGCCAGATGCTGACCGCGCTCGCATCGGGCCTCGCACCGCGCGGCGCCGACGAGACGAGCGACGGCGAGCTGCGCGCGCGCCTCGAACGTTTTCTGGCCGATGCAGCGCTCTCGGGCTCGGGCGTCGGCGAACCGTTCCTCCAGCTCAACCGCGTCTTCGGCCAGCAATCGGACAAGGTCTCCGTCTACCGCCTGATCGCCGAGCTCGCCAAGCCGTACGCGTCGAGCGCGGAGGCGCATTTCGCCGTCGCGCTCGCCGCGCTCAACACCGGACTGGCCGACGCGACGATCGCCAAGGTGGCGACGGACGAGGTCGATCGGGCTTTGCAGATCAAGCCCGACTGGGACCGCGCCGTGCTGCTCAAGGCCGAGATCATCGCCAGGCGCTCGGCCGGCGACGCGGTCGCGTTTCT
>Ga0307410_10001168_pt1 | contig 11582 bp, 9 predicted proteins | sample 322Ometagenome_3_FD_203707 | JGI IMG/M metagenome (GOLD analysis project Ga0307410, IMG submission 203707) | Maize rhizosphere microbial communities from greenhouse at UC Davis, California, United States - 322HYB-O-3 | ecosystem: Host-associated > Plants > Roots > Rhizosphere > Soil | place...
GCTGGTCTCGCTGGACGGCTCGCAGCTCGAGGCCGCGGCGAGCCTCGGCGCCGGGCGGTGGCGGACGCTTCGCACGGTGGTGCTGCCGCACCTGAAGCCGGCCCTCGCGGGCGCGGCGCTCCTCACTTTCATGACCTCGCTCGGATCGTTCAGCGCCCCGTACATCTTCGGCGGCGGCTTCCGGGTCATGCCCACCCAGATCGTGTCCACCCGGCTCAACGGCGAGACCCAGCTCGCGATGGTGGAGACGGCCTCGCTCACGGCGCTGGCCCTGCTCGCGCTGCTGCTGTTCCGCACCCGGTCCGACGGTCCGGGCGGCGGCGGCGGACGGAAAGGCGCCGGCCCGGCGCGGATCGCCATTCGTCGTCCGCTCGCGCGCCTGGTGGCCGGCACCATCGGATGGGGCCTCGCCCTGGTGCTGCTGCTGCCCCATCTCACGCTGGTGCTGGTCTCCTTCGTTCCGGCCGGCACCTGGACCACGGAGCCGCTGCCGCCCGTCTACACCGTGAACAACTACGTCGCGCTGGTGCAGGATCCGGTTCGGGTACGGCCGCTGGTCAACAGCATCTGGCTCGCGAGCGTGGCGACGGTCGCGGCGGTGGCCATCGCCCTCGCGGCCGCCCTGCTCAACGCCCGCCGCCGCTCCAGCCCACGTCGTGCGATCGAGGCGCTGCTGGCACTGCCCTGGGCGGTGCCCGGCACCGTCTTCGCGATCGCGCTGGCGACCGCGTTCAGCGTGCACCAGCCGCTCGCGGGGCGCTTCGTCCTGGTGGGGACGCTGTGGATCCTGCCGCTGGCCTATCTCGTACGGAACCTGCCGATCACCAGCCGCGCCATCATGGCGGGCGTGCGCGCGCTCGACCCGTCGCTCGACGAGGCGGCGGCCAGTCTGGGCGCGGGGCGCCGGCGCACGCTCGCGCGGGTGACACTGCCGCTGCTCCGGCCCGCGCTGCTGGCCGGCGCCAGCCTGGCGTTCGTGACCGCCTTCGGAGACTTCGTCACTTCCATCATGCTCTACACCTACGATACCCGGCCGATCTCGCTGGAGATTCTCTCCAGCCTGCGGCAGGCGGACGTCGGCGTCGCGGCGGCCTACGGCGTGGTGCTCATGCTGGTGAGCGCCGCGGTGTTCGTGCTCGGCTCCGGCGGGCCGGGGCGGGGAGGCAACGCGGGGTGACGGAGCCGAACGCGCCGGCAGGGTTTCGCCGTCTGGCGGTGCTCATCGCGGTCAACTTCGTGGACATGGTCGGCTTCATGATCGTGCTCCCGCTGTTGCCGTTCTACGCCCTCGACCTCCGGGCCACGCCGGAGCTGGTGGGCTTGCTGATCGCCGCGTTCTCCATCGCCCAGCTCATCGCGGCGCCCTTCTGGGGCCGGGTGTCGGACCGCTACGGCCGCCGGCCCGCGCTGCTCATCGGGCTCACCGCCTCCGCCATCGCCTACGTCGTCTTCGGCTTCGCCGAGAGCCTGTGGCTCCTCTTCGTGTCCCGGCTGGTCCAGGGCGCGGGCGGCGGCACCACCGGTGTGGCCCAGGCCTACGTGGCGGACACCATGGCGCCGCGAGAGCGGGCCAAGGCGCTGGGCTGGCTCTCGGCCGCGACCTCCGCCGGGGTGGCGTTCGGCCCGGTGATCGGCTCCTTCGCGGCGCACCTCGGCCGCGAGGCGCCCGGACTGGTCGCGGCGGCCCTCTGCCTGGTGAACGTCGCGTTCGCCTGGCGCTGGCTGCCGGAGTCGCGGGTCCGGGACACCGGGCCGGCCCGGCCGCGGCGGCCGGTGTGGCACCCGGCCTGGACGGCGATCCGGTATCCCGGTGCGCCGCTCTCGCGCCTGCTCTGGATCTACGGGATCGGGATGGTGGCGTTCGCCTCGCAGACCTCGGTGCTCGCGCTCTACCTCGGGGCGGAGTTCGGGCTCGACGAGCGAACCATCGGGCCGATCTTCACCTACATCGGCGTGCTGTCGTTCGTCATCCGCAGCACGCTGCTGGGACCGATCGTGGCGCGGCTGGGCGAACTGTGGACCATGCGGCTCGGCGCCATCGCGCTCGCGGTCGGACTGTGGCTCTATCCCGTGCCCGAGTCGCTGTGGGTCTTCGCCGCCGTGATCCCCCTTGTGCCGATCGGGACAGCACTGCTGTTTCCATCCACTACCTCTCTCATGTCCCGCCAGTCCGATCCCCGCGAGCTGGGCACCACGATGGGCGTGGCCCAGACGTTCGCGGGGCTGGCGCGCGTGGCGGCGCCGCTGCTGGCGACGGCCGCGTTCCAGCGCATCGGCCATGGGGCTCCGTTCTATCTCGCGGGCGCCTGCGTGGCGATAGTGGGTGTGCTGGCCTTTCGGATCCAGGCGGGTTCCGGCACCTCCGTTCATTCCGCGGCTGAGGACAAAGCGAGGGTCTCATGAGCACGGACGATCGGCTCGAGCGGCTGGAGCGGCGGGTGGAGGTGCTGGAAAGGCTTGTAAGGGCGCAGACGGCGGGGCAGCGGGGCAGCACGGCCGCGGGGCAGCCGGCGCATGCCGGTGCCGCGGCTGCCGGTGCAGCGGCCGATCAGCCCGCCTCGATCGTTCCGCCACCGCCGCTCGACCCACCTCGGCCCCGTACGAGCGAGCGGCCCCGCCGCCCGGCCGCCCCGCTGCCCGGTGTCATAGACGAGCGCTGGATCGGGCAGCGCGGCCTCCTCGCCGTCGGGGTCGTCGCCCTCCTGATGGCCACCGGATACCTGCTCAAACTCTCGTTCGAGCGCGGATGGATCTCGCCCATCATGCGCTGCAGCGGCGGCGCGGCCCTGGGTGTGGTCGTCGGCGCGATCGGCTGGCGGCTGCACGAGCGGTATCGCACCTACGGGGCGGCCCTGATCGGAACCGGCTGCGGCATCATCTACCTGAGCGTGTGGGCCGCGTGCCGGCTCTACGAAGTGATTCCGCCGACGACCGGCATCGTGGGACTGGCCCTCGTCTCGGTGGCGCTGGCCATGGTCGCCTACGCCATCAACACCGAGGCGCTCGGGACCACCGCAGCGCTCGGCGCGTTCATGGCCCCGATGCTGCTCGGCAGTGACGATGCGAACGCGAACCTGCTGCTGCTGTATCTCGCGAGCATGGCCACCGGGCTCGGCCTGGTCGCGGCGCGGCGCGGGTGGCGGCTCACCATGTTCGTCATCGCGGCGAGCTATTTCGGCGTGGGGATCGCTGGGGCGAGCGACAGCGCGGCGCCGATGGGGCTCCTCCTCTACGGCGTGATCGGCGGAACCGTAGGGCTCTACCTCGGCCTCCGCGAGCAGTGGTGGGAGACCCGCCTGCTCACTTTCTCCGGCGGCTGGGCCCTGCTGGAAGCGGCCGACGACCGCATGGCGGCGCACTGGCCGGTGTTCGTCGCGGGGCTGGTCCTCTCCGCTCCGGTGTGGTGGCACGCGCTCCAGCATCCCCGTGTCCTCCCGATTCGAGTGGGGGCGAGAAGCAGCGGCGCCTCGAGTGCGGCGGAAGGCTGGTCGGCCGGTGAGGCGCTGTACTTCTTCACCACTCCGCTGCTGCTCGCCTGGGCCGCCTACGGGCTGGCGGCCGATCGCTTCGACGCCACGCCCGGGCTGCTCCCGCTGCTGGTGGCGATCCCCTATCTCCTCGCCGGGTACCTGCGGCGGCGCCCGGCGTTCGCCCTGGTCGGCGCCGCGGCGGCCGCGGCGGCCGCTCAGGCGCAGTGGGCCGATACCACCGAGGTCTGGGCGCTCCTCGCCCTCGCGCTCCTCTGGCCGGCGCTGGATCACCAGCTGGGAAGAACGGACGGACGGTGGTACGGCGTGCTCACCTGGGCCCTGGCGCTGCAGCACCTGTTCAACGATGTGCTGCAGCGCCGCACCGCGGCCGACGCCGCCTTCGTCGGGCCGTGGGCCCTGGCCCTGTGGGGCTCGATCGCGGTGGCCGTGGCGCTCGCGGCCGGTCTCATGAAGGCGGAGGAGAAGGAAGGCGAGGCTCGGCTGGTACGGGCGGGGCTGTGGTGGTGCGCCGGGCTGCTGGCGCTGTTCGGTGTCACCGGCGAGATCCGGCGGTACTTCGAGCTCCGGAGCCTCTCCCGGGTGAGGGCGGAGCTCGCCGCCGGACTCGCGGTGAGCGCGTGGTGGCTGGTCTTCGCCTCCGCCCTGGTGCTTGCGGGATTCCGGCGCGGGATCAAGCCGGTGCGGGTCGCCGGCCTGGCCGTGGCGGGGCTGGCGGTGGTGAAGGTGGTGTTCTTCGATCTCTCATCGCTCGACGCGCTCTACCGGGTCGGATCGGTGTTTTTCCTCGCCCTCGTCATGCTGTCCCTGGCCTACGTGTACTATCGCAACGACCGCTCGGAGCGTGCACCCTGATTGACATGAGCGAGATCAGCCGGCGGGAGTTCGCCCAGTCGCTCGCGCTGGCGGCGCTGGCGCCGATGTTGGGACCGCACCTCGCTCCGATCCGGTGGCCCCCCGCCGCGGTACCCGCACCCCCGCCGGCCGGCATTCCGCCACACGAGCCCGGCGCCCTCGCCAAGGCATTGGCCGGGGTCATCCGGGCGCAATATGGCGACCGGCTCAGCGAGGCCGACCTCGCCGTGGTGACCCGCCAGATCGAGAACGGACTCGAACGCGCGGAGAAGGTGCGGAAGCCGGCGCTCGCCAACGGAAACGAGCCCGACTTCGTGTTTTCCGCCGTCCGCGTGGAGGGTGTCGGGTGAGCGAGCTCACCTGGCTGACACTTCCCGAGCTCGGTCGGCTGTTGCGGGCGCGAAAGGTGTCGGCGGTGGAGCTGGCCGCACACTTTCTCGACCGGCTGGAGCGCTTCGGACCGGTCTACAACGCCGTGGTGACCGTGCTCCGCGAGCCGGCGCTCGCCGAGGCCCGGCAGCGGGACGCGGAGCTGGCGGCGGGGCGAGACCGCGGTCCCCTGCACGGGATCCCGTACGGGGCCAAGGATCTGCTCGCGGCGGAGGGGGCTCCCACCACGTGGGGGGCCCAGCCCTACCGGGATCAGATGCTCAAGGGCGACGCCACCGTGGTGCGACGGCTCCGGGAGGCCGGGGCCGTGCTCTGCGCCAAGCTCGCGATGGTCGAGCTGGCCGGCGGCATGGGGTACAACCAGGCCTTCGCGAGCTTCACCGGGCCGGGGCGGTCACCGTGGGACCCCACACGATGGTCGGGCGGGTCGTCCAGCGGCTCGGGATCGGCGGTCGGCGCCGGACTGGTACCGTTCGCGATCGGGTCGGAGACCTGGGGCTCGATCCAGTATCCGGCGGCGTTCTGTGGCGTGACGGGACTTCGCCCCACCTATGGCCGGGTCAGCCGGCATGGGGCAATGGCTCTGAGCTGGACTATGGACAAGCTGGGTCCGCTCGGGCGAACGGCGGAGGACTGTGGGACGGTACTGGCCGCCATCGCCGGCCCGGACGGCGCGGACCCTTCGTCGCTCTCGGGTCGGTTCGGCTTGTCGGCCGACAGCAGGTCGCGGAGACGATACCGGCTCGGCATCCTGAAGGGCACAGTCGAGAAGGTGCAGCCCGAGGTGCGCCGCAACTTCGAGGAATCGCTGCGGGTGCTGCGCGAGGTCGCCGACATCGAGGACGGCCTGGAGCTACCGGAGTTTCCCTACGACGCCATGGCGTCCATCGTGATCGACGCGGAGGCGGCGAGCGCGTTCGAGCCACTGTTCGAGAGCGGCCGCATCACCGAGCTGACCGCGCCCGAGGACCGGATCGGGGGGTACGCCGGGCAGGTGGTGCTGGCGAAGGATTACATCCGGGCGCTTCGGCTCCGCCGGCCGGCTGCCGTGGCCTTGGACCACGTCCTGGCCCAAGTGGACGCCATCGCGGCACCGACCCTGCCCACCGTGGCGTGGCCCATCGATGCCGCGTTCGACAAGGTGTATCCCGACTACCCCGGCGGGGCCAGTATCGGCGGTGCGGCGAACCTCTGCGGGGTCCCGGGACTCTTTCTGATGAACGGCACCGGTGAAGGCGGGCTTCCGACCAGTCTCCAGCTCACCGGTCGGGCGCTGACCGAATCGGTGCTGCTCGCGATCGGGCACCGCTATCAGGAACGCACGAAATTTCACCGGTTGCGGCCGCCGGGATTGTGACCCGCCCGGATTCTGTCTATATCTCCTGACCTGAATCGATCGGGGGCTGCCCAGCGTCGCTCCCTCTCCGTCACACCCGTCCAGGATCAGGAGCACCTCGTGCCCGTGCTGGCCCTGCCGCCGTCTCCAGTCGTCCTGTCGAAGGCGCATTGGGAGGACATCGAGCCGTACTTCGATGATCTGGTCGAGCGGCCGCTCGACGAGACCACGATCGAGGGCTGGCTTCAGACCTGGTCCACCCTGGAGGAGCTGGTCACCGAGGCCGCGGCGCTGGCCATGATCGCCTATACCATCGAGACGTCCGATCCGGACAAGGAGGCCGCCCACCTTCGGTTCTCCACCGAGATCATGCCCCGGATGGAGGAGCGGAGTGTCGAGCTGGCCAAGCGCCTGGTGGAGTCGGGGTACCGTATCCCGAAGCTGGAAACCACGCTGGAACGATTCCGTACCTCGATCGAGATCTTCCGCGAAGCCAACGTGCCGATCTTCTCCGAGCTGGAGGAGCTGAGCGCCCGATACCAGCGGATCACGGGCTCCATGACGGTCGAATGGGAGGGTCAGGAGCGCCCGCTGCCGCAGCTCCAGCCCTTCCTCAAGAGTCCCGACCGGGCGGTCCGGGAGCGGGCCTTTCGCGCGGCCGCCGCTCCCTACGCCGAACAGCACGACGCCCTGGCCGCGCTCTTCGACCGGATGTACGAGCTGCGGCAGCGCGCCGCCCGGAACGCCGGCTTCGCCAACTTCCGCGACTACATCTTTCCCGCCAAGTACCGGTTCGACTACACCCCCGCCGACTGCGAGCGCTTCCACCACGCCATCGAGGAAACCGTGGCGCCCGCAGTCGAGCGCATGCTGGCCGTTCGCCGCCGCCGGCTGTCGCTCGACGTGCTCCGGCCCTGGGACCTCGCCGTCGACCCTTACCGGAAGTCGCCGCTCCGGCCGTTCTCCACCACCGAGGAGTTCGTCGGCCGCGCGCGCGCCATCTTCCAGCGGGTGGATCCCGTGCTCGGCGGCGAGTTCCAGACCATGATCGAGGAGCACCTTCTGGATCTGGACAGCCGGAAGGGCAAGGCCCCCGGCGGCTACTGCGAGACCCTGCACCACCGGGGGCGTCCGTTCATCTTCATGAACGCGGTCGGCGTAGTGGACGACGTCATGACCCTGCTGCACGAGGCGGGGCACGCCTTCCACGCCTTCGCCTCGCACGCGCAGCCGCTCATCTGGCAGCGCCACCCGGGATCCGAGGCGGCGGAACTGGCGTCCATGTCCATGGAGCTGCTCGCGGGCCCCCACCTGGCGCAGCCGGTCGGCTACTTCAGCGCGGACGATCACCGCAGCGCCTGGCTCGAGCATCTGGAGGACATTCTGCTCAGCCTGGTCCACATCGCGTCGGTGGATGCGTTCCAGTCCTGGATTTACACCAGCGGCGAGGGCGGGGACGCCGCGGCGCGAGACGCCGCCTGGCTGCGGATCCGGCAGCGGTTCGAGCGCGGCGTGGACTGGCGCGATCTGGAGCAGGAGCGGGTGGCGCGTTGGTACCGCCAGCTCCACATCTTCATGTACCCGTTCTACTACATCGAGTACGGCATCGCCCAGATCGGCGCCCTGCAGGTCTGGCGGAACAGCCGGAAGGACCACGCGGCCGCGGTGGCCCGCTACCGCGAGGCGCTGGCTCTGGGAGCCGTCCGTGGCCTGCCCGACATCTACCGGGCGGCGGGTGCGGAGCTGACCTTCGATCCCGCCAGGATCGGGGAGCTGGTGCAGCTGGTGGAGTCGGAGATCGAGCGGGTTCGCTCGGAGCTGCCGGGGGCGTAAGCGCAGCCGGTGCATGGTGCAGTGTCACCCTGAGCGCAGCGAAGGGGGCCATCTCGAGCATGGCCCCCTTCGCTGCGCTCAGGGTGACACGCACGGCTTCAGGTTGCTTCCCGGCTCTCCCGGGGCAAGATTCCCTGCCGTCCGGGCCGGGCCTCCGGCGCCGTGAGTGCAGGTTCCCGCAGCGGAGAGAGTGGATGGCGAAAGAAGAAGGGATCGAGATGGAGGGCGTCGTGACCGAGGTCCTGCCCGACCGCAACTACCGAGTCATGCTGGAGAACGGCCATGAGATCCTGGCGTACGCTGCCGGGAAGATGAGCAAGTTCAAGATCCGGGTGCTCGAAGGGGACCGCGTGAGCGTGGTGCTCTCTCCATACGATCTGACGCGGGGACGGGTCATCTACCGGCATAAGTGACGCGGCGCTTCGCGCCGCGTCACCCTGAGCGCAGCGAAGGGATCCATCTTCGCGCCCAGCCAAAACGACAACGGACCGCCCACCGGGCGGTCCGTTGTCGTTGACGGCCGAGGTCTTACTTGACCTTGGTGACGTTCTCTGCGGCGGGGCCCTTCGCACCCTGCACGATGTCGAACTCCACCCGATCGCCCTCGGAGAGGCTGCGGAAGCCGTCCGCCTTGATGGCGGTATGGTGGACGAAGCAATCCTTGTCCCCATTCTCCGGAGTGATGAAACCAAAGCCTTTTGCGTCGTTGAACCACTTCACCGTGCCGAGGGTGCGAGCCATTGTCCTACTCCATTGTTGTTTGACTGCGTCGGCGCTCCGGATACCCGGCATACCGAGTTCTTATGAGCGCGGGCCAGTCCCGCGTCATAAAAAACGAAAGACCCGCCAGCGAAAAATCCCGGGTCTTGAAGTTCAGTTGTGTCTCTTTAGGTAGCTCCGAAGGGCCAATCGCGCGGACAAATCTGTACGCCGGCGACGTTTAGTCAAGGGGGGAGCCGCGGAGCCAACGGGCCGCCGCCCGGGCCCAATCCGCCACCGGCTCCCGGGAGCCCGCGTCGGCGGCCCGATTCACCGCCTGCAGGAACTCCGCCGCCGACGAATAGCGAGCGTCCACATTCGCTCGGAGCGCGCGGTCGAGCACCTGCTCCAGGTCCTCGCTCAGGTCCTCCCGCCTGGCCGTGGCATCCGGCAGCTGATTGGTGGTCTGCTTGGCGAGTATCTGCTCCGGCGTGAGTCCCGGGAAGGGTGGCCGGCCCAACAGGGCGAAATAGGCAACGGCGGCCAGGCTGTAGAGATCCGATCGCTGGTCCACCCGCTCACCGAGCAGCTGCTCGGGGCTGGCGTACTGCGGGGTGCCGCTCTGGCTGGTGGCGCCCCCGAACTTTCCCCGAAGTGCCAGGGCCAACCCGAAATCGGTGATCTGCAGGCCGCCATCGCCCGCGATCAGCAGATTCTCCGGCTTGATATCGCGATGGACCAGGCCGAAACCATGGGCGTGCGCCAGGGCGGAGAGCCCCTCCCGCAGGAGTCGCAGCACCTTGTCCAGCGGCAGCGGCCCCTCGCGTTCCACCAGCTGCGCCAGGCTGGGGCCCTTCACCAGCTCCATCGCGTACCAGATCAGTCCGGAGCGTCCGCCGATGTCGTAGATGTTCACGATGTTGGGGTGATCCAGCCGGGCGGCGAGCTGCGCCTCGCGGCGGAAGCGCTCCACCACGCTCGGGTCCCGGGTCAGTGACGGGTGCAGCACCTTGAGGGCCACCAGCCGCTCCAAGTGGAGATCGCGCACCCGGTAAACCCTGCCGAACCCGCCGGTGCCCAGCAGCTCCAGGAGCTCGTAATCGTCGCCCAGGGCCCGCCGGAGCCGCTTCTCCCACCGGGCCTGATCCTCGTTGGCCGAAATCGCGCTCCCGCCAAGGGCCGGTGGTGCGGTGTCGTAGAGCCCGGCGTCCGAAGCGAAGTCCTCCTGCATCTCGGCCGCGGTGAAATAGCGCGACGTGGGCACGGCCTGGAGCGCACGGAGCACGATGCGCTCGATGACTCGCGGGCAGGTGGGGCGCAGCTCGGTCGGGCGGCGGATCTGCGCGGGGTCGAGCGCGGGCTCCCGGCCGGTGACCGCGAAATAGAGGATCGCTCCCACGGCGTAGATGTCGGAGGCGGCATCTCCCACCGAGCGGTCGCGAATCTCGGGCGCCATGAACACCAGCGACGGGGGCGCGGCGCGGGCCGGCACCGCGGGCAGGCAATAGCTGCAGTAGCGGAGATCGGTGATCGTGGCCCGGCCGCTGGCGCCCACCAGCACCGAGAGCGGCGAGACGGTGCGGACGATGATGCCGTTCAGGTGGGCATGCTCCAGCGCGCCGAGGAGGTCGCGAGCCAGGGCCAGCACGACGGGAATCGGACGAGGCCCGCGCTGCACCGCTTCCCGCAGCCCCTCGCCCTCGACCCAGTTGCCCACCCGGTACGCGAGATCGCCGACCTGGCCCGCGTCGTAGACATGGAGGATGCCGGGGTCGTCGAGCCGGCCGAGCGCCTCGGATTCGCGCATGAACCACGCGCGGATGGCGTCGTCCACATAGAAGTTGATCCGGATGCTGACCCGACGCTTCAACACCTCGTCGCGACCCTCGAACAGCACCCGCTCCGCCGACGAGGCGGCGATCCGCTCCAGATGGTAGCGCGGCCCCAGCGCCTCGCGCGTGCGGTCGAACGCGGCCCGCGGATCGGGGCCCGTCAGCGTCGCGGACCCCGGCGCCGCTCGACCCGCAGGTTGGTGCCGCATAGCGCCGCGACGCACCACCGCCGGCTCCGGGTGGGCGAGGCATCGGCGACGAACAGCGAGCAGGTCTCCCCCGCGCAGCGGCGGACGACGACCCGGGTGTCGGCGAGCGTGGCCGCGGCCGAGCGCGCGATCGCCTCGAGCGGCGTCAGCGGGACCGACGGAGCGAACTGCAGCTGCCACTCACCCCCCACCCGGGTGAGCCGGTGGCTCCCGGCGCTCCGGGCCAGTATCGCGTTGATGGCCGCGATGGCTCCGGCGGGCGGTTGGAGGCCCGCGTCGAGCGCTTGGGCCAGCGCGCTCAACTGCTGCCGGAATTCGCGGATGGCGGGATAGGGGGCATCGCCGTCGAGCTGGATCAGACGCTGCGCGCGCGCCCAGCGGGTGAAGGCCGCCGCGTCCGGCAGCATGTCGGGTGGGGAGAGGGTGCGACCGCGCGCCGAGTTGACGAAGTCCAGCCAGACGGCGTCGCCGAGCAGGGTGAACTCGGGATGGGCCATCGTGCTATCCGTCCGCGACCTCGACCGCGTTGCGTCCGGCCCGCTTGGCCTTGTACAGCGCGGAGTCGGCGGCGGCGAGCACGCTGCTCACCGTGGTGCCGTGCCGGGGCGACTCCGCGATGCCCATGCTGAGGGTGCAGGGCCCGAAGTCGGGATTGCTCTGCTCCAGTTCCCGCAGGCTCTTCTGGACCCGGGCCACGAACACCTGCGCCTCGACGGGCTTGGTCATCGGGAGGATCACCAGAAACTCGTCGCCGCCGAGCCGGCCCACCACGTCGAGGGCGCGGCACTGCTGCCGGAGGATGCCGGCGACCTGAATCAGCAGCCGGTCGCCCGCCGCGTGGCCCATGGTATCGTTCACCACCTTGAACCGGTCGAGATCGAGCAGCAGCACGCTGGTGTGCAGCTGATGCCGGAGACTGCGCGAGATCTCCGCGCCGAGC
>Ga0307410_10001169_pt1 | contig 11580 bp, 11 predicted proteins | sample 322Ometagenome_3_FD_203707 | JGI IMG/M metagenome (GOLD analysis project Ga0307410, IMG submission 203707) | Maize rhizosphere microbial communities from greenhouse at UC Davis, California, United States - 322HYB-O-3 | ecosystem: Host-associated > Plants > Roots > Rhizosphere > Soil | place...
GATCGTGGAGGTTGATCATGCGTCTTCGAGTAAGTTTTATCATAGCGCTGCTACTTGCAGCTTCACACGTCCAAGCGGCTACGCAGACGGTGATTTCATACGCCAGTTTCAATGAACGGACCGCGGGTGCTCTTCTCGTCGCCCAGGATCAGGGATTTTTTCGCAAGCAGGATCTGGATGCGCGGCTGGTATATGTCCGGGCGGGAAATGTGGCGCTGTCAGCTCTCGCGGCGGGTGAGTCGCAATTTTATTTTGGTTCGGGAACGGGCGTTACGCTTGGCGCGGTAGCCGGCGGCTTGGACGGTGTCTTCGTTGCCGGCTTGGTCAATCGGCTGACCGGTACTTTTGTCGTTCAGCCGCAGATCAAAACGCCCGCACAGTTGAAAGGCCGGAACATCGGCGTCCAAAGTATCGGCGGCGGCATCTGGATGATTACCATGCTCGTCTTGGATCACTGGGGCATCGAGCCCAAACGGGACGGCATCAATTTAAGAATCGTCGGCGATGAAGCGGTTCTGGCGCAGGCGCTGGCCGCCAACCTGATTGAGGGTACCTACCTGGGCTATACCTTTGGATCGCTGATGAAGCGCCAGGGATTCAATGTGCTCGCCGATCTTGCGAGTCTGAAGATTCCATATCAAAGCACTGGGGTGTTTGTGCGGCGGAGCTTTCTCAAATCGTCACCGGAAGTTGTTGAAAAGGTGCTTCGAGCGATGACGCAAGCTACGGCATACATCGAGAAGCCCGAAAACAAGACCAGTGTCATGACCAGTCTTTATAAAGGACTGCGCTTGCCGCGCTTCCAAGATGCGGAAGAAGGATATGAGCTGATGCGGACGCTTTATGAGCGGCGCATTTATCCGAACACCGATGGCATCCGCAATGCCATCCGCTTGCTCGGAAGCAGCAACGAGAAAATTCGCCAGCTCAAAGCCGAAGACCTGGTGGACGATCGGCTCGTCCGCAAGTTAGAGAAGGAGGGTGCCTTTGAGCGCCCACGGTAAACCGATGCGGCTAGAGCTCGCTGAATTTCCGGTGCGAGAGATTCACCTGGGGAAACGGTTTCACTACCACGGCGGGAGTCTGGAAGTGGATCAGCGAACCTTGACGGATCTAATGTTGGAGGACCGGCGCATCGAAGAGGCATCCGTGGCGGTGGTTCATCCAGGGGAGAAAGTCCGGGTGACAGGCATTCGCGATATCGTCGAGCCACGGGTGAAAGTGGACTGCCAAAGTCAGGTGTTTCCGGGCACACTAAACCCGGTGGAGCATGTCGGTGAGGGGACAACCCATCGTCTCTCCGGAATGGCGGTCATAGCCGCTGCTGCCTACGAGGGGACGGTCCGCGCCGGCCTGGCGGTGCAGAGAAGCGCGCTCCTGGATATGTGGGGACCTGGCGCCGATGCTTCGCGGTTTAGTTCGCTGATCGGGCTGGTGCTGGTGATGCGGCTTAAACAAGCGCTGTCCGACCTCGACGCGCATCAGGCAATCCAAGGCGCGGAGCTAAAGGTGGCACAGCGAATTGCGCAAGCCACCGTCGGCCAGCAGGCGGAAAGTGCCGAAGTCTTCGACATCAGTGATGCGCCGCCAGACTTGCCGGCAGTCGTCTTGATTCAAGGTTGTCTCACCGACAGCCATAACGTTCACTCGGGCGTGAGTTACTATGGCTTGCCGATTCGCGATTCACTGGCGACGTTTGTGCATCCTAACGAACTACTCGACGGCGCGATGACCGTGACCGCTACTCGAGCGGTCGGCCATTTCCCGATTACCTGGGACTGGCAAAACCATCCGCTGGCACTGGGGTTGTGCCGCCAGCACGGCAAGCAGATTAATTTTGTCGGCATGATCCTCGAACGCATTCAATTCGACATTTTCCTGGGAAAAGAGGTGGCGGCGCATAGCGCGTCTCAGCTGGCGGCCACTCTCGGCGCCAGCGGCGCGCTGGTTGCGTGGATCGGCTCCGGCAATGCATTCGTGGAACTGATGCTGACCATTCGCGCTTGTGAACAGCGCGGCATCCAAACCGTGCTGATCACTTACGAGTTCGGCGGCAAAGACGGCGTCGATTCACCGTTGCTTTATTATCTGCCGCAGGCCGATGCGGTGGTCAGCAGTGGCAGCAGAGATCGTTGGCTCGAACTTCCCGCGCCCGAGCGCGTGATCGGACCGTATAAGGAATTTTCGATTTTGACTTACCCCGGAGCGCCGGTTGTGCCGGCCATGGGGAACATCACCCTGGATGCGCGCGACATGTTGATCGGCGGAGTCGACAATTGGGGGAGTCAAAGCTGGCGCTGCAACGCTTACTGAACGGCGTTTCCGCAGTCAACTGGCTTAAGCATCAAGTTTGAAGATCGGGCGATGAAATAGAGCAGTGAAAGGCAGGTACGACAGTGCATAAAATGATCAAGGGGCTCGGAGTTTTAGCGCTGTGCCATTCATTGTTCTTCATTCTTAACGCGACCAGGACTGAAGCCGTGACCATAGCTGATGTGACGGCGAACGTCAGCACGCTAAATCCTCAGGACAAACAAAATTTTCTCGTCAAGGCGGCTCAAAAGGAAGGCGAGCTGGTTTATTACGGAACTATTTTGGTCAATGAATTTAGCGAGCTCGGCAAGGCTTTCAATGCACGCTATCCATTCTTGAATCTAAAACACTACTACGCGCCACGCGAGGGAATTCTTAACCGCTCGCTTACCGAGGCGCGCGCCGGCAGCCATGCCGTGGACGCGATCCAGGTCGATTCGAGCTACGGTTACCAGCTCATCAATGAAAATTTAGTCCATCCGTACGCCGCGGCCGCCCGGGATCGATTCTATGATGGCACTTATGATCCGAGCGGCTCGTGGCACAGCATGTATTATTTGACCACCGCTTTGATTTACAACACAACTTTGGTCAAGCCGGAATCGGTGCCGCAAACTTATGACGCGCTTCTGGATCCGTTGTGGAAAGGCAAACTGCTGTTCGACCCCGAAGCCGGCTACATTCTGGCAGCGATGGAGCAGGCATGGGGACGGGAGAAGTCGGTGGACTATCTGACGAAGCTGCGTAAGCAGGATCTCAGCTTCAGGCGCGGCGGCGCTTTGACCACTCAGGTGGTGAGTTCAGGCGAGTATCCCATCGGCATCGCTATCAACGGCGAAACCTCCGCGGCTATTCGCGATAAGGGAGCGCCGTTGGGATTCAAAGTATTATCGCCGAAGATCGTAAAGCCCGAGGGTTTGTTTCTTGCCAGGAACTCGCCGCATCCGCATGCGGCATTGCTTTTCGCCGATTGGGTACTTTCGGAGGAAGGGCAAACAGTGTTGGCAGGCAAGCTCGGGAAAGGGATTGCGATGAAGGGGGTGCGTAGCAAGTTTCAGGAATTCCAATTGCAGCCTGATTACGTGGTGACTCCCAAACTTGGACCCAGTCTCAAGAATTACATCGAGGATTTTGGCAGAATCATCGGCGCGCGATAGTAGGCGCTGAATCACGGTAGAATTCCGTCATGAAACTCGATCTCGCCGCATTTCCGGTCAAAGATTTACACCTGGGACGGCGTTTCGCATATGCGAAGGCCACGCTGGAAATGGACGAAAGCGAATTGGTGGATCTCGTCCTCCAGGATTCGCGCATAACCGAGGCTTGGCTCGCTGTCGCCATGCCGGGGGAGAAAACCCGCATCACCGGCATTCGTGACATCGTCGAACCGCGCATTAAGGTTTTGGGAAACGGCCAAGTCTTTCCTGGCGTTCTCGGACCGGTTGCGGATGTGGGCGAGGGGACGACGCACCGGCTTTCGGGCATGACGGTGATTGCGGCCGCTGCGTACGAAGGCACCATCCGCGCCGGCACCACGGTGCAGCGCAGCGCGATCCTGGACATGAGCGGACCGGCGGCGGAGATCTCGCGCTTCGGTGCGCACGCGCATCTGGTGGTGAGCTTTCGCCTGGCCTCTGGCCTGGGAGAACTGGATGCGCATACCGCGATTCAATTGGCCGAATACAAAGTCGCCCAACGCCTGGCGCAAGTAACAGTTGAACTCTTGCCTGAATCGGTTCGCAGCTTCGATCTGAGCGCGGAGACTCCCGGCCTGCCCAGAGTCGCGCTGGTCCAAGGCTGTATTACCGATCCGCAACATGTGCACTCAGGGGTTGGTTACTACGGCCTGTCGCTGCGCCAATCGATGGCGACCTTCCTGCACCCCAATGAGCTGTTCGATGGCGCGATCACGGTGGACACGACCCGGTCAGGCCGCGGATATTATCCGACTACCTGGGATTGGCAGAATCATCCGCTGGTGCTGCGGTTGTACGAAGCCCATGGAAAAGAAATCAATTTCGCCGGTGTGATTTTGCAGCGCATCCGTTTCGAGACGGCGCACGGGAAAGAAGTGGGCGCGCAGAATGCTGCGCGTCTGGCGAAAATGTTTCGCGCGGACGGAGCGCTGCTGACCTGGATCGGCGGCGGCAATGCTTTTGTCGACGTCATGTTGACGGTGCAGGCGTGCGAGCGTAACGGAATCAAGACCGTGTTGGTGACCTATGAACATGGCGGCAAGGAAGGGGGCGATAGCCCGCTGCTTTTCTACCTGCCGGAAGCCGATGGCGTGGTCACGACCGGCAGCTTGGATCGCGCCATCGAACTGCCGCCGATGGACAAAGTCATCGGCCCTTACGAGGAGATCAAAGTATTGTCTTATCCCGGCGTGCCTGCGAGTCCGGCGCTTGGCGCCTTGCCGCTGGAAGGAAGGGACGTGATTATCGGCGGGGCCGACATCTGGGGGGAGCAGGGATGGGTATGCAGGGATTACTAGCAAGCTGCTGAAAAGACTCATAGGCTTCTTTACGCTTGTTCGTGTCGCTTCACCGTACCGAACCGTACGCCTCAGCTCCTCGACCTTCGCGCGCCATGCCTTTGAATCTTTTTGAGCAGCCTACAAACCGAGTTTTTCAGGGCCCTGCTAAACCGGATACCACTCGCAAGTGGAGCGAGGCGACAAGTCTTTGGCCGCAGCTTATGGAACTCCAGCGGGCTGGCCAGTGAAGGCTGCCGAACGATTTCGTTGGGCTCAATTTCAAAGCCGTCCTACGCTCGTCAATCCGTATTGTTCGCTGACCAGCGGTGTTGACGAGCTATAAATGAATAAGGAAAAAATGTAGTGTGCTTTTATTGACGCATTGCTGCAAGGAGGATTTCACGATGACCACAATCGTCCATGTCGTTAACCAGTTCTTTGCCGGTTTGGGCGGCGAAGAGAAGGCGGGCATCTCCGTCGGCGTGATCGAAAGTACTGCGGGCGCGGCGCGTGGGCTCCAGTCGCAACTCGGCCCTGACTTCAAGGTCGCTTGCACGATCTATTACGGCGACAACTATTTTCATGAGCATAGTGAAGAAGCCATCAATGCAATCCTCGAAGCGGTTCGCTCTCACGATGCGCAAGCATTAGTCGCTGGTCCGGCGTTTAATTCCGGGCGCTACGGCATGAGCTGCATCGAAATTTGTCACGCCGTTGCCACGGCCCTGAACATTCCCTGCGTGACCGCCATGCACGAAGAAAATCCTGCCATCGGCACTTATCGCGACATCGCCGATGCTCGGGTTTTCTGTTTACCGACAACCGAGACAGCCACCGGCATGACCGATGCCCTTAAGGCGCTAGCGAAGTTTGTTTCCAAGCTCACCCGGGGCGAGGCCATCGGGCCGGCGCTCCAGGAAGGCTACTTCGGCCGCGGAATCCGCCGTTTGGAAAGAACCGATCGGACCGGCGCCGATCGCGCCATCGATATGTTGCTCAAAAAGATCAACCATGAGCCGTTCACTACCGAAATACCGATGGAAGAGTGGGACGATATCAAACCGGCTCCGCCTCTTGATGATTTAAAAGCCCGCAATATCGCCGTCATCACCACCAGCGGCGTCGTGCCCTGGGGCAATCCGGATCGATTCAAAACGTACCGCAACACGCATTGGCGTAAATACAACATTGCCGAGCTCAAAGCGCTCGAACCGGGAAAGTGGGAAGCGGTGCACGGCGGCTACAATGTTGCCTACATGAACAAAAATCCGCATTATGGCGTGCCGCTGGACGCGCTCAGGTCGTTGGAAGCCGACGGGGTGATCGGCGCCGGTAAACTGTACCCGGCGTATTACGTTATCCCAGGCAATCAAGGCTCCCCCGCGGTGATGCGCCGCGTCGGCCAGGAAATTGCCGCGGATCTGAAGAAAGACAATGTCGAGGGCGTGCTGTTTGTCGCCACGTGAGGGACTTGTAGTCGCAGCGGCGCTGTGATGAGCAAAGAACTCGAGAAGGCGGGACTTCCCGTAGCCCTGGTCAGCGCGATGTATCCGGTGGCCGAGCAGGTGCGAGCCAACCGCATCGTTAAAGGCGTCAGCATACCTCACCCTTGCGGCGATCCGAGTTTGCCGCAGGATCTCGACGCGCGCCTACGCCGAGAGATCGTTCAGACCGCGTTAAAAGCGCTTGAAGCCGAAGTCACGGGACCGACGGTATTTACTCCTAATATGGCGGTGAGCGGGTAAGCGAGCATGCGGCTCGAACTGGCTGATTATCCTGTGGCGGAGATTCGTCTAGGCCGGAAGTTCGAATACCGAGCGGGAACGCTGGAGGTCGATCAACCAGCGTTGCAGGAAACGATCCTGCGCGATGGGCGTATCGCGGAAGCATCTTTGGCTGTGGTTTGTCCCGGCGACAGGGCGCGCATCACCGGTATCCGCGACATCGTTGAGCCCCGGGTGAAGGCAAGCGGCAACGGTCAGGTGTTTCCGGGGATACTCGGACCGGTCGAAGCAGTCGGCGCCGGTCGCACCCATCGCTTATCGGGCATGACGGTGATCGCCACGGCGGAGTATGAGGGAACCGTTAGAGCCGGACTGGGCGTCCAGCGCAGTGCTCTGCTCGATAGCTGGGGAGCAGGCGCTGCGGTGTCCAAATTCGGCGGGCTTTTGCATCTGGTGTTGATCATGAAGCTGCGCGAAGGCCTTTCAGAGCTCGATGCGCACACGGCGATTCAAACGGCAGAATTCCAGGTTGCCCGGCGCCTCGCCGAGACCACCATCGGCATTGAGGCCGCGAGCGTAGAGGCTTTCGATCTCAGTCAAAGGCATCCGGATTTGCCCAACGTCGTCTTGATTCAAGGATGTTTGACCGATGATCATCATGTTCACTCGGGCGTGAGCTATTACGGGTTGCCGATACGCGAATCGCTCTCGACCGTGGTTCATCCCAACGAGTTGCTCGACTGCGCCATGGCAGTCAATGCCACCCGCGGCATCGGCTACTTTCCGATTACCTGGGACTGGCAGAACCATCCTCTGGTGCTCGGGCTCTACCGAGATCACGGCCGGCGCTTGAATTTTGGCGGCATGATTTTGCAACGGATCCGTTACGAGACTTTTCATGGCAAGGAAGTGATCGCCCAAAATGCCGCGCAATTAGCCGCGACCCTGGGCGCCGACGGAGCGCTCGTGACCTGGCTCGGTTCCGGTAACGCCTTCGTCGACGTGATGCTGACGGTGCGCGCGTGCGAGCGGCGTGGTATTGCTACAGTGCTGGTAACTTATGAGTACGGCGGCAAGGACGGGATCGATGCGCCGCTGCTGTTCTATGTTGCTGAAGCCGATGCCGTCGTGAGCACCGGCAGTCGTGATCGCTGGTTGGAGCTGCCCGAACCCGAACGCCTGGTCGGCCCCTATGATCGCGTGCAGATTCTCAGCTACCCTGGCGCGCCCGTGGCTCAGGCACAGGGAAAGCTAACCTTGGACGCGCGCGATATGGTGATTGGCGGCGTTGATAATTGGGGAAAGGAATCCTGGATCTGCAATGCCTACTAGCAAGCTGCCGAAAAAAATTCATAGGTATCGTTGCGCTCGCGCGACTCGCTTTGACGTATTGAAGCGTATTTCATCGAACTTCGCGCGCCTAACCTCTGAGGTCTTTTTTGAGCAGCCTGCAAGACACATTCACCAAGCTGGTAGCTCGCAACAATCGCTCGTGACTGCAATCGTAGTCTAAGCGTCAGCCGGAGCGCTATCCTTGATCGTCGCGGTATCGTAGCTTATACAGCCTGAAGTAACAGCCATGTCAAATTTCACTCCGGTAATCAAAGCCGCCTCCAGCGTCCTGATCCACACCCCGGGTCTGACACGTTATGGGTCCAAACCGCACCGGGAAATTGCCGCCAATCCAGCACGTCTCGCAGACTTGAACCGAAATCTTAGATCCTTTCAGCAAGCGCAGGGTTACTTGCCCAATCAGGTTTTCATCGGTCAGCAAGCGCCTGAGAAATTATCTTCGGTCAGCCGGCCCTGGTTCGATCAATCTGCGGCACTCAGTGAAGAACGAAAATCTTTTGGCAGCATCATCGATGAAGGCTTGTTTCTGGCCCTGATTGCGCTGGCAGATCCGTTCAAGCATGTTGCCTTGCTCGAGCGTTTCTGGGAGGAAACCGCCGAGCCTCTGCAGCAGTTTCCCATTTGCAGGTCTCTAGTAACGGCTATGCCCAATGTCGTTGATTCAATCAAATTGAAGACGGTGATTGCGCAAGGCGATGGCTTGCCGCTGTTTGCAGGCAACAACTTTGAACCGGTCGGTTTCATCGCCAATGGGCATCACGAAGACGAATCCCTATCGGCAACCGTGCTGTTGGAGAACCTCTGCGGCAAGGTCTCCGCGGCTTTGTCGCTTCAGGAAATCTTCGCCGGAAACCCGGGCCTTACGAAGCAAGATGTGGAGTTTGTACTGGGCTGTTCGGAGGAGGCGGTCGGCGACCGTTACCAGCGCGGCGGCGGTAATCTAGCCAAAGCGATCGCCGAATTTTCCGGCTGCGACATGGCCTCGGGTTTCGATATCAAAGATTTTTGCGCCGCGCCGATTCCGGCGATGGTCACGGCCGCCGCGCTCGTGCAAAGCGGTGTCGCTGAAAACATCGTTGTCGTCGGCGGATCGTCTCTGCCCAAGCTCGGCATGAAGTTTCTGTATCATCTTGAGAAGAAGATCCCGGTGCTGGAAGACATGCAGGCTGCAGTTGCGGTCTGGGTCGGCCGTGATGATGGCAAAAGCCCGATCATTAATCTCGCCGGGGTCGCCCGACATCCGGTATCGGCCGGCGCCTCACTGGATCAGCAGCTCAAATCACTCGTTGTCGACCCGCTGAACCGGCTAGAGCTGCCCGTGACGGCGATCGATAAATTTGTCACGGAACTGCACAACCCGGAGATCACGTTGCCGGCCAACGGTGGCGACGTTGCCGAGCGAAACTACCGGATGCTCGGCGCCGTCCTGGTCAAGGCCGGGAAAGTGGCAAAAAGTGACCTTGCGGCGTTCATGAAAGAAAAGGGATTGCCCGGCTATGCGCCAACCCAGGGCCATATCGCCTCCGCGCTGGCTTACGTGCCGCATGCAGTCCAGGAATTGACTCACGGACAATTCAAGCGGTGTTTTCTTTTTGCCCGCGCTAGTTTATTTTTGGGGCAGATGACTCAACTAAGTGATGGCATGTCGGTGATGTTGGAGCGACAGTGATCATGGATATGGGCACGTCGGTGATCCTGGAGCGGCAACGATACGAGGGCTGAACTTCAGCTTAAATCAGATTGAGAGGAAACTTCATGGAAATTCGCGGCAAGAAAATCGCAATTCTCGGGGAACGCGACGGGGTACCCGCCCACACGATCCAACAGGCGATCGAAAATCTGGGCGCGGAGGTAGTTTACGCGACCACTCAGTGCTTTGTTTGAACCGCGGCCGGCGCGGTGGACCTTGAGGTTCAAGGTCGAGTCAAACAACTGGCAGAGGAATACGGTAAGGATGATCTGGTCGTGCTGCTTGGCGCGCCCAACGTCGATGCGGCGCGCGTGCAGTTCGAAACCATGACCCGCGGCGATCCGACCTATGCCGGGCCGCTCGGCGGCATTGAGTTGGGTTTGCCCGTGTATCACGTGTTCGAACCGGAAGTGAAGGCGATTATCGATCCCGATCGTTACAGTAACCTAATCGAGACCCTGGAACTGGGTCTTGAAGCCGATGCGATTGTTGAGGCGATTCAACAATCCCGCGCAGGGGAGAATCAGTAGGCCGAAGAGTGCAATGCAAGCGGTCAGCAAAATTCTGCCACCGAGAGCAACGCAATCAGCAATTCAGCCGGGTAACTTGCAACGAACAAACAACCGATCCGCGGCTGTTAAAACTGACGGCTCGAACTAAACCGTGCTTTCGACGGCTGAAAGCAGAACCGAAGACTACCGAACTCGAGAACCGTTTATTGGATCTGAAAACCGTAACCGGGCGCGGTACTAGCAGCCGTATTAGGAGAAGTCATCATCAAGTGAATACCGGAAATTTCGTCGCAAACATGGCATTTGACTGAGGCTTCGAATTCAAAAGACCCTTGGGATAAAATGACTTACGCCGTCCCAACCATTTTTGACCTTAAATTCTTTAAGATATTCATCTAACAAAAACTGCGCTTCCTCTTCCGAAATAATTCCTTTCTTTTTTGCAGACGCTATCGTCTTGCCCCAAATGCGCATTTCGAGCTCTTTCCTGTTCACCTTAGGCCTCCATGTTGAGAATCCAAATTAGTTAGCAATTTTTCGTTAGAAAGCCAAGCGCAAATTTCTCGCTCTCCTGCCACTCCTGACTAGGTTGCCTCATGATCGAGGTGTAGGTGGTGAAATCAGATGTCGTATTGGATACCGGACTTAGTGGATTCCGAATATCGGTCTTTCGCGAATCGAATTCATACAATTTGAGCTTGGGTTGAGTTGAGTCATATTGTTGGAATTAGCGAGCGTTTCTCTATCAAAAAGGTTATACTTGCGGGCTGGTTGAGAGTATTTATCTAAACTGGGAGATTTCCTCCGGTTACGCCGGAATCTTGGAGCGAAGATCGCACGCGCACGCAAGGAGGCGGCAGTATTTGTCCGATATTGGCATACCGCCGCCGATCCGATGAGGTGAAAGGATATGGCGCACCATGCATTTGTCGCGATGCCCTTCGGCATCAAGGAAGATATCGACTTCAATGCTGTCTTCCGGGAATTGATCAAGCCGGCTTTGGAGGGGGCGGGATTCGAAGTGTTTCGCGCCGATGAAGAGATGCGCGCCGGCAATATCCGCACCGATATGTTCCAGGAACTGCTGCTCGCGGATCTAGTGGTCGCCGACTTGTCCATCGACAATCCCAATGTCTGGTACGAGCTTGGCGTGCGCCACGCGCTTAGAAAGCGGGGCGTGGTTCAGATCACCTGCCGACGCGATCAAATGCCTTTCGATCTTCTTACCGAACGTTCGGTCCGGTATCGAACTACCATCAAGTCCGCCGTGGCCATTCCGGATCCGCAGTACGTGGAGGATGACAAGAAAAAACTGGCCGAGGTCGCGACTCAGACAATCCATGCTTGGTATGGACGCAAGGTGAGTCCGGTTTATCATCTGCTACCCTACTTGGATGAGCCTGATTGGAAGTCTCTGCGGATCGAAGAAGCCAAAGAGTTTTGGGAGCAATATGAAAACTGGGCGGAGCGAATCGAAATAGCCAGGAGGGGGAATCGTCCCGGAGATATTCT
>Ga0307410_10001172_pt1 | contig 11566 bp, 11 predicted proteins | sample 322Ometagenome_3_FD_203707 | JGI IMG/M metagenome (GOLD analysis project Ga0307410, IMG submission 203707) | Maize rhizosphere microbial communities from greenhouse at UC Davis, California, United States - 322HYB-O-3 | ecosystem: Host-associated > Plants > Roots > Rhizosphere > Soil | place...
TGGGACGCAAGGTCGCAGCCGACTTGCCCTCGATACGGGTACTCGAAGTGGCGACCCAGCCCGCTCTCGTCAGCGCGATGGATGCCGGTGGTGTCGACCTGGCGATCTTGGACGGTGAGGCTGCCCCGGGCGGGATGGGACTGTGTCGCCAGCTCAAGGACGAGATCTTGCGGTGTCCGCCGGTCATGCTGCTGATCGGACGCCCGGACGATGCGTGGTTGGCGACCTGGTCGCGAGCCGATGGTGCCGTATCGCATCCGGTTGATCCAATCCGACTGCCTGCTGCGGTCGCAAAACTGTTGCGGCCCCAGATGTCTACAGAGACCGCAGTGGCACGGACCACCTCTGTGGCCTGAGCGAGGTGTCGTCACGATGAACTGGCCGGAGCTTCTCAGCAGCCTGGTCCGCGGGGAGGACCAGACTGCCTCGGCCACCTCCTGGGCCATGGGACAGATCCTGAGCGGCGACGCCACGCCGGCGCAGATGGCGGCGTTCGTCATGGGACTGCGAAGCAAGGGCGAGACAGTGGAGGAGCTGACTGGACTCGCCGATGTGATGATCGAGTTCGCGACTCCGATCGAGATCGGCGGCCCCGCGGTCGATGTTGTCGGTAGCGGTGGGGACCGCTCGAACACCGTCAATATCTCCACTATGGCGGCGATCGTTGCGGCGGCCGCTGGTGCCAGAGTCGTCAAGCACGGCAACCGGGCAGCGTCCTCGGCATGTGGTGCCGCGGATGTCCTCGAGGCGCTCGGGGTGGTGCTTGATCTCACCCCTGCGGCGCAGCAGCACGTGGTGGATCAGGTCGGCATCGGGTTTCTCTTCGCCGCGCACTACCATCCGGCGCTGCGGCATGCGGGACCGATGCGGCGTGAGCTCGGCATACCGACGACCTTTAATTTCCTCGGCCCGCTGGCCAATCCGGCGCAGCCGATTTCCCAGGCTGTAGGCGTAGCTGATCCTCGAATGGCTGAGCTGATGGCCGGGGTCTTCGCAAGCCGCGGTAATTACGGACTTGTGGTTCATGGGGGTGACGGGCTCGATGAGCTAACGACGACCACGTCTTCAACGGTGTGGCTGTACGCCGACGGAGAAGTCGAACAGTTGGAGCTGGACCCGTTGCAGTTCGGCGTACCGAGGGCAAGCCTGTCCGATCTGGTGGGCGGAGACCCTGCTACTAACGCGCAGGTGGTACGCGATGTGGTCGCCGGTAAGCCGGGTCCGATCCGCGATGTTGTCGCACTCAACGCCGCCGCCGCACTGGTTGCGTACGGCAAGCCGGCGGCCGGGCGGCTCGAGGACGACTTCGCTCAAGAGCTGGGCCGGGCGCGGGAGACAATCGAATCTGGGGCCGCGCAAACCAAGCTTCAAGAGTGGGTTGAGGCTACCCAAACTGTGCGCTGAGTCTGGCTAATTAGTTCGGATCTCGGCGGTTGTTAGGCGATCGTCAGCGCACCTCCCGCGAGCCTGGATCCGCGATTACAGTAGGCGCTCCGCAACGTTGTTTTTCTGGGCTGGCGGCATCATCCAGCGGGCGCGACAGGGGGTCTATGAAAGGTCGACGCTGGGCGGTGTGGGTTAGCGCCGTACTTGTGCCGCTCGTCCTTGCAGCCTGTACGACGGGACGGTCACCGGTCGCCAGCACAGCTCCAGTCGAGCTCGCGACGATCACCAATGAGGTTACGGCGAGCGGCTCGGTGTCGGCCGCGACAAGCCAAAACCTTGGATTTGCCAAAGGCGGTCGACTGACCTCGTTGCGAGTCGAGGTGGGTGAGCAGGTGAGCGCTGGCCAAGTGCTGGCCACTGTCGACACTTATGCACTTCGGCAGGTGCTCAAGCAACAGGAGGCGAATCTCGCCGCGCAGCAGGCGGCACTGGACCGCATCATTGCAAACCCGGCCGTGTCTGGCGCCAGGGCAACTCTGAGCCAATCGAGAGTCATTCTGACCGCGACGCAACGCCAAGTCCGCGCCGTCGGTGTCGCCGACGACTCTGCAATTACCCGAGGCCGCGCTCAGCTGCGTGCTGCGCGCAGGGCGAAGCAGAAAGCGAATGATGCGGTCGAGGCGGCACGGGATGCCTGCAAGGTGTCAGACCCTCCTCCTGCGACTTCTGCGCAGTCAATAGCTCGTACGCAGCGCGCGGCTCCTATGCCGTCCACGGGCTCTGCGTCCCCCACGAGTTCTGCGTCCCCCACGAGTTCTGCGCCCCCTACGAGCTCCGCGCCCCCTACGAGCTCCGCGTCAGCCGCGGCCTGCGCTTCGCAGGTTGCGATGGCACGTTCGGCGCAGGCCTCAGCCGAGCAGGGGGTTGAGGCAGCCAAGACGACTCTCGCAGCGGCGGAGCAAAAGAAGAAGGTGGATGCCGCCGCGGGCCAGGTATCTGTGGAGACCTCGCGACAGAGCGTGGTGGCTTCACAAAACGCGCTCAATGCGGCGTCCGCCGATCGGCCACACGCCATTGACCAGCAACGGGCGCTCGTTAGGGGCGCAAAAGCCCTGGTCCGGTCAGCCCAGAGAGACGTCGACGACGGCACGCTCACCGCCCCGGCTGACGGAGTTGTCTCGGCAATCAACGGCGTGCCCGGCGAGTACCTCTCTCCGAGCAGCGGGACGACGGCTCTGGCGCCCGGCAGTCGAGCGGCGATACCCGGGTCTGCTGCCGCCGGCGGCGCGGCGGCGGCCGCGGCTACTGGTACGACTGCGACCAGACCCGGTGGCTCGGCGTTCCTCGTGTTGTCGAGTGCCGACAGCTTCCAGGTGGCAATCCCGTTTGAGGAGTCGGACGCGGCCGAGATTGCGCCCGATCAGCGCGTGTCCGTGCGCTTCGACGCCATTCCTGACTTGACCGAGACCGGTACCGTGGTGGCGATCGCGCCGTCGGCGACCGCGATCTCCGGGGTGATCAGCTACTACGTGACAATAGATCTTGATATCCCGGACCCGCGGCTGCGCGATGGTCAAACCGCTCACGCGGCGGTGATCATTGATGAGCGGGAGAACGTGCTAAGCGTTCCAAATACTGCCGTACGCAGACGGGGCGACATGGCTATCGTGGTTGTCGTGGATCCGGATGGCAGCCAGCACATCGTTACGATCCAGACCGGAATCGTCGGTCCCGACCGCACCGAGGTGCTGTCCGGCTTGTCTGAGGGGCAGCGCGTCGTCGTGAGCCCCAGCAGATGACCGGCACGCTGGAGGAGCCGTGACAGAGAACGCGGTGACTGAGTCATCGAGCGAGTCCGAGGCGGCGCCTGCTGCTGATGCGGCGTCAACCCCTGCCGTACGTCGCCGGCCCCTGAAGCGTGCGACCAAGATCAGGTTGCTGATCATTTTGATTCTTGCGGTGCTTACCGCGGCCGCGTTCGGTGCCTACTACATCTTCAACAGCAGCAATTACGTCACTACCGACAACGCCCAAGTCGATGGGAACCAGATCTCGATCAACGCACCGGCGACTGGCACGTTGATCGATTGGCGCGGCCAGCAGGGAACGTCGCTGCACAAGAATGCACCGGTCGGGAGGATCGAAATCCAGGGTGGCTACGTCCAGCCCCAGATGGTGATCCGATCCCCGGCGGACGGAGTTGTCGCAGTGGACAACGGCGTCGAGGGCTCCTTCGTTACGGCAGGCACTCAACTGGCCATCGCGTACGACGACGCCGACGTCTTTGTCACCGCTCGGGTGAAGGAGACAGATATCGACAAGGTGCAGATCGGTCAGGCGGTTGACATCTCGGTCGACGCTTTTCCTGACGACCGCCTCACCGGCCGCGTCGCCGAGATAAAGACCGGTGCGGCCGGAGTCTTTTCGCTATTTCCGCAGTCCAACACCTCGGGAAACTTCCAGAAGGTGACCCAGGTAATCCCGGTCAAGATCGTGATCGACGACCTGAAGGGCCTGCCACTGGTGCCTGGCATGAACGTCACCGTCAAGATCCACCGCTGAGTTTGATTGCTCCGCTCGCTGCGCTCGCTCCGCGCGGATCGCGCGGGGAAGCCGCCAGCTTCGTCGTCGCTCGCCGACGAAAAGCGTGTCGGCTCGCTTGGTGTACCTTGCTCGCTGCGCTCGCTGAGGCTGGCGCTTGTTAGCCGCTGCCTTCCTCACTCGCTCGCAGACGAAAAGCGTGTCTGCTCCCTCGCTCGTCCAGGACAGCGGCGCGCCAGCCTGGCCAGCACGGCGGCGCGCGATCGGTGTCTGATTGCTCCACTCGCTGCGCTCGCTCCGCGCGGATCGCGTGGGGAAGCCGCCAGCTTCGTCGTCGTTCGCCGACGAAAAGCGTGTCGGCCGCTCCTCCTCAGCACGGCGGCGCGCGATCCGTGTCTGATTGCTCCACTCGCTGCGCTCGCTCCGCGCGGATCGCGTGGGGAAGCCGCCAGCTTCGTCGTCGTTCGCCGACGAAAAGCCTTTCGGCCGCTCCTCCTCAGCACGGCGGCGCGCGATCCGTGTCTGATTGCTTCACTCGCTGCGCTCGCTCCGCGCGGATCGCGTGGGGAAGCCGCCAGCTCGTCGTCGTTCGCCGACGAAAAGCGTGTCGGCCGCTCCTCCTCAGCACGGCGGCGCGCGATCCGAGCCGCAACATATGCTGAGGCTATTAAGCCCATCTGGGGTACGAGGTAAGTAGGCCGCTGATGAGCACCGACACCGCTTCAGCCGGTACGGCTGTCCGCGATGAGGCTGCGTTACGTGCGGCTGAGCGTCCGCGCCGGGCTGGTGAGCCGTCGCCGAGCCAGGCCGCGCCGGCCGCTCCGCCGTCTGGAGGGTGGCGGATCCCACTCGCCGTGTTAATCGGCGGCATGTTCATGTCCATCCTCGACGTCAGCATCGTGAACGTCGCTATCGCGACCATCCAGTCCGATTTCGGTGGCAGCACGGCGGACGTCGCGTGGATCACGACGGCGTACAGCCTCGTCCTTGGTGTGATCGTGCCCGCGAGCGCTTGGTTGGGTGATCGGTTCGGACTTGATCGCGTGTACATGATCGCGCTGGGGGGCTTCGCCCTCGCCTCAGCGCTCTGTGGGCTTGCGTGGAGCCTTAACAGCTTGATCGCTTTCCGGGTAATCCAGGCGATTCCCGGCGGATTGCTACCCGTTGTGACGCTGACGATGGTGTATCGGATCGTGCCGCGGCACAAGATCGGCACCGCCATGGGAATGTATGGCCTGGGTATCGTGTTCGCTCCCGCCATCGGTCCCACGCTTGGCGGTTACCTCGTCGAGTACGTGAGCTGGCGTCTGGTGTTCTACATCAATGTCCCCGTGGGGGTTCTGGGACTGATCGCAGCCGCAGTCGCGCTGCCGAAGTTCACTCGAGCGCCGACGCGCCCGTTCGACGTCTGGGGCTTCATCACGGTGGCGACGGGACTCGTGGCCTTGCTGTTGGCCTTCTCCGAGGGCCAGTCTTGGGGCTGGTCCAGCTACCGTGTGCTGATATTGATGGTCGGCGGACTGCTGTTGCTGGCCCTGTTCGTCACCGTCGAGCTCGAGGTCGATCACCCGCTGCTGAATCTACAGGTATTCCACAGCGCCGCGTACACGACATCTCTGATCATCATGGGCGTGATGATGACCGGGATGTTCGCCACATTGTTCTACATCCCTCTCTTCCTGCAGGCCGGACAGGGATATCAGGCGCTCGACACGGGGCTGCTCCTCCTGCCGCAGGCGCTTGTGATGGCTTTCCTGATGCCGATCAGCGGTCGGCTGTACGACAAGATCGGGCCCCGATGGTTGGTTGTGTCGGGACTGTTGGTGTCCGCCTTCGGCAGCTACGGGCTCGCCAGAATCAATCCCGACATGACGCGCGAAGAGGTCGTCTTGTGGATGTGCATCCGCGCCGCCGGGGTCGGCATGGCGATGATGTCGATCATGACCGGCGGCCTCGCCTCGCTCGACCCACATATGACCAACAGCGGGAGCGCGATCAATACCGTTGTGCAGCGGGTCAGCGCGGCCCTCGGACTCGCGGCATTGACAGCAATGGCGACCGCTCAGCAGGCACAGCTCGCCCAAGGCCGGGCAGATCTGCTGGAAGGTACAACCAGCCAGGCGGCGCATTTCGACCTACTGCAGCTCTTCGGGCTGTATCGGCGTACTCAGGTGTCGGTACTGGCCAACTCCTACGCCAATGTGTTCTTGCTGACTGCAGCGGTCACCGCCGTCGCCGCAGTGGGCGCGCTGTTCCTTCGCTCCGGTCCCGCGTCGCACGCTGGCTCGGAGGCCGCGGCGGCCATCGAGTAGTCCCTAGCGAATGCTCAGCGTCTTGAGCGCGTCGGCTGCCTGGCGGGCAACATCGGAAGTGGCGTCGTTGGGCACCGAGCTAGCGGCCATGATCAACGAACCATCGTCGAGCCGTACCACGACTGCCGTGACGGTGTCGTAGCGGCTCGGCAGGCGGTCGACCGAGTAGTACACCTGAGCGGAAAACAGCATTCCGGGCCGTCCATCGACGACGTGCTGATCCCACCTCAGCCCTTTCAGCTCGGTTGGGTGCCGGTCGAAGATGGCATTGCTTAGCCGGTGCAGGGCAAGCGTGCCTTCGGTCTCGAGCTGGCCTTGGCTGCTGGATTGGGTCACCCGCCCGAGCAGCACGCCGGACGACCAGTCGTGTTTGCCGTCGTAGCGACTGTGGACCGGCGCGCTGGCCCAGAAGAGAAGGTCAAGTACTCCACGAATCGCCATGGGGTCAGGCGAGAGGACATACGGGTCGCCGGGCATCGTCAGCGATGCTGGCCCAATGTTCGCTGTCCTCGTGCGCTCGTCAAGGTAGCCAACAGGATCGGTCCCGACGCTCCCGACACTGGGCAGCCCGCCGGAGCCACCCGCAGCCGGCTGCGCGGACGTGTTGGACTGGCTCGGCCAAATCATCAGACCCAAGCCGATCGAGGCACTGACGAACAACGCGAATCCTAAGCCGAGGGCAGCGGCGATGCGCAGCGGTGAAGCACGGCGTAGCGGGGCAGTGCTTTCGGCTGCGGTTCCCGTCGCGATGGGAAGGGGCGGTGGTGCCTGGACCGAGTCACTGGTTACCTCGGCCCAGTGACCGCCATCCCACCAGCGGTAAAGTCCAGGGGCGCCGGCTGGATCCGGATACCAGCCAGGTCTCGGCGCCGCGGTCACTCCTTGAGCCTATGCGGGCTTACCGAAGAGAAACGCGATCCGAGCTCGTCGAGCGCTGATTGATCAACATGATTACCGCTGCTCTTGCCCGCCGCGTCATACTGCACCCGTGATCTCCCGCGATCTCGCCATGCGGCTTGCCCCGCATGTGTCATGGACGCCGGTCAACGGCGACGTGTTCTTCATACCGCGACCAGAGATCGCCGACTCTGTTTTCACAGTCAGCGACATGGTCGTCGAATTGGTCGTATCGAACGGGGAATCGCGTTTTCATTTCAATGGAACTGTTGAGTGGGCGCTGGACTCAGTGGAATCCGACGGAGTGGTGTGGCTGCCTCGGGAAGACCAGCTCCGCGAGATGCTCGGGGACTATTTCTTGTCGCTGGATTCCTCGGCAGGCGGTTTCGTCGTCACTGTCAGCGGCCCGGGCAAGGCATACCACACCGAGGCTGAGCTTGATGCTGCGGATGCGTACGCCCGGGCAGCGTTGTATGTCCTCGGAGTGGAGAAGCCGAGCGCCCTGAGCTCGTCATAGGCCAGGCTGCGCTGGTTAGGTGATCATTGTGACGAGGCAAGCCGCGTAAGCACCGATCAACATTGAGGGCGCGTACGGGAATGCCTCACGTCGACCCCGGGCGAGCCGCAGCAGACCGAGGAACCCGCCGATGACGGTACCGAGCAGCAAGGTCAGCCACAGTAGGGTCCAGGAGCCGGCGGCAGAGGCTGCTCCGAGCAAAGGCGCGAACCGTACGTCACCGAAGCCAAAGCCCCCGCGTGAGATGAGCCACACGAGCAGATAGAGGGTCCCGGCAATCGCTGCGCCGACTATCGCCCGGCCTGCAACCCAGATGTCTCCGCTCAGCACGGCAGACACGAGTGCAGCGATGGCCATGGCGAGCCACGCAATCTGGGTCAGTCTCAGCGGCAGCCAGCTGGTGCGTGCGTCTATCGCAGCCAGCAGCACTCCCAAGATCGCCAGCACAGACCACATCGGTTGGGCGTACAGAGGAAGGCTAAGCCAGCTAACGACTGCTGCCACTCCCGCGAGTACGCCGCAGCTGAGGAGGAAACGAATTTCGGCAATGTCACGATAGAGCGGTTTGGCGTCGATGTTCTGGTCGTCAAGAGCGGCTGGTTCGGGAAGTCGTTGCAGCACCGGACGCGCTAGCAATGCACAAGCCACGGCGATCATGAGCGCCATGGCTACTGCGGCCAAGGCCTCAGCGATCACCCGGTGATCCTAATGCGGCAGGATTTGCGAGACCGCGCTTCCGCGACATAAAGACCTTTAGAGCTCATGCCGCACGCTGCATGGGCAAGAAGGACGGCCGGCGCCGGTAGCGCAAGCTGTCCTCCGCGCGGGCAGCCGCCGTCAGCCGAACGGTGAGCAAGAGGGAGCAGGTATCGGCACCGGCAGCCAATTCGACGAGTTCGGGAGTCGCGACACGTACCTGCTGGGCGATCGCCAGATTCTCCCACCCGGCCCGATACAAGCGACGCAGTTGCAGCCTCGCCGGAGCAGCGGGCACGATGATTCGCCGCAGTGCTTGCACGTGTTGATCAGAAACCTGGATCAGCCGACGTGCTGTCTCGGGACTGATCCGGCGCAACGGCCGACCGTTTCGTCCGTGAAGCAGCCGATCGGCAAGGCGGGCAGAGATGCCGGCTACCGCAGCCACGTCATCGACGCTGAGTGAGCCGCTCGCCATCAGATACAGCAGCTGCGCTCGGAACGGCCCTGCATCGACCCATTGATCGGAAGCCTCTTCGTGCTCGGCACGCACTGCCATGCCAACGCCCCCTTCGTCGAACCCCTCTATCTGTAGAAGGCTTCGCGAAGGGGGCGGATGTTAACGGCGACCTGAAATTTGCGCGATTTTACGGACCAGATGGCTAGCGACCGCAAGAGATTGCGTCAAGACGAGCTGAGCTCATTGGCCGCTAGCCATGAGACCGGACGTTAGCGCTGGGCACGCACAAAGCCGGCTTGCTGGGCCGCTTCCTCGCTGTTGAACCAGACCTCGGCGACCGTTCGGGCGTAGCCAGCTGACGCGGGCACGTGGTACTTCATCGACCGCTCGTTGCCCTTGATGGCGAAACCCTCAGGGGGCTCACTTCCGACATAGATGCCCTCACCTTGGTACCGAGGTGTCCCGGCTCCAGCAGCAGCTGCCGGCTCACTGAGCACGGCGCCGTCTTGATCGCTGCCAGGTGTCGGCTCGGCTAATCCCTCATCGCTAGGAGGCGTTTCGGCGGCCTCGGGAGCGAGCGTGGTATCAGTCGGCGTCTCTTCAGTGCGCGTCGGCATTTCGGAGAGAGTCGCATCCCCAGCACCACTGATGTCGGCGGGAGGTTCGACACCGATTCTGTCTGCTGCCTCGGCGAAAGCTTCATCGACGCTCGTTGTCATGTCGGTTGGAGCATCGTCGACGTTCGTGGTGGTCATACCGGCCGGAGCATCGTACTCCCCGCCCTCAGCTGGCTGATCCGGCACCGATGCGCCGTCCGCCTCGAGATTGAGCATGTGCGCCGAGACTCCGCCCTGAGGATCCTCGTGTGCATCCTCGTCGTTGTCCATCACATCGACGACGGGCGCCCCAGCCGATGTCTCAGCCCCTGTCCCAGCCGTTTGAGCAGGCTTGGGCGGCGCATACGGCGTAGTCGGCCGTGCTGCCTGCCAGTCGGCGTCCTTCCCGCCGAGGATTTTGCGTACCACGAAGACTGCTACGCCCGCTAGGCCAGCGACGAGGAGCAGCCACTTGAGCCATCCACCCTTCTTCTTCTCCTTTGGCAGCTCCAACTCGCCCTTGGCTGCGGCAACTACAGCCTTGCCACGTTTTGTTGCCTCGGCGACAACCGGCGCTCCCGCGGCAGCGCTCAATGCCTCCGTGAGCTTGGGCACTATGTCGCCTGACACCTTGCTGCGCGTTGCTTCAACGGCCGGACTGACTCGCTCGAGCGCCTGATCGAGGACTGGGGCGATCCTGTCGACGGCATCGTGAGCGAGCAGGGCGCCACGCTGCTTGGCCGAGCTAGCCATCGGCCCGAAGCGCTCCGCAGCTTGCTGCGCATACGGGGCAACGCGGCCGATCGCCTGCTGAGTGTAGGGCGACACACGCTCGACAGCCTGGTTGGCCAATGGAGCAATGCGATCCGCAGCTGAATGAGCCAGCGGAGCCAGTCGTTCGGCAGCGTCATGAGTGATCGGGCTCACCCGCTCTGCAGCCGATTGGGCCAACGGTCCCAGCCGATCCGCTGCGGTATGAGCTATCGGTGACACCTTGTCAGTGGCCGCGCCAAGCCGGTCTGCGGCGGCTTCAGCAAGCGGCCCGACTCGGGTGGCGGCGGACTGCGCGAGCGGCCCTACTCGATCAGCCGCGGAGTGGACCAGCGGTCCAACACGATCAGCGGCCGAGTGCACAAAATCCTCGGCGGCTGGCGCAGCTTGCATTCGGGCGGCTTCGGCGCGGCGGGAACTCCTAGACACGTTTCCTCCGTTGTGAGAAACCTCATGCTCCCCGGTGGAGCATTTCCCACCGTATCGCCATCTTGTGCGGTCTGACAGGATGGCTGCCGGACCCACGACCAGAGCCCGTCGAAGGGCGCGGTCGGACAGAGCCAGACGATGATCACGACAGAAAGGTGCCTCGACGTGGCACAGCAGACGGCAACCCTGCACACCAACTATGGCGACATCAACCTCGTGCTCTTTGGTGATCAAGCTCCCAAGACAGTGGACAACTTCGTGGGGCTCGCCTCAGGCGCCAAGGAGTTCACCGATCCCAGCACAGGTGAGAAGAGGACCGGGAATTTCTACGACGGGCTCACCTTCCATCGAGTGATCGACGGCTTCATGATTCAGGGCGGTTGCCCGCAGGGGACCGGCACAGGTGGTCCGGGCTACACGTTCGGTGATGAGTTCCATCCCGATCTTGTCTTCAACAAGCCATACCTGCTGGCTATGGCCAACGCTGGTCCGAGCACCAATGGTTCGCAGTTCTTCATCACTGTCGGTCCGACGCCGCATCTCAACCGTCGGCACACGATCTTCGGTGAGGTGGCCGATCAGGCGAGCCGCGACGTCGTTGACGAGATCGCCCAGGTGCGTACTGGACGAGGTGACCGCCCCGTCGACCCGGTGGTGATCGAGTTGGTATCAATTGATTCAGGCGACAACTCCGCGTGAGTCAGACGCCGAATGCGGGCCCGGACTTCTCGCCTCCAGGTTTCGCTCCGTGTTATCGCCATCCGGAGCGAATGACCGGCATTTCCTGCCAGCGATGCGATCGGCCGATCTGCGGCGAATGCATGAACCCCGCATCGGTCGGCTTTCAGTGTCCTTCCTGCGTAGCGTCGCGGCGAGCGAGCGGGCGAGCACCGAGGACGGCATTTGGCGCGGTATTGAAGCCGGGCGGGGGGACCGCGACGAAGGTCGTGATGGGTGCGCT
>Ga0307410_10001174_pt1 | contig 11565 bp, 12 predicted proteins | sample 322Ometagenome_3_FD_203707 | JGI IMG/M metagenome (GOLD analysis project Ga0307410, IMG submission 203707) | Maize rhizosphere microbial communities from greenhouse at UC Davis, California, United States - 322HYB-O-3 | ecosystem: Host-associated > Plants > Roots > Rhizosphere > Soil | place...
GCCGCCTGGACCGCCGCGCTCCGCGCGGAGGAACTCGCCGCGCGCGCCGCGCCGCTCGGCCGCGCGGCCGTGCGCGTGGGCGAGCTCGCGGCCGGTACGCCGTACGTGGCGCAGACGCTCGAGGCGTATCTGCGGGCCGGCGGGTCCCCGCGCGCGGAGCCGCTGACGTGCTCGCTCTCGCATTTCGACTGCGTGACGCTGGTGGAGGCCTGCCTCGCCGTCGCCCGGGTCGCGGAGACCGACGGCCCGCCGTCGTGGGAGCGGTTCGGGCGGGAGGTGGAGCGCATGCGGTATCGCGGCGGGGAGCGCCGCGGCTACGCGTCGCGGCTGCATTACTTCAGCGAGTGGATCGCCGACGGCGAGCGGCGCGGGCTGGTGACGGACCTCGGCGCGGAACTGGGCGGAGTGGAGGACACGCGGCCGCTGCGCTTCATGACCGAGCACCGCGGCAGCTATCCCGCGCTGTCGGACGACGCCGTGCTCGCGGAGATCGGCGAGGTCGAGCGCCGGCTCGACGCGCAGCCCCGCCGCCTCGTCCCCACCGGGCGCATTCCGCAGGTGGCCGACCGGATCGAGACGGGCGACGTGCTGGCGTTCGCGACCGCGATCCCCGGCCTCGACGTGACCCACGCGGCCTTCGCCTACCGCGACCGCGGCGGCGTCCTTCGCGTGCTCCATGCCCCGCTGTCGGGCGGCGTCGTCGAGGTCACCGGCGCGACGCTCCCCGAGTACGTCGCCCGCATCCGCCGCGCGACCGGCCTCCTCGTCGCGCGCCCGCTGTGGGGCGCCTGAGCGTCCTCCGTCAGTCGCCCCCCTTCTCGCCTCCCTTCTTCTTTTCGTCTTCCCCTCCGACCGCCTCGGAGGCGCGAAGCCTGAAGGTCGCGCGCAGATCGGAGCCGGCGGGCGGCTCGGCGACCGCAGCGACGACCACCTGAGTACCCTCGTCCGTACCCAGGCGTACTTCGGCGCGGGCGCGGCCCTCGGCGTCCGTCTGCGCCATCGCCGGCTCCACCACGCCGGCCACCCCGCCCTCCGCGAACGTGAATGCGACCGCGACGCCCGCGACCGGCTGGCCGGCCGCATCGGCCACCGCGACGACGACCGGCTCCTGCAGCCACTCCCCCGCACGCCCGCGCTGGCCGTCCCCCGTCACGGCCCTGAGCGCCGCCGGCTCGATGTCTCCCGGCAGCAGGAGGTCGCCTCCGGTGCAGGCGACGAGCGCTACGCCGGCGATCGCGGCCGGCAACCGCATGGTGAGCAGCGCGACACGCCGCATGTGGATGCTCCGTGCTGATGTGCAGTCGAATGGCGGTCAGTGGCTGTATGGCGACGCCGCAGCATCGCGCCTCGGACCGGGCGGCCGCCGTGATCGGCGGCACGGCGGGGGTGTTGCGCGCCCGAAGAAGCACCGGCTTGGGTCCGACCGCTGTGACGCCGCCGGCGATCGTGGCGTGAGCCCGCTCCAGGACAGGGAGCCCCGGGCAGCGCACCTTGCAGCAGGTCCCCCACGCGCGGCGAGCCGCACGTCGGGAGCGTCTCGACACCGCCACAGGAGGTGGGCTATTGGAGGGGACGGGCACGACGAAGCGACAGACGGACACCCGGATTCCCGTGGGCCCTAGGGCGGACGGCCCCAGGCGCGTGCTCGTCGTGGACGATGAGGCCGGGGTATGCATGCTGGTGCGCCGCATCCTCTCCGGCGCGGGGTACGAAGTGCTCGAGGCGGAGGACGGGCGCGCGGCGATGCACGTGCTCCTCGACCACGCGCCCACGCTGAGCCTCGTCGTCAGCGATCTCGTGATGCCGGTCATGAGCGGGCACGATCTCGCCGACTTCCTGCGGCGCTACTTCCCCGACATTCCGCTCATCATGATGTCCGCCTACTCGGCGGAGGCCATCCGCGAGCGGTTCGGCCTGCTCGCGCCGGAGGCGCCCTTCCTCCGGAAACCGTTCATGCCCGACGACATGCTGCGCGCCGTGCGCGCGGTGCTCGGAGACGAAGTGACCGGCGCTGAGGTGGAGAGGTCATGAAGACGGACACCCGAGAGGAGGCGGCGATGCAGGCCATCGAGCGAACACTGCTGACGCGATTCGTCGGCGGCACGCACGTGTTCGTCCCGGAGACGATCACGGCGTCCGCCTTCACGTGGTTCAATCACACCATCGTTCCGGCGCTCGAGCATCTGGATGCCCGCGGATATCTGGAGATCGACGAGCGCGTGCCGAACGAGCTCTTCTCGCCGGGCGGGGCCTACGCGGCGTTCGTGTGCCGTCTGACCTCGACGGGCCGAGCCGCGCTGGCGCTGCTCCAGAGGCAGCAGGCCCGCCGCTCGACCACGGCGGCCGGCGACCGGCAGGCGAGCTAGCCGAACGCGCGGCGGCGCGCCGCGAGGTGCGCGCCCTCAGGCCGCCGGCGGCACCTCGAAGCAGCAGCTCGGCCGATCGCCGTGGCGGCAGCACTGACGCACCTCCGCCCCGACCACCTCGCTCAGCAGCACCTCCACCACCCGGCACGCCTCCGGTCGCCTCGTCACGGTCGCCGACAGCGGACAGCCGCACCCGCGGATGATCTGCGTCCCGCCCTGCTGCTCGAGCTCCACCGCCCCGCCGAGCGCCGCCAGCACGCCTACCGCCGCCTGAACCCTGGTTTCGAACGCGGCCCCCGGGGGCGGCATCATCGTCGCGGCCAGCCGCCGCCCGACGCCCTCCAGCAGCGCCGCGCTCGCCGCCGGCGGCAGCTGGGCGATGAGCTCCTCCAGCACCGCACCGAGCACCGGCGCGTACGCGCGCGAGAAGAGCGCCTCCGCCTCGGGGGTCAGCTCGAAGACGGTGGCGGGCTTGCCCGCGCCCTCGCCCCGCCGGACGCCGCCCTGGCGGACGACGCCGTCCCGCTCGAGGGTCGCGAGGTGCGCGCGAACGCCGTTGTCGGTGAGGCTCAGGGCCTGAGCCAGCTCGTCCACGGTGCGGGCTCCGCGTCGCAGCAGCAGGACGACCTGCCCGCGGGTCGTCTCGAGGAACCTGCGGTTGAACACGCCGTGCATGACCGTCTCCGGAGGAGGACGCCATATCCTATGGTAGAAAGGCATGGATGTCAAATAAGACAATAAAAGTATTGACAAAATGCGGGTGGAGTCGCATAGTGGTCCGGGCAGCACAGTCCGCCCCCAGAGATCCACCTCTCCATCCCGCGAGGTCAGTCATGCGCAGCCACGTTCTCCCCGTCGCCTTCACCGCCCTCTCCGCCGCCCTGTTCCTGGCCCCGGGGCTCGCCACCGCTCAGACCGGTACCGCCCACGCCGGCAGCCGCACCCACGCCGCCGCTCCCCGGCCCGCCCTCGACGATGCCACGATCGTGGCCATCTTCGACGCCGCCAACACCGCCGACATCGAGACGGGCAGGCTCGCCGCCGAGCGGGGCCGGAGCAGCAAGGTCCGCGAGTACGGCGCCATGATCGCCCGCGACCACGCCACCGTCCGGCAGCAGGGCCGGGACCTCGCCGCGAAGCTCGGCGTCACGCCCACCCCGCCGGCGGACGACGCCGGCGCGAAGGCGCACGCGCAGGCGATGAAGGAGCTGCGGGCCCTGCGCGGCGCCGCGTTCGATCGGGCCTTCCTGCGGCACGAGGCCACGTTCCACAAGAACGTGATCGACGCCGTCACCACCACGCTGCTGCCGGCGATCGGGAACGCGGAGCTGAAGGCCCTCGTCGTGAAGGTCGCGCCGGCGTTCCAGGCCCACATGCTCGCGGCGGAGCAGCTCGAGCGCGAGCTCGGCAGCGCGCAGCCGCAGAGCCCGAGCCGCGGCGACTGACCGCCCGCCGAACCAGGCCAGGATCGACCGCCGTCCGCCCATCGAACGGTCGTCTCCCCCACCACGGAGCCGGTCATGCACACACGCGACAGAGTTCCCCGAACGACGATTCTCTCCCTCGCGGGCGGCGCCGTGGTCGCCGCAGGCCTGCTGCTGGCCTGCGGCGACGGCCCCACCGCGCCGTCACCGGAGCAGCTGGCCCGCGGCCAGGAGATCTTCCGCTTCGACACCTTCGGCGACGAGCAGTTCTGGACCGACACGCTGCGCATGCACGAGGTGATCCAGCAGGCCGTGTCGCCGGCGACGGCCCTCTCCGTCGGGCTCAAGGTCGACGCGGACGCGCTGCCGCAGACGCTGAAGGACGCGCTCGCCGCCGGCCAGGTGGATCTGTCCAGCCCGGCGACCACCGTGGCGCTCCTCAAGCTGAACGCCGTGGTGGGGCTGCGGGGCACGGTCGAGACCGTCGGGGGCCGCGACACGCTCACGCGGGTCGGCATCACCTGTGCCCTCTGCCACTCGACCGTCAACAACGCGTTCGCGCCCGGCATCGGCCAGCGGCTCGACGGCTACGCGAACACCGACCTGAACCCGGGCGCGATCATCGCGCTCTCGCCCGCCCTCACCGATGCGCAGCGCGCGGTCTACAGCTCCTGGGGACCCGGCCGCTACGACCCGCGGTTCAGCATCGATGGCCAGAACACGCCGATCGTGCTGCCCCCGGCCTACGGGCTCGCCGGCGTGGACAAGGAAACCTTCACGGCCGAAGGGCCGGTCTCCTACTGGAACGCGTACGTCGCCGTCACGCAGATGCATGGCCGCGGCAACTTCAGCGACGCCCGGCTCAACATCCACATCGCGCAGACGCCGGACCTCGTGACCCCGAAGCTCGCCGACCTGCGCGACTATCAGCTGAGCCTCGCGGCGCCGGAGCCGCCGGCGGGGAGCTTCGACGCGGCGGCCGCGGAGCGAGGCCGCGACGTCTTCACCGGGGCGGCGCGCTGTGCCTCGTGCCACGCGGGCTCCACCCTCAGCGACGTCAACCGGGGCCGGCTGCACGCACCGGAGGAGACCGGCATGGACCCGCGCTACGCCGCCCGCACGACACGGAAGGCCTACCGCACCACGCCGCTCCGCGCGCTCTGGCAGCACGCGCCCTACTTCCACGACGGCAGCGCGGCCACGCTCGAAGCGGTGGTGGAGCACTACGACGACGTCCTGACGCTCGGCCTGACCGAGCAGCAGAAGCGCGACCTGATCGAGTACCTGAAGTCCATCTGAGCGGCGCAGTCGGCCGGGAGGGATACACTCGTGGCGACAGAGGAAGTGGATCGAATGGAGGGCCCCGACCTTCGCGTAGGCGTCGCGTCGGGGGACGTGCCGGAGGGGAGTCTGGTGCAGGGACACGTCGGGAACGAGGCCGTGCTCCTCACACGCTACCGTGGCGAGCTCTTCGCGATCGGCGCCCACTGTCCCCACTACGGAGCGCCGTTGGCCGAGGGCCTCATCGTCGACGGAACGATCCGCTGCCCATGGCACCATGCCGCCTTCGACCTGCGGACGGGCGACGTGCTCCGGCCGCCCGCGCTCGACGGCCTCCCATGCTGGCAGGTCGTGGAGCGGCAGGGGTGGGTCACGGTCACCCCGAGGCGCGCAGCGCCGGCGCCGGCGCCGCGCCGGAGCCCACCCCGGCACCCCGGCGCGCCCGAGTCGGTCGTGATCCTCGGTGGAGGAGCTGCGGGGCTCTACGCGGCCGAGACGCTCCGGCACGAGGGCTACGAACGGTCCATCACCATCGTGGAATCCGGGCGACAGCCGCCCTACGACCGCCCCAACCTGTCGAAGGACTACCTCGCGGGTACCGCATCGGAGGATTGGCTCCCCCTGCGGCCCCCCGGCTACTACGCGGACCAGGAGATCGGGCTGCGCCTGAACGCCCACGTCACCACCATCGACGTCGCCGACCGCGAGCTCCGGTTTCTGGACGGATCGACGCAACGGTTCGGCGCGCTGCTCATCGCCACCGGCGCGGAACCGGTCCGCCTCGGCCCTCCGCCACCGGAGCGCCACGTGCATTACCTGCGCACGGTGGAGGACTGCCGCGCGATCATCGCGGCGGCCGAAGAGGCCCGGGGTGCGGTCGTGCTCGGGGCGAGCTTCATCGGCCTCGAGGTGGCCGCCGCGCTCCGGGCGCGCGATCTGCCGGTGACGATCGTGGCACCCGACGCGTATCCACTGGAGCGGGTCCTCGGCCCCGGGCTCGGCGCGGCGATCCGGGAGCTGCACGAGGACCACGGGGTCACCTTCCGGCTCGGCCGGATGGCGGCCGAGATCGAGCGGGACCGGGTCGTTCTGCAGGACGGCGAGGCGCTCGCCGCCGACCTGGTGGTGGCCGGGATCGGCGTGCATCCCCGCACCGATCTCGCCTGGCGCGCCGGCCTGACGATCGACCGGGGCATCGTGGTCGACGAGTATCTCGAGACGAACGTCCCCGGGATCTACGCCGCGGGGGACGTCGCGCGCTGGCCCGACCTGCGAACCGGCGAGCTGATCCGTGTGGAGCACTGGGTGGTGGCCCAGCGCCAGGGGCAGACGGCGGCGAGAAACATGCTCGCGGGGCCGCTCGGACCGCGCGAGCGGTTCGACGCCGTTCCGTTCTTCTGGAGCCGTCACTACGACGTCACGATCGCATACACGGGCCATGCCGAGCGGTGGGATGCCGTGGAGGTCAAGGGCGACATCCGCGCCCGCGACTGCGCAGTCGCCTACCGCGCGGGAGGCCGAACCCTGGCCGTCGCGACCATCGGCCGCGACCGGGACAGCCTCGGCGTCGAAGCGTTCATGGAAGGCGACACCACTCCGTCCGCGGCCCGGGAGACGACGAGCATCCGATGACGAATCCCCGAAGAATCGACGCGCCTCCGCGGATCGGCGCCCGCGAGCTCGAGTCCGTGGTGCGCCGTCAGCTGGAGCTCCTCGGCGAGGACCCGGATCGTGACGGGCTCGTCCGCACGCCCGAGCGTGTCGCCGCCTCTCTCGGCTGGCTCACGCACGGCTACGGCCTCGAGGTGGCGGACGTGGTCGGCGACGCCGTGTTCGAGGAGGCCCACGAGAGCATGGTGATGGTGCGCGACATCGAGCTCTACAGCCTGTGCGAGCACCACATGCTGCCGTTCTTCGGCCGCGTGCACATCGCCTACATTCCGGACGGCCGGATCGTCGGGCTCTCCAAGCTGCCGAGAATCGTGGAGGTCTTCGCGCGGCGGCTGCAGGTCCAGGAGCGGCTCACCGAGCAGATCGCCCAGGCGATCGAGGACGTGCTGCGGCCGCGCGGCGTCGGCGTCGTGATCGAGGCGGCGCACTTCTGCATGATGATGCGCGGCGTCGAGAAGCAGAACTCGAGCACCATCACCAGCGCGGTCCGCGGGGTGTTCCGCGACTGTCCGATGACGCGGGACGAGTTCCTGCGCCTGGCACACCGGCGGCCCTAGACCGCGAAGAGCGCGTCGCGCGCCGACCGCACGCGCGTCAGCACCTCGGCGCCGGTCGTCGGCAGGTGCAGCACCGGGAAGCCGGCGCGCTCGTCGTCCGCCGCCGGCGGCGCCTCGCCGCCGACCGCCAGCAGCACGACCGGCAGCGACGGGAAGTAGTGGCGCACGAACGGAATGAGCGTGCGGCCCGCCAGGGCGACGAGCCCCTCCTCGAGCACCGCGACCGCGAGCCGCTCGCCATGGTCGATGCAGAGATGCATCGCCGCCCGCCCTTCGGCCGCTTCCATGACGTTGTAGCCCGCCTGCTCCAGCGTACTGACGATGGGACGCCGCGTCGCACCGTCGCGGCAGGCCACCAGCCCCAGCGGCCGCCGCGTCGCTTCCTGCGTGGGCAGCGCATTCCCGTTCCGACGATTCATCGGGCCCCTCCGGATGTCGTTCTCACGGCGCCACGTCGCCTCGCGGCGGCTGGTGGTGCGGAAACTCCTGCGCCCAGCTGCAGTCGATACAGGTCGGCACGTCGGGCATCGCGGCCAGGCGGGCGAACGGGATGGCGCGCCGGCAGCGCAGACAGTAGCCGTACACGCCGTCCTCCATGCGCCGGACGGCGTCGACCAGCCGCCGGGTGCGTCCGGCGGTCGCCACGGCGGGCACGCGCGTCATCGCATGCGCATGCCGCCGCAGCTCCGCGTAGAGCGCCTCGCGCAGCTGCTCCAGCTCCGCCGGCGTGAAGCACGGTTCCACGCTCAGCCTCCCGTCGAGGGCAGTCGCGCTGGGAGCTCGCGCCAGAACGCCTGCCGCACCTGCTCGGGCGCGTCGCGGCGAGCCAGGGCCGCCGCGCGCACCACCGCCTGGTAGCGCGCGTACAGCGCCGGCTCGCCGTACCAGGCTTCCCCCGGCAGGTCCATCAGCCGACGCACCAGATCGCCGGGAAAGAGGCCGGCCGATGCCAGCGGCACGCGCTCGAGCAGATCGAGCGCATCCGCCAGCGTGGCGATGCGCTCCTGCCCCGGCCCCGTGGTCCACTCGCCGCCCGGGGCGAGAGCGTCGAAGAGCGCGCGCCGCGCCGCGCGGTCCCGCCCCGGGGCCCACTCCCGATCCAGGCCCCCGGCCGCGCCCGGCGCCCCGGCGTCCGCGGATCCGGCGCCGGCCGCAGGTCGGGGATCGGTCGCGCGCCGCCCGCCGAGCGTGACGCGCCGCAGCATCGTCTCGCTCACCTCGCGACTTGCCATGTGATGCCTCCACGTCGTGTATCCCCAGCTCCCGTCCGGCCGAAACGAAGCGCCCCGCCTGCGGCACGCGCAGGCGGGGCGGATGCGGTCGCGCTGCGACCGGACCGGAACTAGGCGGTCGTGGTAGTCGTCGCGCGACGAGGCAGGGCGTCGGGCCTGGGCATGGAGGAGGCGGGGTGGACGCGCGCCGGAGCCGGGAGCGGACCCGGGACGCCGAGGCGCGTCCCGGAGAGGCGCATCTCGGAGACGCGGGTCCTGTGCAGGCCGCGGGGAATGGAGAGGAGCGGATCGGCCGGCCACGCGCGCGCCCCGCCCCGCCGGCGCAGCGCATGGCGGCCACGCCCATGCGTCACGTCGGTCGAGTGGTCGGTCGAGCGGTGATCACGACGGTGATCCACGGGGGTCGCTCCCAGGGGATGCTGCGAAAGTGGCCCGCGCTCGCCGCGCGGAACGGGGCCGGTGCGCGGTTCGGCCGCGACACGCGCGGCGGAGTGAGCACCGGCCCCGGAACATCGAGCTCTCCCGGTACTATACCCCGCGCGCATGGAAGCCGCAACGCGCCTCGAGCGGATGGCCGTCGTCAGGCCACCCCGTTCTTCAGCCCGTCCACCAGCTTCTCCGCCAGCAGGTCCACCTCCGCCGGGGTCGTGTAGACGTTCGGCGTCACGCGCAGGCCGGCGAACTGCGCGTGCGTGATCGGCGTGACCACGATGCCGTGCTTCCGACGCAGCCAGACGGTCATCTTCTCCGGATCGACGCCGGTGAGCGCCACGAAGCCGATGCCGCACGCCTGCTTCGGGTCGTCGAGCGGCGTGAGGATGCGGGCGCGGTCCGGCGCCTCCTTCTGGACGCGCCGCGCCCAGCGGTCGCGCAGGAAGCGCAGCCGCGCCGCCTTGCGCTCGGCGCCGATGGCGCGGTGGAAGGTGAGCGCGCTGGCGATGGCGTTGTGGTTCGCGGCCGGATGGGTGCCGATCTCTTCGTACTTCCGCACGTCCTCGTCCATGGCCGCGGGAGCGGCCATGAGCGGCCAGAGGGCGCGCTGCTTCGCCTTGCGCACGTACAGAAAGCCGGTGCCCACCGGCGCCAGCAGCCACTTGTGGAGGCTCGTGCCGTAGTAGTCGACGCCCAGCTCGTCGCGCGTGAAGGGGAACTGCGCGAAGGCGTGCGCGCCGTCGACGAAGGTCTCGATGCCGCGCGCCCGCGCCATGTCGACGATCCGCCGCACCGGCATGATCTGCCCGGTGAGGTTCGTGATGTGCGTGACCTCGACGACGCGCGTGCGCGGCCCCATCGCCTGCGCGAAGCGCTCGACGAGGTAGTCGGCCGACGGCGGCGGCACGTCGAAGGTGATCCTCTTCAGCACGATCCCGTGCCGCCGGGCGCGCGTCTCCCAGGCGGTCAGCATGCGCGGGTAGTTCTGCGTCGTGACGATCACCTCGTCCCCCGGCTTCAGGTCGAGGCCGAAGATCAGCGTCTCGAGCGCCTCGCTCGCGTTGCGCGTGATCGCCATCTCCTCGGTGTCGCACCCGAACTCGCGCGCCAGCTCGCGCCGCACCTGCTCGATCCTGGGCTCGAGCACCCCCCACATGTGCTCCACCGGCAGCTCGTTGGCGAAGCGCAGATCCCGCTCCATCTGCGCCAGCACGTGGCTCGGCGTCGGCGAGACGCCGCCGTTGTTCAGGTTGACGAGCGTCTGATCCAGGTCGAACGCGCGGCGGATCTCGCCCCAGTACGCCTCGTCGTCGGCGAGCTCGGCGGCGGGGCGGCCGCCGGCGGCGGCGGCCGCGTCCCGCAGGCGGCGCACGGCGTGCGGATGGAAGGCCGGCAGGGCGGCGGAGGCGCCGGCGAGGGTGCCGAGGAAGGAGCGGCGGGTCGACATGTGGGCTCCGGGAGGCGGAGAACGATACGGGAGGGGCGCCGTCGACGGCGCCCCTCCCCAACGTTCATGTCCCTGTCGGGCGGCGCAAGAGCGCCGGCGGTGAGCCACGTCTCGAGTACGGGGATCTCTCGATCCGGGGGACTTCGGGCCCGCCCGGGTGGTGGACACGGATGGCTCTCAGGACGGCTCCTGCACGTGTCGCGTGCCCCGGGGGTGGCGCCGGTGCGCCGGGGCGACGCGCCGCTCGACCAGCGCCAGCGCACCGTCGACCAGGAGCGCGAGGACGGCGGCGGGGAGCGCCCCCGAGAGCACCATCCGCGTGTCGGCGAGCGCGAGCCCGGTGACGATGGGCTCGCCCAGGCCGCCCGCGCCGATGAAGGCCGCGAGCGTCGCCGCGCCGACGGTGATGACGGCGGCCGTGCGCACCCCGGCCATGATCACCGGCGCGGCGAGCGGCAGCCGGACCTGGAGGAGCCGCTGTCGGGGCGTCATGCCGAGCGCCTCGGCCGCCTCGACGGCGGCGGGATCGGCGTCGCGGACGCCGGTGTACGTGCCGCGCGCGATGGGAAAGAGCGCGTACAACCAGAGGGCCAGGAGCGCCGGAACCACGCCGACGCCGAGCAGCGGCACCATGAAGGCGAGCAGGGCGATGCTCGGAATCGTCTGGAGGACGCCGAGCCCGCCCAGCGTGGGCCCGGCGGCGCGGCGCGCGCGTTCGAGGGCGAGCCCCAGCGGGACGGCCACGAGGGCGGCCGCCCCCAGCGCGAGCGCCACCAGCCCGAGGTGACGCAGCGCGAGCCGCAGCAGCGCCGCCCGACGCGACCAGAGATACGCACCGAACGAGCCGGCTCGTTCCGTGCCGGCGCCGGCCTCGCTCGACGACGCGGCACGACCGGCCGCAGGCGACCCCTGGCGCAGTCCGAGCGCATCGAGCGCGGCGGCGGCGACTACCCGCACGTCTTCGCCATCCACTTCGACCCGCCGGTTGAGGGTCCGCATGGTCGCTTCCCCCATGCGTCCGCTCAGCAGGGTGAGCGCCGCGACGACCTCGGCCCGGGCGGCGGCACGCGGCCCCAGGACGGCGGCCGCCTCGTAGGGCGGGAAGAAGCGGCGGTCGTCCTCGAGCACGACGAGCCCGTAGCGCGCGAGGAGGCC
>Ga0307410_10001175_pt1 | contig 11555 bp, 10 predicted proteins | sample 322Ometagenome_3_FD_203707 | JGI IMG/M metagenome (GOLD analysis project Ga0307410, IMG submission 203707) | Maize rhizosphere microbial communities from greenhouse at UC Davis, California, United States - 322HYB-O-3 | ecosystem: Host-associated > Plants > Roots > Rhizosphere > Soil | place...
GGTTCCAACTGCGGAATCACTCAATCGGCCGCCGGACAGGATCTGTATCACGGAGCAGTCCAAAATTGGCTCCCAAAGCGCTGCCCATCAGCGAGGACGAGATCAAGCCGCGGAGGTTGGCGCCCGAAGCGGCGACCAGCCGGGACGACATCAGTCCACGCAGAGCGGTAGAGGCCCGCTAGCGATTAGGCGGTGAGCTGGCGCGCCGGGTTACTCCGGGTTACCTCGATACGCCGGGCCCCAGGTGCCCACCGTCAAGTCTGCGCGGCCTAGCGCAATCGGCCTTCTGTTCGATAAACTGAGAGAGCCGCCTGCAGGGAAATGACAGAGCCCCCCGGTCGTCGCTGACCGAGGGGCTCTACCGATGTGTTGAGGTTACTTGTTGCCTACCCGATCAGGTCGGGCTTAACCGGAGGATTCGCAAGGGCGAACGGTGAGTACTTGAACCTAACGCGCCCGCCCTACGTCAACACCACGATGGCATTTATCTGAATTGTCTCATTCTGCTTCTCGGGGGTTGTCATGTCGCTTGTCCGCGCGATCGCGCTCGCGCTCGTCGCATCCGTAGGGCTGTTGCTCGCCTCTGTTGTGACCGCGTCGGCCGCTACCGGTGGTGTGCCGTTCACGGTTGAACTCACCGGGGAGGCAGAAGTTACTCCCGCGGGCGAACCGAGCCAAGGAGACCTAGACGGCAGCGGAACTGCACACCTAACAGTTAATCCTGGAACCGGTGAGGTGTGCTGGACGATTGAGGTGACTGGCGTGGAGCCGATCACCCAGGCGCACATTCATAAGGCGCCATCGACCACGAACGGGCCGGTCGTTGTACCTTTCGAGCCGGACTATTCCGCTGGCTGCAAGAAGGTCAGCCGGCAGCTGGCGCTAGATATCGTTCTGCATCCCAGCTCGTACTACGTCAACGTCCACAACGAGGAATTCCCGCCTCCTCTGGGCGCCCGGCGGGGGCAGCTCAACCGCTGAACTCGCGTTGGCTATGGGCCGGGATGCGGCTCCGTAACGGCGAACGGTGAAGGCTGCCTGCACGCGTCTCGAACTCATACTCGGTTTCGATTCAACCTTGATCGGACCCACCGATGCACTTCGCCACTCGTGCGTGTGCATTCGCTGCTACGCCCCACAACAGCCGCAGCCATCCACTACCCCGCTTTGGCGGCGATTCGTCCGCATCATTGCCGAGAATGCAACGGCTTTGACACGACACAAGGCGGGAGGCTCACGATGAAAAACGACCTGAAAGCGTTTCTGCTATCTGCGGGCGGTTTACTCGCAGTCGCGGGGTCCGGACTGTTGGTGTTGTGGGCGGTGCTCAGCTAACGGCACCAAGTGCGCTGCCTCGCCATCCTGACCCTTTGATGACTGCGGCACTCTCACACACACATCCCGCCACATAGGCGGCATTAGTTCCGTGCTGGAGGTCGTCCCGACGGGTTGCCATCAAGACGGCCTCCAGCCCTGCCGACCATCCCGGTCCACCCTGGCCATACCCCAACCTGGTTAGGTCTCAGGTTCAGGTCGCAAAGCACGCTACGGAACGACTGGCCCGCATAGATCGCATCCACGACTTGCTGGCGGACCTCGGCAGTAGCCGCTTCTGCGCCCTCGCTCTCCTGAAGGCTCTTTGAGTGTTGCTGTGCGCTCCTAGTGGCGGCTCATGTCCACACTTACAGAGAGAGTCCGGGGACACGCCTCCCGGAGTTAGGTTGCTGAGAATCCGAGCCCGTACGGAACATCTGCACCACCTTGCGGAGATGATCGATCAAGGGCTGGAGTTCAGGTTTCGCGCGGTGAGCAGGGCTCCGCGGTGCAACTCGGCGGACAGGACTTGGTCTCCGGTGAACATGCCTCAGCAACACCGACGCCGCTGATATTGTTTTGCAGCCGGAAGTGCAATGAAGTGTGTTTTGGCCCCGGCGAGAGCAGTTGCTTTGCGTCTCGCTCGGGGCCAGATCAACAATCTCAGCCTGAAATATCCGCCGTCTCAACTATTGCTGATGTCGCGCATACAAAGCGGCGACGGCACTGCCGAGAGTGATGCCGAAGACGAAGAGCATAAACCATTCAGCCACGTATTTGCCTCCTCCCCTGGTTAGCGCCTTCCAGAGCGCTTAATAGTCCTGTACCCCGCTTGAGGCGGGTCGCAAGCTTTTGCGGCGCATACGCGGCGGCTTCGGCTGCGTTCCCGCCTGGCCGGCCACTACGGGCCTGATCGCGATACGTGCTAATTCCTGAAGTCAACGCTGGGAACAAGACGGCTGGACTTGGGCCATTCGATGTCCGCAGATGATCAAGAAACAAACCCCGATTGCTCGAGAGAGACAACATGATGGCTCACATGCCGATGGTGGCCCACTCACTAGGTCGCGAGACCGAGACGCTTGAAGGCAGTGGTTGAGCTGTCAGGGCCTGTTTATTTCGGCCACGCTGAACGTGCACAACAGAGGTTGAACGTAACCCCACGGCTGTTCCGCGCGACCACCCAAGACGACGAATCTATCGCCCAGAAGGTCCTTTTGCTCGACGTGCAGGATGGGTTGCTATCTGCGACGCGCCTCCATAACTGGGCGGTCGAGACGGCCGAGGTGCGGCCGGGAGATCTGGTGGTTGATGTTGGAAGGGGCACCGGGACGATGAGTCGGCAGCTGGCTGACGTGGTCGCAGTTCCGTGAGGGTCGATATGCGTCTGGGTGGGAAGCTCCGCGGCGCTGGCCGAGATGGCCACTCCGACAAACCGCTCGATGTGGTCTGCCCACCGCCGGGGTGCGTGAACCCATGAATCTGCACCGTTTGCACCGTTTGCACTGTTTCTTTCCCGCCACTCGCGAGAGAGAAAACAGTCAGTCAAGGGGGTTACGGGCCCGCACGCGCATCTGGACCGGCTGCGAACGAACGGTGCAAAGGGGGCAAAGGGTGCAACACGGGGCTAGCCAACCCATGACCACCGCCACCGACCTGTTCAATCGACGTCTCCTTGATATGGCGGTAAGAGGCGACAGGCTGAGATGCAGCGATCCAGTCGACCACGCAATGTGGACCTCGGAGCATGCAGCGGACAGGGCTATAGCTGCGTTGTGGTGTGGCGGCTGCACGCTGTTCGAGCCGTGCGCCGCAGCCGGTGCGGACGCCGCTCTCCGCTGCATGACTCATTCGTCGACGATGGCGAAACCACACATCCAGGCTGTGATGCGGATGCGGTCGTGACCCTCAATCGTCCTCTTCATCTGGGAGCGCGTCAGGCGCAATGTTGAGTTCGGACCGAACGAGCGCACGGAAGGAATCCGATGCCACGCGCGCCTCATCAACTTTAGGATCCCTCTCTTCCTTTGTCGCACCTGGATTGTCACGGCTGTAGCGCCAAAGGTGGATCACGCTATCTCGGAGTGATTCCGCAGCCGCTGCGATCTCCCTCGACGCCATAGTGAGATCACGTAGTTCGCCGTTGAGATATTTGTGCGCATTGCATCAATGTCACTTGGTGAACGGTCCTGAGTTCCGTGAAACGTGCGAAGCCTTCCGGCCGGGCCAGCGCGTGCGCCAAGTCAGCGTGTTAGCGGTATCCCCTGGGAAAGATGTCACATCTGCTATCAGCGCCAGGCGGAGTCAGCTGCCGGGTGCCGAGGGGTAACCAGCAGGGCTGCGCGATGCTGAGATCGCGCCCACGCGAATGTTGCCAGGAAACCGACAAAGAAGGCGGCCGTCCCCATGAGCCCGCCCTCGGCCCCATAAGGCCGGCCGGTCCACAGCCTCACCGACGAGTCATCGGCGAGGACCAGCACCGACCCGTATTGTTTTCCCGAGGCCACCACGCCGAAGACAAATCCCTGCACAAAATCCCAGCCAAAATGCAGGCCGATAGGCAGGGCCAGTTCACCAGTCAGCACATAACCGGTTCCGAACAACAAGCCGAAGATGACGATGTTGAACACGCTCAGCCACGTCGCATTCTCATTCGTCGCATGCGCCAGGCCAAAGAAAACCGCTGGAATCACGACAGCCAGGACCATCCCCCACCGTACTTTGGCGACTCCCTCGGCCAGGTTCTTGATCGGGTATCCGCGATACGACACCTCCTCCCCGAAAGCTACGGCGGCAACGGCGAGGACACCAACCAGGATGGTGGCGACAAAAGGCTGGCCAGGGGCCGGGGCGAAGCTGCCGGTCCCCTTCACCCAGCCCACGGCGAGCTCCACGGCAAGAACCCCAAACAGCAGCAGCGCGCCCAGCACCAGTCCGAAGCAGAGGTCGGTCCACCACTTCTGGCTGAAGTGGAAACCGTAGTCGCTCATCCTGCGATGATCGAGTACCCGACTCGCCAGGTACAACGCGGCGGCGATCAAAAGCGCGAACACCAGCGCCCGAACCAGGTCCTCATAAAGGTCTGGGAGGCGCCCCCCCAGACCGGCCCGCACGCGGCCATCTACCGCGGCAACGAGAAACACAATCACCAGAAAAACCAGCAGGCGCCACCCGGCCCGGAGGCGGCGTTCCCGTGCATTCCAGAACAGATTTGCGATAGGACTCAAGGTGAGGAGACTCCCCGTCCACAGCAGTCCTCACAATAGCCGCTCAAGCGGCGCCAGACGCGGCCACAAGCACTCGGGATGCTAATGCAGCTCCGGGGAAGCCGACTGATGGGTCCCAGCCGGGTTGGCAGTGAGGGCAGGAGCTCTACGGCTCCGGTCAGGCGCCGCGAGTGAACGAGGAGGCTCCAGGGCTCGCTTGAAGCCTCCTCGACGGGCGAGCGCCGACACTTTGCCAGGGCTGCCACACTCACCGCCCCCGGATCACCTCGGAACGCATAGAGTGATCATGGGCCGATCCACAATCCCGAGACTGAGCAATGGAGAGCGTCAATATGCGGCCATTCGGCTTTGGGTTTGTTCTACTCCTGGTGGTTGCTGGCTGTACCTACTCCCCATCAAGGGACTCTACGCCCGGCACCACCCCAAGCGCGACGCCTGCGACGAGTGCAGGCACGGGCGCCGGTTTCCCGTACGAGCCGCCCCGCCTGGGATCATGGTCAAGGATGCCTTCACCGCGGTACTGGTCCAAGTAGCTGGCCCGCCGACGTTTCCCGTCGCCGGATCCGACGGCAAGTTCCACGTTGCGTACAACGTCGTGCTGCAGAACGCGTCGCGTGTCCCGGCGACGATCCACAAGCTCGAGGTCGTCGATGCCACCAATCCCACGGAGGTCATCGCCTCGTTTTCGGCGAAGCAGCTAGTTGACCCCGCCTGCGGCTTCGGCGACTGTAACCGGCTGCGAGCCATGCCCTCCGCGCCGGTGCAGAACGCGATGATCCCACCCCAGGAGGCGCGAGTGCTCTTCGTCGACTTCGCCTTTGACTCCCTGCAGGCGGCGCCGAAGTTTGTGATGCACCACCTGACCTTCGACGGGGCGTCCAGCCCAGTGACGTCAAGTCCGGTTTCGGTCGACTACACAGTGACGCCGTTGAGTATCTCGGCTCCCGGACCAGTCGTCATGGGGCCGCCACTTAAGGGAAAGAACTGGATCGCGCTAAATGGATGCTGTGAACCAGGTTGGCCTCATCGCAGCACACCGCTTCCCCTGAACGGCAGCCTGCTGGGCGGCCAGCTGTTCGCCATCGACTGGAAGCAGACCAACGACAAGGGCGCCTTCTACACCGGTGACAAGACCAAGAACGAGAGCTACGTGGACTACGGCTCAGAGATCATCGCGGTCGCTGACGGGACGGTGACTTCCACTCTGGACGGGCAGGATGCCAACGCTCCGGGGGTGTTGCCCGCCGACGATCCGGTGCTGGGGCCAAAGTTAACGGTGGAAAACGTGGACGGTAATCACATCGTGCTAGACATCGGCAGCGGCGCCTACGTTTTTTACGCCCACCTGTTAAAGGGCAGTCTGCTGGTCAAGGAGGGCGACAAGGTCCGCAAGGGCCAAGTTTTGGCCAAATTGGGCAACACCGGCAACGCGAACGCCTCACACCTGCACTTCCATGTCATGAACGGCCCGTCGGTCCTCGGTAGCTCAGGCATCCCATACGTGATCGACGCGTTCGAGTATCAGGGCCAGATCTCCGCCCAGCAGCTGGCCGACGCAGACGACTACCTTACCGGCAACTTTTTCGGCCAGGGCCGTCTGGCTACCCCGGAATCCCGCGAGGACCAGCTGCCCATGGCGTGGTCCATCGTGAACTTCCCCGGCTGATCGGCGACTGAAACACCGGCCCTGCCGCGTCGCGGTACATGCAGCTGTCCCTATGCATCTTAGTGACGCGGACTTGCGGCAGCGTGCCGACGCAGCTCGCCGCGTAGTCGATCCGCCGATCCTGATGGAGACGGCCACCTGGTCGAGCGCTGGCCGACTCGATTGGTAGGTGAAAGAACGGCAGGAATCGTGGGGTCGCATACGCGGTGCAGACGGCCGTCAACCGTGGATCAAAGCTGTGGATCTTCGTCCCATACAGTCCGCCGGTCAGCCGTAAGGTTTGGCCACGGAGCCAACAGTTCCCAGCAGGCGAAGGCCGTGACGCAGCTGATCCTGAGCGCAGTCGAGGAGACGAGCCGGAGCCAGCCTTAACGTGACAGTGCTCTGGTCGGCATCCAGAACGCCCGTTCCATGCCCGCTGGCTCTGTGTGACACGGTGGATTGCTGCTGATCCCTTTGACGGGATCGCCGTATGGCACGACAACGAGCCAAGCAACAATCGAAGCATGAGTGCTGCGACTACGTCCGCTTGGCTTCGATCCAGCGACGAGGGCCCGATCCTAGGAATCCCATTAGCTGGGCGGATCGCGGCAGCTGCAGCACTGGTACTCGGCAGTGGTTGCCAGGCAGTCGCGTTCCTGCTCGCCCAGACGCCAACAGATTCTACGGAATGGCTGACCTGGATAGTGAACAACCCTGGATGTGGGCAACTGTCCAAGCTGTTCGACGTGCTCGCAATGCCCTTCCTTATCGCAACGGCGGCTGTCTACATCACGCTCGGATGCAAGCGCTCCCCGAGGCTCGCATGGATCGCGGGGGTTGCTTTGGGTGCGGGACTCGTGGGTTTGGCGGTGCTGCAGGGCTGGGAGGTTTTCGCGTACAACTTCGTCACACAGGGTGTCCTTTCGCCAGCAGAGGTCGCCAATGCGGTCGATAACATCGCCTCCTCGCCGGCGGGTGTCGCTGTCATGTTGCTCTTCTTTAGTGCTCGGCTTTGGGGGGCTGCTCGCAACCCTGTTTTCACTTTGGCGGTCGCAGGCTGTCCCGCGGGTCGCTGTACTGATCTTGCTCATGGGATTTGTCATCGACATCGCCGGACGTGGAACCGAAGGACATTTGATCACCTTCGTGGGAGCGACCTGGATCGCGGTCACCATCTTGCGCTGAGGCAAGTTAGCCCAAACCGATGATGCTCAGCTGCCGTAATCACCGGTCTCGGCTGCGACTGTTGGGTCTTCGTCCCGGCAGCGGCTCACAGCATGACCTCTGGTTGTCATTCGTCGTTGGTCGCGCCTGCCTGCGCGCTCCACAGCAGCCGGTGGTAACTTCGCGATCAGGTGCCTAGGCGGTGGGGGTCAGACGATGTCAGACATAACTGTCGAGCGGTCGGCGAGCGAGGTCAGCGTTGAACCGCTGCGTGAGCAGGTGCGAGGCCAGGTGCTCACCGGTGAAGACGCGGGCTACGACGAGGTGCGCGCCGTTCACAACGGCATGTTCAGCAAGTGGCCCCTGGCCGTGCTCCGCGCCGAGCAGGTAACTGACGTCATCGCGGGCGTGAACTTCGCCCGCGACAACGGGCTCGAGCTGGCCGTCCGGAACGGCGGACACAGCGGACCCGGGTTTGGCACCAACGACCGTGGCCTGGTGATCGACATGACACCGATGCATACCGTACATGTCGACCCACGGAACAAGACGGCCCGCGCTGACGCCGGCGCCACCTTAGGCGACTTCAACCACGCAACCCACGCATTCGGACTGGCGACAACGGGCGGCATCATCTCGACCACCGGCATCACCGGCCTGACCCTCGGAGGCGGTATCGGCTACCTGTCGCGGGCATACGGACTTTCCATCGACAACCTCCTCTCCGCCGACGTGGTCACCGCCGACGGAAAGTTCCTCACCGCCAGCGCCCAGGAGAACGAGGACCTGTTCTGGGGTTTGCGCGGTGGCGGCGGGAACTTCGGCGTGGTGACCGCGCTGGAATACCAGCTACACAATGTGGATCAGGTGTTCGCCGGCCCGATCTTCTACAACCTGGAAGACGCCGCAGCGCTGTTCCGCATGTTCGACGAATTCATCCAAAACGCGCCAGAGCAGTTCGGCGGTTTCCCCGGTTTCCAGATCGCCCCGCCCTTGCCCTTCATCCCAGAAGACCGGCAGGGTGACACACTCGCCTTGGCCGTGGTGCATTGGGCCGGTCCGCTCGACCAAGCCCAAAAAGTCCTTCAGCCCTTCTGGGATGTCGCTCCGATCGTTGCCAACGGAACCGGACCGCTCCCCTACCCGGCACTGAACTCAGCCTTCGACGCCCTCTATCCGAAGGGCATCCGCGCCTACTGGAAGGGTGCCTTCGTCAAGGAGCTTCCGGACGAAGCCATCGCTGCGCATGTCGAGCATGGGTCCAAGGTTCCGGAGGTGAGCGCCACCATGCACATGTACCCGATCAATGGCGCTTGTCACCGCGTCGGACCTACGGACACTGCCTTTGCCTACCGCGAGGCCAGGTATGGCATGGTCTTCCTCGCTTCATGGACTGACCCCAGCAAGGACGCCGAGCGCATTGAGTGGGTACGTGACTACTACCAGGCGCTAGCCCCGTACTCAGAGGCCGGCGGCTACATCAACTTCATGCAAGACGACGATTACGACAAGATCCAGGACAACTACCGCCAGAACTACGATCGCCTGGTCCAAGTCAAGCGAACCTACGATCCCGGCAACCTCTTCCACCTCAACCAGAACATCACACCCTAAGGGTCAGCGAATCCGCCGTACTGATCCGACGCAGCCGATAACTGGGACCGCCGACCACGTCCTTGAGGACTGCGCCGTTACGGTGACGCCGTGGACGTTGAGCGCAGCCGACTTGTACGCCCAAGGTCGAACGCTGAGCCCACATTGGTGCCTAGCTGGGCGTTCCCTGGACCGCTGTCGGCCATCAGCTTCGTCGTTCCGGTGTCACCATGCGTCGCCAGCACCTGGTCACTGACTTCCCTGCTCATCAGCTTCAGGCATGAGTCCTAGACCTGGTCACCCGCCGCTGCTGCTCGTGAGCTCACCGGCCTCGATCGACTGCCGCAAACCTGCATTGATGAACCACTCCGAATAGATCGGGTGCCGCACGATCGTGTACGGCAAGCCACTGTTTCGGATGGCCCGCTCGATGGCGTGGTGGTCGGCCAATCCGCGTTCATTGGCGACATCGGCTCCCGCCCGCTGGTGTAGAGGAGATGGCCAACGCCGCTGGCCCGCGCCGCGGCAACGACGTTGTGGTGCTGCCGCATCCGCTCCCCAGAGTCAAAGCTGGGCGCGGAGATGAACAGCAGCCGATCGGCGCCGTCGAATGAGTCCCGGAGGATGTCAGGTTCCTCACAGTCGCCGTACCAAACCTGTACGCCCCGATCGGCCAAATCCGCGGCATTGTGCACATCGCACGGTGCCACCGCGACATCCGCTGGCACCCCGTTAATAGTTGATCAACGACGAGACGACCGAACTCTCCAGTCGCGGCTGATATGACGATCATGATCGTCTCCATAGTTGGCGGCCATCTTGGGACATTCTGTGCACAGAATGAGAGCATGAGAAGCAGCTCGTCGCCGCTGATTCTTGTTGTGTCCGGTGATGAGGTTGTCCGGCAGCAACTCGTCCAAGACATCGCCCACCGCTTCGGAGCGGACTACACCGTAGCGGCGGCGGCGACGACGGATTCCGCGCTGGACCGGTTGAGTTCGCAGGCTTCGTCCGGCGCCGCCACCGCGCTCGTCATTGTCGATGAGCGGCTTGGGAACCCGCCGCCGTCTGATTTCCTGCGTCGCATACGTCAGCTGGAGCCTCAGGCGAAGCGGATCCTGCTGATCGAGCGTGGTAACTATTCCTCCCGCCATCCAGTGGTGACTGTGATGGCCCTTGGACAGGTCGACTATCACCTGTTCGATCCCTGGTTTCCGCTTGAGCGGATTCTCTATCCCGGGATCAGCGAGTTCCTCGCCGCGTGGGACACCTCGCAGGACGCCCACAACGTTGCCGTGCGAATCGTCGGTCGCCTCGCCGCGAGGTCGCACCAGGTCCGCGACCTGCTGACCAGAGCTGCGGTTCCCTTCTGGTTCCACGAACCCGAGACCGTGGCAGGTCGCCAAGCCCTCGCCGAGGCCAACGAGGACGGCAGCCGATTGCCGGTGATGCTCTTTTACTCCGGGACCATCCTGGTGGATCCGAGTAACGCTGACGTGATCGAGGAACTGGGGATGACGATTCGGCCCAGCAGCACCTCCTGCGACCTCGTGGTCCTCGGTGCCGGACCGGCAGGTCTGGCCGCAGCTGTGTACGCCGCGTCGGAAGGGCTCCAAACTATGGTGGTCGAGCCGGAGGTTCCCGGGGGTCAGGCCGGCACGAGCTCACTGATCCGCAACTACCTGGGTTTCGCCATGGCGTGAGCGGTGAGGAACTGGCCGGCCGCGCCAGCGAACAGGCTTGGCTCTTCGGGGCCGACATCGTGCTGGCTCAACGCGGGACGAAGCTGGAGCTGAGGGGTGATCACCGGATCGTCCATACCAGCGACGGCAGCGCTGTTGCGGCACGGGCCGTCGTGGTCGCGACGGGCGTAACCTGGCGTCGCCTTGACATTCCTAGCCTCGAGGCACTCCTTGGAGCTGGGGTGTTTTACGGAGCTGCCGGAGCCGAGGCTCAAGCCATGCGCGACCGGGACGTGGTGGTCGTCGGCGGTGGCAACTCAGCCGGCCAGGCCGCGGTCCATTTGGCTCGGTACGCGCGCTCGGTCACGATGCTGGTGAGAGGTACCGGCCTCGCCGCCACCATGTCGAAGTATCTGATCACAGAGATCATGAGCAACCCCGCCATCACCGTTCGGGCGAGAACGGAGATTGTCGCCGGCGGCGGATTAGGGGGCCTTGAGACTTGACCGTTGTCGACCACATCACCGGACACGCCACGACCATTCAGGCAACGGCGCTCTTCGTGCTCATTGGGGCCCAGCCGCATACCGGCTGGCTTGCCGGTACGGTGGCGCGCGATCCCCTGGGCTATCTGCTAACGGGCCAGGCCGCAGCGGCCACCGACGCGGCGCCCCTTTGGCCGCTCGAGCGGCCGCCAATGCTCCTCGAGACTAGTGTCCCCGGAGTCTTTGCCGCTGGTGACGTGCGGTCTCGGTCGGTCAAAAGCGTGGCAGCAGCGGTGGGCGAAGGTGCCACCACCGTCCGCCTGATCCACGCATACCTTGCCGGCGAGCATGCCTGACACTGGCGGCTTACTTCCTTGATGGCTGATCGTCAGCGATCGCTTGTCCGAGCCGGTTGTGCGAATCCCGAGGCGACGCCGAGCGA
>Ga0307410_10001176_pt1 | contig 11554 bp, 4 predicted proteins | sample 322Ometagenome_3_FD_203707 | JGI IMG/M metagenome (GOLD analysis project Ga0307410, IMG submission 203707) | Maize rhizosphere microbial communities from greenhouse at UC Davis, California, United States - 322HYB-O-3 | ecosystem: Host-associated > Plants > Roots > Rhizosphere > Soil | place...
GTTTCACTCGTTTCGTTACCCGGCTGATCGTCTCAACTATACGGCGCGCCGCGATCTTGTGCTTCCGCGATTGATCAATATGACAAGAAGAACGGCCGCCGCAGTGACGGCGATCAGGCCCATGAAAGCCGTTGAGTAGTCGCCGCCGTTGGCGTCGGCGATCCGGGCGGTGATAATGGTTCCGGCCGCACCTCCGATCGTTTCGATCACAGTGACGGCGCCGATGATCTTGCCATATTCCCGCAGGCCAAATTGATCGGCGACGATCAGCTGCAGCAGAACGAACGTGCCGCCGTAATTGAGGCCGAATAAGAAAACGAATACGTATACAGTTCGCGCATCGAGATGCAGGAAGGCCAGTGTCGACAAGAACATCGTCACCGCGGAGAAGAGCATCACCCGCCGCGACAGGAAATGATCGGCAAGGAACCCGTATATAAATTTGCCCGCGATGCTCAAAACGAACAGCAGCGATTGGACATTTGCTGCACTCTCGGCCGTGAACCCGATCTTCGGGCCCTGAAGATAAAGATTAAGCTGCTGGCTGACCACGAAGATGGCGTAGAAGATAAGGGCCGCCAGCAGTGAGAATATCCAAAACGCCCCCGACCTAATGGCCTTGCCCAGGGTCATACCTTCCTTTACAACTTCTTCGTCATCACCATCGTCCGCGCCGTCGAAACCGTCAACGTTCTGCCCTACGTCCCTCGGCCGGTCTCTTACCAGGAGCACCACCGCCGGCAGCAGTATCAGCCATACCGTCAGGCTCACGATCAACATCGCCGTACGCCACCCGTACGACCGTATCAACGGCGTGGAAATCTGGGGGATGATGACGCCGCCGATGCTGGTGCCTGTCAGCACGATACCCATCGCGCGTCCCCGATATTTATCGAACCAGTTCGCGATAAGCACGACGCAGACGAGCACGCCCACGAAGCCGAGCGAGACGCCCAGCACGGCATGAGCTAGATAGACGGTCGCGGCCGACGCCGCGCTCGAGTAGATAAGCAGCCCGCTGCCCAAAATGAAACAGCCGAAGATCATCATGTTCTTCGGCCGAAATCGCTCGAGCAGATACGCGCCGACCGGGGCGATCAACCCGGCAAGGAAAAATGTGAGCCCCGGCCCGTAACCATATACCGATTGAATGTTCTCCGCGGGAACCGCCCCCAACGCCACGAGGTCCGTCTGCACGAATTTGTAAAAGATCGGGATCCCGTTGATCGACAAACCATTGCTGACCACCAAAGCCAGCGTCGCGACCGCGACGATCACCCAACCGTAATAGGTCCGCCTTTCCGTTGAAGCGTTCGTACTCATTGCGAAATCCCGACAAGAATGGCCGCGCACAGCAAGCCGCGGCCTTCGTCGTTATTTTATCCGTTATGTGGCCGAGTAGCCGAATCGGAGCGGGCGATCGAAAAAAAATGAAGGGCCCGGTTGCCCGGACCCTTCAAGTCAATTACAACTACGCGTACCCCGTTATGGTATCGGCACACACGAGGCGCTCAACTCATTGTTGTTGTATGCGTCGAATATAGCCCCAAGCTCATTCAACCTTTGGGCCTGGGTCGCATTGATGTTGCCGGTCATGAATCCATCGTACCCGACGGATATCAGCAGCGCATCGGCCTCCGCGATCAGGGTCGTCAAGCATGCCGGACTGCCGGCCCCGGCCTGTATGTTCAGCTTCACGGCCAGTAGCTGCGCGGCCATATTCGTGGCCTCGTTGCCGGCACTGTTCCTTCGCCCGTTCCTTGAGTTTCCGACCGGGTAGAACTGCTTACTCAAGACGTAGAAGCCTTCGAGACAAGTGTTCACGTTGTAGCTGCCCACATTGACGCCGACCGTGATCGGCGGCAGCGGGTTCGGCAGCGGCAATTGTACCAGTGCCGGGGAATTCGGGAAGGTCGCCAGGACGTAATCAAGTACGGACGCCTGATTACCGCCAGTACACGAAGACCAGTTCTTCCAGAAGCCGATCGTATGGGCGAATCCCGGCGGGGTGTTTTCCACCGAGAACGCCGCGGTCGCACCGGCGCCGATCGTAAAGTTGACACAGACCGTGCTGTTATCCGCCAGCGGATCGTTTCCGTTGGGCACGAAGTACGGCAGGATCATACCGTTGAGCGTGAACGTCGGGGTAACACCCGGCATAATGTTCAGCTCGCAGAATTGATACATCCCCGGGACGTACTTGAAGTTGAACATCACGTTGGTATCGTTCCCGGCCGTCGTCGTGGCGGTCGGACCGACATTTGACCCAACATGATCCAGATCGGCGCCCTCCCTCACCTGGAAGGTGAACGACTGCACGCCAGTCAACGGAGCTCCCTGGAACGTCTTCGACACCTGCACCATGGCGCGCTTGGTGTTCTCGAACGTACAGGTCACGTTTCCGCCCGCCGGAACGACGATGTTGGCGGTGTTCGAGCTTCGCGTCCCACCGGCCGAGCATGTCAGATTCGTCAGATCCCAGCCGGTTACGGCGGGCTCGGTTACCGAATACCCCGCCCCCGGAATGAGATTATTGAACGTGATCATATTCAGGAAGGTCCCGTCCTCTCCGACCGCGCCCGCGTCGTCATCGAGTGTAAAGTTGCTCAACCCGCTTCCGACTGTCGTGAAGGCGAAGTCCTGAGCATCGTTCGGGATCGCGTCTTTGATGATCGTGATCGATCCACGCTTTGTGTTCACGAATGTACACGTAACCGTTTCTCCGGCGCTGACGACGATCGCACTGACGGGGGAGCCGTCCGAGCACGTAGCACTGGTCAGATCCCATCCCATTATCGAGCCTTCGGAAACCGCAAACGTTCCGGGAAGCACTTCCGAGTCACGGGTGTTCAACAGTGTCCCGTCCGCATCGTCATCGAGCGAGAACATCGCCGGATTCCCGTTTCCGAAGTTGTTCGTGAACACGAAATCCTGAGCGTCATTCGGGACGGCGTCCTTTACCACGATGATGTGCCCACGTTTCGTATTCACGAATGTGCACGTCACCGACTCTCCGGCACTGAGCTGGATGTTTGTGACGGGGCTGCCGTCTGTACACGTCGCCGATGTTAGATCCCATCCAGCGATTGGGGTTTCCGCCACCGAATAGCCCCCGGGGGCAATGTTGGTGTATGCACGCGTGTTCGAGAGTGTCCCGTCCGCGTCGTCGTCGAGGGAAAACGTCGCCGGAACGAGACCTCCGGTTGTCGTAAACGCGAAGTCCTGCGCGTCGTTTGGTTGCGCGTCCTTCACGATCGTCAAACTAGCTTGCTTCGTATTGACGAAGGTGCAAGTAACCGTTTCGCCAGGACTGACGACGATTGCCGTGATCGGACTTCCATCCGAGCACGTCGCACTGGTCGGGACCCAGCCTGTGACCGCACCCTCCGAAACCGAGAAAGTTCCCGGAAGGACCTCAGAGTCGCGGGTGTTGGAGAGCGTACCATCGGCGTCATCGTCCAACGGGAACGATGCGGGATTTCCGTTACCAAAGTTATTGGTGAACGTAAAGTCTTGAGCATCGTTCGGAACGGCGTCTTTAACCACGATAATGTGACCGCGTTTCGTATTCACGAAGGTACAGGTAACGGTTTCGCCAGCACTTACAACGATCGCACTTACCGGGGAACCATCCGAGCACGTCGCACTAGTCAGATCCCAACCACCCACGGCCCCTTCCGAGACCGCGAAGGTTCCTGGCAGGACTTCTGAATCGCGGGTGTTCGACAACGTCCCGTCCGCATCGTCGTCGAGAGCGAACGATGCCGGGTTCCCGTTACCAAAGTTGTTGGTAAAGGTGAAATCTTGCGCGTCGTTCGGGACGGCGTCCTTAACGATGATGATGTGTCCGCGTTTCGTGTTAACGAACGTACATGTAACTGATTCACCAGCAGAAAGTTGAATATTGTTGACGGGCGACCCATCCGAGCAGGTTGCACTTGTCAAATCCCAGCCGCTAACTGGTGTTTCGGCGACGGTGTAGGTGCCCGGGGCAATGTTCGTATATGCCCTCGTATTTGAAAGGGTACCGTCTGCGTCGTCATCCAAGGAGAACGTCGCAGGAACCAACCCGCCCGTCGTAGTGAAGGCAAAATCCTGTCCATCGTTCGGGATCGCGTCCTTAACGATCGTCAGATTAGCTTGTTTCGTGTTGACGAACGTACACGTCACGGTTTCGCCGGCGCTAACGACGATCGCACTTACGGGCGAACCGTCCGAACACGTAGCCGACGTTTGCGTCCAGCCCGTAACCGCACCTTCCGATACCGCGAACGTGCCCGGCAGGACTTCCGAATCCCTGCTGCTCGCCAAGGTCCCGTCGGAATCGTCGTCCAACGGGAAAGAAGCCGGATTTCCGTTCCCGAAGTTGTTCGTGAACGTAAAGTCCTGAGCATCATTCGGAACCGCATCCTTAACTACGATGATGTGCCCACGTTTTGTGTTCACGAATGTACACGTGACGGACTCACCGGCTGTAAGCACAATGTTGTTGATCGGAGAACCGTCGGAACAGGTCGCACTGGTTAGATCCCAGCCACTGACCGGTGTTTCCGCGACCGTATAGGTTCCGGTCGGGATGTTCGAATACGTCCTTGTATTAGACAGCGTTCCGTCCGAGTCGTCGTCCAAAGAGAACGCCGAAGGTACGAGACCGCCCGTGGTCGTGAACGCGAAGTCCTGTCCGTCATTTGGAACGGCGTCCTTCACGATCGTCAGATTGGCCTGCGCGGTGTTCACAAACGTACAGGTCACCGTTTCACCAGCACTCACGACGATCGCACTTATGGGTGACCCGTCGGAACAAGTGGCGGAGGTCTGCGCCCATCCCGTGACCGCACCTTCCGATACCGCAAATGTTCCCGGCCGAACTTCTGAATCGCGAGTGTTCGATAGCGTTCCGTCCGCGTCGTCGTCCAACGAGAAAGAAGCCGGATTTCCATTTCCGAAGTTGTTCGTGAACACGAAATCCTGAGCGTCATTAGGGACGGCGTCCTTAACGACGATGATGTGTCCGCGTTTGGTGTTCGTGTAGGTACACGAAATGACTTCGCCCGCTCCAAGGTTTATGGAAGCTATACCTGTAGCGGTACTAAAGGTTGTACCGCCGTTTGGATCGGTACATGTCAAGTCGGTGAGGTCCCAACCTGCCACGCCGGTCTCGGTAACGGTGTAAGAACCATTAGCCAGTCCGGAAAATGTGCGCGAGTCGAGACAGTTGCCGCCGGTACACGCCTGGTCGCCGCCGGCGATGCCGTCATCGTCGAGCGTGAATGCTGAGAGCCCAGTGCCGGTGGTTGTAAACCCGAAGTCTTGCGGAGCTTGGGGAATCGCAATCTTCGAGATCGTGATCGACCCCTGCGGAAGCAGAATATCGGCGCCCTTGATCTGGTTGTCCTGCGAACCGAGCGACTCTCCCGTGGTGCCGGTCGGATTCGCATTGAAAAGCTTCAAGTTGAAGTGGTAAGGTCCGCCGCTGATCTGCGAAGACCCTTGCCCAGGACCCCAGTTAACGCCATTGGCATTAGTGCCGGTGACGGAAAGATGCCCGGCAACCTCAACCAGGATAGTAGTCGCGGTACCCGTATATTGGAGAATATAGTTAACGTCGGAATCACCCGTATCGGGCCCGCTGTGGCTGAGGACCGTCATCGTCGCGCCCGTGATCGCGGCGTCCGCGTAAATGCGTAGATAACGATTGCCATAGACGGCCTCATACGCCTGAATGCGCTGGAGGGTCGATCCGTCCTGCGAGTCGGCGTAATTGTCATCCGGCAGGGCAACATTGGCTCGTACACCAAGATTTCTGATCGTTGAACATGTTGCACCCAGTGTGTTGGGCGGTCCGATCTCGTCGCCACAGGCACGGGCGGTAGACAAAGTCAGGTTTACGCTCGGCGACTCGTCGCCAAGAGGAGTGTAGGTCGCGGTGTCCAAGAACGGGACGCCCGCGTCGGCACCAGCCTTTATCGCCTGCTCGTACGAAGTAAGGAAGTCGTAAGCATGGATGCCGCCCTTGGTCGATTGATGAGAAAGGGTGAGTCGATGGATATTTCCATCAGTGGGTGTCTGGGTGATATCCGTCAGAACTATCCGCTGCATGTTAGACATGCCTTCGAAATACCGTGCATTCGACGACTGCACTATCGAATTGATCCAGTGGCACTGTCCAAGCGGGAGGGGGTTGTCCTTATTGGCACATTGGCGGAAATCGACGCCGGTGCCGTCGCGGAAGGTCACCTCGGCGTGGGCCATCGATATCAAGCCGTTCGCGGTGGCCATCAAGGTTTGCCCTTGAGCATCCTCGTCGACGAGCCACGATGTTGAGATGTTCCCGTTTTCGTCGGCGGTAATGTTCCAAGGGGTATGACCCTGATGGTCGGCTTCAAACGCGCCCCCTTTGGCCGCTGTCGAGTCGACGTGTACGACCTGCATCGTCACGGTCTCGCGAGCCGCGAAGCCTGACCCAGTTATGTAAACCGTCTCGCCTGGATGGTAGTTTTCCTTGTCCGTGGACAGGCTCGCCGTAAAAGACGCGAAAAAGACCGGCAAGTTAAAAGCTCTGCCATAGGTCGCAGAAAAAGAGCCTTCGACAGATTTGCTCGAAGGCTGTGTTTTCGAATCTGCGAATATTGTCGCCGAAATGGTCAGGCCGCCTACAAACAACAACGCGGCGGCTACCAGGAGAGTCGATCTCCGGGACAATTTACTGTTCATAACTATTCTCACTCCTATCAAATAAATGAAAACGTGGCGCGGACCCTGTCGCCGGATGACGGAGGGGTCGCGAAACCGTAGTAGCAAAGGCGCCATCGGCACGCGGCCGTATACAATCGGCCCAGAGCGAGCTTTTGGCAACCACAAAATTTAGATTTCTGGTGAACGGCGCAAAAACTATTAAACGTGTCTTGCGTACATCCTTTCCCGCGCCTGTTTCCAGGTGCCGGATCCGTGGGAGAGTGGCGTTGATAGACGCACAAATGTCGTGCGTGTTCAACTCCGTTTTACAACAATCGTGTTCCGAGTAACGTGACGCTAGTCCTATTCTTCGGAATTGTCAAGAACTTTTTTTTCCGCTATGTAGGGTTTCCATCATATAGAAAAACACGTTGTCTGAGTTGAATGGGAGGCATTTAAGATGATCCCAAATAAAAAGGCCCGCTCGACACGCGAGCGGGCCCGTCAAACAATTGTTTCGCGATCTAAGGCGTGACCGAACAGAGCGAGTATTCGCCGCCGCCGTTGATCGACGTGATCAGCCAGCGGTAAGTTCCGCTCTTTCCCCGGAACGAAAGCGTCTCCGAGCTCGAGCCGCCGGGCGAGGTCGCGGCGTTCCCCCAGCGGCCTCCTTTCTTGATCTGAAGTCCCAATCGAAACTGCGATCCTTCCGGCACATTTAGTGTTCCCGAATAAATACCCGTCCGGCCGGCAAAACCGGCGATGCTGGATTGGTAATCGACGCCGCCGGTGCCGGAGACGGTGCCGCTGAGCATGCTGCACGCCGGCGTTGCGATCGTAAACATCGTGTACGCTAAAAGGTTCGGCGACCCAGCTCCGGCATTGTAAACGGCCTCAGTTGTGGCGTTGTTTGTGATCGCCCGGGCTACGTCGGCCGGCGAGGCGGCACGGTTATTCTCGAGGTAAAGTGCGGCGATGCCGGCTACGTGCGGCGCCGATGCTGACGTGCCGGACATGACAAACGTCGGATACGGGCCGGGGTATTGATTCCAAGTCGATTCGATGGCGACCCCCGGGGCGAACACGTCGATACAGCGGCCGTAGTTCGTAGTTTCGTCACGGGAGTCCGACCTCCCGGTGGCACCCACCGTTATCGCTTCGGCAACGTCGGCGGGCGAATGGTTACACGCGTCGTCCGATTGGTTGCCGGCCGCGACCACGTAAGTAAACCCACGCCCCACAGAATTCTTTACCGCGCGGTCCAGCGTGCTCGAAATTCCTCCGCCGAGACTCATATTGACCACCGCGGGCGATATGCCATTTTGATTTATCCAGTCGATCCCGGCGATCGCGCTTGAGGAGCTCGTCCCGCCGTAGCATGGAAAGACCTTGACCGAATGAATGGTCACGCCCTTTGCGACACCAAAGGTATTGCTGCCGATCGTGCCGGCGACGTGCGTACCATGCCCGTTGCAGAGGGAGATGTCGACGCTTTCATTATAAGAATCGAAATCCGCGAAAGCGCGGCCGCCAAAGTCGGGGTGCGACACGAGCACACCCGTGTCCACGACATATACGTTCACGCCTGACCCGGTCGCCTGATAGTTGTACTGATCGTCCATCGGCGAGGCGAACGGTCTTTGATCGATCCGGGCGATCCCCCAGGTCGCGCCCGACTGGGTCGTCTGCGCCTCGATCAGGGTATCCTGCTCGACATACTTGACCCGCGGATCTTGGCTGAGGGCGACGGCTTCCTTTTCCGACAACTCCGCCGAAAAACCGGCGATCGCGCTCGTGAAGAGATGATCGACTTTTGCACCGTGGTTGTCGGCGGTCTCAGCAGCCAGGACCGAAACGTCGGCCGATGCATTTGCCGGTGCTTCGTCATTTAAAACGACGATGTATCGACCCGGGATTCCATTTATCGAAACTCGGAATTTGTCGCTTTTCTGCTCGGCGTGGGACGACGCAATGAAGGACAATGCCGCGACGGCAATAAATACCACCGCGATCGGGCTGTACTTTCGCATATGGAGGGCTCCTTGATTAGATCTGGTTAGCGTGGGAATGCGCTTGGACGTGGAAGGGGGGAAAGATGAGCAGAGGTATCACCCCGTGGGAACTTGGTGCTGCAATTAATATAAATCACCAATCCAAATCGATTTCCCGACTTGGCGGAGCGAATTTCACTGAATATCTGCGAAATTTCGGGGCCCGGTTGATTGATTGTCAAAGCCGATCAATACCCAGGCAAACAATTAAGCGCGAGCGGAAGAATTTGTATGCCAGATTACCGAATTTAAGCGCATCGGAAGCGTCTAATTAGTCGCTGAAGGTCTTTCCAAACATGTGGGACGGTTCAATTTCATGGGGGCAGGTTCATTCAAGGTTTCACCGATTCTTTGGGCAAAGGCGCCGTTCTGTACCGCGATCCTGACCGGCGTTTTGGTCGGGGGCATCCTTCAATTTTCGTGTTCCAAAAAAGATAACTATTCCGCGTCGGCCAACACCGGCGAGATCAGGCCGAACAGCGGGCTCGCGGGCGAGCCGGAGGACGGCAACTGGGCCATTCCGGCGAAAAATTACGCCAGCACGCGGTTCAGCGGGCTTGATCAGATCAATACGTCGAATGCGGGAGCGTTAAAGGTCGCGTGGACGTTCTCGACCGGCGTCAACCGCGGTCAGGAGGCGGCCCCGATCGTCGTCGGCGACACGATGTACGTCGTCACGCCGTACCCCAACATCCTCTACGCCCTCGATCTCAAGAACAACGGTGCCGCCAAGTGGAAATACGAGCCGAACCCCGAGGCGGCGTCCCAGGGCGTCGCGTGCTGCGACACGGTGAACCGCGGGGCGGCATATTCGAACGGTAAGATCTTCATCAACACGCTCGACGGCCAGACGTGCGCGGTCGACGCCGCGACCGGTCAGGAAGTCTGGAAGACGAAACTCGGCGACATAAACGTCGGCGAGAGCATCACGATGGCGCCGCTGGTGGTCAAGGACAAGGTGCTGGTCGGCAACAGCGGCGGCGAATTCGGCGTTCGCGGCTGGCTGGCCGCCCTGGACGCAAACTCCGGCAAGATCGCGTGGAAGGCCTTCAACACCGGCCCCGATTCGGAATGCCTGATCGGGCCCAACTTCAAGCCTTTTTACGACATGGACAAAGGCACCGATCTCGGTGTCACGACGTGGCCGCCTGACCAGTGGAAGATCGGCGGTTCGACGGTGTGGGGCTGGGTCTCGTACGACCCGGAGCTCGATCTCATCTACTACGGCACCGCCAACCCGGGTGTGTGGAACCCGGAGATCCGACCGGGCGACAATAAATGGTCGTGCGGCATTTTTGCCCGTAGGCCCGACACCGGTGAGGCCGTTTGGTTTTACCAGATGACGCCGCACGATCTTTTCGACCACGACGAGGTCAACGAGAACGTTTTGGTCGATCTGCCGATCGACGGGCAGCAGCGAAAGGTGCTGATCCATCCGGGCCGCAACGGGTATATGTACGTCATGGACCGCGCGACCGGTCAGGTGCTTTCGGCGACATCGTACGTTTACAACACCGCAGCGCTGGGCGTCGATCTGCAGACAGGCGAGTTGATCCCGAACAAGGAAAAGGAGCCGAAGACCGGCAAGGTGATCCACGAGATCTGCCCGACGTCGCCAGGTGCAAAGGACTGGAACCCGTCGGCGTACAGCCCGAAGACCGGCATCCTATACGTCCCGCACAACAACATGTGCATGGACTACGAGGGCACGGAGGCGAACTACATAGCCGGCACGCCCTACGTCGGGGTCAACGCCAAATACTACGCGGGACCGGGCGGCAACCGAGGCTTCTTCACCGCCTGGGACCCGATAAACAAGGCTCCGGTTTGGCAGATCAAGGAAAACTTCCCGGTCTGGAGCGGAGCGCTCGTTACCGCGGGCGACGTCGTCTTTTACGGGACGATGGAGGGCTATTTCAAAGCGATCAACGCCCGCACCGGCGAGCTGTTATGGCAGTTCAAATGCGGCTCGGGGATCATCGGCCAGCCGACCACGTTTCGCGGGCCCGACGGGAAGCAGTACGTTGCGATCCTCTCGGGCATCGGCGGGTGGCCCGGATCGGTAGTTTCGGCCGACCTGGACGTGCGGGATGACACGGTCAGCAACGGCTGGGGACCCGCGATGCGCGACCTGCCGGAGGTAACGACCAAAGGAGGCACATTGTATGTGTTTGCGCTTCCTTAGCCTTGTCGTGTTGTTTGTCGGCGTCGTACTCGCGGTCGCGTGCTCTTCCGAGTCAAGAACGCAGGCGCACGGGGCAATCACCGAAAAGCACTTTATCGAGCCCCCGAAACAGGAAAAGATACCGGCATCGACCACGGCTCTTCGCGTATGCGCCGACCCTAACAATTTACCCTTCTCAAACGAGAAGAAACAGGGCTTCGAAAACAAGATCGCCGACCTTATCGCGGCCGAAATGGGGCTTCCGGTGGAATACACCTGGTGGGCACAGCGGCGAGGATTTTTCCGCAACACATTGAGGGCAGGTGTCTGCGACGTTGTCATCGGCGTTCCGGCGAGTTTCGAGCTGGCGGCGACGACGCGGCCGTATTACCGGTCGACTTATGTGTTCGTCACGCGGACGGACGGCATTTCGGAAATTAAGTCGCTCGACGACCCAAAGCTGCGCGACGTGAAGATCGGTGTTCAGCTGGTCGGCGATGACGGAGCCAACACGCCGCCGGTCCACGCGCTGAACAATCGCGGGATCGTCAACAATGTGAAGGGCTTTACGCTCTATGGCAACTACATCGAGCCGAACCCGCCGGCGAGGATCATCGACGCCGTGGCTAAGAAAGACGTTGACGTGGCTGTCGTTTGGGGCCCG
>Ga0307410_10001177_pt1 | contig 11550 bp, 5 predicted proteins | sample 322Ometagenome_3_FD_203707 | JGI IMG/M metagenome (GOLD analysis project Ga0307410, IMG submission 203707) | Maize rhizosphere microbial communities from greenhouse at UC Davis, California, United States - 322HYB-O-3 | ecosystem: Host-associated > Plants > Roots > Rhizosphere > Soil | place...
CCGCGTTCTCGTAGACGTCTATCCAGCCGCCCTCGAACGCGCGGCGCACGTTCTCCTGGTACTCGCGTCCGAGCGGGCCCACCGACGCCGTGATCCAGTCGAGCACATCGTCGTAGGGATAGCGGACGTCGTGCTGCACGAGCGGGACGAACACGTCGAACAGGCGGTAGGTGTCGACGCCGAGCACGCGACGGCGGAGCCGGTGGTAGCGGCGCAGCGGCTCCACGCCGGCTTTCGCCTCGTGGATCAGCGTCTCGACGACGGAGGTCGGGATGTTGTTGCCGTGCAGCGCGGCGTCGAGCGTGCTGGCGTAGCCGCGGGCGCGCGCATGGAACCAGTCGCGCTGCAGCACGCCGTTGTAGAGCGCCGCGTAGGTGTTCTGGTTCGCGGCGTAGCTCTGATGAAACGTGCGATACGCATTGGCGCGGTCATCCTGCAGACGATTCGTCTCGAGGATCGCGCGATACTGCCCGTAGCTGAGCGCCACCTGCTCGCCCGTAGAGAGCGTGATGGTCGGGAACTTCATGTCCGCGGTGGTGAGCGCGGCGTAGGCGTCGTAGGGGATGCCGTTGAAGCGGCCCGAGTACGACATCAGCCGCTCGCCCTGCGCGTCGAGCACGTGCTCCTGCTCATGCCACAGGCTCTCGATGGCGAAGCGGTACACGGCGAGCTCGGCGTCGGCGTCCATCCACCCGCGCACGGTCGCTTCCGGGATGGCCAGCAACTCGGGGTTGAACCACGAGACCGCCTGCTGATGCTTCGCGAAGAGGATCTGCACCTGCTGCCGGCGCGCGTTCACGCCGTTGTCCCGCTGGTCCTGGTCGTAATGCAGCGACGCGAAGTACCAGACGCGGTACATCAGCGCGCCGACGGCATCCTGCGCCTTGAACGCGGCAAGAAGCCGCGCGCCGCCCTGCGCAAGCGTCCCCTCGAATGCCTTCAGCTTCTCGATCCCATCCGCGAGCTCGCGGTAGAGGCCGGTCCATTCATCCCAGTCGCGGCAGACGTCGGCGAGGTTCCACTTGTAACGTTCGGGGACGGTCTGACGCTCGGGAAGCTGGCCGGGCGCTGGACGGTAGAGCTGTGTGGGCGGCATCAGAGGATTCTATCGCGGAGCTCTTCGTATCGCGCCGGCAGTCGCGTCACCTGCCGCGGGCGGGCGAGCGCGTCGCGGAGCGCGGGCGGGAGCTCGATGCGCTGTTCGATCACCGGCTCGACCACCTCGCGAAACTTCGCTGGGTGGGCGGTGGCGAGAAAGACGCCGGCCTCGCCGCCGAGACCGAGCCACGCGATCGCGGAATGCGGATCCAGCACGTAACCCGTACGCGTGAAGACCTCCCCGATCGCCGTTCTCACCGCGTCGTCGGTGAACACGGCGCCGCGCACGTCGTTGCGGAGGCGTTCGAGGTCGTCGCCGTACAGCGCGCGCATGCGCTCGAAATTGCTGGGTGCGCCAACGTCCATCGCGTTCGCGACCGTGCGCACCGACGTGCGCGGGACATAACGGCCAGAAGCCAGGTACTCGGGGACGACATCGTTGATGTTCGTGGCGGCGACGAAGCGAGCGATCGGAAACCCGAGCCGCCGGGCAATGAGTCCCGCCGTCAGATTTCCGAAGTTCCCCGACGGAACGGAAAACACTGCCCCGCGGCGCTCGATCGCGGCCCACGCGTAATAGAAGATCTGCGGCAGGAGCCGTCCGACGTTGATGGAATTCGCCGACGTCAGCCGCACGCGGGCGCGCAGCGACGCATCGGCGAACGCCGCCTTGACCATCGCCTGGCAGTCGTCGAACGCGCCTTGCACCGCCACCGCGGTCACGTTGCCGCCGAGTGTCGTGAACTGCGCTTCCTGCACGGCGCTGACCTGGCCCTCGGGAAAAAGGACCACGACGCGCGTGCCTGGCAAGCCGGCAAACGCCTGCGCCACGGCGCTGCCCGTATCGCCGGACGTCGCAACCAGTACGGTCAATGCCGCACCCGGAACGTGGAACGTGGAACGTGGAACCATCAGTCGCGCCATCACGCGCGCGCCGACATCCTTGAAGGCGAAGGTGGGGCCGTGAAACAGCTCGAGGGCCGCCGCGCCTCCGACCTGATGAAGGTCGATTGGAAAGTCGAGCGCACCGCCGATGATTTCCTGCAGCGCGGCTCGCGGGATCTCGCCCTCGAGCAGATGGTCGGCAATCGCGACGCCAACATCGACGAGCGAGCGGCCGCGAAGCGCGTCGAGCGCGCTGGCCGGCATGGGATCGATCCGCTCCGGCAGATACAGGCCACCGTCGGGTGCAAGACCGTTGAAGAGCGCCTCGCGGAAGGTGACCGGTTCGGCGCCGCCGCGCGTGCTAATCCACCGCATCGACGAGACGCGCTCCCGAGGTCGCGACGCGGGACACGAACAGCTGCCCGCCGATCCGGCCATGCTCGGCCAGCGCCGATCGCATCGCCTCCCCCGCCCGGTGTGCATCGTCCAGCGAGCGGCAGAGCGCGAACATCGCCGGCCCGGCACCCGACAGGTTCGCGCCAATCGCGCCGGCGTCGACCGCCGCCTGCCGAATCGCGGCGAACCCGGGCACGAGGTGCGCGCGATGCCGTTCGACGACGTGGTCGATCATGGCGCGGCCGAGCAGATCGAGATCGCCGGCGTGAAGAGCCGCGACCAGCGCGCCGACGTTTGCCCATTGCCGCACGGCGTCGGCAAGCGGGATGGTCTCCGGCAGGATCGCGCGCGCGGCGCGCGTCTCGATCTCGATCGCGGGATGCAGGACGGCGCACGCCAGCCCCTGGGGCACGGGCAGCCGCACGATGTCCGGCGGCTCGATGCCGCGCGCGAGGACGAAGCCGCCGACGAGCGACGGCGCGACGTTGTCCGGGTGCACGGCGCCGGCCGATGCGCGCTCTCCCTCCATCGCGCAGCGCAGCAGCATCTCCGTCGACGCGCCGAGATCGAACGCGTCGTTCACCGCGAGCACCGCGGCAACGGCGCTCGCACCGCTGCTGCCCATCCCGCTCGCGAGCGGCATGCCTTTCTTGATGATGATGCCGACGCCATTTCCACCGGTTGACGAACTCGGGCTGCGGAACTGCCCCAACAACGCCGCGGCGGCGACGGTTGCCGTGTTCCGCAGTGCATCGCGCGGCAGGCGGCCGCCGTCTCCGGTGATATCGATCAGTTCGATGCCGGGCTGCTCGCGAGGGATCGCGATGACCACGTCACCCGGCTGCTCCAGCGCAAAGCCGAGGACGTCGAAGCCGCAGCCGACGTTCGACACCGTGGCCGGCGCAAACGCCGCCGCGCGATCCGGAATCCGGGATCCGCGATCCGGCTTCATGCTCGCGGCAGCTCCGGCCGGATCGGTACAGGGTGGCCCATGTCGTTCACTGCGACGAGCACCACTTCGGCCTGCGTCACGGTGACGCGCTCGCCGTGGCCGGCGGGCATCCTCCCGGTGGACGGCGTACCCCAGCGCTCGGCCTCGACCGTCACGCGAACGGTGATGGATGTCCGGCCAATCCGCACGGTCTCGGTGAAGAAATTCACGATGTCGCCGAGAAACACCGGCTCGCGGAACTCCACTTCGCGCATGGCCTTCGTGACATAGCGGTGCGGGCCGGCCTTGCGCGCTTCGACCGCCGACGCCAGGTCGATGTGGGACAGGATGACGCCCCCGAAGATCGTCCCGAGGTTGTTGGTGTCCTTCGGCAGCAGCAGCACTTTTATGGCAGGAACCCGCTCCGGCATTGCCCAAGAATACGGCATTAACCCTTGCGTCCCCGCGGGCACAGGCCTATAGTCCACGCACTCATCGCCTCGATCCGACTGCTCTATTCCACTCTATTCCACACATGCGGCCATGTGGGGTGCTCTCTTCAACCCTTGTTCGGAGGCCCATATGAAAGCGACGAGGCGCGCGTTGGTTTGCCTGCTCTTCCTGGGCGTGACGGCCGCGGCCGTGCACGGCCAGACCTTCACGGGCGGTGTTCGCGGCGTCGTCGCTGACGCCAACGGCGTGATCCCCGGCGTCACGGTAACCCTCACCAACGAGGCGACCGGCGTGTCGCGGGACACCGTGACCAACGACGTCGGTCAGTACAACTTCCCTGCGGTCCCACCCGGCACCTACTCGGTCAAGACCTCGCTCACCGGCTACAAGTCGTTCGAGCGCACCGGTGTCCGCGTTGGCACGCAGCAGTTCCTCACGCTCGATGTCAGCCTCGAGCTCGGCACATTGCAGGAAACCGTGACGGTCACCGGCGAGTCGCCGCTCATCGACACGGCGACGGCGTCGACCGGCGGCACGCTGGATCGGGCGCAGCTCGAAGCGCTGCCGTCGCCCGGCCGCAACGCGTTCCTGATTGGCGTCACCGTACCCACGGTGAACCCGGTCGGCGACCCGCAGTTCAACCGGCAACAGGATCAGACGAACGCCTCGCTCGTCTCGCTCGGCGGCGGCGGCGTACGTGCGAACAACTACCTGCTCGACGGGGTGCCGATCACCGAGATGCGCGGCCGCGCCATCGCCAACCCGACGATCGAAGCGATCGAAGAGGTGAAGGTGCAGGTGCACACCTACGATGCCGAGATGGGACGCACCGGCGGCGGCGTGTTCAACGTCACCGCCAAGTCGGGTTCCAACCAGTATCACGGCAGCGGTTTCTTCCAGACCCGGCCGGTCTGGGGCCAGAGCCTGAACTTCTTCGACGAGAAGGCGGGCGAGACGAAGGAGTCGAGCGGCGTCGCCGATTCGTACTATCGGCTGTACGGCGGCGGCATCGGCGGCCCGGTGCTGCGCAACCGCACGTTCTTCTGGGCGGCCACCGAAGGTTACCGCTCACTGACGACTCGCGGCCTCCAGTACGTGTGGCCGACAGCGGCGCAGCGCAACGGAGACTTCTCGCACACGACGAGCGGCGGCGTGCCCGTCCGCCTGTTCAACCCGTGGTGCCGCGGCGTCACCGCACCGAGCGCACGGTGCCCGGCCAGCGGAACTGGATCGCTCGCCACCGGCGGTGAGTTCACCAACGCGATCATTCCGCGCGGCCATCCTGCGGCGAACCCGGTCGGATTCAACATCCTCAACTCGTGGCCGACCGAGACCGTGAGCGGCGAGCCCGTGGGCGCGAACGAGGACGGCAACCCGACCGTCGGCGATACCGCGCGCCTGGTCGATCAGGCCGACATGTTCACGGTCAAGGTGGATCACCGCTTCACGGACAACTGGTCGCTGAGCGGCTTTTACCTGTACAACAAGACCGACGAGCCGGGCAGCGGCATCATGCCCGCGAACTTCCAGTACATCGAGAACCAGGCGGAGTTCTTCCCCACGCTTCGCCGGCGTCCGCACGTCCTCGCCATCAACAACACGAACGTGCTCAACGACTCGACCGTCGTGACACTGCGATTCGGGTGGACGACGTGGAAAGACACCACCGACACCGCCGTGTTCGAGCCGGGGCTCGCGTCGCTCGGGTTCAGCCCGAACTACGTGAACGCGCTCAACGCCGCAGGCCAGACGAACTTCCCCGAGCTGCTCTTCGACGAAGTCGACGATGTGGGTGCATGGGGAGGGGACAACGTCCGGTGGAACAGTCCGTACTCGATCAACGGGACGCTGACGAAGTTGATGGGCACGCACAGCATCAAGGTGGGCGCCGATCTGCGCAAGATGGCCATCCAGACCACCACCGAGACGTCGGACAACACCGGCTTCCGGTTCCTCGGCGGCAGCTTCGAATTCAACCGGCTGTTCAGCAGCCTGCGTTCGGGGAACAGCAACGTGGGCGGGCACGACTTCGCGAGCCTGCTGCTCGGGCTGCCGTCGGACGGCCAGGTGCCGTTCAATGACGGCTTCGGCGAATGGTTCACGCGCTACTACGGCGCCTACGTCCAGGACGACTGGCGGATCAACTCGAAGTTCACGCTGAACTACGGGCTCAGGTTCGAGCACGAGGACGGCCTGCGCGAGATCGAGAACCGGCAGACGGTCGGCTTCGATCAGCAGGCGGTGAATCCGATCGATGCGCTCGTGCCCAAAACAGGTCTCCTCGCCGGCCGTTCGCTGCGCGGCGGGCTGATCTTCGCCGGCGTCGACGGCGCCAATGAGTTCCAGGGCGACCCGCCGGCGATCAAGGTGGCGCCGCGAGTCGGCGCGACCTATGCGCTCGATCCGAAGACGGTCATCCACGGCGGCTACGGCACGTTCTACGCGCCGTGGCAGTACAACACGGCGAACCACGGCCAGATCGGCTTTGCACGGCGGACGTCGCTGAATCAATCGTCGGCTGAAAGCGAAGCGCCGATCACCACGCTCGACAACCCGTTCCCGGCAGGACTGCAGCAGCCAATCGGCAGCTCGCTTGGACTGCTGACGGGCGTCGGCGGAAGTATCAGCTACATCGACCAGGACAAGGGGTCGCCGATCGTCCATCAGTATTCGGTCGACGTGCAGCGCGAGTTGCCCGGCGAGATGGCGATCACGTTCGGCTACCAGGGCGCGACCGGACGCGACCTCGGCTTCGCGGGCACCAACAACGTCGGGCTCAACATCAACCAGATCGATCCCGAGGTCGCGCGGCAGGCCTTCCCCGCGCCGGGCGGCGGGTGGGACGCGGCTGCGCTGCGCGCGCAGGTGCCGAATCCGTTCTTCGGCGTTCCCGGCGCAGGCGAGCTCGCCGCGCGCGAGACGGTCCCGGCCGGTCAGCTCCTGCGGCCCTTCCCGCAGTTCGGCGATGTGAACGTGTTCGAGCGCACCGAAGGCGGGAAGCGCCAGTACAACGCGGTCTCGATCATCCTCGACAAGCGGACCGGGCGCAGCGCGTGGGGCGGCCGCTACAGCTACACGTGGAGCCGGCTGGAAGACAACCAGTTCGGCGAGAGCAGCGCCTACCAAACGCGGACCGCGGTCCCGCAGAACGTCTACGACCTCGATGCCGAGTACGCGATCAGCAACTTCGACTCGCCGCATCGCATCATCCTGGCTCCGATCGTTCGTCTCGGCCGCCAGGACGACCGCAGCCTGCTCACCGGCGGCTGGTCGGCGTCGGCGGTGGTCGAACTGGTCAGCGGCTCGCCGCTGAACGCGGTGATGAGCGGCGGCGCGTCCGACGCGAACCTGGGCCTGCTCGGCGGCCGTCAGCGGCCGAACCTGGTTGGCGAACCGGAGACGTCAGGCAGCGACGAGGAACGGGTGTCGTCGGGGGAAAACCCCGACGGCCGCTGGTTCGACGCGAACGCCTTTGCCAATCCGGGTGCCGGCACCTTCGGCAGCGCGCCGCGCACCGACGGCAGCGCGCGCTACCAGTTCCGCAAGAACATGGACCTGGTGATTACCAAAGACACGCGCTTCATGGGCAACCAGTCGGGGCAAATCAGGTTCGAGATCCTCAACCTGACGAACACCCCGAAGTTCAACGGCTCCTCGGCAGGCAACGCCGTCGATGCCGCGACCTTCGGCCGCATCACGTCGCAGCGCGGGTTCATGCGGATCTGGCAGCTGTCGTTCCGCTACGCGTTCTAGACGGTCCGTGGTCTCTGGGTCCTTGGTCTCTGGTCTTTCGTGACCAGGGACCAGGGCCAGAGACGAGGACAATTTAAACACTCGTTCTACGACATCCCGTATTTATCCAATCACCCGTATGCGCCGTTTTCCGGCCAGTTTTCTCTTGCGCCGGTCCCTGCCGACCTTTTAGTATTCCGCCAATTCATCCGCACCGCAGGCGCACTTTCCCGTACCTCGTATTCCGTTCGGAACCGTCGGCGTCGTAGTCCCGTCGGCCGTAGTTCGCAAACCCTCGGGCGTCGTGTAGTCAACCCAAGTCTCTGTGAGGGCGTTCCTATGAGAGCGACGATACGCGTGTTGGCCTGCCTGCTAGTGCTGTTCGTCGCCGCCAACGACGCCTGGACACAGTCCTTTACGGGCGGTGTCCGCGGCGCCGTGAAAGATCCTGGCGGTGTCATCCCCGGTGCGGAAGTCACGCTCATCAACGAGAACACGAGCGTCTCGCGAACCGCGACTACCAACGAGCGGGGCGAGTACAACTTCCCCAACCTCGCTCCCGGTTCATACACGTTGAAGACGACGCTCCAGGGATACAAGACCTACGAGCAGAAAGGCCTCCGCGTCGCCACCGCGCAGTTCCTCACGGTCGACGTCCAGCTCGAAGTCGGTCAGTTGCAGGAAACGATCACGGTGACCGGCGCCGCGCCGCTCGTCGAAACCTCGAACGCCTCCACTGGCGAAGTGCTCGACGCGCAGGAACTGGCGACGCTGCCCTCGCCAGGGCGCGCGGCGTTCCTCATCGGCGTCACCGTCCCCACCGTCATCGCGACCGGTGACGCGCAGTTCAACCGCCAGCAGGATCAGACCAACGCCTCGCTCGTCTCGCTCGGCGGCGGCGCGCGCCGCGCCAACAACTACATCCTCGACGGCGTGCCGATCTCCGACATGCGCAACCGCTCCGTCGTCAACCCGACGATCGAGGGCATCGAGGAAGTCAAGGTCCAGGTCCACACCTTCGACGCGGAGATGGGCCGCACCGGCGGCGGCGTGTTCAACGTCACGGCGAAGTCGGGCACCAACAACTTCCGCGGGAGCGGCTTCTTCCAGACGCGTCCGGTGTGGGGCCAGGAGAACAACTACTTCTCCGAGCTCGCCGGCATTCCCAAGCCGACCGACTTGTTCTATCGCCTCTACGGCGGCGGCATCGGCGGCCCGATCCTGCGCAATCGCACGTTCTTCCACTTCGCCACCGAGGGCTATCGTTCGGTGACCACGCGCAACGGCGCACTGATCTTCCCGACCGACCGTGAGCGCGCCGGCGACTTCTCGCAGAGCTTCGATCGGAACGGCAACCTCGTGGTCATCCACAACCCGTTCGATCCGAACCGCGCCCCGTTCGCCGGTAATGTGATCCCGCAGAATCTCATGGACACTGTCGGCCGGAACATCGTCGACCTGCTGCCGCAGCCCGATACACAGGTCAGCAACCAGCAGGCGAACTACAACCGGACCGCGCACATCCAGGACGCGGCCGACCAGTTCATGTTCAAGGGTGACCATAAGTTCAACGACAAGATCTCGCTGAGCGGCGTGTACCTCTATAACAAGACCGACGAGCCGTACGAGGTCTACTGGGAAGACAACCTGTTCCAGGATCCGAATGCCGCTCCGCTGCTGCGGCGCATTCACGTCGGCGTCGTGAACAACACGTGGATCCCGAACAGCAGCACGGTGATGTCCCTGCGGTACGGGCAGACCAGCTTCATCGACAACTGCGGCATCGCGATCACCGACTTCGATCCGTCGACGCTCGGATTCTCGCCGACGTTCACCAACGACGTCCGCCTGAACAAGCATCCCGAAATCCTGATGGACGACTACGGGCAGATCGGGACGAACCAGTTCGGCACGAACGAGTTCACGGCCATCGACTGGAACTCGTGGGGCCTGAACGGTGCGCTGTCGAAATTGATGGGCAGCCACACCTTCAAGCTCGGAGCCGACTATCGCTGGATCGGCGTCACGACGACCCCGTTCGGCCAGGCGAGCGGCAGCTTCACCTTCAGCCGCCGCTCGACCGCCAGCCTCACCGGCGGCGGCGGCAACGACCTCGCCAGCCTGCTTCTCGGCGTGCCGACGACCGGCTTTGCCGACATCGCCGCAACCAGCGAGTACTTCACCAACTATTACGGCGCCTACGTGCAGGACGACTGGCGCCTCAAGTCGAACCTGACGCTGAACTACGGCCTGCGCCTCGAGCACGAGGACGGCCTCATGGAGAAGAACGACCAGTTCACCGTCGGCTTCGATCAGGACGTGATCAGTCCGCTGAGCGGGAGGGCGCCGGGCCTCGCGGCCATCCGTGGCAGCAACGAGATCCGCGGCGGCCTGATGTATGCCGGCGTCGACGGGAACAACGAGTTCCAGGGCGATCCGCCCGCCGTCAAGGTGTCGCCGCGCGTCGGCCTCGTCTACTCGATCAACCCGCGCACGGTGGTGCGCGGAGGCTACGGGATGTTCTGGGCGCCGTGGAACTACCAGTTCCCGGGCACGACCAACTACGGCAACATCGGGTTCTCGTCGCGCACGTCGATCGTCGACAACAACCCGGCCGGCGTGCCGGTCACCACGTTGAGCAATCCGTTCCCGCAGGGGCTCACCGAGCCGTCAGGTAACGCCCTCGGCGCGCTGACCGGCATCGCCAACTCGATCGACGTCATCGACCAGAACAAGAAAGCCCCGTACGTGCAGCAGCTGTCGCTGGACTTCCAGTACGAGCTGACGGACTCGATTGGCGTCAGCGCCGGATTTGCCCACGCGCGCGGCGACAATCTGGGCCTCGGCGGCACCAACGACGGCGTCGTCAACATCAACCAGATCCGGCCCGAGGTGGCGGCGAACTTCACGCCGGCGCAGCTCCTCGAGCAGGTGCCGAACCCGTTCTTCGGCGTGCCCGGCTTCGGCGCGTTCGGCAGCCAGCGCACGCTGGCGCGCGGCCAGTTGCTGCGGCCGTTCCCGCAGTTCAACAACGTCAACCTGCGCCAGGTGACCGAGGGCCGCTCGCGCTACAACGCGATGATCCTGAAGCTGGACAAGCGGGTGAACAACGGCTTCGGCGGCCGCGTGAACTACACGTGGAGCAGCCTGAAGGACAACCAGTTCGGCGAGTCCAATCACTACCAGGCGAACTTCACCGGCCGTCCGCAGAACAACTACGACCTCGATGCCGAGTACTCGACCTCGCTCCTCGACACGCCGCACCGCCTCGTCGTCGCGCCGATCGTCGAGCTGCCGTTCGGTCAGGGCAAGAAGTGGGGCACGGGCCGCGTGGCGGATCTGCTGATTGGCGGATGGACGGTGTCTGCGGTCGCGAGCTTCGAGTCGGGCTTCCCGACGCCAACGCGCTTCAGCCAGGGCGTCTCGCAGGCTCAGCTCGGCATCTTCGGCACCGTGGAACTCCGTCCGAACGTGACGAGCGGCGATCCGAACACCGAGGGCGACCTCTACGACCGCGTCGGTAGCGCGAACCCGTGGGCCGACAGCGAAGGCTACGAACGGCCCACGCCGGGGCAGTTCGGCAACATGGAGCGCACCGACACGCGGCTGCGCAGCCCGTTCCGCAAGAACCTCGACCTCGTGCTCAACAAGGCGTTCCATACCGGCGGGTCGACGCGCGCCGAGCTCCGGTTCGAGCTCCTCAACGCGACCAACACGCCGAAGTTCCGCGACTACAGCACGTTCCTCGACAACTCGACCTTCGGGCAGATCACCCGGCAGTCGGCGTTCTCGCGGATCACGCAGGTGTCGATGCGCTTCTCGTTCTGACGACGACGTTAGTCGTTCTTCGTTCTTCGTTCTTCGTTACGGCCGGCCCTTCGGGGCCGGCCGTTTTTTTATTCGGGAGCGCGACCAACGAACTACGACCGTCGCATTACAAAAAATGACACGACGGCGTAACGTGCTTCGCTAGTATCTCGGGCACTTGTAACAGACGGCGGACCCCTCGGCGGCGTGTCACTTGGTCGGTTCCCCTGGTCGGCGGCGTACCCTGG
>Ga0307410_10001179_pt1 | contig 11541 bp, 13 predicted proteins | sample 322Ometagenome_3_FD_203707 | JGI IMG/M metagenome (GOLD analysis project Ga0307410, IMG submission 203707) | Maize rhizosphere microbial communities from greenhouse at UC Davis, California, United States - 322HYB-O-3 | ecosystem: Host-associated > Plants > Roots > Rhizosphere > Soil | place...
CTTCAAGCTCATCGCACCACAGCGACCGACGATGATCGCAATGACGTTCACCATTGAGCTTGACACCGGGCTCTCCTACGCCTTCTGCAGTCTGGGCGGTCCAAGCGATCGTATGACCAATGCCGGCACCACACTGAGATCCCGAAGCGAAACGGCGGATTCTGGCGGTCAGCGCAACAGTAGGGGTCCGATCTGTTCGATCGGTTTCTTGAACCCTAGTCGTTTGCGTGGTCGGTCGTTGAGTTCGGCGGCGACCCAGTCGAGGTCGTCGGCGCTGTGAGCGGAGAGGTCGCTGCTCTTCGGAAAGTATTGGCGCAGCAGGCCGTTCGTGTTCTCATTCGTGGCGCGCTGCCAGGGTGCGTGCGGGTCGCAGAAGAAGATGTCGATGTCAGCGTCCACGCTGACCTGTTTCCACTTGCCCATCTCCGGGCTCTGGTCCCACGTCAGTGAGGCCCGCAGCGCCTCGGGCAAGGTCTTGATCTTGGCCGCCAACGCGTCCCGCACCAGCTCAGGGGTGTAACCGTCGGGCAGGTGGAGCAGCATCGTGTAGTTGGTGGTCCGCTCGACCAGGGTGTGCGCTGCTGCCCGGGCCGCGGCCCACGAGTCGAGGTCCCCATAGTTGGCCGCCCACGCCTCAACCTGCTCCAGGGAGTAGTGGGCCCTAGCAGTCTCGCGTACGGCTCGGAGGAAGATCACCGACGTGGCTTGGGCGTCGCCGGCGGTGTACGCCCGTAGTTCCACACGTGATGCTAATGCCGTGGAGGGACCAGCCAGCGAGCGGGTTGGACGCTTCGCAAGCGGACCGGCTGCCGGTACACTTTCCCGCTGGAACGGGCGTCTTATACGCGAAACCACTTGCCCGATGGCGTGCTCACCGCTGCCCTCGCAACCGAAGATGCGACTGCTGCGACCCTAGCGACTGTTTCCCGGGGCGCCGGAGCGTGCGGGCTGCGCTACCCTGCCACACCTGCAGCCGCCACTGCCGGACCTGACCAGCGGGATACGCGGACGCCGGCACTCTCGCCGATAGCATGCAGATGGTCGTAACCGGCCCTGATGTCGGCAAGGTGAGAGTCCTCGACGGTTTCATCCGCCCCGCCAAGGACTTCCTCGCCCGGATCGACTTCCTGGCGGAAAGCAGCAGCGATATCGGCGTCAAGGGAGTTCAACCCACCAAGGCCGAAAGCGCTCTCGTCCACCGTCCAGCTGCCATGGATCGCGATCGTCATGATTCTCTCCTCTCCCGCGGCACACCTATGGTTGGGATCAAACTTCCTTAGACCGGTAACCTGACCTTATGGTGGAAACATAATCGACCAGTAAAGTGACATTTGGTGGAAACCCTGGAGCAAGTGGACGCCGCCCGCCCGCTATTGATCATTGGCGGCAACTTGGCGCTGGACTTCGCCAACACTGTGGACGATCCCGGCGGTCCCCGGCACTTCGACCACATCGGCGAGATGCACCGGCTACTAACCTGGGCGCAGAACCGCGGCCTGTTCACTCAACCCGAACGCGATGAACTGCGCGCCAGCATCCACGAACACCAAAGCGAAGCCCAACATGACCTGGAACACCTGCACCTCCTGCGCCACGCCATACAAATAGGCTTCACCGACGTCGCCCGCGGTCAGCCCTTCGCCACAACCAGCTGGCACCAGCTTCGGAAAGCCGACGCTAACGCGATCGACCACGCCGACCTCACCACCACAGCCGTGGGCGGCCAGCTGCACTGGACCGGGCCCGACTTGCGCATCGTCGAGTGGTCGGTCGCCCATGCCGCCTACGAGCTGCTCACCGGGGACCGCATCGACCGAATCAAACACTGCGCCAGCTGCCCCTGGCTCTTCCTCGATCAGTCCAAGAACGGCTGGCGACGCTGGTGCAGCATGGATGACTGCGGCACCAACGCCAAGATCCGCCGTTATGTCGCCCAACGAGCCGCCCGGCGAGGGGCGACAGCCTGACCGACCGATCACAAACGCGCGCCAGGTCCAGCCTGACCAGGACGCAGTTTCCTCGACGGGCTCGACGGCGCGGCGGCCAAGCAGGCGATCGTTGGCTGGCTGCCGCCTGACTCACCCGAATACAGACCTGACCCACGTGCGACCGCACGGCCCCAGCTCGGGTACCGGATTCCGCCACTGAAGTCAGCCATAAGCACCTACGCTCGCCAAGGCGCGCCCTAGGTCGGAAGGACTCCGCGGACTTGGCTCTCCCGGGAGTGGGCCGGATTGCCGTCGTACGGCTCTATCGATACGTCGACAATGTTGAAGCCTTGGAGTTGTCCGGCGAGCGCGGGCGGCAGCGGGTAGGTGGCTCTCCCGTCGTCGGGAAGCACCCCTAAGGGATACATGCGCTGGCCGTCGGCGTTGATCAGCCATACCTCTCGGTAGCGATCCCGGGTGGGTGGCGCGTCGATCTGTACTCTGAGCTCAGGACGCCCCCGGTCGCGAATGAGCTCGGCGGTACCGCGTCCTGTCTGTCCCGGCAGCGCGTCAAGAGGGATGCTCGAGGTGACCTCGACCCTGTCGCGGACGGCGACGGTGGTGATGCCGGCGCCGATGATGAGGCCGAACACCGCTGCGGCGGCCACCAAGAACCATGACCGCAGTTTTGGAGTTCGGCGTGGCAGTTCGGCGATGGTCGGCGCCGACGGTGGCGGTTCGGGAGAAGGCTCGGTTGTGGCAGGAGCAGTCGCCTGACTGGCGAGTTGGACTTGAATGGACTGCCATATGGCGTCTGTCGGCACGAGCTGGGGGGCGACCCGCTCGGGCTGACGGCTGAGGTGGGCGATCCGGCTCAGCTCCCCGAGTTCATCGCGGCACTCGGCGCAGCTGGCAAGATGATTCTGCTCGGCCGCGGTCAGCGGATCGTCAATGCCCAGCGCGCTATCGGCGAGCCGATCGGGACTCAGGTGGGCCATGACGTCACCTCCGCCAGCTGAGTACGCAGATGGCGTAAGGCACGCCGGGCGTGGCTCTTCACCGTTCCCAGTGGGAGGTCGAGTTGCTCAGCGATCTGCGGGTAGCTGCGTCCTTCCCAGAAGGCGAGCTGAAGGATGGTGCCGCGTGGATGGGGGAGTCGGCCAATCTCCTCGGTCAGCACGATGCGATCGACCAATGTCGAAAGAGTCTCAGGTTGCACTTGGTCGGTGGTGTTGGTCACAGCTTGAACGAGCCGCAGGTCACGGCCGCGGGCCCGCTGCCGGTCGGCAATGCGGTGACGGGTAATGCCGATCAGCCAGCCAGACAGGCTGCCTTTCTCCGCTTGATAGTTGTCGCGGGCACGCCAAGCGCTCACAAACACCTCCTGCGTGATCTCCTCACCGTCACTTGAGCTGTCGAGCGTGCGATAGGCAATCGTGTAAATCAATGGCGCCAGGCGCCGGAATACCTCCTGCAAACAGGCTTCGTCACCCCGGGCGAAGCCGATGCTTAGCTCGGTTTCAGTCGCCGCGCGCCAATCGATATATTCGCCGACCACCTGCGGCTCGAGACGCGCCTCATCGACCACGGAAATCACCCTAACGCGGCCCGGCTCGACAACAATCTGCGCGTGAGAGGACTGCGTCACACGGGCCGCGCAGTCACTACAACATTCGCCTGGTAGCCCCCTGATCGACGGTAGGTGCCACCGCAGGTGAGGATCCGCAACAGCGGCTGACCCTCTCGCGTGAACACGTCGCGCAAATCGAGGTCCCGCTTGCCGATCAGTCGGATGGTGCTCACTCGAAATCGCTCCGTGCTCCTATTGGTTGTGATCACGATGTCGTCTCCCCGGCGTAGCTGCTTCAATGCGACCAGCGGTCCCACCCCGTACTCCCGGCTGTCGACATGACCGCCGAGGACAGCGGATCCGCGGGCGGAGCCCGGTCTGGGCCCGTACGCGTACCAGCCGATTTCAGTGGGCCGGGTCGGCACCGCCATTGCGCCCGTGTCATCGACTGTCACGGACGTGATCGGCATCTTCAGGTCGAGACGTGGGATGGCCAGCATTCGTGGCGGACCGGGCTCGCCTCTGTCGGCTCTGGACTGGGTTGCTGCACGCGTTGTCGACCCGGACAGCCGTTCGGGGCCACGGCTGATCGCGGCGTCGGGGCTAGTGGGTGGAGCGAACGGCGACGGACCGTGCGCCTCGCGCGTGGGCGCTGATGCATTTGCCCGCGGAGAGATCCGTACGCCGTCGCCGCTGTCCGTCGCGATTGTCAGCTGCCATCCGGCGACCATCACCACGAGGCACGAAGCGAGCAGGGCAGTCAGCCATCGCCGACCGCCCTGCTGCCCGAACATCAGTGATCACCGCACCATGAACGCCCGGCGGCGATATAGCTGCCAGCCAGATACGGCTGCACCAAACGTCGCCACCGCTGCCAGGGTTGCCCACAGCGGCGCAGCGGCAGAGCTGGCGGCCTGACCTCCGGTGCCTCCCGGAACGCTATTGGGCGAGCCGTGCATGCCACTGATCGCCTGAACTGCGAGCTCAAGGTTCTCGTCCTTGGCCGACCCCCACGCGTAGACGATTGTCGTGCTGCCTTCAGCCACCTTCAAGGAGGCCGGACCGATCACCACATCGTCGCTGCCAGCCAATACAACGTCGGCCTTGATCGTGCCGGGGTCGATCTCCGCGGACTCCTCCTTGGGATTGGCGAGGTCGGTGAAGACCGGTTCGCCACCGGCTCGCACGTCAACCTCCGGGGCCGCCGCATCGTGCCGGACAATGACGCGAGCCTTCCCAACTGGAAGACTGGAGACATCGTTGACGTAAGGGGTGAGGGTGGGCTTGCCGCTGTCGGTCAGGTGCGCCACGACGGTGATGTTCGCTCCGCCAGGTACCTTAACGTTGTTCGCCGACATGATCGCGTCGGCGTCCGGCCCGTCGCCTGCTTTGACGACCTTGAGATCGTAGCTACCTGCCGGCAACATCTGCGGATCGGTCAGGGTGCCTGGCTCGAAGTCCTCCAAAAGCGCCTTGCCGTTCGCATACACGTCGACCGTGGCATCCGGAACGCCGTGCAGGATCGACACCGTCGCGTTGCTCGCCCCGTGCGCCGGGGCGATGGCCACCGCCATGAACGCCGACGCCAAAGCTGCCGCGCCGACCAGACTGAGTAACCGCCGTTGTACTGTCATTCGACCTCCTAAGAGCTGAGTTTTACGAGTCCCCCTATTTGCGTTCTCAACCCTCGCTCCGGATGCACCTAGTTTTTCGGCGGGAGAGCGGGAGCTGATCCTTCGGGATGCAACCGTTTCGCCCCAGGCAGAATGGTCATAGCTGCTGATACGCGGGGGCCGGACAGGTCGACACAAGGCGACTGCACAAGATGTCGCGGTTCTGCGGGCGTATTAGGAGGTGTATCGGGCTTGCGATCTTCGATCGCTTCACTGGCTGATGAGAATTGGTGTGGTGTTCCTGGTCTTGAACGGTCGCGCGCAAGGACACATTGCATATGACAAGCGGCTTGATGCTTCTAGCGGCGGTCGAGCTCGGCGCGGGAGGAGATGCCGACCCACGAGCACACGCCTCGGCCAGTCGCGGTCTGGAATCGGTAAGGCTAAACCCAGTTGGGAGTGCGACCACGTCATGGACGGCGAGGCCGCTGCTACCGAGGAGCTCTTCGTACCGTCCAGATACCGCTCGCGTACGTCGCCGAAGTTGACCAGTATTGCCAGATACATGCCGATCGCCGGATCGAGCCGATCCGAGGTGAGATCTCTTTTTGGGTGGCAGCCGCTCGACGACCAGTAGGCGACTGTGGTCGGGCAGCGCATTACTGACGTGATCGTATCCGACGGCCGCACCGACGGAGAGAACGTGCGGCAGTTACTGGCCGCCTGCGAGGAGACCGACCTGGACGCCGGAGCTGACCGCCCGACCGACGCGGCCCGACACCAACGACCCCATCGTGTCCGCGACCGTCGCCAAGGGATCGCCCGCGCCAATGATCTCGCGCCGCAGTCGCGCGGCTTCGATCCGGTAGCGCGGGTCGGCGAGCGCGGACCGAACGGCTCGGCGCAGGCGGCCGGGCGAGGGCGTACCGGTGCGCAAATTGATGCCGGTCCCAGACCAGGCCACTCGTCCGGCCACCTCCGGCTTGTCCTCGGTGGTCCCTGCAACGACCAGCGGCACCCCGAAGGACAGCGCATGTTGCACGCCTCCGAATCCACCGTTGGTGATCATTACATCGGTGTGGGGGAGCAGCTGATCGTAGGGCAGGAATGTATCGATGCGTGCATTCGAGGGCAGCGGTCCACCCAGCCGCTCCAGCAGGGTCGACACCGGCCGCCCGCCAGTCGAGGCCACCACCAAGAGGTTCTCTGTCGCGAGCCCGTGCAGCGCGGGCACCAACAGCTTGCCGAAGTCGATGTTGTCCATCGTGCCCTGGGTCACGTGTACGACCGGCCGCGAGCATTCGAGATCGGCCCACCAGGATGGTAGGCACGCCGTTTCCGAATCGGTCGACCGGAGTGGTCCGACGAAGCGCACGGTCGGGGGCAGCTCGCGTCGCGGGTATTCAAAGGCCGACACTGCCAGATGAAAAGTGACGTCAAACTTCGTCACCAGGTCGAAGTAATTCTCGGCGGTGCCGGGCAGGCCGAGCCCGGTCAGTGCGTCGTCGAGCGCATCCTGAATGGGCTTGAGGGGGCCACGCTGCAGGACGGTATTGAGCAGCCGATTCCGTCGCCGGGTATGGGGCGACCGACCGGGATCGATTCCCGAACCGAACGGGGCACAGTCGACGCTGATCACCGACAGCGGGGTAGCCGAGACGCCCGCAATCGGTATCCGGTGTCCAGCCGGCACCGACAGAAGGACAGGCAATACTCCCAAGAACGCGGTCTCGCTCACGACGGCGTCGTACGACTCGCCCGCCAAGGCATCAGTGAACGCGTAGTACTGGCTTTGCAGTGGGCGGATGAACAGGCCGATGATGTCGTATCGCCCGGCTGCCAGCCCCCGGAATTGCTTTCGGCCTGGCAGCCAGGCGTCGAGATTCGCATCGTCGTAGTCGACCTCATCCGGCAGAGGCTGGAATGTCATGGCATGTGACTCCACCGCTCCCCGATACTTTCGACCGGTCAGCATGGTGACCTGATGTCCACGAGAAACCAAGCCACGGCCGACCGTCAGCATCGGCGCCACGTGGCCATAGATCGGCGTGCTGGCCAGCAGGAAGTGAGACATAGGAAGGGTTCTGAGGCTATACACGCTCAGATCGGGGCGGCGCACCGGCCGAGCGGACCCACAGCACTCCGGCCAGGCCCAATGCCACCAACGTCGCGCCCACCCGCCAGCGTCGTTGTCGGCGGCGTACCTGCTCCGCATGCTCCCGGCGGATTGCGGGCGCCACCCCGACGACTGGGCGCGATGACAAGCGACTCAGCACGTACGACCAGCCGTAGTAGTACCCGAAGGAGACGACCAAGGTGTAAAGCAGGCCCTGATCCATCCGTCGGGATGACGTGACGACGGCGTTGCTTGCATCCCAGACGACCTGGCCCTGGCGTCTCAGTCGGCGCAGCAGGTCGACCTCGTCACCGCCTTGGGTCAGGGTGGTGTCGTAGCCGGCGAAGCTTGCCCGGACGAAGGCGATATTGGTCGCAGTGATGTAGAAGATCCGCCCGACCGTGCCGTAACCGACCGCGACCGCCGCGAACCACATACGCGGGAAGATGGCCGCCCACCAGGGTGGGTCCTGGTAACGACAGGGGCCGGCGACCGCGGTGACGTCGGGGTCCGCGCGGAATCGAGCATCGAGACGGGTAAGCCAGTCGAATGGATGGACGGTGTCCGCGTCGGTGGATACGACGATTTCGCCGCGGGCATCCGTGGTGCCCCGTTGGCGCGCCGCGCAAACGCCGGGCTGCGGTTCGTGCAGGACCCGAGCGCCGCGGCGGCGGGCAATGTCCGCGGTGTCATCGGTGCTGTTGTTGTCCACCACGATCACTTCGTACGGACCCGCGAAATCCTGTTGGTGCAAGGATTTCAGGGCCGACTCGAGGTATCCGGCTTCGTTGTAGGCAGGTATGACGACCGAGAAGCGGTACGGGCCGGCGACGTCGTTCTCCCTCATGAACTTCCGGCCTCCGTGGTGGCCAGCGGCACCGACCTGATCAGCCACAGGCCCGCCATGCTGACGAGGACCAGCGGCATCAGGCACCAAAAGACTGGCGTCAGGGCGTCGTTGTAGCTGGACACGATCGGCACTTTGAGGGCATCGGGATATTGAACCACCTGGGCTGGGGTCAGCGCGTAAGGGTCGAGCTGCGCGGCGGTTCCGCGCGGCACACGGTCAGCTAGGAGGGTGAGCAGGCGACTCGTGAACATCGTCCCGACCACGGCCGAGCCGAGCGCGACCCCGATCTCGCGGAAGAAGCTGAAGGCCGCCGTCGCCGTTCCAACCTGGGACGCCGGGCAGGCATTTTGCACAACCAGGACCAAGATCTCCAGTGCGCACCCGATACCCGCACCGAGCAGGAAGAGGTAGCAGCCGATCACCCGCAGTTCCGTCCCGACGGTGAGAGTTGAGAGTAGCCCCAGAGCAACCGCGACGAGGGCACAGCCGACGACCGGAAGCCACACGTACTGACCGGTCCTCCGGACGATCTGCGCCGAGCCCACGCTGGTCACCGCCAGTCCGGCGACCAAAGTGAGCATCACCAATCCCGCGCCAGACGCCCCCAGCCCGCTGACCATTTGCAAGTAGGTCGGCAAGTACGCGATCGTGCCGAACATCGCCACCGCCATCACTAGACCGGCGATCGTCGCCGCTGTGAAGGTCCGATTCCGAAACAGCGCCAACGGGATAATCGGGTCGGCCGCTTGGCGTTCGGCCGCGATGAAGACCGCACTGGCCAGTACGGCGATGACGCTGATCGAGACGATGACGGGCGACCCCCAGCGGTAGGCGACGCCGCCCCACGACGCCACCAAAACGATGGCCGTTACGGCGACGGTCATGGCGACGATGCCCGCGACATCGATCCTGACCGATCTGACTCGCCCGGGGGCCGACGGGAGGAAAGCGGCGCCCGAGGCAATCGCCGCCGCGCCCAAAGGAAGGTTGATCCAGAACGCCCACCGCCAGCCGAGCCCGTCGGTGAGCCATCCGCCCAGAACGGGGCCGAGCATCGCCGACAGCGCAAACACCGCGCCAACGACGCTCATGGAGGCAGCGCGCTCGCGGGCGGGGATGACGTCGGCGATGATGGCCTGGATCAAGATCAGCAAGCCGCCGCCGCCCAGCCCTTGAACGGCTCGGGCGACGATTAGCCAGGTCATGTCGGGAGCCAAGCCACCGAGCAAGCATCCAGCCACGAAAACCGACAACGCGGCGATGAATAGCGGCTTGCGTCCCAGCAGGTCACCGAGCTTTCCGTAGACCGGCATCACCACCGTTCCCGCCAATACGTAGGCGGTCGTCACCCACAACATGCGGTCCACCCCGCCGAGTTCGCCGGCGATGGTCGGGAGAGCGGCGGAGAACATGGTCTGATCCAGTTCCGCCAGCAGGAGACCAAGCATCAGCCCGACGAAGAGCAGGGGAGTCAACCGTGGGTTCGTCGGCGTCGTCGGAGCCGCGCGCAGCGGCGCTTCGCGGACGCTCATCGGGGGCACTGCGACATGCTGCATGGGGTGCGGTTCCGTCTGGCTAGCTGAGGTTCTGACGTGCATGTTTTCGTCGCTGCGCCGGGCGACGGATGCGCCCGCGCCCGGCCAAAAGAGGCGCATCCGGGCGATGGGCAGGGTGAACGACCTCGCAAGCCAAGGTTCACAGTCCGCAAGGTGTTCATCCGCCCTGAGCCGGGGGAAGTCGGACTGGATGACCGGTGGGCATCGGCACAGTGGTGAGGTTGAAGCCGCTGGCATCGGGCCGGCTCAATTGGTCGACGTGCCAGCGTCCGCAGCGGCGGGCGCCTGAGTTCAGGCTATGGTTGCGGTGCTTTAGACATGGTGCTCATCTGGCAACACTTTTGTGTCTGGCGCGGGGAGAACGATCACCGATCGGCTCTGTGCGTCCACGGATCTCCACGGTGCGCCGCTCTTCATCTCTGCGGCCTCGGCGGCTGCCACACTAACGATCACCTCGCCCGCAGGTGCAGCCGATGCCAGTCGCGCGGTGATGTTGACAACATCACCAAGCGCCGTGAAATCGCCGACGGTTGTGCCAAGCCCGGTCGCGCCAACGAAGGCCTCGCCGGTGTGAACAGCCGTTCCTACCGGAATGGCCACCGAGGGCCGAGTGCTGGCCGGTGCCGCCTGCCCGGCCAGATCAATTGCGGCCGCGAGCGCTACTGCCGTGTGGTGGGGCCCGCTGCCTATCTGTGGACGCTGCACCTGGTGGCCTGTGCCCAGTGGCAGAGCCAGCATCGGGACGTCAAGCGATCCACGGCCAGACCGCCTTCATTGGCGCCGATAGTGCCGCCAGGCCGGATGCAGTAGCCCGTAAGCGACTTGCAACGTACTTCGAGACGACCGCGAAGCCGTCCCGCCCTTCCATCCTCATGTCGACTGCGGAATGCGGCCGGGACGGTTCTTTACGCAAACTGGTCAGTACGGCCGCTTCCGGACGACCCGACGTGCTCGTTTGGCCCGCTCATGGTCGACGGAGGCACCTGCTGCGGAGCACCGCCAGCCTGTGGCAGTGCACTCGCCTCCGCCTTGGCTTTCACACGATCCGGGCCCGCGACGACATAAGGCACGTGGCGATGAAAACCGCTTGGCCCGCTGGTGACTGACTGGTTCGGTCCGCAGGAGAGCGATAGTCATTAGCACAGGGGCGGCAATCAACACCAACCACGTAACGAAAAATTGCCAGGACTTCGAAGCGATAGTCCAGGCGCAGCTAATAGAAGGCCGAGTTGAACACCAGCAGAGCCAGTGTCGCGACGCCACCCACGGTGAAAATCCAACCGGCGGCGCGCCAGAGCCGCCGGGGCATCCGCAACATCGCAATTCCGATAAAGAGGTAGGCAATGTTGATCATCACGTACCTCACGTTCTCGAGGGCGATGAATATTCCGTGCGGGTTGTACTGAGTCCATGGGGAGAGGCCCTCGGTCTCACCGAGGACAAGGGCAGGCTGGATGAAAGTGAGCTGACTCGCATAGTCCACAACAAGAATCGCGACGCCCATGATCGTGAACGCAACCCCGATCCGACTCAGCAACTGACGGTCTGGCGGCACTTGAGAGTGAATACACTCCACGAGCGCTATTACTAGCAACGTGAGCACCACCGCCGCATACATCCACAGGTAGTCCCTCGGCACGAACGCCGCCACGTCGGTGTAGGGATAGCCGACGCAGCCGCTCCGGCAGTACGGCCCGGACGCGGAAGCGTGGTGATTGCCATGGTTAACGAGACGACAGCCATAAGCCCGGTCAAGATAACGACCCACAGACTCAAACGGTTAGGTTGTCCTCGATATCGGCCATGCCAACAACCTGTAGCGCTGCAGCATGAGCAAAACAGAGGCGTACGTCCTGTGCTCCAGGTCTTCCGACCGATATCCGGACCGGCCGCTGGAAACCTCACTCT
>Ga0307410_10001180_pt1 | contig 11540 bp, 9 predicted proteins | sample 322Ometagenome_3_FD_203707 | JGI IMG/M metagenome (GOLD analysis project Ga0307410, IMG submission 203707) | Maize rhizosphere microbial communities from greenhouse at UC Davis, California, United States - 322HYB-O-3 | ecosystem: Host-associated > Plants > Roots > Rhizosphere > Soil | place...
TCGAAGACGATCCGCTGCGGCGCGTCCTCCCGCGCCCTCGCGGCATTGATCATCACCAGCGCATGGTTGGCGATGACGATGTCCGCCTCGCGCCCGGCCCGCTCCGCCCGCTCGATGAAGCAGCGACGATAATGCGGGCAGCCGGCATAGACGCACTCCCCGCGGCGGTCGGTCAGCGCGGTCGCGCCCGCGCGGCGGAACAGGCTTGGAAGCCATCCCGGCAGGTCGCCGCCGACGATGTCGCCGTCCTTCGAATAGGCGGCCCAGCGTCCCACGAGCTGGGCTAGGATCGCGGCACGCCCAGAGAAGGCGCCCTGCAGCGCATCCTCCAGGTTCAAGAGGCAGAGATAGTTCTCCCGGCCCTTGCGCACGACGATCCGCCGGGCGCGTTCCTGCGGGTCGGCGAACAGCCGCGGGCCTTCCGCATCGAGCTGGCGCTGAAGCGCCTTGGTGAAGGTAGAGACCCACACCGTGCCGCCCGAAGCCTCCGACCAAAGCGACGCCGGGGACAGATAGGCGAGGGTCTTGCCGATGCCGGTCCCCGCTTCCGCGAGCAGCATGTTCGGCGCATCCTTCTGCCGGCGCGGAGCGAAGACGGACGTCGCTTCCTCCGCCATTGCCGCCTGTCCCGCGCGCAGCTCGGACCGCGCGCCGGTGAGCTTTCGCAGCCGGTCCCGCGCGGCCGATCGATCGACCAGGACCGTACGCGGCGGCGGGCGATCCGCAGCCTCTTCCCATTGTTTGAGGCGCGAAAAGAGCATGCGCTCGCCGCGCTCGGGCCGCTCGATCCGGCCGCTGACCAGCGGAGCCCAGCCCCAACCCATACGCGCCAGGGACTGGCACGATGTCCAGGCCCCCTCCCGCTCCTGCCATTCGGACTGCTCGAGGACGGCGAGCAGGACGCCGGCGATGGCCTGGAGCGCGCCTGCGGCGTCCGCCTCGCTTTCCGGCGGCGCGATGCCCACTGCGCGGCACATGCCCGGGACGGTCGGCACGGCGAACCGCGCCGGATGGATGAATGCGAACAGCTCCAGCAGGTCGAGGCCGGACAGCTCGGGATAGCCCAGCCGCTGCCCGACCAGCGGCGCGTTGAGGATGATGTGCGGCGTCTCCGCGGCGCGCGCGATCGCTTCGCCGCGGCTCGCCTCACGCGCGTCCTCACCGCGACCGGCAATCCAGATGCCGGCGTGCGTCGCATGCAGTGCGGGAAGAGGAAGCGGAGACATTCGAACGGACTATAAGGAATGCGAACGAAAGTGGAACGGCCTGGTCAGCGCGAAAGAACGCGCGCAAGCAACGCCTTGACCCGCCCGACCAACTCCGGCGTGCGGCGGCCGAGTATTCCCCTGGCATTTTCCGGCAGATGCTCCGCCGGATCGCCGTCGTCGCCGAAGACGTAATGATCGAAGAAGGCTCGCCAGGCCTTCCGCTCGTTCGGCGGCAGGTCCTTCACCGTGATCACGGCATGATAAAGTGCGTTGAGCGGCGTCAGGTGCGGCGGCTGTCCGTCGCGCCACCAGAAGTTCACCATCGCGCCGATCTCGTCGAGCGACGAAACACCGTGCCACCAGAGGCTTGGCAAATAGAGCGCATCGCCGGATCCAAGCTCCGCAGTTTCAGCCGCCTCCAGCGCCTCGCGGAAGCGTGGATGCCGCTCGAAATCGGGCTTCTCCAGATCGACGAGGCTCGTCGGCTGCCCGGCAAGGGTGAAGTCGAGCGGGCCCACATACAGGTTCTTGAGCTGTTCGGTCGGGAAGAGCGTGAACTTGCGCCGGCCCGCGACGACGCAGGCGAGGTTCTGCGGCAGGTCCCAGTGCGCCGCCGTGCGCGTCCGATTGCCGAGCCAGAGCGAGATCAGCATCTCACGCTTCGCATCGAGCAGAGGCATAGGGATCGCGGGGAGAAGTGCCGGAAGATGCTTCCAGATTGGGATTCCGCCCGCGTACATGGAGAACGGCGCGTCATGGCCGCGCTGCCTCAGCAGCAGGTCCAGAAGCTGTTCGACCGTGGCCAGCCGCCGCTCGTGATTGAAGCCGTCGAAGTCCTCATTGTACCCGAACCGGCCGCCGATCTCGGGAGCACCGAACCACGCCTCGAATGGCACATCGCTCGCAGCGTCGCTGAGGAATCTCGCCAAAGCCTCATCGCCGGACTTCACCGTAGCCACCGCCGGCCAGCCCGCGACCAGCTCGCGCAGGACCGCGGGCCGCCCGCGCGGCACGACGTCGCGCTCGAAGCGCTCTCGATCCATGTCGCGGAATTCGGCAACCGGCTGCACCACCGCAGAGGTAGCAGCGGGGGTATTGCTTCGCTAGGAGCGCCCCGATGACCGACATGGACGCAATGCGCCAGGCCGCAATGGTTTCGAAGGCCTGGCCGTACGAAGAGGCGCGCAAGCTGCTGAAGCGCTGGCCCGACGGAAAGCCCGATGGTCAGCCGATGATCTTCGAGACCGGCTATGGGCCGTCGGGCCTGCCGCACATCGGCACGTTCAACGAAGTGCTTCGCACGACGTTCGTCCGCCAGGCTTACGAGGAGCTGACCGGCGGGGCGCCGACGCGGCTGATCGCTTTCAGCGATGACATGGACGGCCTGCGCAAGGTGCCGGACAACGTGCCCGAGCAGGAAATGCTCGCCGGGCATCTCGGCAAGCCCCTGACCCAGATCCCCGATCCCTTCGGAAGCCACGAGAGCTTCGCGCATCACAATAATGCGATGCTGCGCCATTTCCTCGACCGCTTCGGCTTCGATTACGAGTTTCTCTCGGCGACGGACTGCTATTCCACCGGCCGCTTCGATGAAGTCCTTCGTTCGGTCCTGCGCAACTGGGACGGGGTGATGGACGTGATGCTGCCCACCCTTCGCGAGGAGCGGCGGCAGACCTATTCCCCTGTCCTCCCCCTTTCGCCGTCGTCAGGCCGGGTGTTGCAGGTGCCGGTCGAAGTGGTCGACGCGGAAGCCGGAATCATCGCGTTCAATGATGAGGAGGGCCGCGTCGAGCAGTCCGCTCTCGGCGGCAAGTCCAAGCTGCAGTGGAAAGTCGATTGGGCCGCTCGCTGGGTCGCGCTCGGCGTCGACTATGAAATGGCGGGCAAGGACCTGATCGACAGCGTCGTGCAATCGTCGAAGATCGCTCGCGTCCTCGGCGGCCGCCCGCCCGAAGGCTTCAACTATGAGATGTTCCTCGACGAAAAGGGCGAGAAGATCTCCAAGTCGAAGGGCAACGGCCTCAGCCTCGAGGAATGGCTGCGCTACGGAAGCGAGCCGAGCCTCGCTTTCTACATCTATCGCGAGCCGAGGAAGGCGAAGAGCCTTCACCTCGGCCTCATCCCGCGCGCGGTCGACGAATATTGGCAGTTCCGCGGCAACTATGCAGCTCAGCCGACCGAGCAGAGGCTCGGCAACCCGGTGCACCATATCCACAACGGCAAGGTGCCCGCGCCCCAAAGCCTGCCGCTGACCTACGGCCTGCTGCTGAACCTCGTCAGCCTGCCCGGCATTCACGACAAGGAAACGGCCTGGCGTTTCGTTCAGCGTTACGCGCCAGACACCTCGGCCGACACCCACGCCGAACTGGACGAGCTGATCGGTCTCGCGGTCAATTATGCGCGCGACTTCGTCGTTCCCACGCTGAAGAAGCGACAGCCCAGCGAAGTCGAAGCGGCTGCGCTGAAGGATCTCGACGCCGAACTGGCAAACCTACCCGGAGACGCCGATGCCGAGGCGATCCAGCACATCGTGTTCGAGGTGGGCAAGCGCCACGCGTTCGAAAGCCTGCGTCACTGGTTCCAGGCGCTGTACGAAACCCTGCTCGGCTCCTCGCAAGGACCGCGCATGGGCAGCTTCATCGCGCTTTATGGCGTGGACAATAGCCGGAAACTGATAGCGGAAGCGCTCGCGATCGCCGCTTAGGGCATGAATGCCGAGCGAGCGGCCTCGGAGACCGGGACTTCCCCAACCGACGGAACGCCCGAAACAACGATTCCGCTGATCTCCTTGGAGTTCGGGCATCCGTCCGGCTCACGCTGGGCATGCCCGAACGCAGCGGATTGCTGCTGCGCCGACAATGGTGCGACCCAGCAGATGGTGGCCGTAAGAAGAAGCAGTCTTCGCGATAGCTTAGGCATCGTCATGCTCCTCGACTGTTCCTTTTAACTCCGGGAACGCTCGCATTTCGTGCAAAATCGACGGCCCACCTGCCAGAATTCGGCAAACGGCGGGCCATTCTCTCACTTCAATGCAGCCAGTGCGGCCTGCCCGCTGACTCCCGCTCCGGCGAGCTTGAGCGCTTCGTCGAGCGCCTTGTCTGCCGGCACGGCGACGTCCGGCGCGACCCCTGTGCCTTCCCAACTCTCCCCGGTGTCCGGATCGAAGGTGCGTCCAACCGGGATGAAGGCGGCATAGGCGTTCCCCATCGGCGCCATCCCCCCGAAGTGCGCGCCGCCTCCCGTGGCCTCGCCGACCAGGGTCGCCCGATGCGTCCGCTTCAGCGAAAGCGAGAGATGCTCCGCCGCGGAGAAGGTCTTCTTCGAGGTCAGGAGATAGATCTTCGCGTCCTTGAGCCCGCTTTGCCGCGCGGCGGGAACCGCGAGATGCTCACGCCGGATGATGGTCGCCGGACCCTCCACTCGACGCATCAGCGGATCGTTCGCGTCGAACGGCGTACCGTGCTTCTCCTCGACGGCCTGACGTATATCCATCCCGACGAGAGTGGTCGGCTGGGCGAAGATCTCGGCGAAGATCAGGTTCATTTCCGCTAGGCCGCCGCCGCCATTCTTCCGCGCATCGATGATCAGCGTCTTCGCCTCCTTGTGCTCCGCCAGGAACTTCCGCACCGCGGCAAGGGTCGCTTCGCTGCCGGGGAAACCCTTGAAGTCGATGTAGGCCACGCCCGGCGCGAGCCAGCCGGCCTTTGCGACGTCGTTCGCGTCGGCAGGGCCGCCATTCGGCGCCTGCGCCTGTCCGCGCTGCTCCGTCGGAGCGAGGCGAAGCCGCAGATGACCGTCCTTGTGCACCGCCTGGAGATCGGCGGTCACTTTCTCGGCGAAGGCCGGAGCATCCGCGAAGCTCGCATAGGCGCCCTTCGCAAGGTTCGCGCGCAGCATCGCCGCATAAGCCTTGCCCTTGTCCGGGAAGACGAAATTCTCTTCGAGAGCCGTCGCGAGATCGACCACCGCTTGCTCGGCATCCGCCTTGTCGAAGACGGGTCGAGCAGGCTGCGCCGAGGCATCCGGCGTCGGCGCGGCCTGCGCAACAAGGGCGGCCGGCATGCACATTGCTCCGGCGAGGATCAGAAACTTGAAATGCATCGGAAGATACTCGCTACTGTGTCACTTCACTAACACAGTACGCAGAGAAGCTTGCGCGTTGCGTGCAATTTCGCTTCCCTTCGTGCCAGAATTTGGCAGCTTGGCGCCGATGCTCGATCGCTTCGACATTTCGCTTCTGAACCTGATCCAGCGTGACGACGGTCAGACTGCCGACGCGCTCGCGGAGAAGGTGGCGCTTTCGCCTTCGGCGATCGCGCGCCGGCTGCGTCGCCTGCGCTCCGAGGGCGCCATCGCCCGCACGATTGCCCTGCTGTCGCCGCGCCTGACCGGAAAGCGCCTCCGCGCCCTCGTCCTCATCCAGCTCAGCGAGCATGCCGATCTCAAGGGCAAGGACGCGCTGGAGAAGCGGCTGCTGGCCTCGGCCCAGGTTCAATTCTGCTACGAAATTGCCGGACCACACGACATCGTCGCTTTGTTCGACTGCGAAAGCATGTCGGCCTTCAACGATGCGGCCGACGAGATACTCACGTCGTCGCCGACCGTGCGCCGCTACGAAACACATTTCGTAAAGCGCGAGGTGAAGTTCGCGCCGTTCGTCGAGCTGAGCGAGACTAGCTAGCCTTCTTTGCAGCGATCCAGCGGTCGATCTTCTGCTCCAGGATCTGCAGCGGTAGCGCTCCGGTCATCAGCACCTGCGCGTGGAACTCGCGGATGTCGAACTTCGGACCCAGCTCTCGCTCGGCCTTCGCCCGCAGTTGGCTGATCTTGAGCTGACCGATCTTGTAGGCAAGCGCCTGTCCCGGGATCGCGATGAATCGCTCCGTCTCGGCAGTGGCATTGCTGCGCCCGCGCGAGCTGTTGTCGAGGATGTACTGGATCGTCTGGTCGCGCGTCCAACCCTTCGAATGGATGCCGGTATCGACGACCAAGCGGATTGCCCGGAACAGCTGCGAGTCCAGGTAGCCGAAATATTGGTATGGGTCGGTGTAGACGCCCAGTTCGCGCCCAAGCGTTTCCGCATAGAGCCCCCAGCCTTCGACGTAAGCGGTGTTGCCGCCGAAGCGCATGAAGTCGGGCAGCCGCTCATTCTCCTGCGCCAGGCTGATCTGGAAGTGATGCCCTGGCGCGCCTTCGTGCAGGTAAAGCGTTTCCATGCCGGGCGTCGTGCGCGACGGCAGGTCGTATGCGTTGAAGAAGAACACGCCGGGTCGGGAACCGTCGGGCGTACCCTGCTGGTACGACCCGCGCGCGGCGCCCTTTTCAGTCAACGCAGGGACAGGGCGGATGTCGAGGGGCGCTTTGGGCAGCGTCGAGAAGAGCTTCGGAAGCGTCGCGTCCAGCCGCTTGCCGATCGCGACATAGCCCTGCTGCAGCGCTTCGCGGGATGCCGGCTTGAACTTCGGATCGGTGCGGATGTGCTCGAAGAATTGCTTCAGCGTGCCTTTGAATCCGACCTGCTCTTTCACCGTCTCCATTTCGCGGTGAAGGCGCTGGACCTCGTCGAGCCCGATCTGGTGAATGGCAGCCGGCGTGAGGTCCGTCGTCGTGTTGGACCTGACGAGATAGCGGTAGAGCGCGGGGCCGCCCTTCATGTCCTGCAAGCCAACGCTGTCGCGCGCTGCGGGCAGGTAGCGGTCGCGGATGAAATCGCGCATGCGCGTCAGCGCGGGTCGCACCTTGGATGAGATCGCCTGCGCATAGGCAGCCTTGAGGCGAGCCTGGTCCGCTGCGGAAATGCCCTCGGGAAACTTGGTCACGGGCCGGTAAAAGGCGCTGCCTTCGACGCTGTCCGCCAGCATGGCGTTCAGCTGCTCGACCACATTCGCCATGACGACCTTGGGCTGGACGATGCCGGCCTTCAGGCCCTGCTCCATCCGCGCGACGTTACCGTCGGAAACGCGCACGTATCCGTCGAACCGCTTCAACCCGCTCTCATAGTCGGCAAGCGTCTTGTAGGGCGCGTAGCCCTCGCCCGAGCTCAGCTCCGCAAAGAAGGTATGGAAGCCGTTGAAGTGATCGACGGGGCGAACCACCGTCGCTTCGAAGATCGCGCCCTGCAGTCCCTCGAGGTCAAGCTCGCGCTGCCATTTGAACACGTCGTAGGCGATCTGCTCGTCAGGCGTGAGCGCCTTGCGGTCGATCCGCGCGAGCGCCGCAAGCTCGTTCCGTGCCGCCTGCCGCTCCGCCTCGTAATAAGCGTCGGAAGGGTAATCGCCCAGCTCGCCGGCGTAGAGCAGGTCGCCGCGGCTGAGCGCGTTGATGGGATTGCGCCTAAGATTGTCCTCGTCGCTCTTCTTGAACAGCGCGGCCAGCGCGGTCGACGCCGGGTTCTGCTGAGCCGCCTGGGCGGGCGCCCGCGCCGGAGCAAGACCGGGCACGGTGACGGACAGACCCGCAATGGCAAGCGCTACGAAGGCGTACTTCATGCCGCTTTCTTCGCAGCGATCCAGCGCTCGATCTTCTGCTCGAGGATCGCGAGTGGAAGCGCGCCCGTGTTCAGCACCTGAGCGTGGAACTCGCGGATGTCGAACTTGTCGCCGAGCTCCGCCTTGGCCTTGTCACGGAGCCGCTGGATGGTCAGCGAGCCGACCTTGTAGGCTGTCGCCTGGCTGGGGATGGCAATGTAGCGCTCGACTTCCGCGGTCACGTCGGTCCGGCCGAGCCCCGAATGATCGAGCATATATTTGATGCCCTGATCGCGGGTCCAACCCTTGGAATGGATGCCCGTGTCGACGACCAGGCGCATCGCGCGCAGCATCTCGTCATTCAGCGTTCCGAACCGCTGATAGGGATCCTTGTAAAGGCCCATGTCGTAGCCGAGCGTCTCGGCATAGAGCGCCCAGCCCTCGACGAACGCCGTGTTCCCGCCGAAGCGCATGAACGCCGGCAGCGCTTCATTCTCCTGCGCCAGGCTGATCTGGAAATGGTGCCCGGGCGCGCCCTCATGCAGGAACAATGTATTCACGCCCCACAGGCTCCGCGCAGGGAGGTCGTAGGCGTTGAAATAGAAGGTGCCCGGTCGGGAGCCGTCGGGCGTTCCCTGCTCGTACGACCCGCCCGCCTCGAACTTCTCGCGGAAAGGTTCGTAGGGCCGGATCTGCAGCGGCGTCTTGGGCACCACCGAGAAATATTGCGGGATCTTCGCGTCGACCTCGCGGCCGATGGCGTAATAGGCCTGCGTCAGCGCCTCGCGGCTCTTCGGCTGGAACTGCTTGGCCGTCCGCATGTGCTCGAAGAATTGATGCAGGCTGCCCTTGAAGCCGACTTCCTGCCGCACCTTCTCGAACTCCGCGGTGATCCGCGCGACTTCCTTGAGGCCGACCTCGTGGATCTCGTCAGGGGTCATCGGAAGCGTCGTCGTCGACTGGATCTGATAGCGGTAAAGGTGCTCGCCGCCCTTCATGTACATCAGGCCGAAGCCGTTGCGGGCGGCGGGAAGATAGTCGTTCTTCAGGAAGTCGCGCAGCCGCGTTAGCGCCGGATAGATTTCCTGCGTGATCGCGCCCCGATATGCCTGGGTCAGCCGCTCGCGGTCCGCTGCTCCGATCGCCTCGGGAAATTGCTTCACCGGACCGAAGTAGGGCGAATCCTCCGGCTTCATCTTCAGCTGGCCATCCAGCTGCTCGATCATGTTGCGGACGGTCATCTTCGTCTCGACCACGCCGGCGGCCTCGCCCTCCTTGAAGCGCCCGATTGCGCGGTCGACGTAGACCACGAAATCTTTGTGGCGCTTCAGGTTGTTCTCGTAATCCTGGACCGTGTTGAACGGCGCTCCGCCCTTCCCGCTGGCGAAGGTCGGATAGAAGGTCTGGATGCCGTAGAAATGGTTGAGCGGCCGCACCTTGGTCAGGCTCAATATGTCCGGCTGGTACCCGCGCAGAGTGTCCTTGGTCGAATATTCGAACACATCGTAAGCGAGCTGGTCGGTCGCATCGAGCTGGTCGCGCGGGATGGCGTGAAGCGCTGCGAGATCGCTTTCCGAGGCCGCCTTCTCCGACGCATAATATTCGTCGGTGATGCCGTCGCCGAGTCGGTCCGCGTAGCGCAGGTCGCCGCGGAAGATGGCATTCAGCGGATTGCGCTTCAGCGAGGCTTCATCGCTCGCCTTGAACAGCTCGAACAGCCGGTCATGAGCGCTCTTTTCGGGAACCGGCGCGGCCACGGGCTCGGCGGCCGGCGCAACCGGTGCAGCCACCGGCGCAGGCGTTGTAGCGCAGGCGGCGAGCGCGGCCATGGACGCACCGAGCAAGAAAATACGGAGGCTGTACTTCATCGTCTGACCTTCATCCGGTTGAGCCAAAAGGAAAAGGCCGCCGCGGAATTGCCGCAACGCCCCTTCGTCCAATGGATTGCTGCTGTCTACCAGAAGAAGTTGTATTCCACGTCCACGACCTGGCCCGTGTAAATGTTCACCAGCAGCGCATCATCGTGATAGCGGATCCAGCGATACGGCCCATAGGTCGGGGGCAACCGATATTCCCAGGGATCGTGCAGCCAGTAGCTGCTGCGATAGTAGCTCGGCCACAGGCGCCACCCGATCCCGTAGCGGAAATAATCCCAGCCGAACGGGTCGGAATAGATGCCGAAGTGGAAGCGACTGTGATTGCGCCGGCGCCAGTCGTGCCAGTCGTACCGACGATCGTGCCGCCAGCCCGTGTTCCACCGCGTGGTCGGCTGAGCGTGTCGGTCGATTGCGGTGCGCGGGGCCGGCGGTTCCGTCCCGAACCGCGGTGTCGGGCTGACCCGCCGCTCAGCCGGCTCGAACACGCGCGGAAGCTCGCGCCGCGGCTGCACCAGCCCGCCCGCCCCGCGGACGTTCGGTGCAGCGCGGAGGTTGCGCTCCTCGATAGTTGAGCCGGCGTCTTCTCCTCCGCCCCGACGTCCGCGGCGCACCGAATCTGCGGGGGCAACCGCGTCGTCCCGGTCGACCTCCACAACTCTTGGTCCCGGGAGCGTGGGTCGGCGGGGCTTGCGAACCGTCTGCTCGACCGGGCTGTCCGTGTCCTGCCGCAAGTTGCGAACCGCTCCGCCCGCTTCACGGCGCTCGACCCGCTGAACAGGCTCCACGCGCGGACCATCCATGTCCGGCGCCGATCTCCTGATGACTACAGCCTCGTTGCCGCCATCGGATCGGCGCGGCTCGACGGCGCGCTGCTCATGCTGTTCACGCTGGGGGCGCGCCGCAGGCGCTTCCGGCCGCGGAGCATCGCTGTCGTCCTGGGCGCGCTCGGCGCGGCCACCACGGCGGTTCGGGGGATCGTCACGATCCTGGGCCGCAAGCACGGGACTTGCCGCGCTCGCGAGGAGAATGAGGAGAAGAAACTTACGCATGGCCACAACCTCGGCGACACCGGATGTTGCAAATCCGCTGCGCCTTCGCAGATGAGCGGAGGCTTAACCGTTTCGCCAGCGAATCCACTGTTGCAAAGCTTGACGCCGGCGTTCACTTCGCCGGCATGGCCAGCATCGAAACCGCGCTCGGAAAAGTCGGGATCATCGAAGCCGGCGGCGGCGAGCGAACGCCTCTGATTTTCCTGCACGGGGTCGGCTCCGACAAGTCGGTCTGGAAACCGCAGCTGGAGCATTTCGGCCAATCGCGACGGACGCTTGCCTTCGACTATCCGGGCTACGGCCATAGCCAGTTCCGGGAAGATGCGACGCGCGACGATTATGCCTCCGCAATCCTCGCCGCGATGACATCTCTCGGCATTGACAAGGCGCACATCTGCGGTCTCTCGCTCGGCGGGGTAGTTGCCATCGCCATGCTCTCGGCTGCACCCGAACGATGCGCGTCGCTGACCCTGGCCGACACGTTCGCGGTCCACCCGCAAGGACAAGCCCTCTACGACCGCTCGAGCGCCGCTAGCCACGACATGCGAGGGCTGGCGGAGGCCCGCGTCGGCGCTTTGCTCGTTTCCGAGGATCCGGCCCTTCGCCGAAACGTGATCGAGACCATGTCGACCATCGATCCGGAGGCCTACCGCCTCGGAGCCCGCGCTGTCTGGCTCGCGGACCAGACCGAGCGCGCGGCCGCAATCCGCACGCCCACGCTGATCCTCGTCGGCGATCAGGATGCGATCACGCCGCCCTCGCTCTCGGAGGAGCTGACGGCGCTTATCCCGGATGCCCGGCTCCAAGTGATCGACGGAGCGTCGCACTTGGCCAATCTGGACAAGCCCGAAGAATTCAACCGCGCCATCGACGACTTCCTTTCCGCCGTCGAGCAGGAGGTTTAGGAAGCTCCCGACAGATCGGGAGAATGCGCTTGGA
>Ga0307410_10001182_pt1 | contig 11532 bp, 12 predicted proteins | sample 322Ometagenome_3_FD_203707 | JGI IMG/M metagenome (GOLD analysis project Ga0307410, IMG submission 203707) | Maize rhizosphere microbial communities from greenhouse at UC Davis, California, United States - 322HYB-O-3 | ecosystem: Host-associated > Plants > Roots > Rhizosphere > Soil | place...
GGTCTACCCGAGCGCGCAGGCCACCGACCTCGCGACGCCGTCGTACCAGGACAGCGAAAAGGCCAAGCCGCTGAACAAGGCGATGATGATCTGGTTCGGCGACAAGGTCTTCTCGAAGCCCGACGACAAGAAGGACCCGCGCATCGACCTGGTCGATGCCGACCTGAAGGGCCTGGCCCCGGTGACGCTGATCAACGCCCGCATCGATCCGCTGCGCAGCGATGCCGACATGCTCGCGGCAGCACTGAAGAAGGCCGGCGTCAGGACCGAGCACAAGATCTACGACGGCGTCACCCACGAGTTCTTCGGCATGGCCGCGGTCGTCGCCAAGGCCAGGCAGGCGCAGGCGTTCGCCGGTCAGCAGCTGAAGAAGGCTTTCGCCGCGACGGGCGGCGCCTGATCGCAGCCCGTCACACGCAGGACAAGGGAGGCTTTGTAAGGTCGGCCGGCTCGGAGCCGACCACCGAAACGGCAGACCGATCCAGCCGGCGGGGACGACGCCGGTTGGCGGCTGGCCTGATATCACTCGTTCAACCTGGAGACTCGACATGAAGACGACAGCGATCTTGTTCGGCGCGGTTCTTTCGATGACCGCCGGCCTGGCCACCGCCCAGGACGCCATGAAGAAGGATGCGATGAAGGACAGCGCCATGTCGAAGGACATGACGATGCAGCAGTGCAGGGATCACATGGCGATGCAGAAGAAGGAGATGAAGAAGGACGACGCGTCGATGAAGAAGGACACGATGTGCGCCGACATGATGAAGAAGGACGGCATGAAGAAGGACGACGCGATGATGAAGAAGGACGGCGTGGCGCCCGATCCGATGAAGAAGTGACCGCCGGCTGCTCCTGCCGCCCCGCACGAAGCCGCCCTCGGGCGGCTTTTTGTCGTCCCCTGCCGGTTCGCACCGGCCCACGCATTCGAGCGGTTCGAGGCGCCGGCCGGGCGTCGGACACCCGGTCGCCGGGTAACATTGCCCGCCCCGCTGAACTGTCATCTCCCACTCCGGCAAAGCCATGACGCAAGACAACACCGCGATCGACGAGATCCTGACAGCGAACCACGACGAGGTGCTGCAGGACTGGCTGGCCGAGCTGACGGCCTCCAGCCGCTCGTCCGGCGCCTCGCAAGGCGCGGCGTCGAGATCGGAAGCGCTCGAGCTGCTCGGCGGGTTGCGCGAAGGCCTGCGCGCCGACGGCAGCGCGGCCCGCTTCGAGGACGCGCCGGCCTGGGAGCGCACGCGCGGCGTCCTCGAAGCGCTGTCGCGGACGCGCGCGGCGCGCGGGTCGAGCGCCAGCGAGACCAGCCAGTTCGTCTTGGCGCTGAAGCGGTCGCTGTTCGCGCGCCTGCAGCAGCGTCTGAGCAAGGAGCCGGAACGTCTGGTCGGCGCGCTCTGGAGCATTTCCGAGCTGCTCGACCGCATGGCGCAGTTCACGGTCACGAGCTTCCAGCGCAGCCGCGAGGAAGTCATCACACGTCAACAGGAAGAACTGCTCGAGCTGTCGACGCCGGTCGTCAAGCTGTGGGACGGCGTGCTCGCGGTGCCGATGATCGGAACCCTCGACAGCAGCCGGACCCAGCTCGTGATGGAGTCGCTGCTGCAGCGCATCGTCGATACCGGTTCCGAGCTCGCCATCATCGACATCACCGGCGTGCCGACGGTCGACACGCTGGTCGCGCAGCACCTGCTGAAGACGGTCACCGCGATCCGCCTGATGGGCGCCGACTGCATCATCAGCGGCGTGCGTCCGCAGATCGCGCAGACGATCGTCCACCTCGGCATCGACCTGGCCGGCATCACCACCAAGGCGTCGCTCGCCGATGCGCTTGCGCTCGCACTGAAACGCGCTGGCTACGTCGTCACCCGCACCAAGCTCTAGGTCGGGCAGCGCCATGCAACGGATCCCGATCCTGCAGATGGGCGAATGCCTGCTGGTGACCATCCAGGTCGACCTGCAGGACCAAACCGCGCTCGCGCTGCAGGACGACCTGTCGGCGAAGATCGAAGCGACCGGCGCGCACGGCGTGCTGATCGACATCTCGGCGCTCGAGATCGTCGACTCGTTCATCGGCCGGATGCTCGCGGGCATTTCCGGCATCGCCCGCGTGCTCGATGCGACGACGGTGGTCGTCGGCATGCAGCCCGCGGTCGCGATCACGCTGGTCGAGCTCGGGTTGTCGCTGGAGGGTGTGCGCACCGCGCTCAATGTCGAACGCGGCATGCAGATGCTGCGCGACGCTGCCCAGGAGGACGGCCTTGACCATGCCGCTTGAGGGCGCGATGGGGTTGTCGACCGAGCAGGACATCGTGATGAGTCGGCAGACCGTTCGCAAGCTCACCCAGCAGATCAACTTCTCGCTGGTCGACCAGACCAAGATGATCACTGCCGCGAGCGAGTTGTCGCGCAACACCGTGGTCTACGGCGGCGGCGGCGAGATGCGCTGGCAGGTCGTCAGCAACGGCGCGAAGACGGGGCTCCGCCTCGCCTTCGAGGACAAGGGTCCGGGCATCCCCGACCTCGCGCTCGCGCTGACCGACGGCTGGACCTCCGGCAAGGGCCTCGGCGTGGGCCTGTCGGGCAGCAAGCGGCTGGTCAACGAGTTCGACATCCGCACCGCGGTCGGCGAAGGCACCTGCGTGACGATCACGCGATGGAAGTGACGGCGTGACGCCGCACCTCGCGTTCGGCATCGCCGACCCGAGCCAGGTCGGCGAGGCCCGACGCGCAGCCGTCCGCCTCGCGACCGATCTCGGCCTCGACGAGGTGGCGAGCGGCCGGGTTGCGCTGGCGGTGACCGAGCTCGGCACCAACCTCTCGCGCCACGCGACCGGCGGGCGCCTGCTGATCGCGATCCAGACCGATGCCGACGGCGCCGGGCTGGACATGCTGTCGCTCGACGACGGCCCGGGCATGGCGGACGCCGAGCGCTGCCTGGTCGACGGCTACTCGACCGCGGGCACGCCGGGCACCGGGCTCGGCGCTGTGCAACGCCTGTGCGACGAGTTCTCGATGTACTCCGTGCTCGGCAAGGGCACCGTGATCTTCGGCCGCGTGCGGCTGCCGACCGCGCGCTCGGCGACGCCGCCGAACCGCTTCGTCGGCGGGGCCGTCTGCCTGGCCGCACCGGGCGAGACGGTGAGCGGCGACGGCTGGGCGTTCCGGGCCGACGGGGCGAGCGCCTCGCTGATGGTCGCCGACGGGCTCGGCCACGGCCCGGGCGCCGCCGAGGCGGCGGATGCGGCGCTGGCGGTCTTCGCCGACGGCGCCGCCAGCACGCCGTCGCAATTGCTGACGCTGGCCCACGATGCGCTGCGCAGCACGCGCGGTGCCGCGGTCGCGGTCGCCGCGCTCGATGCCGACGCCGGCACCCTGTTGTTCTGCGGCGCCGGCAACATCGCCGGCCGGTTGATCTCGGGCCTTGGCGAGCGCTCGCTGCTGTCGCAGCACGGCACCGTGGGCCTGCAGATCCGGCGGTTGCAGGATGCCCCATACGAATGGGGCGAGCACGCGATCCTGGTGATGCATTCGGACGGCCTGACGACGCGCTGGACCCTGGCCGACGTCGGCGGCCTGCTGCAGTGCCACCCGGTCGTCATCGCCGGCTGGCTGATCCGCGATCAGGTGCGCGGACGCGACGACGTGACCGTCGTCGTCGTGCGGCGCCGTTGAGATGGCCGCGACCGATCCCGATCGCGCCGAGCCCGCGCAGGCCGTGAGCGAGCTGCAGGCGGCGCTCGACGAGAAAACGGCGCAGCTGGTCGCGCTCGAGGCCGAGCTCGAGGAGACCAACCGCGGCGTCGTCGCGCTCTACGCCGAGCTCGACACGCAGGCCGAGCAGCTGCGCCAGGCGACCGATCTGAAGAGCCGCTTCCTGTCGTACATGAGCCACGAGTTCCGCACGCCGATCGCGTCGATCCGCAGCCTGACGCGGCTGCTGATCGACCGTGTCGACGGCCCGCTGACCGAAGAGCAGGAGCGCCAGGTGCGCTTCATCGAATCGACCTCGACGGAGTTCGCCGAGATGGTCGACGACCTGCTCGACCTCGCCAAGGTCGAAGCTGGCCGGGTCGAGATCTCGCCGGCCTGGTTCGAGCTGGTCGACCTGTTCTCGGCGCTGCGCGGGATGTTCAAGCCGGTCCTCGTGAACCCCGATGTGACGCTCGTGTTCGAGGAGCCGCTGGGCGGCCTGCCGCTCTACACCGACGACAAGAAGCTGTCGCAGATCCTGCGCAACTTCATCTCGAACGCGCTGAAGTTCACGCAGACCGGCGAGGTGCGCGTCTCGGCGCAGCAGCACGACGGAGCCTCGGTCACGTTCGCGGTGGCCGACACCGGCATCGGCATCGACAGGAAGTATCACCACGCCATCTTTCACGACTTCGCGCAGATCGACTCGCCGATCCAGAAGCGGCTGCGCGGCACCGGACTCGGCCTCTCGCTGAGCAAGCGCCTCGCCGAGCTGCTCGGCGGCACGGTCGGGCTGCAGAGCGAGCTCGGCGTCGGCTCGACGTTCTCCGTGACGCTGCCGCTGCGCCTGCCGGAGCGCGCGCCGGGCACCGAAGGGGAAGGCCATGGATGAAGTGAACGTCGCGCTGCGGCCGATCGACCGCTCGCAGCACGAGCTGCTGATCGTCGACGACGATCCGGCGAGCCGCTACGCGACGGTCCGGCTGCTGCGCAGCGCGGGCTTTCGCACCCGCGAGGCCGCGACCGGGAAAGAGGGCCTGGACGCCGCCGACGCGACGATCTCGGCGATCGTGCTCGACGTCCACCTGCCCGACATCGACGGCTTCGAGCTGTGCCGGATCCTCCATTCGCGGCCGGCGACCGCGCGGCTGCCGGTGCTGCACCTGACCGCGGCGTTCGTGACCGACGACGACAAGGTGCGCGGCCTCGACTCGGGTGCCGACGCCTACCTGACCCGTCCGGTCGAGCCGGCGGTGCTGGTCGCGACCGTGCAGGCGCTCGTCCGCACCCGCGTCGCCGAGGAGGCGATGCGGCACAGCGAAGCCAAGTTCCGCGCGATCTACGCGCAGGCGCCGGGCGGCATCTGCCTGCTGAACCGGAACGGCGAATTCATCGATCTCAATCCGGCGATGCTGAAGTTCCTGCGCCGCGACGCGTCGGCGATCGTGGGCCACCGGGTCAGCGAGTTCGTGCCGAAGGAATGGGTGCAGCGGGTCGATGCGTACACCCGCCACACGGGCGCCGGCGGCACCCACGAGTTCCCGATGATCGATGCGCGCGGCGAGCTCCTCCACCTCGAGTGGGCGATCTCGCCGCACATCGATCCCGAGGTCAACATGGCGGTCGTCACCGACGTGTCCGCGCGCATGCTGCTCGAGCAGCAGCGCCAGCAGCTGCTCGACCGCGAGCGCGTCGCGCGCAGCGCCGCCGAGCGTATGAGCCGGATGAAGGACGACCTGATCGCGGTGCTGTCGCACGAGCTGCGCACGCCGCTCAACGCGATCATGAGCTGGACCCACGTGCTGAAGCTGCGCGGCGGCAGCGACGAGACGATCCGCGGCCTCGCCGCGATCGAGCGCAACGGCAACATCCAGGCGCGGATGATTTCCGACATCCTCGACATGTCGCGCTTCAATCTCGGCAAGATGCGGCTGTCGCTCGAGACCGTCGACCCGGCGGAGGCGGTGACCTCGGCGATCAACGCGATGCGGCCGTCGACCGATGCCGAGGGCCACCAGTTCGTGCTCGACTTCGAGCCGCCGTACCGGCCGATCCGCGTCGACAGCTCGCGCCTGCAGCAGATCCTCTGGAACCTGCTGAGCAACGCGATCAAGTTCTCGCCGCCGGCGAGCGAGATCCGCGTCGCGCTGCGCGAGGAAGCGGGCGGGCTGCGCATCTCGGTGACCGACCAGGGCCGCGGCATCGATCCCGAGTTCCTGCCGTACCTGTTCGACCGCTTCACGCAGAGCGACGCCGCCAGCAACCGCGAACACGGTGGCCTCGGCCTCGGCCTGTCGATCGTCAAGCAGCTGGTCGAGGCGCACGGCGGCACGGTCACCGCGCGCAGCGGAGGCGTGGGGCGCGGCAGCGTGTTCGAGATCTGGCTGCCGGTCGACGGAGCCGCCGCCGACGACCAGCAGCGCGGCCCGCACACCAGCTTCGACAGCCTGGCCGACGTCGACCGCCGCGACGTGCCGCTCGAAGGCCTGAACCTGCTCGTCGTCGACGACGACCGCGAGGCCTGCGCGATGCTGCAGATCATCCTCGGCGAACAGGGCGCGATCGTCGTGCTCGCCTACGACTACGCAGGCGCGCTGCGCGTGCTCGATACGCTGTCGCCGGACGTCGTCGTCAGCGACATCGGCATGCCGGGCAAGGACGGCTACGAGCTGGTCCGCGAGATCCGGCGCCGCGAGGCGCTCGCCGCGCCGGCACCGCGCATCCCGGCGATCGCGCTGACGTCGTTCACGCGGGCACAGGACGAGACGCAGGCGAAGGAAGCCGGCTTCGACCTGCACTGCCCGAAGCCGCTGAAGCCGCTCCAGCTGATCCAGCAGATCCGCCAGCTCACCGGCCGCACCTGACGCGCCACGCGCCGGCGTTGAAGCGGTCGCGCGTTCAGCCGTTCGACGGTTCAGCGTCGCAGCGTCAGCCGTTCGCGATGCGGCTCGCGATCGCCTTCGCGAACGCCGCGGTGCTGGCGCTGCCGCCGAGGTCGCCGGTGCGCACGTTGTCGACGTTCAGCGCCGCGCTGATCGCCGCGCGCAGCCGCGTTGCCAGGTCCGGCAGCCGGCAGTGATCGAGCATCATCGCCGCCGCGAGCAGCAGCGCGGTCGGATTGGCGACGCCCTTGCCCGCGATGTCGGGCGCCGAGCCGTGCACCGCCTCGAAGATCGCCGCATCGGTGCCGATGTTCGCGCCCGGCGCCATGCCGAGCCCGCCGACCAGGCCGGCGACGAGGTCGGACAGGATGTCGCCGAACAGGTTCGTCGTCACCAGCACGTCGAACTGCCACGGATTGAGCACCAGCTTCATCGCGCAGGCGTCGATGATCACCGTCTCGAGCTCGAAGCGGCCCTTGTACTTGCGCTCGTAGAGCTCCTGCCCGGTCTCGAGGAAGATCCCCGTCAGCGCCTTCATGATGTTGGCCTTGTGGACGATCGTGACCTTCCGGCGCCCGGTCGCGACCGCGTGCTCGAACGCGAACTCGAGCAGGCGCCGGCTGCCCTGGCGGGTGTTGACGCCGGTCGCCATCGCCACCGCGTGCGGATCGTCGTCGATCTGCACGTAATGCTCGTGGCCGATGTAGAGCCCTTCGAGGTTCTCGCGCACGACGACGAGGTCGATCTTGTCGAAGCGGCCACCCGGGATGATGGTGCGCGCCGGCCGCAGGTTCGCGTAGAGCTGGAACGCCTCGCGCAGGCGCACGTTCGACGAGCGGTAGCCGCCGCCCGAAGGCGTCTCGAGCGGCCCCTTCAGCGCGAGCCGGGTTTTGCGGATGCTGGCGAGCGTGGCCGCCGGCAGCGGATCGCCTTCGCGCTTGACGCCTTCGGCACCGGCGATCTGGGTGTCCCACACGAACGGCGCGCCGAGCGCGTCGAGGACGGTCAGCGTCGCCTCGACGATCTCGGGGCCGATGCCGTCGCCGGGCAGCAGGGTCGCGGGGATGGGTGCGTTCATGGAATCTCCGTCATGCATCTTCTGCGCCAGGATCGGCGGTGTGGACGTCGGCGCAGCGGCGGGTCGTGCTGCCAACCTCGACGCATACTTCTACCGCACAAACCGACTCGGAGACTTCATGACGCAGACATTCAGGATCGCCGCCATTCCCGGCGACGGCATCGGCAAGGAAGTGATGCCCGAGGGCCTGCGCGTGCTCGACGCGGCGGCCCGCCGCTTCGACATCGACCTGCAGTTCACGCACATCGACTGGGCCAGCTGCGACCACTACGCGAAGACCGGCGCGATGATGCCGGCCGACTGGAAGGCCCAGCTGCAAGGCCTCGACGCGCTCTACTTCGGCGCGGTCGGCTGGCCGGCGAGCGTGCCCGACCACATCTCGCTGTGGGGCTCGCTGCTCAAGTTCCGGCGCGAGTTCGACCAGTACATCAACCTGCGCCCGGTGCGCCTGTTCGACGGCGTGCCGTGTCCGCTGGTCGACCAGCAGGGCAAGCCGCGCAAGGCCGGCGACATCGACTTCTTCGTCGTGCGCGAGAACACCGAGGGCGAGTACACCAACCTCGGCGGCGTGATGTACCCCGGCACCGAGCGCGAGTTCGTGATCCAGGAGTCGGTGTTCTCCCGCCACGGCGCCGACCGGGTCCTCAAGTACGCGTTCGAGCTCGCGAAGTCGCGGCCGCGCAAGCAGCTGACGGTCGCCACCAAGAGCAACGGCATCGCGATCAGCATGCCGTGGTGGGACGGCCGCGCCGATGCGATGCATGCGGCCTACCCCGAGGTCGCCGTCGACAAACAGCACATCGACATCCTGTCGGCCCGTTTCGTCCTGCAGCCCACCCGCTTCGACGTGGTGGTGGCGACCAACCTGTTCGGCGACATCCTGTCCGACCTCGGGCCGGCCTGCACCGGCACGATCGGGCTCGCGCCCTCCGCGAACCTGAACCCGGACCGGAAGTTCCCCTCGCTGTTCGAGCCGGTGCACGGCTCGGCCCCCGACATTTACGGGCAGAACATCGCCAACCCGGTCGCGATGATCTGGTCGGGCGCGCTGATGCTCGAGTTCCTCGGCTGCCGCGATGCGCACGACGCGATCGTGAAGGCGATCGAGCGCGTGCTCGCGGAAGGGCCGCGCACCGGTGACCTCGGCGGCAAGGCGTCGACGACGGAGGTCGGCAAGGCGATCGCGCGGCTGCTGGAGCAGGGCTGATCCGTCACGTCGGCGGGCATGCGCCGCCGTGATGCGGCCATTCAGGAACGCAATTTCCATGAGTTAGGTGAAAACCCTAGGATCGGTGCTCGACGGTGGCGGCCTCTCGCCCCGTCCGACGATCCGAAGGAGTTTTCCCATGTCCGATGCCGTCCTGACCCTGCGCACCACGCTGCGCAAGGCCGAGCGCACCCCCCTCGTCGCCGCGCTGCTGCGCACCTTGCGCGGATGGGCCGGCCGCCACCCGGTCGATCCCGGCGTGCGCCAGGTCGCCGCGGTGCGCGAGCTCGCGAACCGCTACCGCGAGACCGACCGCGGCTTCGCCGCCGACCTGCTGTGTGCGGCCGACCGCCATGAGACTGCGGTACGCGCCAAGCGGCCCGGCAGCGCCGCCGACCGCCGCCACTGACCGTCCGTCACTGACGAGCGCCGGCGCGCCGCGCCGCCTCACGGCGCTTCGTCCGCGGCCGCGCGCTCGACCAGGTGGTCGACGAGCCGCTGCGCCGGCGGCTGCAGCGCCGCGTACGAGGGGAAGCAGACCGCGAAGCGGCGCAGCGCCCAGGCATCGCTGAGCGGGATGACCTCGATGCCGAGCATCGAGGCGACCGGCCCGCAGACTTCGACCGGGATCACGCTGATCCCGAGGTTCGCCGCGACGACGCGGAACGCGGCGTCGAAGTTCGAAACCACGACCCGATAGGAGACCGTCCGGCCGACCTTGCCCGCGGCGCGCTGCAACATGATGTGGACCGCGCTCGTCGGGTGCAGGCCGACGTGCTCGTGATCCAGCGTCTGCTCGAAGCGCAGCGACTTGCGCCCGGCCAGCGGATGCGCCGGATGGACCGCGAGCGCGAGGCGGTCGTGCCGGTACGGCCGGTGCTCGAGGCCGTGCCGGTCGACGTGATCCCAGAGCACGCCGACCGCCGCGCTGCCTTCGCGCAGGTGGCGCACCAGCTCGTGCGAGAAGCGCTCCTCGACGTCGACCTTGATGTTCCGGTTCGCCGGCTCGCGCATGAACGACGCGATGTCGTCGAGCAGCGATTCGGCGATCGCCGAGACCGTCGCGACCAGGCGCACGCGCCCCTTGACCCCGCTGCTGAACGACGCGACGTCGCTCGCGATCCGGTCCATCGTGAAGAGCATCGTGCGCGCGTGCTCGAGCAGCGCGAGCCCGGCCGGCGTCGGCTCGACGCCGCGCCGCGAGCGCAGCAGCAGCGGCGTGCCGAGGTCGGCCTCAAGCTGCGCGATGCGCTTGCTGACCGCCGACGGCTCGATGTGGGCCTGCTCGGCGGCGCGCGCCATGTTGCGGTGGTCGCAGACGGCGACCAGCAGGCGCAGTGTCTTCAGGTCGATGTCGCGCATGCCCGATGATGGCCGCTCTTGATGTTTCCGACAAGGAAACATGACCGTTCCAAATGATCACTGGATAGCTGATCGCGGAATGTCTAAAGTCTCTTCGTCGTCGGCATAGACCGACCCCTCGAAGGAGACAGTCCATGCCCCGCTTCCCCGCCCGCGTCGTGATCCGTGAAGTCGGTCTGCGCGACGGCCTGCAGAGCATCCAGACCGTCCTCTCGACCGAGCGCAAAGTCGCGTGGATCCGCGCCGCGCACGCGGTCGGCCAGCGCGAGATCGAGGTCGGCTCGTTCGTCCCGCCGCGCCTGCTGCCGCAGCTCGCCGACACCCCCGAGCTGGTCGCGTTCGCCAAGACGCTACCCGGCCTCGTCGTCTCGGTGCTGGTGCCGAACCTAAAGGGCGCCGAGCGGGCGATCGATGCCGAGGCCGACCTGCTGCTGGTGCCGCTCTCGGCGAGCCATGCGCACAGCCTGGCGAACCTGCGCAAGACGCCCGACGAGGTGATCGCCGAGTTCGCCAAGATCCGCGCCGCGCGCGACGCCGCCGGCTCGAAAACGCTGCTCGAAGGCGGCATCGGCACCGCGTTCGGCTGCACGATCCAGGGCCGGGTCGAGGTCTCGGAAGTGCTGCGGTGCATGCAGGGGCTGCTCGACGCCGGCGCCGACCGGGTCAGCATCGCCGACACCGTCGGCTACGCGGATCCGGGTGCCGTGCGCGACCTTTTCGAGCAGGCCCGAGCGATCGCCGGCGAGCGCTTCTGGTGCGGCCATTTCCACGACACGCGCGGCCTCGCGCTCGCCAATGTCTATGCGGCGATGGAAACCGGCGTCGCCCGCTTCGACGCGACCCTCGCCGGCATCGGCGGCTGCCCGCACGCGCCCGGCGCGAGCGGCAACGCGTCGAGCGAGGACCTCGCCTTCATGCTCGCCAGCATGGGCATCGAGACCGGCATCGACCTCGCCGCGCTGCTCGCTCTGCGCGAGCAGGTCGCCGGCTGGCTGGCCGGCGAGACGCTGCACGGCACGCTGTGGCGCGCCGGCCTCCCGAAGACGTTCGACCGCACGGCCGCCGGAGCCGCCACCGCCTGACACGGACTGCACCCCATGAACCACGACCAGACCTCGTCCGCCCCCACCGGCCTGCCGCTCGAAGGCATCCGCGTCATCGAATTCACCCACATGGTGATGGGCCCGACCTGCGGGATGATCCTCGCCGATCTCGGTGCCGAGGTCATCAAGATCGAGCCGCCGGGCGGCGACAAGACGCGCAACCTCCCCGGCCTCGGCATCGGCTTCTTCCGCAGCTTCAACCGCAAC
>Ga0307410_10001183_pt1 | contig 11531 bp, 9 predicted proteins | sample 322Ometagenome_3_FD_203707 | JGI IMG/M metagenome (GOLD analysis project Ga0307410, IMG submission 203707) | Maize rhizosphere microbial communities from greenhouse at UC Davis, California, United States - 322HYB-O-3 | ecosystem: Host-associated > Plants > Roots > Rhizosphere > Soil | place...
AAACATCGTGCCGCTGAGGTGACGCCCTTTAACGACAAGATTTGCGGAGAATTATCGCCGCAGATCTGCTGCCGTTAATGATGATTTCAATAAATTTTTCGTTGGCTGGATTCAGGGTTTCGGACCGGCGTTGCCGTCAGGTCCCGAGGCGGGAACGCGGACCCGAGCTGATCCGAATTCCGCCAATATAGTTAACACAGCTTTATTTTATTGGCAAGCAAATAAGGAGGCCGGCGTATGGGAGCGTTCCGCGAGCCACAAAAGCGTTTCAAAACCGTCGAAAAAATGAAGGCAGCTAACGCGGATCGTCAGGCGTTTACGGCTTTGACCGGGGCGGCCGACATTAGTGTGTCGCCCAGCCCCATTTTCCCGGCGAAACAGAATACTTGAAGCGGCCTGTGGAGTATGCCTTGCCGACTCCGCATATCGGCCCCGGCGCACGGTTTGGGGTACCTCGCGGCCGCTAATCGTCGTAGTACTCGCGGCCGAGGTGCGTAATAAGTTCCTCTCCCATCAGGTGACGGAGCGTGTTCTTGAGCTTTTTGAGCTGGATGAAAAGGTCGTGCTCGGGGTAAAGCCCGGCCCCGGTCTGCGGCGATTTGAAATAGAACGACAGCCACTCCTGCACGCCCTTCATCCCGGCCCTTTGGGCGAGGTCGAGGAAAAGGGCGAGATCCAGAACGAGCGGGGCGGCCAGGATCGAATCGCGGCAGAGAAAGTCGATCTTGATCTGCATCTTGTACCCGAGCCAGCCGAAGATGTCGATGTTGTCCCAGCCCTCCTTGTTGTCGCCGCGGGGCGGGTAATAGTTGATCCGGACGACGTGGGAGAAATCCTTATAAAGCTCGGGATGGGCTTCCGGCTGCAGGATCTGCTCGAGCACGGAGAGCTTGGATTCCTCTTTGGTCTTGAAATTCTCCGGGTCGTCGAGCACCTCGCCGTCGCGGTTGCCGAGGATATTGGTCGAGTACCATCCGTCCAAACCAAGCATGCGTGCTTTCAGCCCGGGGGCGATGATCGTTTTCATCAGCGTCTGGCCGGTCTTAAAATCCTTGCCGCAGATCGGCACCCGCATCTCGTTGGCCAGCTCGAGGATCGCCGGGACGTCGCAGGTCAGGTTCGGCGCACCGTTGGCGAACGGGACGCCCGACTTCAGGGCCGCGTAAGCGTAGATCATCGACGGCGCGATCGCGGGGTCGCTGTCGTAAAGACCCTTCTCGAACGCCTCGAGCGAGGAATGCACGGCCGATTCCTCCATAAAGATCTCGGTGGAGGCGGCCCAAACCATCACCAGCCGGTCACAGCTTTTCTCGGTCTTAAAGCGAGCGATGTCGTCGATGAGCTGCTCGGCGAGCTCCATCTTGTTCTTGCCGGATTTTACATTGCTGCCGTGCAGACGTTTAACGTAGTTTTGCTCGAAGACCGCCGGCATCGGCTTGAGCGACGCGAGCTGCTCGGAGACCTGGTTGAGCAGGTCTTTGTCGAGCACGCCCGCGTTGGTCGCGGCGTCGAAGGCATTCTCGGAGAAGATGTCCCACGCGCCGAAGACCACGTCTTCGAGCGACGCGAGCGGGACGAAATCCTTTATTTTGGGGCTGCGCCTTTCGGTCCGCTTGCCGAGGCGGATGGTGCCCATTTGCGTCAGCGAGCCGACAGGCTGCGAGATGCCGCGTTTTATGGCCTCGACGCCGGCCACGAAGGTCGTACTGACGGCGCCCAATCCCACGAGGAGTATCCCCAGCCGCCCGGAGGCCGGTTCGATGGTCAAACCTTTTTCGGTCATAGGTTGGCGGGCCGGCGGATCGATCCGCCCGTCCCTTGGAATATATTGGGGCATCGCCGCCTGCCGGACAAATCGCCCGACCCCGCACACCGCGTGCCCGAACCGCCGCCGGCAGCCGAAGCGGGTCGCTTTTCTTGCCCGGTAAAGCCGTCGATTCCGGAAAACGGTGCTGTATCGATGAGAAAGGGCTGATTTTGCGGTAAAACGTGGATATTGCGGACCAAAACGCCTTGACGGAATATCATAACCGCAGTATGCTTCTGGAGCACTGTCAACCTTGGCTATTCCCTTATTAGCAATTTAGGATTGTTCCACAATTTGAGGAGGCGAAACTTGTATGTCCTGGACGAAGGCAAATAGGTCCACGAATTCGGCATCTTTAAAAGTCGCATTTTCCGTTTTCGCGGTTATCGGCTTGATCTTTGCCGCCGGAGCGCTCAACGCACGCGCTCAATCTTTCACTGAAGCTTTTAACGACATCACCACTCTCACCGGCTCCGGCTGGTTCATGCAAAACAACAGCGGCGCTGTCGGCAGCGGCACATGGTTCCAGGGCAACCCCGCGGTTTTTCCCGCGCAGGCGGGTGCCACCAACGCTTATCTCGGCGTTAACTTTAACAGCGGCGCCGGCACGACCACGATCAGCAACTGGATGCTGACGCCCAACCGCACGTTCAACAACGGCGACACTATTTCGTTTTGGACACGGACGACCGACCCCGATCCCCCGATCTTCCCGGATAGATTGCAGGTACGCCTGTCCACCGCCGGCGCGAGCACAAATGTCGGCACCGGGCCGACGGCCGTGGGCGACTTCACGACCTTGCTCCTCGACATCAACCCGACGTACACAACGACCGGCTACCCGAGCGTTTGGACGCAGATGACGATCACCCTGAGCGGCCTGCCGGCAGGCGGGGCCAGCGGGCGCATCGCGTTCCGTTATTTCGTCGAAAACGGTGGCACGACCGGTGCCAATTCGGATTACATCGGGATCGACACGTTCGCCTACACCGCCAATACCGGCGGCCCGGCCGCCCCCGACGCCCAGATCGACTATAACGGCGACGGCAAGAGCGACTGGTCCATCGTCCGTCCCGCGGGCCCGAACCCGAGCGACTTTATGACCTGGTGGAACTCGTGGAACACCATCGGCCCGGTTTCCCCCGTCACGTGGGGCATCCAGTCCGACGAATTCGTCCCGGCCGACTACGACGGCGACACCAAGGACGACATCGCGGTCTACCGTGCCGGTTCGCCTTCGACCTGGTACATCCTTAACAGCAACGGGAACACGATCCGCGTCGAGACCTTTGGGCAGACGGGTGACGACCCGAGCATCGTGGCGGACTACACCGCCGACAACAAGGACGACATCGCGGTTTACCGCATCAACGCAGCGGCCGGCGGGAACAACACCTGGTTCTACAAGTCGCAGGGTGCGGCGTTCGTTTCGGTCGTTTTCGGTACCAACTCCGGTGCGGGCGGTGACTTCCCGGCTCCGGGCGACTACGACGGCGACAACAAGGCCGACTTCGTCGTGCAGCGTAACCAAAGCGGCACCGGCGTCTTCTACAAACTGCTGACGACCGGGGTGTTCACAGCCGAAGTTTTCGGCAACGGCACTGAACTGATCGTTCCCGGCGATTACGACGGCGACGGCAAAACCGATGTCGCGACCGCCGGTATCGTGGGCGGCAACTGGCAGTGGAACTATCGCTCCAGCATGACCGGAGCGACCGTCACCGACACCTGGGGCGTCGCAACCGACATCCCGATCGTGGGTAACTACTGCGGCGATAACCGCTCCGATTACGCCGTTTGGCGGAGCGGCGGTGTCTCGACCTTCTTCGCGATGGCGCCGGTCGTCCGGAACATCTGCACGCAGACCTGGGGCACCACCGGTGACCTCCCGGTCGGCATCGAGTACACCCACTAATTCTCGGGGTGTTTGGATAGTAAAAAAGCCGGACGGCAGCGTCCGGCTTTTTTGTTCTCTCACGGTGGTTCTCGAACCGCCCCTCAGACCGATCTGTAGATCCTGAAGTCGATCTCCGGGAAGATATTGTCCCGCCGCTCGATCTCCGCCAATAGCTCTTCGTCGATCTCGCCGGTCTCCGACATTTTTGCCAGCAGGTCGAACCGCTGAATGTGCGCCTTGAACCGGTTCGACGAATACTGCACCGTCGTCCCCTGGTATATCTGAAAGGCCCAGTCGCTCGACTCGGCGAGCAGAAGCTCGCGGGCCATCTGGTTTAGCACTCGAGTGGCGAGTCCAACGTCCAAAGTCCAAGATCCAAGATCCTCGCCTCGCAACTTTGGACTTTGGACTTTGGACTTTGGACCAGCGAACTCGTTCGCGAGTTGCGTCATACGTCGCTCGGCGTCGTGCTGGTAGGGGTATATCCAAGAGTTTTTGTCGTTCAGCCAGACCTTGTAGTAACCGTTCTCGCCCCACGACGACGCCGACGGTCGCTGCACCTGTATCGGCAATCCCGAATCCAAAAAATCGCCGGGCGTGATCGCCTCGATGTCCGACTGGTCGAAATGGAGCTGGCGGAAAAAGAAATCGAGAAACTGCGGCCCCTCGTACCACCAATGGCCGAACAGCTCGGCGTCGTACGGCGAGACGACCAGCGGCGGGTGCCCCTCGAAGGTCGCGCGCAGCTTGTGGGCCTGCCTGATCCGCTCGCCGATGAAATGGGCGGAATTCTCGGCCGCCTTATCGCGAGCGAGGGCCGGAATGTACGGCTGCTTCTGGTTTTGCGGGACGTCGCGGCCGCTGATGCGGTAGTACTTGAGCCCGAGGTGCCGACGCGTGCCGTCCGAATGCAGGTGCGGGAGCAGGTAATCGAGCGGCAGGTCCCAGCCGATGTCTCGGTAGAATTCGCGGTAGACCGGGCTGCCCGGGTAGCCCACCTCGGCGCTCCAGACCTGCCGGCTCGTCTCGACGTCGCGGGCGAAGACGGCGACGGCGTCCGGGCACATGACGGGCGCGTGCACGCCGTAGCGAGGCCGCGGGTCGCCGTAGAGTATCGAGTGCGTGTCGCCGATGAAGTATTCGATCCCGGCCTCTTTCAGCAGCACCTCGACGCCCGGTTCGTAAGCGCATTCCGGGAGCCATATCCCGCGCGGCTGCCGGCCGAAATGCTTGCGGTAGTTTTCGACAGCCACCACGATCTGGGCGCGGCGGGACTCCTCGGTCGAGATGAGGGGCAAAAAGCCGTGCGTCGCCCCGCACGTGATGATCTCCAGGACGCCTTCTTCCTGCAGCTCGCGGAACGCGTTGACCAGGTTGCGGCCGTAGCGGTCGTTCCAGAGCGCGAGCGAGGAGCGCAAGTTCACCGCGTACATCGCGGCCGCGTCGTAAAACTCCAACGCCTCGCTGCGCGTCCGATCGACCTCCTTCTCCGCAAGCTCGATAAGGTTCTCGAGGTGTCGCGTGTAGCGCTCCTGCAGCAGCCGGTCCGCGAGCATCTCGCACAGGGGCGGCGATACGTTCATCGTCAAACGCGGGCGAATGCCGGCCTCGTGCTGGCTCTGAAAGGTGAAAATGAGAGGAAGGTAGACCTCGGTGATCGCTTCGTAGAGCCAATCTTCTTCGAGGAATTCGGGATATTCGGGATGCCTGACAAAAGGCAGGTGGGCGTGAAGGATGAGGCTGAAATAACCGACGGCCATATCGCTGGCAATGGTCAGGCCCTTTTACTTCACGGCCATGCTGTGGGAACTCAGGGGTGAGTATTCGGCGATACGCCGCGTGCGCACCTTCCGCGGGAAATTGATCGCGCTCGCACCGAATACGGCGGACTCAGTTTCGCCTTCCGGTTCGAATTCGTCCGCCTCGATCTCGTACTGCTTGCTCAACACGGAAGCCGCCCGCGGCGGGTCGGCCCCGACACCGCTTTCTTCGAGCAGCGCGAAAAGGGACGGTCCGATCCTTTCCCGCAAGGACGCCAGCGATCCGCCGGCGGCGAAGGTCAGGAGCACAAGTCGAAGATCGGCTCCGGTGAAGCCGTTCGGTTGAATTTCGCGCCCGAAGTACTCCGCAAAAGCGGTGCGGGCTGCGACATCTGACCGCGTCGGCTCGTCGCCGGCCAGTGCGACGTCGAAGGCGTCACGCGAAAACCCGGCCACCTCGAGCACCCTCGAGAATCGGTCCGCCGAGACCTTCCACTCCGCCGCCTCGGCCGGCTTCGGCGACGGGCCGCGGCGCGGCGTCTCGACCGTGTTTGAAAAGACGATGCGGACGTACGGGCGGTTGACCGCGTACATGCCGATTTCGGCCCGATATGTGCGGTCGTCCTCGACGTCGAACCACCACGAGCCGTCGGGGTCTATCGGACGCAGGGTCTCCTCTTCGCTCGCGAGGTCGACCAGCTTGAGAACGAGCGTATAGTTGGACGACTGCGCGCCCAAAATGCGGTTGAGGTTCTTGTACGGGTTTTCCTTCAGCGACCAGTAGAAATAAAGCCGATTCGGCGACTGCATCTGCAGACGCGCGCGGTTCTCTTTTTCCAACGCGGGCAGGACCGGCTCGGAGAGCAGCTTAAAGACCGGCGAAGGTTCGATCTCATCGGCGGTTGCCGGTGCGGTCTCTATCTCGGCGTCGGGCGCCTCGAGCGGGGCGGACCATGAAGAATAGTTCACGGCCGACGAAACCGGGGAGGCGTCCTCGGCCGCGAATTCGATGACCACTCCGGCGGATGGCTTTGCCTTGTCCGAGCCCTTCTTACGCATAAGTATTCGACCCTGAAACTCCGTGTAAGTGGAGATTATGCGGTCTGCTGGTGGAAGATACAAGTTCCAAAATCGGAACCGCCCGCGTGAGCGGGTGGTATGGCGCCCGGGAACACCAGCCACAGTGAACTCCGTCGCGCCGGCCGCTCAGAGTTTCGTGCGGGTTCGTCCTGTTTCGTGCATTTCGTGGTTGAATAGGAACCACCAATTACACGAACCTTCACGAAAGGTCACGAAAAAGAGTTCACTCGCAAGGCCTGAGGTTTCGGCGACGATTTGGAGTTACGAGGCTCGGCCACCCGCTTACGCGGGCGGTTCCGACTTTATGACCAACTCTATTTAAGGTTTTTCGCGGTCTTGAGCTTGATCTCGACGCGGCCGACCGAGGATTCGACCTGCGAACGGACGGGGATGCGGCGGGCGTCGTCGGTGATCCATATCACGATCGATCCCTTCTGCTCGATCATGCGGCCGGGCCCGAAAACCTCGGGCTCGACGCGGAAACAGTTCACGCGGCCGAAGATGGTCTTCTGCTTTTCCTTCGCGACGACGCGGACCGGGATCTCGAAGACGAGCCCTGAATCGCTCACCGTCAGGTTAAAGGTCTTGCCGACCTCTAGCGGCATCGATCGCAAGGCGTAGATACCGGAAAGGATGTCGTGGGTGTCCTCGTCTAGGTCCGAGGCGATGCGGCGGGGCGGCTTCATCGGCTCCTTCGGGTCGGATTCGAGGAAGGTGACCCGTTTGTTGCCGTAATCGAAAATGGCCTCGCTATCCCGGACGCGTTCGCGCTGCACGTCGTGCTTGGTGGTCTTGAGGGCACGGAACCGGTCACGGTCGATCCAGGACTGGAACTGCTGCTCAAAGCTGAAACGGAAAAGCTTCAAAAGTGTGCCCTTTGAAACGGCTTCGCCCTTGACCGCGTACGTATTGGAGTTGGGGTCGGCCTCGACGCTAAGGGTCAGGTCGGCCGCCGGTATGCCCTGCAGGATGCGGTTGTATTTGGCCTCGTAGGTAAGGGTTTCGCCGCTCGCGAAAGGCAGCGACGCTCTCGCCGGTGTCGTGTACGACACGTTGCGGCCCCCGCCCACGTCCGATGCGGTCTGTGCGGTGACCGAGTTGACGGCAAGACCGACCGTCAGCACAGCCAGAATGGATAGAAAACGCCGCATAATTGCCGTTCTTGACCGCCCGAAGCTGGGGGACGCGGGCGTGGGATGTTCTTTCGTGTCCTTAGTATATATCATCTGCCCGCGGCGAATCGCGCTTTTTCTTTCCCCCGGCGTCAGTTTGACCGCCTCCGCGTTTTGAGTCTCACGTTTGGGCGGCTGGCGATGAGATCGATCGGGCCAAAGGCGCAACTCCAAACCGCCTCTTTGACGCCAGATCCGGCCACTTTCGATGCCAATCCTTATTTAGCCAACCGCGCTTGGACGGCCTGGAAAACCGTTTCCGGCGATATCTGCATGCAGATCCAGTTAGAGCAGGCGCGGCGGTGGCAGTCGACGCGGCAGCCGATATCGACCCGCTCGACGCAGATGTCCATTGGGTTCGGGCTTCCGTTTCGCCACCATTCGGTCGGGCCGAAAAGGCCGACGATCGGCGCCCCGGCCGCCATCGCGAGATGTGTCGGGCCCGTGTCGCCGCCGACGTAAAGCCTTGCCCTTCGGGCGATCTCGTAAAACCCTTTCAGCGACGGCGCGGCCGGAACGATGTGGTTCCTGGCGCGGCCCGCCGCGACCTGCGAGGCCAATTTTTCCTCGCCCGGCCCGACCGTTACGACCGAGACGAGACCGAGGCGTTCCCAGATCAGGTCGGCGAGACGCCCATAACTCTCCGCGGGCCAAAGTTTAGTTACCCAGCCGCCGCCCGGGTTGAGAACGACGAATTCGCCGCTTACGGTGTCCAGGACCGCGTCCGCTTCCGCCGCCGCCCCACCGTTCAACGAGATCGGAAAACTGAGCGAAATTGGATCATCATCGAATCCGAGCGCCCCACCCGCGAGGGCGAGATTCTTCCTGATCACGTGGCTCTGCGGGTCGGTCTTGACGGTGTCGGTCAGGAAAATGCGGCTCGCCGGCTCGCGAAGCGCTTTGCGAGAGAATCCGAAACGCCGCTTCGCACCCGACGCTCGTGCTATGACCGCGGATTTTAATAGACCTTGAAAATCGATCGCGACGTCGAATTTGCGGCTTTTTAACGACCTTAGCTGCCGCCGCATGCTTGTGAGCTTCTCTTCGGTGGGGAGGCCGCGGATCGTGCGGGTATCGAGCTCGATCAGCTCGTCGATGAACGGATTCTCGCGTAGGATCTCGGCCGATCGACGTTCCACAGCCCACGTGACGCGGGCGTCCGGTCGCTCGCGTTTTATCGCCGCCAGGGCCGGCAGCGTATGCACGATGTCGCCGATGGCCCCGAGCCTGACGATCAATATCTCCACAACAATAATGTTAATTCGGGCCGGGCAGAACTGCTAATGTTCCGGCTCCGGCGGTCCGAAATCATCTGAAATTCAATTAGTAATTTGCTCGCTAACCTGCCGAACCGCAATCGTGATGGGCGAGAAAAAAGCTGGAAATCGGGACGGCTGATAGGATATTCTAATCATTAGGCCGGATCACCCCGGTTTCCGCTTCCCTCGCCCCTCGTATGTCCAAACCCGTCAGGCAGCCCCGAGACCTTAGGCCTGCGCTCGTATTTCTGAGCGGTGAGCTGATAGCTGTCCCGATACCGCTCGAGCGCGAAGAGGTCTCGCTCGGCCGCTCGCTGGCCGCGGACGTCCGCGTCAACGACCCGAAGGCGGCCCGCCACCACGCGAAAATAAATACTGTTTTTAATTCGGAAAGACGGACCGTCGAGTACGTTTTGACCGACTGCGGCTCGAGGATCGGCACGATTCTGAACGGCCAGCGGATCGAAAGCGAAGTTTTGCAGCACGGGGACAAGATCACGATCGGGGCCCATATTATGCGGTTCGACCTGCTCGACGAGATCGACCGCGAATACCAGCGGCAGATCCACCGCCTGATCTCGCACGACGATCTGACGGGCCTTTTGTCGAGCCGGTCGTTCTTTTCCGAGCTGCGTCGGGAAACGGCCCGGGCACAGGCGGAAAAACGTCGACTTTGCGTGATGATGATGGACGTCGACCATTTTAAGGACGTCAACGACACGTACGGTCATTTGACAGGCAGCAAGACACTGGAAGAGATTGGCCAATGCATCGCCGGGATCATGAGGAGCGGGGACGCGGCGGCCCGCTTTGGCGGGGAGGAATTTGCCGCCTTTTTGCTCGACGCTGAAATCGGTCAGGGACTCGTCGCGGCGGAACGGATACGCTCGGTGATCGAGTCGACCGCCTTCAGCATCATCCGACAGGGCAAACCCGCGGGCGAGCACAAAGTCACGATAAGTATCGGCGTGTCAACGTTTCCGGACGATTCGGTCGACCCGATCGAGCTCGTCGAAATGGCCGATTCGGCCCTTTACCGGGCGAAACGCGAGGGCCGCAACCGCGTCGCGGCGTATCGCGATCTGTCGCCGGATGAAATGAATTCTCGACTCCCTGCAAGAAGCGACTAACGTTTTGCAACATTTCGGCGTCTAACCACGTGAAAGACAGGAAATCGGGTTTCGTGATAAACTTGCGCCCGTTTCAAACGGCCTTTGGGCCGGAGAAAAAGCTTTAGCCGCAGCTCATCGTGTTAACCAAAATAAATCTTGCCAGCCGGCCGTTCCGGAACAGGACGACGCCGTACCTTTTGTCGCTGATCATGTTGGCGCTCGCGGTTTCGGGCGCCGTGCTTTGTTTCGCACGCCTCCGAAGCAATAACGCCGAGCTCGCGACCGCCCGCGGCCAGGTCGAGCAGATGAACGAGGAGATCGGCCGGTTGAAAGGCGAAGGCGAAAAGGTGCGGCAGCAACTGTCGCCGGACGAGCAAAATCTGCTCATCGCGTCCCACAAGCTGATCGACAACAAAAAATTCAGCTGGTCGCGGCTGTTCGCCGACCTCGAAAATGTGCTGCCGGGCAGCGTCTCGGCTTCGCGCATCTCGGTCCAGAACGTCTACCGCGACGGCGACCGCGTCAAGGCCGAGCTGGACCTTGGCGTTTTGAGCCGCGATTACGAGTCGGTCATGTCGATGATCACGCAGATGAACAACTCAGGTCTTTTCCAGGCAGAGCTCCGCGGACAGGACCGCCAACAGAACCAGAGCACGACGTACACGGAATACTCGCTGCACCTTATTTATATGCCGGCCTACCTGGCGGCGCCGGCCGTCGCCAGCGATGTCGCGCAGAACGTGGCCCAATAGTTTTACCCGATGGACGAGAACACGATCGACCAACAAAATAGACCCGAGCGGACCGAGCCCGAGATACTCGTGAACGATTACGGCTCGACGCGCGACGGCGCCGTCGTGGTGGACGAGGCGGACCGCACCGTCCTCTTGACCGAAGACCAGACCGTCGTCATCGAAAAGGGCCCGGAATACAACATCGTCCCGAGTAACCGGCCCCGAAAGGTCTACAGCGGGATGTGGGGGCAGGCCGAGGTCGCGACATTCGGGCTGGCCGCGCTCGCCATCGTCGCGGTCGTGCTGCTTTATCTTTTCGTCGTCGCCCCGTCGAACCGCGAGGTCGAGAGGACCAAGGCCGAGCGCGACCGGCTCGAAAAAGAGCTGACCGAGTCGCGCGGGAAATACGGCAACATTACCGATCTTGAAGGGCATGTCGCCAAGCTCGTGTCGAGCGCCAGCGACTTCGAGGCCCGTTTCCTGCCCGTCGCCGCAACCGGCCGCACGGCGCTTTATCAAAAGATCAACGGGCTGATCTCGAGCTACGACCTTATCAACACTTCGGGGCCCGATTTCGCCCCGCTCGAGCTGGCCGACCAGAGCGAAGGGAACCAGACCGACCAGCAGCGCGGGCGGGCACGGTTTCAGAGCCTTTTCCCGGGCGTTTACGTGACGATGACGGTCGAGGGTTCGTATCACAACCTGCGGCG
>Ga0307410_10001186_pt1 | contig 11527 bp, 9 predicted proteins | sample 322Ometagenome_3_FD_203707 | JGI IMG/M metagenome (GOLD analysis project Ga0307410, IMG submission 203707) | Maize rhizosphere microbial communities from greenhouse at UC Davis, California, United States - 322HYB-O-3 | ecosystem: Host-associated > Plants > Roots > Rhizosphere > Soil | place...
ATCACCTACGCGGCCATCACCGCGGACGGCAAAGTCAAGGCGCCGTCCACGGCGGACATCGCCGGCGGAACGACAGCTTCCATCACCATTCCGGAAAAGGCTGACGATTCCGACATCGTCGGCTACGTGGTCTCGGCGTCGGGGGATGCTGCCTACGGTGCCTTGCTGGTGCAGCAGGACGGCAGGGACGACGTCTCGTCACTGGCTTTCCTGCCGGCAGCTGCCGGACAGGAAACAGTACCGGTGACGCTCAGCTACTGACGCCCACGCCATTACCGGCGGCGTCAGTACCGGCGGCGGTAAACAGGGTCCAGGGTTTCGGGAGCAACACCGAGCATTTCGGCAGTGTGCTCCACCACCACGTCGTGGACCAGGTCCTGGAGGTCCTCGAGGCCTCCGCTGGCCTGCTCCACCACGCGCCGGTACACGGTGATCATGGGGCCGTCCTCGTCCGTTGCCGGGGTGTAGGCGCCCATCGGGGCCGGGACTGAATTCGCCGCCAGCTGTTCGAGGTCCGGCGGAATTTCATCCACGCCGAACCGCACGCCGTCGAGGGTCTTGCCCCAGATATCGTGAAGCCGCTGCGCCGAGTCCAGCACCATGTCATCGAACCGATCCGAGCGCGTACGGTAACCGGGATGCGTAGGGAGCATCACTTCGCCACGGAGGCCGCGCCCGTGCCGGTTGCGGCGGCGGGCCATAAAGCCTTTGCCGGGCGCTGCGGTGCCCGGGTCCTTGCGGGCATCCGGGTCAGCCAACCGGACCGTAAAACCTGATTCATGGTTCGATGACTGCATACATCGACTGTAAACCCGGGCGCAGAATTACGCGACACATTGTCTCCAGCTTCACAGGCGCGTCGGCCCGAAGCCGCAATGCGCCGTTTTGCGGTGGACAGCGAGTAGTCTGGGATGTCGTGGGAGCTATCCGTCAGTGTTCAAGATCTGCGTGCCGCCAGTCAGCGGTGGCTACACTGACGTACGTCTATGCCGACTCGACCGCAGTCCTCGGTCCGCTTGCCACCTACGCCGAACCCCATTGTTACGATCTGTGCGAGCAGCACGCGGGGTCCCTCACCGTCCCGCGGGGCTGGGAAGTCCTGCGCCTGGCCATGCCCACTACCCCGCAGCAGCCGGGCCCCGATGACCTCCTGGCCCTGGCCAATGCTGTGCGGGACGCCGCTGCGTTGCCCGCCCAGCCGCAGCCGGGCACTGCCAAGCGCGGGCCGCATTCAGCCCTGGAGGCCCCGGCTGGGGCGGAAGGTACCCGAAGGGGCCACCTGCGCGTCCTGCGGGAACCGTCCTGAACGGATCTGGCGGTACGCTGGAAGCTGCAATTCCGTCCGCTACCGGCGCCAGCGCGCCCGCCAGGGAGCATGTATCAATGCCAAAGATCAGTCCTGAACTGCTGTCCGTCCTGCGGTGCCCCGTGACAGGAGCACCGCTGGTGCAGGAGGGTGAGGAACTTGTGGCAGCCGCCGCGGACGAGTCCGGAGTGAAGCCCCGTTACGCCATCGAGGACGGGATTCCGTTATTGCTTCCCCCCGAACTGCTGGCAGCCGCCGCTTCCGCCGGTTCAGACCAGCACGATGCATCCAAGGCTGCGCCGCCGGCAAAGTAGCCTTCACTCAGACGTCCACCGACCACAGGCCCACGCTGCACCGGCGCCCCCGTTGCCGCAGTTCCCGGATACAGCACCGGCCATACCGCCGGACCAAATAGAGGATTTACCCATGGCTTTTGATTACAAGGTTGCCGACATCTCGCTGGCTGAAGCCGGCCGGCACCAGATCCGCCTTGCCGAGCACGAGATGCCCGGCCTGATGTCCCTGCGCGAGGAATTCGGCCCCAGCCAGCCGCTTAAGGGCGCGCGGATCGCCGGATCGCTGCACATGACCGTGCAGACCGCCGTGCTGATCGAAACGCTGACGGCCCTTGGCGCAGAGGTCCGCTGGGCTTCCTGCAACATCTTCTCCACCCAGGATGAGGCCGCTGCCGCCGTTGTGGTGGGCAAGGGCACCGCGGAGGACCCGCAGGGCGTGCCGGTGTTCGCCTGGAAGGGAGAAACCCTCGAGGAATACTGGTGGACCGCCGAGCAGATCCTCACCTGGCCGGGCGCCGAGTCCGATCCCGAGCTCGGCCCCAACATGATCCTGGACGACGGCGGCGACGCCACCATGCTGGTGCACAAGGGCGTGGAGTTCGAAGCAGTGGGCAACGTGCCCTCCGCCGGCCCCGCCGACTCCGACGAATACGGAATCTTCCTGGAGGTCCTCCGCCGCTCCCTCGCGGCGGACCCGAAGAAATGGACCCGGACGGCCGCCACCATCAAGGGCGTCAGCGAGGAAACCACCACCGGCGTGCACCGCCTCTACCAGCTGGCCGAACAGGGCAAGCTGCTGTTCCCGGCGATCAACGTCAACGATTCCGTCACCAAGAGCAAGTTCGACAACAAGTACGGGATCCGGCACTCACTCCCGGACGGCATCAACCGCGCCACTGACGTGCTCATGGGCGGCAAGGTCGCCGTCGTCTGCGGCTATGGCGACGTCGGCAAGGGCGCTGCCGAGGCGCTCCGCGGGCAGGGTTCAAGGGTGATTGTCACCGAAATCGACCCCATCTGCGCGCTGCAGGCAGCCATGGACGGCTACCAGGTGGCCAAGCTTGAGTCCGTCCTGGCCCAGGGTGACATCTTTATCACCACCACGGGCAACAAGGACGTCATCATGGCCGAGCACATGGCGGGCATGAAGAACAAGGCGATTGTGGGCAACATCGGCCACTTCGACAACGAGATGGACATGGCCGGGCTTGCGAAGATCCCGGGCATCAAGAAGGTGGAGATCAAGCCGCAGGTCCACGAGTGGGTTTTCGACGCCGGGACCGCGGCTGAGCGTTCCATCATCGTCCTGTCCGAAGGACGGCTGCTGAACCTGGGCAACGCCACGGGCCACCCGTCCTTTGTAATGAGCAACTCGTTCGCCAACCAGACCATTGCGCAGATCGAGCTGTGGACCAAGAAGGACCAGGCGGCGGGCCGGCGCGAGTACGAAAACCAGGTCTACGTCCTGCCCAAGGTCTTGGACGAAAAGGTGGCACGCCTGCACCTCGACGCCCTGGGCGTGGAGCTCACCGAGCTGACCAAGGACCAGGCGGAGTACCTGGACCTCGACGTGGCCGGCCCCTACAAGCCCGAGCACTATCGTTACTAAGAAGTAAAGCGCCCGGGTGCCCACCGCACCCGGGCTGTTACTTTTTGCGCCTAGGATCAAAATATGGAGCCTGAAGTCAAGCCCCGCCGGACCGGCGGAGCCAAGAAAATTCTTGCGGTGGCGGCCGTGTGCCTCCTCGCCGCCGTGGGCGGCGTGTTCGCCGCGGTAGCCCCGGGAGCCGCCCGCGGTGCGATCGAATCCGAGGCAGGCTCCGCCGTCAGGACATCTCCCGGAGTCGCCCTGCCGGTGGTCGCCCCCGTGAAGCTGGATGCCGCCCCCGCCAACGGTGCCAAGCAGGTCAATCCTGCTGCGCCTGTGTCGCTCAATGTGGCCAACGGCACCATCGAACGGGTCACCCTCACCAGCACCGGCGGCGAGACCGTCGAAGGCAGCATCGACGCCAAGGGCACCGGCTGGACCGCGGCCGGAGCGTTGAAGTTCAACACGGACTACAGCTACACCTATGTGGTCAAGGACAGTGCCGGACGCGAGACAAGCACCACCCAAACGTTCAGCACCGTCTCCAGTTCGCATGAAGCTGATGCCGCCATCTACCCCCTGGACGGTATGAAAGTGGGTGTAGGGCAACCCCTGCAGGTCATCTTCAGTGAACCTGTCACCAACCGCGAGGCCGTCGAGAAGGCCATCACCATCTCCAGCAGCGCCGGCCAGGCGGGCGCTTTCCACTGGTACAGCGACACCATGGTCCGGTACCGTGCCGAAAACTTCTGGGCCGCCAACTCCACCATCACCATGGATATGAAACTTTTCGGCGTGGACCTGGGCAACGGCCAGATCGCCAACTTCAACAAAAAGGTGAACGTCTCCATTGGCGACAAGAAGGTTGCGGTAGCTGACGCTACTGCCCATACCTTCACGCTGAGCGTCAACGACCAGGTGGTCAAGACGCTGCCCGTCAGCATGGGGGACCAGCGCTTCCCCTCTGCCCGGGGCTACGGCGTGCTGATGGAAAAGAAACGCTATGACCACTTCCGCGCCTCGAGCATTGGACTGAAGCCGGACGACCCCGCCTACTACGGCGACGTGGACGTCGAATACACCATCCGGCTAACCCTCAGCGGAGCCTACATCCACCAGGCCCTGCCGTCCGCCTTCCCGTTCATTGGCAACACAAACGTCTCCCACGGCTGCATCGGGTTTGCTCCCGACGGCGCTGCCTGGGTTTTCGACAACATGGGCACCGGCGACGTGGTCCAGATCGTCAATACCGAGGGAGATTACGCGGCCCACACTGACGGCTTCGGCGACTGGAACATCCCCTGGGGCGAATACGACAACTAGCGCAGCTGCCGGCGCCTAACTCTTGAAAGGCAGCCGGTGCAGCCGCTCGCCTGTCTCGGCATTCCGCCGTCGTGCCTTGCCCAGCCTGGCCAGCTCCCTGCTCCGACGTTCAGCAACGACGGCGGCAAGGTAGTCGTCAGGGCTGGTTCCGGGAGGCGGGGGAGGAGCCACGCGGGCCGCCAGTTCGTTGGCGATTGACTCGGCCATTCCGGCCCTGGACATGGGCGCCATGCGGCCGGCCTGCCGGATGAACTGGGACGCCCGCCGCGCCGTGGCATCCGGTATCCTTCCGATGTCAGCCGCAGCCGCCCAGGCCTGGAGCCGGGGCGGAACGAACACCGGCGCGGACTGTTCCACCGGTACCCGGGTGCGGATGGCGTACGTCCCGGCCATGAGGTCGCCCAGCCGGCGGGACCTCTCATTGAAGAGGGCCACGGCGATGGCAAGGCCGCCGAAGGTCAAATAGATTTCCAGGAATCCGGTCAGGCCGCGGATGAGGGCATGCCGGAAGCGGATGGCGCCGCCGTCCTCCCGCACCACGCGCAGGCCCGCCGCAAGCTTGCCCAGCGAGAGCCCGCGGCTCAGGGTCTCCACCCCCACCGGAACGATCACCAGGCAAAAGACCACACTGGCAAGGACCAACGCCCGCTGGGCGGACCCGTCCAGGTCCTCACCGGCGGCCGACAGCCCTATCAGGATCACCACCAGCAACACGATGCTCAACGCCATATCCAGGAGCAGGCCCAGGGCGCGCGCCGCGAAGGAGGCCGGACGCAGCTCCAGAACAACTGCTTCGCCCGTGACGATCGAACTCACACTGGTTCCTGTTCTTAGCGGCTGATGTTGCAGACGCAAGTCTAGTGCCGGGCGCTAGGCTGATGCCGTGGATATGGACGCGTTCTCCGCCGTCAATGCGGACAAGTGGTCCCGGCTGCACGACCTGGCGTACAAGGCCAGGCTCACCGGGTCCGAAGCAGACGAACTACTGGCCCTGTACCAGTCCACATCCGCCCACCTGTCGCTCATCCGGTCCCTGGCTCCGGAAAGCGGCCTCTCCGCGTCCCTTTCGGCCACGCTGGCGCAGGCCCGGACCCGTTTCACCGGAGCGCGCTCGAACGTGATGGCGGACCTGGCGCGGTTCTTTGTGGTGGCCCTTCCTGCCGCGTTGTACCGGCTCACCTGGCTCACCCTGGCGTGTGGTGCCGCGTTTGTCCTCATCGGGACCGTTTATGCGCTGTGGATCGCCGGGAACCCGGAGGCTTTGCGGGCAGTGGCCTCCGAAGCGGCCGCCCGGCAGTACGTCGAAGAAGACTTCATCAACTATTACTCAGAAAACCCTGCCGCCTCCTTCGCCGGCGCCGTCTGGACCAACAACGCCTGGATCAGCGCACAAGCGGTGGCCCTGGGGATCACCGGCGTGTGGGTGCCCATGATCCTGTTCGCCAACGCGCAAGGGGTAGGCATTGCCGCCGGCATCTTCGCCGCAGCCGGCAAGCCGGATGTTTTCTTCAGCTACATCCTGCCGCACGGCCTGATGGAACTCACTGCGGTGTTCATCGCCTGCGCCGCCGGTCTGCGGATCTTCTGGGCCATGGTTTCGCCGGGCCCGCGTACCCGGGGCAGGGCCGTGGCCGAGGAAGGGAGATCGCTGATCACCGTGGCCCTGGGACTGGTCCTGGTGCTTTTCGCCTCCGGCCTGGTGGAAGGGTTCGTGACGCCCAGTGCGCTGCCGGTGTGGGCAAAGATCGGTACCGGAGCCTCGGTACTGGCAGGGTACTGGTTCTATGTTGTGGCGTGTGGCCGGCCTGCCTACCTGGCGGGGGAGCGCGGTGACCTGCGCCGCGAGGATGCCGGCTATTCGGAAATCGCTGCCTGAATCGTTGTAATCCGTCCGGGGTGGTTCCTCGCCCAGCCGGAATCCCGGACGGTAGGCTCGTCAACAGAGAAAACGCGCCGGTGGACCCGGAACCTGGCGTGAAGACCCAACGGAAGTGGACGCTGCTGTGAAAGACGAAACTCCTGCCCGCGCCCGGCGTGCCGAGCCACAGCCGGACCCGGTCCTGGACACATCAGAGGACTCCGACGAGCCCGCGTTCTCCTGGCTGACCGGCGGCACAGGTGCCGGAAGCCCGGCCACGGACGGCCCTCGCGAACCCGGCAGCAACGATTCAGCCAGCGCCGAACCAGGCACTATCCGTGAGCCTGACGGCGGCCGCCCGCCAGCAGGGGATGAAGACGCCGCGATGCCGGTGCGCGCGGATGCTGCGGGGTCTTCGGCTGCAGGAGCCACAGCCGCAGCCGGTGCGGCTGCCCCACATTCAGGCAAGGTTGACCAGCCGGAAAGCCGCGCGGACCGCAAAGCCGCCGAGGCTGCCGTCGAAGAGCCGGAGCCGGCTGCCAGCCACGAAAGCTCACCCGTTTTCCGCGAGCAGCTCCCCACGTCGGCCCTGCAGGTCCGCCCGCCCCAGGAGGAGGTGGAGCGCCGCAACGCCCAGCGGGAGAGCGCGGCAAACGCCAAGCCCGTGGCTCCGCGCGTGATGCAGGTCCTGCTCGCCATTTTCTTCCCGCTGGTATTGCTGATCCTTGCCGTCCGGGCGGTGACCAGTCCGCTGTTCCTGTGGGTGGAATACAACCGTCCCGGGTTTCCCGGCGACGGCTACGGATTCAGCACCGATGACAGGATGACCTACGGCTCCTACGCGGTGGATTACCTCAACAACTGGGCGGGGCCGCGCTACCTGGGGGACCTGGTGTACCGCAGCGGCGACAAGCTTTTCAAAGATGGCGAAGTCAGCCACATGGCGGACGTCAAGCTGGTGATCCTGTCCGCCTTCGGCGCCGGCGTGCTGCTGGTCCTGGTGGGACTCATCGCTGTCCTTTACCTGCGCAGGCGCAGCTCGGGGGGCGTCCGGAGGGGCCTGTTCGCCGGCGCCATCATCACACTGGTACTGATCCTGGGCCTGGGGACCCTGGCAGTGCTGGGATGGCAGCAGTTCTTCACGGAGTTCCACCGGATTTTCTTCGCCGAGGGCTCCTGGACGTTCAGCATGGATGACACCCTGATCCGGCTGTTCCCCGGACAGTTCTGGATTGACGCCGGAATGGTGATTGCGGGCCTGGTAGTCCTGGCTTCTCTCGTGACGCTGGTCCTCACCTGGCCTACACGCCGCCGGCGTGGCTTGGTGAAGGACGGAGCCGGTGCGGCAGGGGAGCAGCCCGCCGATCAGGCGTAGAGCTTGGCGATCTCCGCTTCGAAATCGCGCACGACGGCGTTGCGCTTCACCTTGAGCGAAGGCGTGAGATGACCTGACTCGACCGTGAATTCAGCGTCCAGCAGGGTGAACTTTCGGATGGATTCCGCCTTGGACACCAGCAGGTTCGCCTGGTCCACCGCATCCTGGACAGCGGCAACCACCTGCTGATCGCCGGCCGCCTCTTGGATGGTCCGGGAAGGCAGGCCCCGCTCAGAGCACCAGTTTGCCAGGCCCTCAGGATCGAGGGTCAACAGGGCCGAGATAAACGGCTTCCCGTCGCCCACCACCACGGCGTGGCCCACGAGCTGGTGTGAGCGGATTTTCTCCTCGAGCGGTCCCGGCGCCACGTTCTTGCCGCCGGCCGTGACCAGCAGGTCCTTCTTCCGTCCCGTAATGGTGAGGAAGCCCTGCGGGTCCAGTTCCCCGAGATCGCCGGTGCGGAAGAAACCGTCAACAAAAGCCTCGGCGTTCGCGGCCTGGTTGGCATGGTAACCCCGGAAGACGCCGATCCCCTTCACCAGGATCTCCCCGTCTTCGGCCACCCGGATGGTGGTGCCTGGAATGGGGATACCCACTGATCCCACCCTCGTACGCGTAGGGGTATTTGCCGTGCAAGGGGCCGTCGTTTCCGTCAGGCCGTACCCTTCCAGCACCGGGATCCCGGCGCCGCGGAAGAAATGGGCGTCCTCCAGGCCGAGCGGGCTGGCACCGGAAACGGTGTATCCCACCTGGCCGCCCATGGCCTGGCGCAGCCGCGGGTAGAGCAACCGGTCGAAGATCCCGTGCCGGATCCGGCACAACAGGCCGGGGCCGTCGCCCTCACCGCGGCTGCGCCGGTCCTCCGCCTTCGAGTATTCAATGGCAGTCGCAGAGGCTGCACTGAACAGCCGGGCTTTGCCCCCTGCAGCTGCCTTATGCGCCGCGGCGGCACGGACCTTTTCAAAGATCCGTGGAACCACCAGCAGGAAAGTGGGCCGGAACGAACCCAGGTCCTCCAGGAGCCCCGCCGCCCCCGGCGAGTGTCCCAGCGTGGCACCCGCTGTCAGGCAGACCACCTGCACCGCCCTGGCCAGTACATGGGCGAGCGGCAGGAACATCAACGTCCGGGCCTGCTCCTGGAGCAGCAGCTCGGGAAGGAAGGCAACAATGTTCCTGGCTACCAGGGCGAAGTTGCCGTGCGTGATTTCGCACCCCTTGGGCTTGCCCGTGGTGCCGGAGGTGTAGACCAGCGAGGCGACGTCGTCCAGCACCGCCTTGCTCCGGTGCCGTTCCAGCTCGGCATCGGTGACGCCCATCCCTGCGGCGGCAAGGCTCGTGAGATTGGGGGCATCGCCGTCGAAATCCATCCGGACTACGTTGACCAGGCGGTCCCGCAACAGGGGCGAGCCAGCCAGGACAGCCGTTACAAGCCCCGCTTTGCCGCGGTCCTGTGCGAACACGCGCCGGACGCCGGCGTCGTGGAGGATCCACTCAACCTGGCTCGAGGAGGACGTTTCGTAGATGGGAACGGTCACGCCGCCGGCAAACCAGATGGCGAAATCCACCAGCGTCCATTCATAGGAGGTGGCGGACATCACGGCCACCGTGTCACCGGGCTCGAGTCCACCCGCAATGAGGCCCTTGGCAAGGGCACTGACGTCCTGCAGGAACTTTTGCGCCGGCACATCCACCCAGCCGTTGGGCCCCTTGCGCCGGTACAGGGCATGGGCCGGATTGGCTGCCTGCTGTTCCAGCAACAGGTCCGTGACGTTGCTGGCAGCGTCAACCTCAACCAGCAGTTCCGTGCTCGCCTCTCTCACAGCAGGTCTCCGTTCCGCTGCCACGCCGCGGGCAGCGGCTCCTTCGGGGGTCTTCTGACATCCTGCCCTAGATCCAGGACGGCATCCACATCCGAAGCCTCCACTCCTGGTAGGGGATGATTTCAGCAGCCCAAACCGGATAGAAGAAGGCTGACAACAGCATTGCCGCCGCGACAAACACCACCAGCAGGTACAGGCCGGACCGGCGGCGCCACGGCGGATCCGTCGTTTTCCCCAGGACCAGCCCCAGGCAGTACACCAGCGCCAGCAGGAGGAACGGCTCGAAGGACACCGCGTAGAAGTAGAACATGGTCCGCTCGGGATACATGAACCAGGGCAGGTATCCGGCGGCCACGCCGGCCAGCACGGCCCCGGCCCGCCAGTCACGGCGTCCCGCCCACCAGAACAGGAGCACCACCAGCGAAATGGCCGCCGTCCACCAGATCAACGGATTCCCTACGGACAGGATGGCGGACGTACACCGGTCAAAGTCGCAGCCCGGGGTGCCGCGCTCCGGGGATTCATAGAAGAACGACGTCGGCCGGCCCATCACCAGCCAGCTCCAGGCACTTGCCTCATAGGGATGTTCCGAACCCAGGCCCTGATGGAAGTTGTACGCCTCAAGGTGGTAGTGCGCGAGGGACCGGACCGAATCCGGCAGCCAGCCCCATTCTGCGGAGGGATTGCTTTGCGCCCAGCGGCGGAAGTAGGCGTCCTCCGAACGGAACCAGCCCGTCCAGCTCGCGGTGTAGACCACCGCGGCAACCGGAACCAGGCCAAGGAACGCGGGAACGCCGTCCCTGATGATGCCGCCGCTGATCCAGCCGCGGATGCCCGCAACCCGGCGCGCGCTGAGGTCCCACAGCACGGTAAGGACCCCAAATCCGGCCAGGAAGAACAACCCGGACCACTTGGTTCCCACGGCGAGCCCCAGGCAAACGCCTGCCGCAATCCGCCACCAGCGGATCCCCAGCCAGGGCCCGGACAGGAGCTGCACCGCAGTGGGACGTCCCCCAGTGGTGTCCGCTGCGCGGGCAAGCCGGGCGGCCAGCCGCCGTCGTCCGTCATCCCGGTCGAGCAGCAGGGCGCCGAACGCGGCAAGGACCCAAAACATCAGGAAGATGTCCAGCAGCGACGTCCGGGACATCACCAGGTGGTGGCCGTCCACGGCCAGCAGGAGGCCCGCGGCCCCCGCCAGCGGCAGGGATCCGAAGAGCTTCAGCGCGATGAGGGACAGAAGCAGGATGGACAGGGTGCCCGCCAGGGCCGCCGAGAAGCGCCAGCCGAAGGAATTGTCCGCGCCGAAGAGCCACATGCCGCCGGCTATCATCCACTTTCCCACCGGGGGATGGACCACGTATTCGGGCGTGTCCAGGAGCACGCCGGGGTTGCCGGCGTTGAAGGAATCGTTGGCTTTGTCCGGCCAGGCCCGTTCGTAACCGCTCATCAGGAACGAGTAGGCATCCTTGACGTAGTAGGTCTCGTCGAAGACCAGCTTGTGCGGGCTCTCCAGCCGGACGAAGCGGAGGACACCGCCCGCGACGGCCGTCAGGACGGGAACCAGCAGGAACCACAACCGCAGCGACGGCGGGTAGTCCCGCCATTGTTGCGGACGGTCCAGCAGCCTGGCCAGCAGGGATTCAACAGTAAAAGCCTCGCCCGGCCGGCTGATCCACGGACGGACCGGGGCGTTTCCGGGCTGGCCGCCGGCTCCCGGCGGGCTTTTGGTGGACGCCGCAGGTGTGGCGTGTCCGGCCCCGGCTGGCCGCGTCGAGGTCTGCGTCACGAGCCCCATGCTACCTTTTGCGGCTGGCAGCGCCCGCAGCAGTAGGCTGGTGGCGTGGATCCTAACCCCAGCCCCTTCCCCGATTCCGGCACTGCAACCCCCAGCCAGGCCGGTGGAGAGCCCGCAGGGGATGCGGCGGTCGCGGCAGCAGGGCCGGGGGCCGGGCGGATCATCC
>Ga0307410_10001188_pt1 | contig 11522 bp, 12 predicted proteins | sample 322Ometagenome_3_FD_203707 | JGI IMG/M metagenome (GOLD analysis project Ga0307410, IMG submission 203707) | Maize rhizosphere microbial communities from greenhouse at UC Davis, California, United States - 322HYB-O-3 | ecosystem: Host-associated > Plants > Roots > Rhizosphere > Soil | place...
GGATCGGGCACCCCGGCCAGGACCTCCCAGATCGCCTGCATCACACCCGCTCGATAGCCAGCGCGATTCCCTGGCCGACGCCGATGCACATGGTGGCGAGCGCGCGGCGGCCGCCGGTGCGCTGCAGATCCTCGGTCGCGGTGAGCGCGAGGCGGGCGCCGGACATGCCGAGCGGGTGGCCGAGGGCGATGGCGCCGCCGTTGGGGTTTACGTGCGGCGCGTCGTCGGGAACGCCTAGCTGGCGGAGCACGGCGAGCCCTTGGGCGGCAAAGGCCTCGTTCAGCTCGATCACGTCGAAGTCGCCGATCTCGAGCCCGAGGCGCTTCATCAGCTTTTCCGACGCGGGCGCCGGGCCGATGCCCATGATGCGCGGCGGCACGCCGGCGACGGCCGCGCCGAGGAGGCGGGCGCGCGGGGTGAGGCCGTTGCGGCGGGCGCCCTCTTCGGACGCGATGATCAACGCGGCGGCACCGTCGTTGACGCCCGAGGCATTGCCGGCGGTCACCGTTCCGTCCTTGCGAACGATCGGCTTGAGCGCCGCGAGCTTGTCGAGGCTGGTGAGGCGTGGGTGCTCGTCCTTGTCGACGAGGAGCGGGTCGCCCTTGCGTTGCGGGATTTCGACCGCGACGATCTCTGCGGCGAGCCGGCCGTTGGCTTGCGCCGCGGCGGTCTTCTGCTGGCTGCGCATCGCGAACGCATCCTGGTCGGCGCGGCTGATCTGATACTCCTCGGCGACATTCTCCGCCGTGCTCGGCATGGTGTCGTCGCCGTAGGCTTCGCGCAGCTTCGGATTGACGAAGCGCCAGCCGATGGTGGTGTCGTAGATTTCGGCGCGCCGGTCGAACGCGCTTCCCGCCTTGGGCATGACAAACGGCGCCCGGCTCATGCTCTCGCTGCCGCCGGCGATAATCAGGTCGGATTCGCCGCCGCGGATCGCCCGCCCGGCCATTGCCACCGCGTCGAGCCCCGAGCCGCACAGGCGGTTGAGAGTGACGCCCCCCGAGCTGTCGGGAAGGCCCGCGAGCAGCCCGGCCATGCGCGCGAGGTTGCGATTGTCCTCGCCCGCCTGGTTGGCGCAACCGAGGATCACGTCGTCGAGCTCGGCCCAGTCGACGCCCGGATTGCGGTCGATCAGGGCCTTGATCGGGATCGCCGCGAGATCGTCAGCGCGGATGCCGCTCAGCGCCCCGGCGTAGCGGCCGATCGGCGTGCGGACGGCGTCGCAAATAAAAGCTTCGGTCATGCCGCAGCTTTCACCATGCCAGCAACATCTGGATCAAAGCCATCCGGGAATATTGTTGTCTCGTCGTACTCGGCTCCGGTCAGGGTTGCCCCCGAAAGTTGCGCCTGAGCCAGTCGCGCTCCCTGCAACTGCGTTGATCCGTTGAGGTTGTCGCGCCCTAGGTTGGCGTTCCGCAGATCGGCACCTTCCAGGTTTGCTTCCTTCAGATCAGCCCCGCACAAGATTGCCTCTCGCAAATCCGCCTCTGACAGGTCGGCGCGAAACAGGATGGCCCAATAAAGATCCGAAGCTTGAAGGTTCGTGCCGCTCAGTTTGGCATCGCTGAAATTGGCGCCCTCCAGGACCGCGCCGCGAAGATCGCATCTTGAAAGATCAATTGAATCTAAGTCAGTCCCGGTGCGGTTATCGTTCGTGTCGAAGATTTCGACCTTTTCCGAGTTGTAGATTTTCATTCGGATCAAATCACGCCCCGCCGCATCTGGTCGAGCTCGATGCTCTCGAACAGGGCCTTGAAATTGCCTTCGCCGAAGCCCTCGTTGCCCTTGCGCTGGATAATCTCAAAGAAGATCGGACCGATGACGTTTTGGGTGAAGATCTGCAGCAGCAGGCCCTGGCCTTCGGTCGGGGCGCCGTCCATCAAGATTCGGCGCTTCTCCAGCTCCGGGATGCTCTCGCCATGACCCTCGATGCGGGTCGGCAGCATCTCGTAATAAGTGTCGGGGGTGTCCTGGAACGGAATGCCGCGGGCGCGGATGATGTCGACCGCTTCGTAAATGTCGGAGGTGCCGAGCGCGATGTGCTGGATGCCCTCGCCCTTATATTCGCGCAGGAACTCCTCGATCTGGCTCTTGTCGTCCTGGCTCTCGTTCAAGGGAATGCGAATCTTGCCGCAGGGCGAGGTCATCGCCTTCGAGAACAGGCCGGTCACCTTCCCTTCGATGTCGAAGTAGCGGATCTCGCGGAAGTTAAAGAGCTTCTCGTAGAAGTCGGCCCAGACGCTCATCCGGCCCCGGTTCACGTTATGCGTGAGGTGGTCGATGTAAGTGAGCTTCGAATCTGCGCTCGCCATCCGCTGCTGCCAGTCGGCATGGAAATCGAAATCGACCTCGTAGATCGACGTGTCGCCGTAGCGGTCGACGAAGAACAGGCGCGAGCCGCCGATGCCCTCGATCGCGGGAATGTCGAGCTCGCCGTCGCCGACCTTCACCGCGACGTTGGTCGCGCCGAGCTCCAGCGCGCGGGCGTGGGCGGCCTTGGCGTCCTTGACCCGGAAGGCCATCGCGCAGGCACTCGGTCCATGGTCGCGGGCATAATCCTCGGCGTAGCTGCCGGGCTCGGCGTTGATGACGAAGTTGCAGTCGCCCTGCTTGTGCAAGGTGACGTCCTTGCTCTTGTGTCGGGCGACCTCGGGAAATCCCATCTTGGTGAACAGCGAGCGCAGCAGCTCGATGTCGGGGGCGGTATATTCGACGAACTCGAAGCCGTCGGTGCCCATCGGGTTTTCAAGGCCCAACGGACCCTTCTCGGCGACTTGCGTGGCCATTCTCGTCTCCTTTGCGGCCCAACTGCGCTTGGAGGCGCGGCATTTCAAGCCGGGCGGGAAACGCGAATGTTCCCAAAGTTCGCAGTGACGGCGACGATTTGAGCCTGGACGCGCCTCGTTCAGTGAGATCGAATCCGCCGGTGCTTTCAGCTAGACCAGTTGCGGCTCTGTAGGACAGTAAATTCAAACGTCATTGCGAGCGTAGCGAAGCAATCCAGTCGCGCACGATGTTGTTCACTGGATTGCCGCGGGCCTTCGGCCCTCGCAATGACGGCAGCGGAGGTCATGATGGATGAGCATGTGCCAGAAGGCTGGACATTGGAAGAGGGCGGCAAGGCGCTGGCCCGCACCTGCAAGTTCAAGGATTTCAGCGAGGCGTTCGCCTTCCTGACGCGGGTCGCGCTGCATGCGGAGAAGGTTGACCACCATCCGGAGTTCACCAGCGTGTGGAACCGGATCGATTTCCGGCTGACCAGCCATGATGCCGGCGGAGTGACCGACCGCGACCGCGCGCTGGCCGAGGCGATCAACGGGCTGCTGTGATGGAGGCGCGGGAGCTCTCGATCGCGGTTGGCTCGGAGCGCGTGTCGGGGTTGTTGTTGCGTTCGGACGGCGCGAAGGCGCTCTTCGTCTTCGCCCATGGCGCGGGCGTCGGGATGCGCCACGCCAACATGGAATCGAACGCGCGCGGGCTGGCGGAGCGCGGGATTGCCACATTGCGCTACCAGTTCCCGTACATGGAGAAGGGGTCGAAGCGGCCCGACCCGCCGCGGATCGCCCATGCGGCGGTGCGCGCGGCGGTGGCGCAGGCGGGCGAGCTGGCGGGCGATCTGCCGCTGTTCGCCGGCGGGCGGTCCTACGGCGGCCGAATGACCTCACAGGCGCAGTCGTTGGAGCCGCTGCGCGGAGTGCGCGGCCTCGCCTTCCTCGGCTTCCCGCTGCATCCAGCCGGGGACCCGGGGATCGAGCGGGCGGAGCATCTGGCGCAAATGCAGCTGCCGATGCTGTTCGTGTCGGGCGAGCGCGACGCGCTGGCGGAGCTGGCGCTGCTCGAGAGCGTGGTCGCCGAACTGGCCGAGCGCGCCACGCTGCACGTCATCGCTGCCGCCGACCATACGCTGAAGGTCCCCGCGAGCAGCGGCCGGACGAATGCCGAGGCGGAAGGCGAAGCGTTGGATGTGATCGCCGAGTGGATCGCATCCGGACATTGATCGTTCAGCCGTGACCTGAGATACGGACATGCAATGACCCGCCGCACGATCAGCGCCCTCTACTATTATCCCGACGAGGTTGGGAGCGGCTGACGCGCGTTCAGTTTTGACGACCGACCTCGACCCGCCAAGCCTCAGCTCGGCGGGTTTTTTGTTGCTGGAGAAGGAAGAGATGATGTTCGGAGAAATTGTTGGCGAGCGAATCCCCTCTCCCCGGCGCGGAGAGGGCAGGGTGAGGGGGCTCGACGGTGGGGACTCTCCTTCGGGCGTGGAGCCCCCTCACCTCAATCCTCTCCCCCCCGGGGAGAGGAGGCTTTCGGGCTGGGAATCGTATGTCGTCCCGCAGGACTGGGAGCGGTTCAGCGCCGAAGATCATGCGGTGTGGGACTTGCTGTTCGCGCGGCAGGTGGAACTGCTCGGGACCCGCGTGGTGTCGGCATTCCTCGACGGGATCGACCTGCTGCGCCTCGCCCATCCCGGCGTGCCTGACGTCGAAGGGCTGAACGCGATCCTCGAGCCGCGCACCGGCTGGCGAACGGTGGCCGTCCCGGGGCTGGTTCCGGACGTGGCGTTCTTCGCCATGCTCAGCGAGCGTGTGTTCCCGGTCGGCAACTTCATCCGCACCCGGGCGCAGCTCGACTATCTCGAGGCGCCGGACTGCTTCCACGACATGTTCGGGCACATCCCGATGCTGGCGCACCACGATTATGCCGAGATGACGCGGCACATTGGCGAGCTCGGGCTGGCGGCGATTGCCGCGGGTGAGGGGCACAAGGCTGCCCGGCTTTACTGGCACAGCGTCGAGTTCGGGCTGGCGCGCGAGGACGGCGAGCTCAAGATCCTGGGCGCCGGCCTCGCCTCGAGCTTCGGCGAGGCGCATTTCAGCCTGGAGAGCGGCTCGGTCGAGCGGCTGCCCTTCTCGGTCGAACGGGCAATCAACACCCCCTACAAGCACGACGCCTTCCAGCCGCGCTATCTCGTCTCGGAATCGTTGGAGCAGACGGTTGCCGATGTGCTCGCGCTGACTTCCGAACTTCTCCTCGCACTGTAGAAAAGATTGGGTTCACACGAAGACACGAAGGAAGTGAAGGAAGGCGCGAAGGGGTACAGCTTATCTTCGCGGCTTTCCTTCTTCTTCGTGCCTTCGTGTGACAAATCTGGATTGCCGCGGCTCCTTCGGAGCCTCGCAATGACGGTGAGGCGGGGTATAGGCATCCTCATGGCCGACCAGCCGACCCGGCACGAATATCGCAGCGGGCATGACCTGCGCACTTTGCGCGATGCGCTGGGCTGCTTCGCGACGGGAGTCACGGTGGTCACCTGCCTCAACGACAAGGGCAAGCCGGCGGGTTTGACGGTCAACAGCTTCACTTCGGTGTCGCTCGACCCGCCGCTGCTGCTGGTGTGCATCGCCAAGCCGGCGGCGAGCGCGAACGCGCTGGTCGAAGCCTCGCATTTCGCGGTCAACGTGCTGCAGACCGGTCAGCAGCCGGCCTCGATCCGCTTTTCGACGCGCGACGAGGATCGCTTCGGGGCGACGCCCTGGTCGTGCGGCGAGGCGGGGGCGCCGATCCTCAAAGATTCGCTCGGCGTGTTCGAATGCGAGCGCTACGGCGTGCATGACGGCGGCGATCACCACATCCTCGTCGGGCGGGTGGTCAAGGCGAGCTTCGATGCCGCGCTCGATCCGTTGCTGTACTTTCGCGGCAAGTACCGGCGGCTGCATTTCGATTGACGCCCGAGCCCCCTCGCGCGTGGGTTCTTTGCTTCTTCAACGCGTGGAAACCCTCACCCGCTCGACTGCCGGCGAGTCGACCTCTCCCGCTCGCGGGAGAGGCGATCGGATTTTCGATTAGTCGACGATCAGCTCTTCCGGGTGCTTGGTGAAGCGGCGGACGATGGCGGCGATGATGCCGCCGACGACGAGGCCGACGATTGCTCCGCCGAGCGCGTTGACCAGCCATTCGGCAGCTCCGGCGACCGCCGGGAGCGAGCCTCCCGCAAGGTGCGCCGCGTCGTGGATCGCATGGGGCACGAATTCGAGCAGGTGAAGCTCCTCGAGGCCGTGGACGAGGATGCCGCCGCCGACCCACAGCATCGCCGCGGTCCCGATGACCGACAAGGCCCGGAGCAGCTTGGGCACGACATGCACGAGGCCGTTGCCGATGGCGCGAGCGCCTCCGCCCGGCCGTTCGGCGAGGTGCAGGCCGATGTCGTCGAGCTTCACGATCAGGGCCACCACTCCGTAGACGCCGGCCGTAATCGCCAGCGCGACCGCGACCAGGGCCGCCGCCGACGTCGCGAAATCGAGGTCGCCAAGGCTGGCGAGCGCGATCGCCATGATCTCGGCCGAGAGGATGAAATCGGTGCGGATCGCACCCTTGACCTGGAGCTTCTCGAGCTCGGCGGGGTCGACCATCGCATCGACCAGCTGCTCCTCATGCGCATGCTCGTGGAGCAGGGACTCGGCGATCTTCTCGGTTGCCTCGAAGGCGAGATAGGAGCCGCCGATCATCAGCAGCGGCATGATCAGGATGGGCGCGAAGGCGCTCAGCAGAAGCGCGCCGGGAAGCAGGAACAGGAGCTTGTTCTTGAGCGAGCCCAGCGCGATCTTGCCGATGATCGGAAGCTCGCGCTCCGGCGCCAGGCCGACGACGTAGCGGGGCGTAACCGCGGTATCGTCGATGACCACGCCCGCGGCCTTGGTGCTGGCCTTCCCCGCCGCAAGGCCGACGTCGTCGATCGAAGCGGCCGCGAGCTTGGCGATGGTCGCGACATCGTCGAGGAGAGCGATCAGGCCGGAGGGCATCGCGCGCCCTTGGCCGACCCTATTGGCTTGCGCAATGCCGAAGAAAGCTGGGAAGCGCCCGCGGGCGCAAGCGTCACTTTACGCGCTCGACCTGCTCGAACTCCAGCTCGACCGGCGTCGCGCGGCCGAAGATCGACACCGACACCTTCACCCGCCCGCGGTCGAAATCGAGCTCCTCCACGACGCCGTTGAAGCTGGCGAAGGGACCGTCGAGAACCTTGACCGCATCGCCGATCTCATAATCGACCTGGATCTTCTGCTTCGGCGCATGGGCGGCCGCTGCGTCGTCGGTGTCGAGCATCCGCGCGGCCTGGGCGTCGGGAATCGGCTGCGGCTTGCCGTTGGGCCCGAGGAAGCCGGTCACCTTCGGCGTGTTCTTGACGAGGTGATAGACCTGGTCGTTGAGCTCGAGCTTGGCGAGGACGTAGCCGGGCATGAACTTGCGTTCCGACTGCACCTTCTTGCCGCGCTTGATCTCCGTAATCGTCTCGGTCGGCACCTCGATCTGGTCGACGAAATTGGTCAGGCCGAGGCGGTTCGCTTCGCTCATGATCGCGTCGCGGACCTTGTTCTCGAAGCCGGAATAAGCGTGGATGATGTACCAGCGGGACATTTTCTAAACCCTGTATGCGTGGCGCTAGGCGAGGAAGCCGAGCAGGAAGCGGACGAGCGTCGAGAAAAAGGCGTCGACGCCGAAGAAGAACATGGCGAGCAGCATGGTCATGATGAGGACCATGATCGCCGTGGCGATGGTTTCCTTGCGGGTCGGCCAATGGACCTTTGCGGTCTCGGCGCGGACCTGACGGATGAATTCGCCGGGGGAAGTTCTCGCCACTCGTATGCTCTCTCGCGGATAGAAAAGCGCCCCGCGGGCCTGTGCGGCCGGCGGGGCTGGAGGCGACTTAGCGACAGTCGGGTGAGTCTTCAAGGTTGCGAATATGCCGTGCACCGCCCGGACTGTCGGCTGCCCGCAAAAGACTATACCATGATCCTGCCGAATGTTGCTCGTGGGGGACCCAGCCATGCTGGCGCCGATCCTGCTTCTCGTCGCGGCGCCTGCCGAGCCGCAGTCCGAGCCAAAGGCCGGCGCAGAGATCATCGTCACCGGCGAGCGAGTGCCGCGATCGCTGCGCGAAACGCCGTCGAGCGCCGTTGTCGCCGGACAGCGCGAGATCGAAGCCGGTGCGGCCGACCGCGTCGACCAAGTCCTTGCGCGCATTCCCAATGTGCAGCTCGGCAACGGCAGTAGCGGCCCGGCAATCCGCGGCCAGGACACAACCGGGGCGCTCCAGGCGCTGCCCGCCTTCCTTGGCGGCAACCGTCCGCGAACGACGCTCGTCGTCGACGGCCGGCGGCAGACCTACAATGAGTTCGTGTTCGGCGCCGCGCCCGTCTGGGACGTGAACCGGATCGAGGTGTTCCGCAGCCCGCAGACGACGACCCAGGGACAGAATTCCATCGCCGGCGCCATCTTCGTCCAGTCCAATGACCCCAGTCAGGAAGCGGAAGGGCGCGCGCGGGCGATCGGCGGGAATTACCGGACGGGTCAGCTCTCGCTGCTCGCATCGGCTCCGCTCTCGGGCGACGTCGCGCTGCGCATCGCCGGTGACATTCGTTACAGCCGAACCACGAGCGACATCGCCGACCGCATCGCGCATGGCGATCCCAACCATGACGTTTACGGCCTGGCGCGGGCCAAGCTTCTGGTGACGCCGCGCGGCCTGCCGGACAGCCGGCTGCTCCTGACCTACAGCCACACGCAGTCCCAGGCGCCGCAGGTCGTAGGGTTGACCCGCCCGTTCAGCAAGAGGCGCGACGAGGACGGCTTCTACGGCGTCTTCCGCATCGGGGTGGACGCGTTGACTGCGTCCGGGCGGCAGCAACTGGGCGACGACCTTGTCGCCGACATTGTCCTCTCGGCCGGCCGAAGCGACAGCGGCCGGCTCGCGTTCCACGGGCTTGGCCAGACGCATATCGACGGGCGCGACTGGTCGGCGGAGGCGGTGCTGAACTGGTCGCCTGAGGGCGCGGTGCGCGCAATTGGCGGAGTCAGCCGGACTCACGTCGGGCTCGACCAGTTCATCGACCTGTCGCTGCTCAGCGGCATCGGGCGTTTTGAGGACGCGCAGGACGGAGCAGGGATTTTTGGCGAGGTCAGTATCACGCCGATCGAGCGGGTCACGCTGACCGGCGGCCTGCGTTACCAGCAGGACCGGCAGAACCGCACGGGCGCATTCGCGGCGATTCCGCTCGACTATGACCGCACCTTTCGCGCCTGGCTGCCGAAGGTATCGGTCGCCTACGACTTCAACGATGCGCTCCGCGCCGGAGTGATGGTGCAGCGCGCCTACAACCCCGGCGGGACGACGCTGCGCTTCGACACCGGCCAAGCGGACAATTTCGAAGCGGAGCGACTCTGGGATTATGAAGCGTTCGTTCGCGGCCGGTTCGCGGACGGCAGGCTGAGGGCCGCGGCGAACCTTTTCTATTACGACATGCGCGACGCGCAGCGGGCGAAGGACATCTTCATCTTCATCCCGGGCGGCTTTGGAGCCGGCTTCTCCGATTTGTTCAATGCACCGAAGGCCCACAGCTATGGCGCCGAGGCCGAATTCGAATGGCGCCCGTCCGACAGGCTTTCGGCCGGCGTGGGGGTCGGCTTTCTGCGCGACCGGATCGATCGGGCAGGTCCTGGTTACGATGAATTCGAAGGCAAGGAATTCGCCCGCTCGCCGCGGTTCACCGCATCCGCGTCGATCGATTGGGAGGGCAGGCCCGGACTGCGCCTGTCGGGGCAGGTGCGGCACCACAGCGCCTATGCCGATGATCTCGCTACGCCCGGCGCGCGGACCGAAGCAGCGACGATCGTGGATCTGCGAGCGGAATATCGGTTTCGCCGAGCGTCCCTCTTCGCTTATGCGCGCAACGCACTCGACACGTTCGCGCTGCTCGAGACTTTCCCGCCCGACCAGGGCACGGCCGAAGACCCGCGAATGCTCGGCATCGGAGTTGAGACCCGATTCTAATCCCTGGTGAGCTGATAGTCCGGCTGAATTCCGCGCGAACGCCAATATTCGGTCAGCCCGATGCCGTCGCACAGCGGCAGGAAGCGGGGATCGGCCCGCATTGCAGCGCACGGCGGGGTGAAGAGATACTGCGTGCTGATCCTCCATGTCGCGTCATTGAGCTCGCCTCTGGTCGGAGCGCGCCCGTTCGGCAGGATCGCTCCGCGCGATAGAAGAAAGCCGGTCGCGATCTCGAACGCGTCGTCAACCTGATCGAGCGCGGACAGGATCATGACGGCTTCGAGGGTCAAGCCGCCGGCGGTCTTGGCCGCCCCGAAACATTCTTGGCGCGTTCGTGCGACTGCGTCGGGAGAGGGTTGAGCGAGCGCCGTCAGAGACTCCGTCCAAAGTCCCTTTTCACCCTGATCGACGATCAGGTCGGGCTTACTCTGAAGCATGATCTGAGCAGCGCGGGCGCGACCTGTAAGGGCGAGGATCATGAAGCGGACCCAGCGCGGCCATGGATGGGTCGGATAGAGCGCGACCACCTGGTCAATCACCTTGTCCGCCTCGGGCGTGCGCCCCGCGATCCACAGCTTCAGGGCTCGCTTGCTGAGACCATCGACGGAGAAGGGCTCAAGCGCCAGTATCCGCTCGTTCCACCTGAAAGATTCTTGGTTCAGCCCGACCGCCTGGGTCAACAGCACGAGTTCGCCCAACGCAGGAAGGTGCTCCGGATCGATCGCGACGATCTCCCGCAGCCGGCGATCACGGGTGACCCAGTCGAGCGTCGATCCCTGCAGCTCGAACATTGCCAGAAGCGCGTTCGGCTCCTTGGAATCGATCGCAAAGGCCTTGCGCGCGGCCGCTTGCGCCTCTTCGCGCGCCGGCTCCGATCGTTTCGGCTCAGCCGATGAAGTCGCGAGACTGGACAGGAATGCGATCAATCCCCACGCCTTGGCGTTGCCGGGCTGGAGCGAGACGGCCTTGCGAAGGTCCCGAAGCGTTGCGTCGTCCGCCGTTTCCTTCCAGATCGCCTGTTCGGCTCTCCTGACCAGTTCGCTCGCTTCACGCCGGGCCGAAGCCAGATACGACCAGCCCCCGATTCCACCGAGCGCTGCAATTCCCACGGCTCCGCCGGCGAGCTCGCGCCGAGTGAGGGCGCGGGAACTCGCCGCACCCGCTGTTTGTGGGACTGACCTCGCGAACGCGCCCATCAGCCGGTAGCCGGTCCGCGGAATGGTCTCGACCCTGAAGCTGCCGCCGGCGATCTCGGCGGCGAGCTTGCGGAGAGCGCCGATGACCCGGTTCAGGCTGTCGTCGCCGACATAGACTTCACCCCAGCAGCGCTGGAACAATGTTTCGCGGGTGACGACCTGTCCCGCCGCATCGACCAGCACGACCAGCACCTGCATGACGCGGGGCTCGATGTCGCTCGATCCGCCGGGGCCAGTAATCGCCCGGGTTGCTGGGCTTACGAGCGCTTCCCCGAGCTGAAAATCGTCGCGCGCGGCAAGATCGGCCGTCGTCAGCGGCCTGTCAGCGGATCCGCGGAACGCGTCCATTTTCCAGCGTCACCCCCAAATCATCGGAAAATCATCGGGAAATCATCGGACCGTCATCATCCCACAGAAGCCGCGTCGGGAGCAACTTGGCGCAGATCGTTGAATCGAAAGGATGCGGACATGGCGAGAATCACTGGAACGACGGC
>Ga0307410_10001189_pt1 | contig 11522 bp, 9 predicted proteins | sample 322Ometagenome_3_FD_203707 | JGI IMG/M metagenome (GOLD analysis project Ga0307410, IMG submission 203707) | Maize rhizosphere microbial communities from greenhouse at UC Davis, California, United States - 322HYB-O-3 | ecosystem: Host-associated > Plants > Roots > Rhizosphere > Soil | place...
AGCTGGAGGCATTGTCCCTGCCCGAACGCGAGATCGTGCGACAGATGGCCGATCGCCTGGTCAGGCGGGTGCTCTACCCGTTAAGCCAAAACCTGAGAGTGGACAGCTGAGCCCCCGGCTAGATCGGTCGTGGGATTGGTGACGAGGAGCTTCCCACCGGGTTAAGAATGTTCCGGCACTGAGAATTGGTGCAGCCGGCGCAGCGCATCGGGTACTGGCTGCTGTGCGCTGTGCCCGAGCGGAGATGGTCGCGCACGATCTCTGCTAATGCGTCCAGAAATCGCGGCCGGTCGTTCAACGCGGGCGCCCGCTCGTACTGCGTGATGCCTGCCTCATGTGCCACCTCACCATATTCCCGATCCAGCTCCGACAACGTCTCGATGTGGTCGCTGGTAAACGCAATGGGCACGACCAACAACTCGCGCTGCCCCCGTGCACCCAACCGACGGATGACCAATTCCGTGCTTGGACCCAGCCAGCGGACCGGCCCCACGTCCGACTGGTAGGCCAGTAAATAGGGATTTGGCGCCGCTAGCGCTTCCACTACCCGCTGGACGCTGGCACCCACCTCCTGGGGGTATGAGTCGCCCCGATCGATCACGTCGAGCGGCAGGCTGTGCGCGCTGAACAAGATCAGCACTCGGTCCCGGACCGAGGGTGCAAACCGGCCCAAGCCGTCCCGCACCGTCTCGGTCATTGCTTCGATAAAGCCGGGGTGAACCGGCCATCGGTCCACCAGGCTCCACTGAAACGCGTCGCGCAGTCCGGTTCGCGCCGCTGCCCGCCAGAGCTCGTTCAGGCTGGAACCGGTTGTGCTACAGGAGAACTGGGGATACTGGGTGAAGGCTACGGCGCGCTCGACGCCGTCATCCCCCATGGTGCGCAGCGCATCGTCACTGGTGGGTCTGGTATAGCGAAACGCGACGTAGAACTTGTGTGGCGCGGTCTCCGGAGATAGCCGGTCCAGCCGGGCCACCATCCCTCGGCCCTGAGCCTCGGTATACCGCAAAATAGGTGAGCCGCCGCCGATATTGGCGTACAGTCCTCGAACTTTCGGTGTTCTCCGCCGGGCAATAAAAGGGCCGAGCCAGCGCTGAAAGGGAAGCTGAATGATCTCGCGATCGGCGAAGAGCTCGAGCAGGAAAGGCTGCACGTCGTCCAGGGTGGCGGGGCCCCCCAAATTCAACATGACGATACCAGTTTTGGGTCGTCTCGGGGCATCCGACCGGGGGGCCGCCGATGGCGGGAAGGGATGTACGTCTGTCATGCAGGGAACATAATGAGAGGTCGATCAGGTGGGCATGAGACCCGCCTCGATGGCAAACCGGGTGAGCTCGGCCACAGTGCGAATCTGCAGCTTTCGCATAAGACTTTCACGGTGAGTCTCGACGGTTCGGTGGCTGATGCCGAGGTCGGCCGCGATCTGTTTATTGGTATGCCCCCGGACAACTCCGAGCAGAACCTCTCGCTCGCGAGACGTGAGCTGGTGGACCGAATGGTTGTTGTCGTGTTCACCGCGAACCGCCGCCGAGAGCCGCCGGGCGACGGGTGGACTGAAATACGACTCGCCCCGGCATACGGCGCGAATGGCGTTGCGCAGCTCGGTCCCCGCCGTGTCCTTCAGTAAATACCCGTGGGCGCCGGCGCGAACGCTTTCCAGGACATACTCGGGGTTGTCATGCATGCTGAGGATCAGCACCCGGGGTGGCCCCGGACTGCTGCCGAGCTCGGCAGCGATCTCGAGCCCTGAGCGGTCCGGCATCGAGATATCGAGAACGACCACATCCGGGTGCAACGTAGCCGCGAGCGCCAGCGCCTCGGCGCCACTGGCGGCCTCGCCCACTACCTCGAAGCCGGGCTCGCTCTCGACCACATGACGGATCCCGGTCCTGACGATCATATGGTCATCAGCCACCAGAACTTTGATCGGCCTGGTGGTCACGATGTTTCGGCTGGAGAGGGCAGGAGCACCTCCAGTTGAGCTCCCGCGTTCGCCCGGGCACCGAATTGCACCGTTCCCCCGAGCGCGCTGATCCGTTCTCGCATGCCGGCGAGCCCCATGTGACCCGCAAACTCCAGCCGTTCCGGGGTGAGGGCATCAGGGGGACCTATTCCGTCGTCGATCACCCGAAGCAGTACCCCATCTCGATTGACGGCGATGCCTACTTCAACCGATTGGGCGTTGGCATGCCGAAGCACGTTGGAGAGCGCCTCCTGAAGTGCCCGGAACAGCGCCAGTTCGGCTTCCCGGGAGAGTGGCGGCATAGTGGCCGGAACCGCCAAATCGGTGCGAATGCCACTCCGCTCGCTAAAGTCGGCGACCAGGGAACGCAGCGCAGGCAGGAGCCCGAGATCGTCGAGCAACGAAGGCCTGAGGTCGTTGGTGACGCTCCGAATGCTGCGAATGCCGGTATCGATGAGCTCCAGGACATGGTCGAGCCGGGACGCCTGACCCGGATGGACCTGCTCCCGCAGCACTCCGAGCTCCATTTTCACTGCCGAGAACACCTGAGCCGTTTCGTCGTGGAGCTCGCGGGAGAGCCGCCGGCGCTCCTCCTCATGTTGCTCGACCATGCGGGCCGACAGCCGGGCAAGCTCCACGGTGCGCGTTTCCAGCCGACTATACAGATCGGCGTTCTCCAGGGCCGCACCGACCTGATGACCCAGGGCCAGCAGAAACTTGTCGTCCAGAGCAGTGAAGGGATCTCGGGCCTGACCGACCAGGACGAGCACGGCTGAAACGCGTTCACCGCGCAGGATTGGCAAGACGGCCGCGTAGGGAAATGCACCTCCAGCTCCATCAGCGTGGCCCCACTCCGAGGTGAATTGGGGACGGCCGGTCTCCACCACCCGCTGCAGCGCCGTCGTGGCGGCAGAGGGTAAGCGGCCGTGGTTGGAGGACGCGCACACCCCGGCTCCTTGGACGAAGTGGATCCTATCGTCGCTGACGGTATACAGGGCCGTGCCGCTGACGGCCGGCAACGTCATGGGCCGAGCCAGCAGGGCATCGAGCACCTCCTGCTCCCTGCCGGCGCGCTGGAGGTCTCCGGAGAGCGCAGATAACGCGCCTAGACCCCGCCGGAGATCGTCCAGCACGAGCAGGAGGATCCCGGCTCCAACAGCGAGGGCGAAGAGGATGTCCAGATAGTAGCCCCAGGGCGCCCAGGTCCCCCGAGCGCGCAAGAACGGGTAGTCGAGGTGGTGGAGTCCCCAGAGACCAAACGCCACCGCCAAGAGCGTAGCTCCGCTCGAGGCAATACGCTGCCGATACCGCAGAAAGACCCAGCCGGTCCACAGCGTAGCGAGACTGAGGAAGAGCACCGCCGGACCCGCAGCCCACAGGAAATGCTGGAGCTGGTAGATGGCGATGTAGGACCAGAGCGGCGGGAAGAGGACCAGGCCGAGAAACCACCAGCGCCAGCGGATCTGGCGGGAGAACACCAACGCCGCGTAGAGGAGAGCGAGTGCCGTCCACCCGGTCACGACCTGGTGCCAGTACAGCCAGATGCGGTGAGAGGTAAGCAGGAAGCTGGTGATTGCACCTATGCGCAGGAAGTAGAGTCCCCAAGCGCCGGCCCACCAGGCGAAGTACGGCTTTCGGTAGCGCAGATACAGGAAGGCACACAGCGCCGAGAGCGCCACGGTGATGGTGGCCTGAAGAAGGGCCGCATCGAGCTCGGTGGCGCTGGCCAGAGGGGGAGCCGCTTGCATCATTCGAAACAAACGGGAAATGTCCGGACTCCGCAACAGTCCTCACCCGCACGGAAGAACCGTGGCGCCGGTCACGATTGATTCGGAAGCTACGGGATAACTGGACGAGAGAGCGAGGGATCGCGCGGCAGTTCGCCCCTCTAGTCTTTACCTCCTTCGACTGAGGGCCGGCGACTAGCCACTGGTGACTGGCTCAGTACCACCCAATCGGCTTCTCGTCGAGATTGATGAAGACCTGCTTGGTTTCGAGATACTCCTCCACACCCCAATGACCCAGCTCGCGACCAAAGCCCGAGGCCTTGTAGCCTCCCCAGGGAGCCTCCACGAACGTCGGCTGCATGTGATTCACCCACACGATCCCAGCTTCCAGTGACTTCACCACCCGAAATGCCTTGAAGATGTCGCGGGTCCAGACCGCCGCTGCCAGCCCATAGGGTGTCGCATTGGCAATCCGGATCGCTTCGGCCTCGTCTTTGAACGGGATAACGCTCATGACCGGCCCGAAAATCTCCTCCTGGGCAATGGTCGCCGAGTTATCGACGTCGTAGAAGATGGTGGGCTCGATATACCAGCCCTTCTCGAACTGCTTTGGCCTGCCACCCCCGACGGCCAGCTTGGCCTCGCGCCGGCCGATATCCAGGTATCCGGCTACCCGGTCCCGCTGCTCCGCGCTGACCAGCGGGCCCATCTTGTTGTCCCGGTCCAGCCCGGGACCCAGCCTGATGGTCCTGGCCTTTGCTGCGGCGGCATCCACGAATTTCTGGTAGATGTCCCGCTGGACCAGCACCCTGCTCCCGGCGGAACACACCTCCCCCTGGTTGACAAAGGTCCCGAAGAGGGCACCATCCACCGCATTCTCGAAATCGGCGTCGCTGAAGAAGATGTTCGGGGATTTGCCACCCAGCTCGAGTGAGACCCGTTTGAGCTGATCCGCTGCACCGCGCATGATGAGCTTGCCCACCTCGGCACTACCGGTAAATGCGATCTTCCTGACCCCTGGATGGCTGACCAATGGCGCACCGGCCCCCGGTCCATCTCCGGTCACGATGTTGATGACACCCGGAGGAACACCGGCCGCCTCGAACTCCTTGGCAAACTCAAGGATTGTGAGCGGGGTCTGTTCGGCCGGCTTGAGAACGACGGTGCACCCTGCCGCCAGCGCCGGGGCAATCTTCCACGTGGCCATCAGGATCGGGTAGTTCCAAGGGATGATCTGGCCAGCGACGCCGATCGGCTCCCGCATGGCAAAGGCAACGGCTTCGGCGGGAACCGGCAGAACCTCGCCATTTATCTTCGTGGCCAGCCCACCGTAGTACTCGAAGCATGTCGCAGCATCGTCCATGTCGTACTCGGACTCGGCGATCGGCTTTCCAGTGTTTCGGGTTTCCAGCTCCGCGAGCTCCGTCCGGCGCGCCCGTACTCGATCGGCCAGACGAAGGAGGATTCGGCCGCGTTCCTGGGCGGTGACCGCTTTCCACCGCTGGTAGAAGGCCGTGGTTGCGGCCTGCACTGCTCGGTCGATGTCCCGGTCGTTCCCCGCCGGCACGGTTGCAATTGCCTCTTCCGTGCTGGGATCATAGACCTGCAGGGTCTGGCCATTCTGCCCATCCACGAAGCGACCATCGATGTACATCTGATAGTGGGCACCAGGCGAGTGCCGCGCTGTCCCGCTGACCCGAGCCGTGCTCGTCATCGGCTCCTCCGCGTAATGAATTCTCGGTTGTTCCGAATCGCCGCTATGCGGCCGCGATTTCCCGGGATGGACGACCGTTCCGTTGAGTTCCCAGCCGCAGGGTGTCATCCCGCACGTACCAGGGCATTCCTTCCTGAGCCAGGCTCTCCAGGAAGGGGTCCGGGTCGAACTGCTCCGGAGACATGACGCCGCTCCCCTTCCATATCCCGGCCGCGATCAGCCGGGCCGCGATCACTGGAGGAATTCCGGTCTGGTACGCCGTCGCCTGGACGCCAAGCTCCCGATAGGCGGTTTCGTGGTCGCTCACATTATAAATGAAGTAGCCCTTCGGCTCTCCATTCTTGTACCCTCGTGCCAGGGTTCCGACGCAGGTCTTACCCCGGAGCCGCCCGGCCAGGTCCTTGGGCTCGGGAAGCAGGGAGACGACGAGGTCCCGAGGGGCAACGCTGGTCTCGCCCACCTTGACGCGGTCGGTGCGAGAGAGTCCGAGCCTTCGTATCACCCGCAGCGTTTCCACCGTGAGCTCGTCCATGCACAACTTGAAGTCGACGACACGTACCCCGGGGAAGAACCGGGGCAGCGTCTTGGGCTCCTCGTGGTCGACATAGTAGCAGTTCAGCACCCCAAGTTCGGGAAAGTCGAACGGCTCGGCGCCGGTGAGCGGCTCCTCCAGGTAGTAGTGGCCACCCCGGTAGGCGACGGCTTTGCAGAGACACTCGTCGATCATCACCCAGGGGCTAAACGCGGCAAGCAAGGTGCTGTTGCCCTGGCACACGGCATTATCGCCGTCCCGAATGCAGAGCTCCGTTACGACGTCGAGCAGGTGTTTCGCCGCATAGGCGGCATAGACGTTGGTAGTGCCGGGGTCCGCGCCCATCCCGAGAATCGCGAGTCTGCCGGCGGCCTTAAACCCGGCGTCGAGCGCAAACTGGTCATCCATCTTGGGAATGCCATCTGCATCCGTTCCCGCACTGGCAAGGTCGATGTAATCACAGCCGGCCTCGAGGCAGGCGTGCATGACATCAATGTTCGTGGCAGGAAGAGCCGCGTTCAGGAGAAGAGTGGTGCCGGACTGACGGAGGACCCGGGCAACCTCAGCCCGATCACCGGCGTCCAATCCGAGCGCTGTAACTCGTGAATCGTTAAGGCGGTCCGCAAGGAGGGAAGCACGGGCGGACACCGTGTCGGCGACGATGAGACTTTCGAGCACCGCTTCCTTCACGAATTTGAGGGCGGACACGGTCCCCACCGCGCCGGCGCCCAGCACCAGGACTTTCACAAACTCCTCTTTTCATTGTTGGCGCGGCACTCGGTCTAGCCCCGACGGCAGCAGCTGCTGCCTGCGAAGCCTCGCCCCCGCCGCTGATGGGGGCTCACAGCTCAAGGAGATCGTCAGCTGTGAGAGTGGACCCTCCGCTTGGTCGGAGGATGCAAACGTACGCAACCCCGGTGGGGCCGGTACTCAGCCATACTAGCTCCGTCCCCCCACCCCCTGTCCAGCCCCCCCGTCACACTGCCAGTGGCAGGTTTGTACATGGTATCTGCATGCCACAATGCAACTTATTGATGGGGAAGTGGTTGCCTGAAGGGTTTCCAAAGAGCTCGCTGCAGAGCCTTGCAGAGTCGAGTCTGGTGCGGGAGGTTTCAACCCCGATCCCTCTTACGTCTTCCCCAGGGTCGCGATAAGCTCCGGTTCCGACGATCCACTCCGATCAGTTAAGACCCGAGGACCGATGCCCGGCGTGATTCACCTGCAAACCGAGATCCCCGGCCCCGCCAGTCGGGCTCTGCTTGCGCGGCGCGCCCGCGCGGTACCCCGAGGAGTGCCGGCGGTGACACCGATTGCCGTGGTGCACGCAGAGGGCGCCCTTATCACCGATGCAGACGGAAACCGGCTGATCGACTTCGGCGGCGGAATCGGTGTCGTGAATACCGGGCACCGGCATCCTCGGGTCATAGAGGCAGTGCGCGCCCAACTCGAGCGCTACGCGCACGTGTGCTTTCCGGTGTCGAGCTATGAGCCATATATCGAGGTGGCCGAGCGGCTCAATCGAATTACCCCAGGCGATCATCCGAAGCGGACACTTCTGGTCAACAGTGGAGCTGAGGCGGTTGAAAACGCCATCAAGATCGCCCGCCATTACAGTGGAAAGCAGGCAGTGGTCTGCTTTGAGCATGGATTCCACGGCCGGACCAATCTGGCGATGGCGCTCACCTCGAAAGTCAGCCCATACAAGAAGGGGTTCGGCCCGTTTGCCCCGGAGGTGTACCGGATCCCCTACCCCTATTGCTACCGGTGTGCCGAAGCGGGGCCTCGGGAGAGCAACGAAATTGGGCGCTGCTGCCTGGCTGACAAGTCCAGACTGGAAGAGATGTTCGCATCGCTCGTCGATGCCGATTCGGTTGCAGCAATCATCCTGGAATTGGAGTTGGGCGAGGGTGGGTTCGTCCCGGCGCCGGCGGAGTTTGTCACGGCTTTGGCCGGGTTCGCCCGCGAGCACGGGATCCTTTTGATCGCCGACGAGATTCAGACGGGGTTCGGACGCACCGGGAAGCTGTTTGCCAGCGAGCACTTTGGTCTGGCGCCGGACCTCATGGTGACGGCCAAATCGCTGGCGGGCGGTTTTCCTCTCGCCGCGGTGACCGGCCGGGAAGACATAATGGAAGCGCCTCAGGTGGGTGGCCTGGGGGGAACCTACGGGGGTAATCCGCTCGCCTGCGCCGCTGCTTTGGCGGTGCTGGATACTATGGCAGCCGAGAATGTACCCGCTCGCGCGGCTCGGATGGGAGAGCAGATCCGGTCCCGATTCTGCCGTTGGGCCGCGCGCTATGACTGTATTGGAGATGTCCGCGGATTGGGCGCCATGATGGCACTGGAGCTGGTAGCGGATCGGAAGAGCAAAGCGCCGGACAAGGCAACTACGCAGGCGTTGCTCGCCGCGGCGCTGCAGCGCGGCCTGATTCTCCTGAGTGCGGGTACCTATGGAAACGTTGTCCGGGTGCTTGCTCCTCTCACCACGCCCGACCCGATCCTCGATGAGGGCCTCGATGTCATGGAGCAGGCGCTGCAAGCCGTAACCTCGTGAGCGCGCCGGCCCAACAGCAACCCGTCGTTCAGTTCGTCGGGGTTTCCAAGAGCTTCGGGGCCACCAGGGCAGTCGACAACGTTTCATTTGAGATTTGCCGAGGGGAGTTTTTCTCGCTGCTAGGCCCTTCAGGGTGCGGCAAGACGACCACCCTCAGACTGCTGGCCGGCTTGGAGCAGCCCGATGATTCTGGTGGGGAGGTGCGTCTCATGGGGCAGCCAGTAAACCGGCGGCCGCCGTATGAACGGCAGCTCTCGATGGTGTTCCAGAACTACGCCTTGTTTCCTCATCTGTCGGTGGCGCGCAACGTGGCCTTCGGGCTGGAGCAGCGAAGGATTGCGGGGGCCCAAATCCAGGAGCGCGTCCGTCGTGCACTGGCTATGGTGCGCCTCGACCCCGACGTGTTCGGCCGACGAATGCCGAACCAGCTGTCCGGCGGTCAACGCCAGCGCGTGGCGTTAGCGCGGGCGCTGGTGCTGGAGCAGCCCATCCTTCTCCTGGACGAACCGCTGGGCGCAATCGATCTCCAGCTCCGGAAGGAGATGCAGCTGGAGTTGAAGGCGCTCAACAAGCAGCTGGGCATCACGTTCGTCTACGTCACCCACGATCAGGAGGAGGCGCTCACGATGTCGGACCGGATCGCGGTCATGGACCGGGGCCGGATCGCGCAGCTGGGCACACCCGCCGAGATCTACGAGAATCCCCGCACTGCGTTCGTGGCCGGGTTCATTGGCCAGTCCAACTTCTTTGACGGTCGTGTGGCCCAGCACTGGGACGGCAGGTGGCTGCTGGAACTGCGGGCGGGCGGCGCACTACAGGTACCGCACCATCCAGGTCTGGAACAGAACGCCACGATTCGGGTTGCCGTTCGGCCGGAGTGGATGAACCTCCGGCGGGCCGACTCTGTCCCACCGGGAGAGAACGTGCTGGCAGGCACTATCCGCGACATCATCTACCTGGGCCAGACCCTGCACATCATCGTTGCGATTCCTTCCATCGGCGACATCACCGTGGCGCTGCGTAACGAGGGGCAAATCACCAGGCCACTCGCCTGGAAACGAGGCGAGTCGGCCATCATCAGTTGGTCGATCGACGACTGCCAGATTCTGGAGGAGAGCTGATGGCCTGGTGGCGCGAACATGCGCTGCACTGGCTCTCTCAGCGGCCGCGGGCCAGGGCTGGGGCATTGTTGGCTCCCGGCAGCCTGTGGCTGGTGGTCTTTTTCGCGGTTCCGATCCTGATCATGCTGGGGTACAGCTTGATGCCCCGTGGGCTCTATGGTGGAGTGGAGCGTGGATTTACGCTGGAGCACTACACCCGCTTTATCGATCCGCTGTATCTGGACATTCTCAGGCGCACGCTCGCCTGGTCCCTGGCCTGTACCGCGATCTGTCTGGGCCTCGGGTATCCCGTAGCATACACCATCGTACGTTCCGGCCGCTGGCGGAATCTCCTCCTGCTGCTGGTGGTGCTGCCCTTCTGGACCAGCTTCCTGGTTCGGACGTTTGCCATGATTTTTCTCATGCGGGACACGGGGCTGATCAACGACTGGCTGGCTAAACTGGGCTTGATTCAGCACCCACTGACGATCCTCTACACCCCGTTTGCAGTCATGGTCGGCCTGGTGTACGGGTTCCTGCCGTTCATGATCCTCCCGATCTACGCCTCGCTCGAGAAACTCGATCGAGGGCTGCTCGAGGCCGCTGAAGTGCTCGGGGCCCGGCCTGCCGCCCGCTTCCGGCGGGTAACCCTGCCGCTGTCGATGCCGGGTGTGGTTGCCGGGTGCCTGCTGGTCTTCATCCCGGCCCTCGGATCATTCCTCACGGCTGACCTGCTCGGTGGCGCCAAGCAGATGATGATCGGGAACCTGGTGCAAAACCAATTCTCGGCTGCGCGGAACTGGCCCTTCGGATCCGCTGCGTCGTTCATCATCATGTCGCTGATTCTGCTGTTGCTGTCGATCTACCTCAGAGCTCAGGGCCGAGTCGAGGCGGCCCGATGAATCTCCGGCCCTCACGCTGGCTCCTGACGGTCACCGCGGCCGTCTACATCTTTCTGCACCTGCCGATCCTGGTGCTGATGGTCTTCTCCTTTAATGACTCCAAGTTTTCCGTGGACTGGCAGGGGTTCAGCCTGCGCTGGTACCAGCGTCTGTGGGAGCGCACGGACATTCTGCATGGCCTTCAAGTGAGTCTGATGGTGGGGATCGCGGCGACCGCAATCTCGACCGTGCTCGGGACCCTGCTTGCGCTCGGGTTGAGCCGGCACCGGTTTCCCGGCCGTCGGACCTTTATGGGTCTGCTGTACCTACCACTCGTTACGCCGGAGATCGTGGTTGGAATTTCTCTCTTGATTCTGTTTGCCGTGCTCGGAGTTTCTTTGGGGATCACCACCATCGTCATTGCGCACGTGGCCTTTTGCCTGTCATTCGTAGTGGTAGTCGTGCTGGCTCGGTTGGCGGGAATGGACCAGCATCTGGAAGAGGCCGCCATGCTCCTGGGAGCCGACGAGATCACGACATTCCGGAGGGTGACTGTCCCGCAGCTCTGGCCCGGCATTCTCGCCGGCGCGTTGCTCGCCTTCATTATATCGTTCGACGACTTTGTGATCACCTCTTTTGTGGCCGGCCCCGGCTCCTCGACCCTTCCGATTGTGGTCTATGGGATGGTGCGGAAGAACATCGAGCCCAGTATCAACGCTATCAGTACCATCATCCTCCTCGTCACGGCCACGCTGATTTATCTCGCCGAGAGACTGGTGCGCGCAAGGTAGTAGATCCATGCGAGAGCGTTGTCTCTGGACTGAAGCGGTGCCGCCGCTCCCGCGTGATCCTGTGGCGCCTCTGCCTCGCAGTACGGACGTTGCGATCGTCGGGGGTGGCTACACCGGCCTATCGGCAGCGAGGACCCTGGCCCGCCACGGAGCGGATGTCACCCTACTGGAGCAGCACACGGTCGGCTGGGGCGCCAGCAGCCGGAATGGCGGGTTCATCCTACCTGGGTACAAGCCCGAGATGGAGGAGCTCCATCGTC
>Ga0307410_10001194_pt1 | contig 11517 bp, 8 predicted proteins | sample 322Ometagenome_3_FD_203707 | JGI IMG/M metagenome (GOLD analysis project Ga0307410, IMG submission 203707) | Maize rhizosphere microbial communities from greenhouse at UC Davis, California, United States - 322HYB-O-3 | ecosystem: Host-associated > Plants > Roots > Rhizosphere > Soil | place...
GCGCGACAGCGAGCAGCCGGCGATCAGCATCGCGAGTGCCAGCCCGGCGACGACCGGCGCGAGGCAGCGAAGGCGTCGAGCGCTCATTTCAATCGCTCCAGCGGCGTGGGGGCGCGTTCGGGCGGCCGGCCGAACAGCGCGTTCGCCGGATAGCGCTTCGCGTCCTCGGTCAGCTGGCGCAGGTTGTCGGTGATCTGGCGCAGGTTGGCGATCGTCGCGCCGAGGTCGGTCTCGCCACCGCCGGTGAGCCGATCGAGGCGGCCGAGCGTGCGCTCGAGATGGCCGAGCGTGGCCGGGAGCCGCGGGTCCTGGATCACCTTGCGAAGATCGGCGACGGCCGCGCTCGCGTCCTTGGGCACCTGGCGCCAGGCCGGATCGGCGATCGTCGCCTGCAGCTCGGCGTTGCTCTTGCGCGCTTCCTGCAGCAGCGCGACCGCTTCGTCGCTGATGCGCTTGCCGTTGAACGTGTCGAGCGTGGTCTCGATCTTCGCGAGCGTGCGCTCGGCCTGCCGGCCCAGCGCCTTGGTATCGACGTCGCTGATGCGTTCGTTCGTCGTCACCAGCAGGCGATTGAGGTTGGCGACCGTGCCCTCGATGTCGAGATGGTGCAGCCGGTCGACGATCTCGCTCGCCGCGTCGACGAGCGACGTCAGCGTCGAGCGCGCGCTCGGCACGTAGATGTTCTCGGGCGTCCAGTTGATCGCGAGCGGCGGGTTGGCGGCCGGGTCCACGTAGTCGATCTCCAGGTAACTGGTGCCGGTGATGCCCTGGGGCGCGAGGCGCACGCGCAGGCCCCGCTCCGCCTCGAGCGCCGCGTTCTTGGGCTCGGTGAAGTCGCCCGCCGCCGCGCGTCCGCCGAGAAGACGCGGCTGGATCTCGGCTTCGACGAGCACGTAGCGCGCGCGCTCGGAGATCGGGCGGTCGAGCTGGTAGCGCGTATAGGTGAACGTGATTCGGGTGACGTCCCCGATGACCACCCCGCGGTACTTGAGCTTGCTGCCGATGTCGAGTCCCTGCACCGACTCGTTGAAGTACGTCTCGACGGTGAGCTTCGGCGTGAACCAGCGGCCGCTGCCGACGATCAGCAGGATCGCGACGGCGGACGCGACCGCGCCGATGACGAACAACCCCAGCTTGTAGTAGTTCGCGCGAAAGCTCATCGGGAATTGGCCACGCAGCGCAGAGCCGCTTCGAGCGGACGAGGCTTCGTGAAGCGTCGTGTCCGGCGCGAGCCGGGGTGGGATGCACCCGCCGGAAGCATCGCGCTCAGTCGACGTCCGTCACGCATTGGCCGCCTCGGGTTCGCGGCGGAAGAAGGCGCACACGCGCGGATCGTCGCTTTCGTCGCGCAGCCGCCGGGGATCGCCCTCGGCGATGATACCTTTCGCGCGCCGGTCGAGCAGGATCACGCGATCGACGGCGGTGAACACGCTGCCGAGGTCGTGCGTGACGATGACGAACGTGACGCCGAGGCTTTCCGACAGGCGTCGCACGGTCGCGTCGAGCGTCGCGGCGGTGATCGGATCGAGGCCCGACGACGGCTCGTCGAGGAACAGGATCTCGGGGTCGAGCGCCATCGCGCGCGCGATGCCGGCGCGCTTCTGCATGCCGCCCGACAGCTCCGACGGCAGGTGCCCGGTGAACGCCTCCAGCCCGACGAGCTCGAGCTTCATGCGCGCGATGAGGTCGATCGCGTCGTCGGGCAGGTCGGTGGCCGTCTCGAGCGGCAGGCGCACGTTCTCGAGCAGCGTCATCGAGCCGAACAGCGCACCCGACTGGTACATGACGCCGAAGCGCGACACGATGCGCTCGCGCTGCGCGCTCTCCGCCCACACATCGTCGTCGCCGAACAGCACGCGGCCGGCGAGCGGCGGCAGCAGTCCGATCATGTTCTTCATGATCGTGCTCTTGCCCGAGCCCGAGCCGCCGAGGATGCCGAACACCTCGCCCTTGCGCACCTCGAAGTTGATGCGCTCGAGGATCGCGTTGCCTTCGTAGCCGGTGTCCACGTCGATGACGCGGATCAGCGGCTCGCCGGGCGCGCGGGGCAGCGGGGCGTCCATCAGATGCCGAGCAGGTAGTAGGCGAGCGCGAACAAGCCGTCGACGATGACGAGCAGGATGATGCCGGACACCACCGCGCGCGTCGCGGCTTCGCCCACGGCCGAAGCGCCCGCCGTCGTCTGCAATCCGCGCAGGCAACCGATGCCCGCGACGAGGATCGCGAACACGAACGACTTGATGAAGCCGGCGGCGAAATCCTCGAGCGCGACGGCGGTATCGGTCTCGCGGAAATAGGTGAGGAACGGGATGCCGAACGTCTGCATCGTCACGGCGCCGCCGAGGAGCCCGACGACGTTCGCGAACAGCGTCAGCAGCGGCGTCATCAGCATCGCCGCGATGATCCTCGGCGTCACGAGGAAGCGCACGGGATCGAGGCCCATCGTGACCAGCGCGTCCACTTCCTGGTTGACCCGCATCGTGCCGATCTCCGCGGCGAACGCGGCCCCCGAGCGTCCCGCGAGCAGGATCGCCGTCATCAGCGGTCCCAGCTCGCGCAGCATCGCGAGCCCGATCAGGTCGGCGACGAAGATCTCGGCGCCGAAGCGCTTCATCGGCACCGCGGACTGGAACGCGAGGATCATCCCGAGCAGGAACGAGATCAGCGCGACGATCGGCAGCGCGTCGGCGCCGGCGCGCTCGGCGATGCGCCAGACGTCCTTCCAGCGAACGGAATGCGGATGCGTCGCGGCGTAGACCAGCGCGGCCGTCGTTTCGCCGATGAACGCGACCTGCAGGCGCGTGTCGCGCGCGACCGCGGCGGCGGCCCGACCGATCTCCTCGATGACCGGTCGTCGCGGCTGCTCGGGATCGAGATCGCGCTCGAGGCGCACCGGGTCGAACAGCGCAAGCAGCGCATCGTAGGGCGGGCGCAAATCGCGCACCTCGACCGCGGGCGTGCGCGGGCGACGCAGCAGGTCGACGAGCAGCGCGGCGCCGGCGCCGTCGCAATAATCGACCCCCGACGCGTCGACGACGACACGGCGCGACGCGGCCTCGTCGACCGCTCGCCTGACATCGCGCCACAGCTCGCGCAGCGCGCCGGCGTCGAGCCGGCCGGACAGCGCGAGGATGCGCGAGCCGTCCGGCCCGTCGTGAATCGCGAGTGCGGCCACGAGCCGGTCAGCCGGGCGCGCCGGAACGAGGCAACGGCAATCGGGGCGATCGCGAGCGCGCGTCGGCGCGATGCGCCGCGCGAAGCGCAACCGGAGGACGAGGGCGATCGAGGATCGACATGCGGGATCGGGCAGGGCCCGGAAGGCCGATCGAGTGTAGCACGCGGGGGCGGGCACACCGCGTCTCGCGCCCCGCGGCATGGCCGCGCCGACGCACGGTGCCCTTGCGCGCGGCCAGGCGGTACCATGCAGGATCGGTGCCCGCCCGCCGCCCGTCCGCCCGATGTCCCCTGCTCCCCGGTTCCTGCTGAACGGCGCGCCCGTCGACCTGTCCGGCATCGTGCCGCAGACGACGCTGCTCGCGTGGCTGCGCGACGAACGGCGGCTCACCGGCACGAAGGAAGGCTGCGCCGAAGGCGATTGCGGCGCCTGCACGGTGATGCTGGCCGAGCGCGACGGTGCGCGACTCGCCTGGAAGCCGGTGAACGCATGCATCCGGTTGATGCCCTCGCTCGCCGGCACCGCCGTGTTCACCGTCGAGAGCCTCGCCGATGCCGATGGCGCACTGCATCCGGTGCAGGAGGCGATGCGCGAGCAGCACGGCTCGCAGTGCGGCTTCTGCACGCCCGGCTTCGTGATGACCCTGTTCGGCCTGTACAAGAACGCCTGCAAGCCGACGCGCGAGACGATCGACGACGCGCTGTCCGGCAACCTGTGTCGCTGCACCGGCTACCGCCCGATCGTCGCGGCGGCCAAGCGGATGTACGCGCTTGCCTCGCCGCGCGACTGGCGCGCATGCGGCGTGTCGGCGGACGGCTCGCGCATCACGACGCCGGACGAGGAGCGGCTCGCCGAATCGCTCGCCATGCTGGCGCCCGTCGACACGGTCGAAGGCGAGCACGCCGGGCAGCGCTATGTCCTTCCAGCCGACGAGGACGCGCTCGCGCGCGCGTATGCCGCGACGCCCGGCGCACGCCTCGTCGGCGGCGCCACCGACGTCGGGCTGTGGGTCACCAAGCAGCATCGCGACCTCGGAACGTTGATCTTCACCGGCGCGGCGTCCGGCATGAGGCGCATCGCGCGCGACGCCGACGGACTGGTGATCGGCGCGGCCGCCTCGCTCGAGGACGCGTTCGCGGCGCTGGACGAGCCGTATCCCGAGCTCCATGAAACGTGGATCCGCTTCGGGTCGCCGCCGATCCGCCACAGCGGCACGCTCGGCGGCAACGTCGCCAACGGCTCGCCGATCGGTGACTCGATGCCGGTGCTGATCGCGCTCGGCGCCACCGTGCGTCTGCGCCAGGGCGACGCGCAGCGCGACGTGCCGATCGAGGACTTCTACCTCGGCTACCAGCAGAACGCGCTTCGTCCGGCGGAGTTCGTCGCGTCGATCCGCGTGCCCGAGCGCGACGACGGACTGCTGCTGCGCGCATGGAAAGCGAGCAAGCGCTACGACCAGGACATCTCCGCGGTGTTCGCCTGCTTCGCGCTGCGCGTGCACGACGGTGTCGTGACGCAGGCGCGCATCGGCTGCGGCGGCGTCGCGCCGATCCCGTCGCGTGCGCGGGCGACCGAGCGCGCGCTGAGCGGCAAGCGCTGGTGCGAGGCGGCGATCGAGGAAGCCGCGCGCGTGCTCGAGCACGAGTTCGCGCCGATCGACGACATGCGCGCGTCGGCGGCCTACCGCCGCACCGTGCTCGGCAACCTGATGCGCCGGCTGTGGCTCGACGCCGGCGCCGGCGTCGCGACGCGCATCGACTGGCGTGCGAAGGAGCCCGCGTGAACGATCCACGCGCGATCCCGATCGGTCTCGAGGCCATGACCGGGACGCCGGGCGACGTCGCGCACGAATCGGCCGTGCTGCACGTCACCGGGCGCGCCGCGTACACCGACGATCTTCCCGAGCCGCAGCGGATGCTGCACGCGGCGCTCGGCGTGTCGCCGGTCGCGCACGGCCGCCTGCGCGGGGTCGATCTGTCGGCGGTGTGGGAAGCGCCCGGCGTCGTCGACGCGATCGTCGCGGCCGACCTCCCCGGCGTCAACGACGTCGGGCCGATCGTGCGCGACGATCCGATCCTCGCCGATGGACTCGTGCAGTTCGCCGGGCAGCCGATCGTCGCTGTCGCCGCCGACAGCGTCGAGCACGCGCGCCGTGCCGCAGGTCTTGCCCGCTACGACATCGAGCCGCTTCCCCCGGTGCTGGCCATCGAGGACGCGCTGGCGCGCGAATCGTACGTGCTGCCGCCCGCCCACGTACGGCGCGGCGACCCCGCGCGCGCGCTCGCTCAGGCGCCGCATCGGCTGCGCGGTGAAGTGCGATCGGGCGGCCAGGACCACTTCTATCTCGAAGGGCAGATCTCGCTCGCGATCCCTGCCGACGACGGCGGCATGCTGGTGTACGTCTCGACGCAGCATCCGGGCGAAGTACAGCACCTCGTGGCGCACGCGCTCGGGCTCGACGATCACGCGGTGGTGGTCGTGTGCCGGCGCATGGGAGGCGGCTTCGGCGGCAAGGAGACGCAGATGTCGCTGTTCGCCTGCGTCGCCGCGGTCCTCGCCCGGCGGACCGGCCGCGCGGTCAAGCTGCGCCTCGATCGCGACGACGACATGCGCTCCACCGGCAAGCGCCACGCGTTCGCGCATCGCTACGACGTCGCGTTCGACGACGACGGCCGCATCGCCGCGCTGGACCTGACGCTCGCGTCGCGCTGCGGCTTCTCCGCCGACCTGTCGGGGCCGGTCAACGACCGGGCCGTGTTCCATGCCGACAACGCCTACTGGCTGCCGAACGTCGCGCTGCATTCGTACCGCCTGAAGACCAACACCGTTTCGGACACGGCGTTCCGCGGCTTCGGCGGCCCGCAGGGCATGTTCGCGATCGAGCAGGTGATCGACGAGATCGCGCGGGCGCTGGGACGCGATCCGCTCGACGTGCGGCTCGCGAACCTCTACGGCGTCGACGATCGCAACGTGACGCCGTACGGCATGACGGTCGAGGACAACATCGCGCCGGCGCTGATCGCCACGCTCGCGGAGACGTCGCGCTACCGCGAGCGACGGCGCGAGATCGCGCAGGCGAATCGCGAGAGCCCGGTGATCAAGCGCGGCATCGCGCTCACGCCGGTCAAGTTCGGCATCTCGTTCACCGCCACCCACTACAACCAGGCGGGCGCGCTGGTGCACGTGTATCGGGATGGAACCGTGCTGCTCAACCACGGCGGCACGGAGATGGGTCAGGGACTGTTCACCAAGGTCCGGCAGGTGGTGGCGCGCGAGCTCGGCGTTGCGCTCGATGCCGTGCGCGTGACCGCTTCCGACACGAGCAAGGTGGCGAACGCGTCGCCGACCGCCGCGTCGTCGGGCACCGACCTCAACGGCATGGCGGCGCGCGATGCCGCGCGCCGCATTCGCGCGCGGCTCGCGGACTTCGCCGCCGCGACGTTCGGCGGCACGCCGGACGCGGTCGCATTCGACCGCGGCGACGTGCGCGTCGGCGCACGCACGCTCGCGTTCGCCGAGCTCGCCGACCTCGCCTACCATGCGCGCGTTCCGCTCTCCGCGCACGGCTTCTACGCGACGCCGAAGATCCATTACGACCGGCGCACGCTGTCGGGGCGCCCGTTCTTCTACTTCGCCTACGGCGCGGCCGTGAGCGAAGTGGCCATCGACACGCTCACCGGCGAGCATCGGCTGCTCGCCGTCGACATCCTGCACGACGTCGGCGACTCGCTGAACCCCGCGATCGACCGCGGCCAGATCGAGGGCGGCTTCCTGCAGGGGTGGGGCTGGCTCGCGATGGAAGAGCTGTGGTGGAACGAGCGCGGCGAGCTGCGCACGCACGCGCCGTCGACCTACAAGATCCCGACGTCGCGCGACTGGCCGCTTCGCGTGCAGATCGACCTGTGGCCCGAGCACAATCGCGAGGACACGATCTACCGCAGCAAGGCGGTCGGCGAGCCGCCGTTCATGCTGGCGCTGTCCGCGTTCCACGCGCTGCGCGACGCGATCGCGAGCGTTGGCGGCTACGCCGTTTCGCCGCGCCTCGACGCACCGGCCACCGACGAGCGCATCCTCGCCGCGATCGCCGACGTGCGCGCACGCAGCACCGCTCGAGCATGATCGCCACCGCCGGCTGGCACGAGGCGCTGCGCCGTGCGATCGCCGGCGGCGAGCGGGCCGTGCTCGTCGTCGTCGCGACGGCGAACGGTTCGACGCCGCGCGAGCCGGGTGCGGCGATGGCGGTCACGGCGAGCGCGGTCGCGGGCACGATCGGCGGCGGACACCTCGAATACGAGGCGCTGCGAATCGCGCGCGAGGCGCTGCGGGACGGTGCCGCCGGCTCGCCCTGGCTCGTGCGCTTTCCGCTGGCCGCCCGACTCGGGCAGTGCTGCGGCGGCGTCGCGACACTCGCCTTCGCCGTCGTCGACGGCACCGCCGGTCCGTGGCTCGACGTCGTCGCGGCCTGCATGCGCGCTTCCACGCCGCATGCGATCGTCAGCGCGATCGATGCCGGACGGTCGGCGGCCGCGCGTCTCATCGTCACCGCGGACGACGTGCGCGGCACGCTCGGCGCCGTCGAGCTCGACTCGGCGGCCATCGGCGAAGCGCGCGCGCGCCTCGCGCTTCCGGCGGGCGGCGTTCGATCGGACACGGCGGTCGTCCCCGTGCTCGACGTCGCGCTGTTCCTGCATCTGGTACGCCCCGAGACGTTCGACGTGGCGGTCTTCGGCAACGGCCATGTGGGCCAGGCGCTCGTGCACCTGCTCGCCGCGCTGCCGGCGCAGGTCAGCTGGATCGACACGCGCGAAACCGATTTTCCGATGCAAGTAGCCGGCGCCACGACGATCGTCGGGACCGATGCGCCGCAGGCCGAAGTGGCGCGCCTGCCGCACGGCGCGTATGTGGTCATCGCGACGCACAGCCATCCCCTCGACTTCGAGATCGTCGAGGCCGCGCTCGCGCGCGAAGACCTGAGCTACATCGGGCTGATCGGCTCGAAGGCGAAGCGGGCGCAGTTCGAGCGACGGCTCCTCGCGCGCGGGCTCGCCCCCGAGGCGCTGCTGCGGCTCACCTGCCCGATCGGCCAGGGCGCGCTGCGAAGCAAGGAGCCGGGCGTGATCGCGGTCGCCGTCGCCGCCGAGATGCTCGCGTTGCGCGAGCGTGCACGCGCACGCGCGTCGCAATCCGATGCGAGCGCACAGCGCGGCAGGTCGCGTGGCTGAGATGCACGCCCCCGCCGGGGGGTCGGCGGCGCCGAGGCTGGCGCTGTCGGGCATCACGAAGGTGTATCCGTCCGTGGTCGCCAACGATGGCGTGTCGCTCGACGTTCTGCCCGGCGAGATCCATGCGGTCCTCGGCGAGAACGGCGCGGGCAAGTCGACGCTGATGAAGATCATCTACGGCGTCGTCAAGCCGGACGCGGGCACGATCCGCTGGGAAGGCCAGGAGGTCGAGATCGGCAACCCGGCACGCGCGCGCCGGCTCGGCATCGGCATGGTGTTCCAGCACTTCTCGCTGTTCGAGACGCTGACGGTGGCCGAGAACATCGCGCTCGCGCTCGATCGCGCGCGCGCCGGCGGCGATCTCGCCGCGCGCATTCGCGACGTCTCCGCGCGCTACGGCCTGCCGCTCGATCCGGACCGTCACGTGCACACGATGTCCGTCGGCGAGCGCCAGCGCGTGGAGATCGTGCGCTGCCTGCTGCAGGATCCGCGCCTGGTCATCATGGACGAGCCGACGTCGGTGCTGACGCCGCAAGCGGTCGAGAAGCTGTTCGCGACGCTTCGCACGCTCGCCGACGAAGGCTGCAGCATCGTCTACATCAGCCACAAGCTGGACGAGATCCGCGCGCTCTGCCATCGCGCGACCGTCCTTCGCGCCGGACGGGTGACCGGCACCTGCGACCCGCGCGAGGAAACGGCCGCCTCGCTCGCGAGGATGATGATCGGGGGCGACCTGCCGCATCCGAAGCACCGCGAGGCGCGGCCCGGCGCCGCGCGCCTCGTCGTCGACCGGCTGGCGCTCGACGCCGACGATCCGTTCGGCACGTCGCTGCACGACATCTCGCTCACCGTGCACGCCGGCGAGATCGTCGGCCTCGCGGGCGTGTCGGGCAACGGACAGCAGGAGCTGATGGCGGCGCTGTCGGGCGAGCGTCCGGTCGCGCAGCCGGGCGCGGTGCGCATCGACGATGTCGCCGTCGGCGCACTGGACGCGGGTGCGCGACGCGCGCTCGGGCTCGCGTTCGTGCCGGAGGATCGGCTGGGGCGTGGCGCGGTGCCCGACATGACGCTCGCCGACAACGCGCTGCTCACCTCCCACCGTCGATCGATGGTCGCCAACGGGTTGGTGCGTCGCGACGTCGTGCGCGCGTTCGCCGCCGAGACGATCGCCGCGTTCAACGTGAAGGCGCCGGGGCCCGACGCCGCCGCGCGCAGCCTGTCGGGCGGCAACCTGCAGAAGTACATCGTCGGGCGCGAGATCCGCCAGCAGCCGAAGGTGATGATCGCCGCGCAGCCGACGTGGGGCGTCGACGTCGGCGCCGCCGCGCAGATCCGCCAGGCGCTGCTCGACCTGCGCGATGCGGGCGTCGCCGTGCTGGTCGTCTCCGAGGAGCTCGACGAGCTGTTCGAGATCAGCGACCGCGTCGCCGTCATCGCCCAGGGACGCCTGTCGACCGCCCGCGCCGTCTCGGACACCGATCCAGGCGAGATCGGGCTCCTGATGTCGGGCTCGTTCATCGCCGAGGGCACGCGGAGCGGGCGGCGGTTCTCGCCGGCCGGGGCACTGGGGAGATGAGCGTGCGAGCGATCGTTCGCAACGTCGTCTTGTCGATCGCGCTCATCGCGATGGCTGCGCATGCGCAACAAGGGGCGCGCGTCGCACGCATCGGCTACCTGACCCCGGCAGCGCACGCGGGGCGCGACCAGGCGTTTCGCGACGAGCTCGCCTCGCTCGGCTGGGTCGAGGGTCGCAACCTCGTGATCGAGCGGCGCTCGGCGGAAGGCGAGCTGACCCGGCTGCCCGCGCTCGCCGCCGAGCTCGTGCGGCTGAACGTCGACGTCATCGTCGCTGTCGTGACACAGGCCAGCGTTGCGGCCAAGGCCGCTACGCCGACGATCCCCATCGTGATCGTCGGCGTCGGCGACCCTGTCGGCGCCGGGCTCGTCAGGAGCCTCGCGCGGCCCGACGGCAACATCACGGGAACGTCGGGAGCCGCCGTCGACGTGATCGGCAAGCAGCTCGAATACCTCCGGAACGTGCGACCGGGCATCAAGCGCGTTGCCGCGCTCCGCAATCCCGCGAACCCGGTGTTCCAGCGGCAGCTCGCGGACGAGGCCAGGGCCGCCGCATCGAAGCTCGGCATCGAGCTCGTGTTCGTCGACGCGAAGTTTCCGGATCTCGACGATGCCTTTCGCCGCATCGCGGCCGTTCGTCCTCACGGGCTCATCGTGCTCGCCGATCCGGTCCTCGCAAGACATGCGGACCGCATAGGCAGCTTCGCTCTCGAGCACAAGCTGCCGGCGGTGACGAGCTTCGAGACGTACACCGATGCGGGACTGTTGCTCGCCTACGGCGCGAATCTCGAGCAGTTTCATCGCCGGTCGGCGGTCTACGTCGATCGCATCCTGCGCGGCGCGCAGCCTTCGTCATTGCCGATCGAGCGGCCCACGCGCTTCGAGCTGATCGTCAACCTTCGGACTGCGCGGGCGATCGGCGTCGACGTACCCAAGTCCGTCGCCGACCGCGCCGACAGGACGATCGAGTGATGCGAGCGGCGACGACGGGCGGTCGGCCCAGTCCGCCGAGGAGCTCATGATGCTGCGCCTCGAAGCGCGCCCCGAGCCGTCCCCACGCGCGGCGTGGCTCTCGCCGTTCCTCGCCGCCGCCGCGACGCTCGCGATCGGCTTCGTGCTGTTCACCGCGCTCGGCAAGGATCCGGTCGCGGCTTTCCATGCGTTCTTCGTGAAGCCGATCGATTCGCTCTACGGCGCCTCGGAACTGCTGCTGAAGGCGTCGCCGCTGATGCTGATCGCGACCGGGCTCGCGATCGGCTATCGGGCCAACGTCTGGAACATCGGCGCCGAAGGGCAGCTGTTGATCGGAGCGGTGGCCGGCGGCGGGCTCGCGCTCGCGTTCGACGACGTGGCATCCCCGCTGCTGCTGCCGGCGATGATCGTGGCGGGAATGCTCGGCGGCATGGCATGGGCCGCGATCCCGGCATTCCTGCGTACGCGCTTCAACGCCAACGAGATCCTCGTCTCGCTGATGCTGGTCTACGTCGCGAGCCTGCTGCTGTCGTGGCTGGTACACGGCCCGTGGCGCGATCCCGACGGGTTCAA
>Ga0307410_10001196_pt1 | contig 11508 bp, 12 predicted proteins | sample 322Ometagenome_3_FD_203707 | JGI IMG/M metagenome (GOLD analysis project Ga0307410, IMG submission 203707) | Maize rhizosphere microbial communities from greenhouse at UC Davis, California, United States - 322HYB-O-3 | ecosystem: Host-associated > Plants > Roots > Rhizosphere > Soil | place...
GAGGCCCTTGAGCAGGTCGACCAGGAAAATCGTTTTCAGGAACTTGATCATTCCCGTCTAGCCCCGCTCCGGCACGAGCGTCGGCTCGCTGTCGCCCAGCTGGATGACGCGCTCCCGGCGGAGCACCGTTCCTTCTTTCTTGATCTTGTCCTGCAGCCGCATCAGGCCGTAGAGCAGCGCCTCGGGACGCGGTGGGCAGCCCGACACGTAGACGTCGACGGGAACGATCTTGTCAACGCCCTGCAGCACGCTGTAAGTCGGGAACGGGCCGCCGGCGTTCGAGCAGCTCCCCATCGAGATCACCCACTTCGGCTCCGGCATCTGGTCGTAGAGCCGGCGCAGGACGGGCGCCATTTTCTTGGTCACCGTGCCGGCGACAATCAGCAGGTCGGCCTGGCGCGGAGACGCGCGGAACACCTCCGCACCGAAACGCGCGATGTCATACCGCGACGTCGCCGTCGCCATCATCTCGATGGCGCAGCATGCCAGGCCGAATCCCATCGGCCAGATAGCGGAATACCGAGCCCACGTGAGGACCTTGTCGATATTGGTGGTGATGAAGTTGTCCTCGAACCGGTGATCGATGAGTCCCATGCGGCTCCCTCAGGAATAGTACTGCGCGTTGCGGCCGATGTACGACTTCCACTTGCCGGGCGTCTCATCGAGCGCGAAGATCGCCTCCACCGGACAGGCCGGCACGCAGGCGCCGCAGTCGATGCACTCGTGCGGATGGATGTAGAGCATCGGCGCCTCGGCAAACGGCGCTTCATCCTTCCGAGGATGGATACAGTCTACCGGACACACGTCGACACAGGCGGTGTCTTTCGTCCCGACGCAAGGCTCGCAGATGATGTACGCCACGCGTTTCGGGCAGAGTATATCCGATGCCTCTGCTGCTCCTGACGCTCCTCGGCCTCGCCGCGCCCGGATGGGTTGAAAACGCCGCATATGCACGGCTTTTCACGCCGGCGCGCGTGCCGGCCGGCACCTACCGGACCTACGTCAGCGCCCGACCGCTCGACGACATCGTTGGCGAATTGCAGCGGGAAGCACCCGGCAGCTTCGTGCCGCAGGCGGTGGTGGCCGGTGAGGCGTTCGGGCAGAGCGGCGGCTACAACCGATGGCAGCTTGCGCGGCTATACGGCAGCCGGCGGACGCGTGTCGCCCGCGGGCCTCGCTTCGAGGCTGGTTCCGGGCGGGTCGTGGAGGCGTGGACGCTCGTGTCCCCGCACCCGGATCCCACGCTTGAGCGCCTAGAGCCGGGCACCCTGCTCATCGTGCTGAGCCTTCGCTGAGCGCAGGGCCGTCAGCCGCGTCAGCAGCGCCTCAAACCGCGGCTCGCCGCGCACCGGGTCGAGACCCGGCTCGACGAAGAAGAAGACGGAGTGCCCCTCGCGCTGGTCGACAATCCGTTCGAGCCGCTTCAGCGCCTCGTCGGTGTGCCCCGCGAAGACGTGGGCGATTGCCATCGAGATGCACGGGTACGCCACATCGCCGCCGGCCTCCTCCATCAGCGCCAGCAGCTTGAGGTAATACGCGTCAACGCCGCCGTGTGCGAGGACGCCGGGAAGCGCATCGGCCCCCTTGAGCGGCGCGCCCCAGAAGTGGTTATGCTCGGCGAGGAGGTGCGCCGCCTCCTCGTGCCTGCCCGCATACTGCAACGCCGCGCAGAGCGTCGACTGCGCCTGCCGGAAGGCGGGGTCGAGCTCGAGCGTCTGACGCAGCACCGCGATCGCCTCGTCGAAACGATGCGCGAACAGGTAGGCCCACCCGACGTTCAGGTTGAGGATCGTCGACAACGGATCGAGGTCGCGCCCGTGCAGCGCCCGCGCGATCCCGTCCTCCGTCTCACCCGCGGCGACCGAGAACAAGCCGTAGAACGCGTGCGCCGGCGCGTGACGCGGGTTCAGCCGAATCGCCTCCACGAACGCCTTCTCCGCGCGTGCCCAGTTCCACTCCGACAGCACCTGCCCGAACGCCATGGTCACGTGCGCTTCGGCCAGCGTGGGATCGAGTTCGAGCGCGCGCAGCGACGCAGGTTTGGCTTTCGCCATCGCTGCGCGCGTCGGGATGACCCCGTAGAAGCCGAGCGTGCCGTAGGCGTCCCCGAGACCCGACCAGGCAAGCGCGTAGTTCGGATCGATCTGGATCGCCTTTTCGAAGCACTCCATCGCCCGCTTGAAATCGTCCGGCGTCCAGCGGTTCCAGTGGTACCGCCCGCGCAGGTAAGCCTGGTAGGCTTCCTCGTTCGTGGTGGCCGTGCGCTTCAGCCGCTTGCGCTCTTCCGGCGTCAACCGCAGGCGGAGACCCTCGGAAATCTGGAACGCAATCTCCTGCTGAAGGGACGCAACGTCCGAGCCCTCGCGCAGGTACTGATCGCCCCACACTTGCGAGTCGTTGAACGTGTCGACCAGCTCCGCCTGGATGTTCAACTTGCCGCCGCGGTTGGCCACGCGGCCGGTCACGACCGACCGGACGTTCAGCGCCAGCGCGATTGACGCCAGGTCGTCCAGCCGGCCCTTGTAACGAAACACCGTGCTGCGCGGGACGACGCGCAGCTTCGGCAGCTGCGAGAGGCAGTTGATCACGCTTTCGGTCAGGCCGTCGCAGAGGTAGTCCGCGTCGGCATTTCCCGTCAGGTTCTCGAACGGCAGCACGGCCACCGCCTTTGCCGCGGGCTTGCGCGTCCTCGTCGGCGTCGGCGAGATGACGCTCACCGCTCCCGAATCCACCGTGAGCGCGCGCAGCGCGAGCGCAAGATCGCGCGCCGATCGGAAACGCGCCTGCGGATGCTTGGCCAGGCAGTGAGTGATGACGCGCTGCAGCTCCTGCGGCGCGTGCACGCCGCTCTCCCCGATTGGCTGCGGCTCCGCCTTGAGCACCGCCGCCATGACTTCCGCGGCCGTCGCGCGCGCGAACGGCATGCGGCCCGTGACCATCTCGTAGAGCACGCAGCCGGTGGCGAAGATGTCGCTCGCCGGCGTTGCCGTCTCGCCTCGGATCTGCTCCGGCGCGATGTAGCCGATGGTCCCCATCAGCAGCCCCGGGGACGTGATCGCGGCCACCGTCGCGTGCGTCTGCGACGTATCCGGCTGCGACCGCGCCAGCCCGAAATCGAGCAGCTTCGTGCGGCCGTCGGCGGTGATGACGATGTTCTCCGGCTTGACGTCGCGGTGGACGATCCCCTTGGCGTGCGCGGCGGCGAGCGCGTCCGCCAGGTCCGCACCGATCGAGGCGGCGCGCTGCCACGGGAGGACGCCCGCGGCGAGCCGCTTGCGCAGCGTCTCACCGTCGAGCAGCTCGACGACGGCAAAGGAAAGGTCGCCGACCTTGGCCAGCTCGAACACCGACATGATGCCGGGGTGCGTCAGCGCCGCGACCGCACGCATCTCGCGCTCGAAGCGGCCGCGCATGTCGGGGTCGGCCGCGAGGTGCTGCGGCAGCACCTTGATGGCGACGTCGCGCTCGAGGCGCGAGTCACGAGCGCGATACACCTCCCCCATCCCTCCCGCACCCAGAGGTTCGAGCACCTCGTACTGCGCGAGCCGTGTGCCCGCTTCGAGAGTCAGCATGTTACGAACCACCCGACGTAATCGCGATGTTCCCGTTGACGACGTCGATGGAGATGACCGGCTCGCCGGTGCCGAGAGTGGCTTCTCCCCAGCGCGGTCCCCATCGTTCGCGTCGCGTGAGCGGAATGTCCGACGCAATCGTGCCGCCCAGCGACAGCGCGAGGATGCGCGCGTTCGCAGGGCGCGGCGCGAGGTCGAGCGTCACGTTGCCGTTGAACGTGCGCAGGCGGATCATCCCCTCCGGCGAGAGCGTCGCGCGCTCGAGCCGGATGGCGCCCATCCCCGTTTCCGCGCGGATCGCACCGCTCACCCGGGTCATCGTGATCTCGCCCCGTTCCACGCGCGCCGACGTCGCCGCCGTGATGCCGCCGACCTCGATGTTCCCCTCGAACACGTCGATCTCGCGCAGCGTGGTGGTCGCCGGGAGCCGCAGGACGACGTCGCTGCGCAGCGCCGGATCGCGGCCCCCTTCCGGCTGCACCACTGCAATCACGACCCCGTCCGGCGTCGTGTCGATGACCGGCGTGATGCGCGCGAGCAGGCGCGCGTCAGGGGCGCGCCGCACGATCTCAATCGCCAGCTCGGACCGGTCCCAGGTGGCAATCTGCACGTGGCCGTTGGTGACCCGGAGGGAAACGGCGGCGCCGGAGGCCAGCGGGAGGGTCCGGTTGAGGCGATCCGTCGTGGCGGCTGCAGCAGGGGCCGCGAGGGCCAGCATCAGCAGCACCCGGAAAACCAGAGACATGGGGGATGGCCCGAGAGCATTATAATCGACGCATTCCCCATGAACCTGAGGGCCGCCTTCCTGCTCCTCGCGTGGTGCAGCGGTACGTCGGCCGCGGTGGGGCAGAGTTTGCCATCCGAGCCCGTCACGTTCGGCGGCGGCCGCGTGGTCATCGGCGGCGACGCCGCCGCGTCGATCGCGCCCGCGGACACCGGCTTCTTCAACTACAGCGACTACGAGCACAGCACCCTTCGACAGATCCGCTTCGGGGTCAGCGGCTCGGTGCGGGCCAACGATCGGTTGTCGGTGCTGGGTGAGGTGCGCGTCGACAACCTGCGCGACGTCACGCCGTTCGCACTCTACGCGCGCGTGCGCCCGTTTCCGTCGCGCCGGCTCGACATCCAGATCGGACGCATACCGCCGACGTTCGGTTCCTTCGCCCGGCACGCCTACAGCAACGACAATCCGCTCATCGGTTACCCGCTGGCGTATCAGTATCTGACCTCGCTGCGCGCCGATTCGGTTCCGAGGAACGCCGACGAGTTGCTGTTCATGCGCGGCCGCGGCTGGCTGTCGAACTTCAGCGTCGGCAACCGCGCGCCGGATCGCGGCCTGCCGCTCGTCACCGCGTTCAGCTGGGACACCGGAGTGCAGGTGACCACCGGCTGGCGTTCGCTCGACGTCACCGGCGCCGTAACCAACGGGAGCCTGTCGAACCCGCGCGTCAGCGACGACAACTCCGGCAAACAGATCATCGGGCGTGTGACCCTGACGCCTGTCGTCGGACTCGTGCTCGGCGGATCCGCCGCGCGCGGGCAATACGCCGAGCGCAGCCTCATCGACGCGCTGCCCGCATCACCGGACCGGCGCTTCATTCAGCGCGCGTTCGGCGCCGATCTCGAGTACTCGCGCGACCACTGGATGGTGCGTGCCGACACGGTGATGAGCGAGTGGCGAATCCCGGCGGCGGGCGCGCCGGTCATCGATCGTCCGCTGCGTGCGGTGGCGGTCAGCGTGGAAGGACGCTATGCCTTCCTGCCGGGGGTGTACGCGGCCGCGCGCGGCGAGCACCTCGCCTTCAACCGCATCGTCGGCACAGCGCGAGTCGCCGAATGGGACGCGCCCGTGTCGCGCGTCGAGGTGGGCGGCGGCTATTACCTGCAGCGCAACGTGGTGGCGCGCATGTCGGTGCAGTTCAATCATCGCGACGGCGGCCTCGTGCACAACCTGGTGCTGCCGGCGGTGCAGATCCTCTACTGGTTCTGATGCGCGTCTTCATCGCGATCCTCGTCGGCGCGCTCGGCGTCGCCAGCATGACCGTGGCAGCGGGCCCACCGCCCGCCGGTTCGCTGCGCGGCCGCGTGGACGTGCGCCGCAACATCACGCCGACCGAGCGGCGGCCCGACGTCAACGATCTCCGTGCTGCCGGCGGACGCGAGCTGCCGGATCGACGCCGTGCGGTCGTATATCTGGAGACCGCGCCGGGCGGCGCGTTCGAGGAGCGCGAGGGCCAGCGCGCGCGGATGGATCAGCGCAACGAGACGTTCATCCCGCACGTGCTCGCGATTACCGCCGGCACGGTCGTCGACTTTCCGAACAACGACGGCACGTACCACAACGTCTTCTCGCTGTCGAAGCCGAAGCGGTTCGATCTCGGCCGCTACGCGCGGGGACGCTCGAAGTCGGTGCGCTTCGACCGGCCCGGGATCATCCGCGTGTTCTGCGACATCCACTCCCACATGAGCGCGTTCATCCTCGTGTTCAGCCATCGCTATTTCGCGACGACCGACGCCGAGGGCCGCTACCGGATCGACCGCATCCCGTCGGGAACCTACTCGGTGGTCGCGTGGCAAGACGGCGCCAATCGCGACACGCGGACGGTGACCATTCCCGAGAGCGGCAGCGTGGAGCTCGACTTCGTGGTGCAGTGATGGGCGCCCTTTCGTCGCTCACCAACCGCATCTTCTTCGCCTGCACCCTCCTCGCGACGCTGTCGCTCGGCTTCGCGCTGTACTTCGTCAACGAGCGCGTTTCGCACGAGGCGGAGGCGGAGCTGCGGCGCGGCCTGGAAGAGGCCGGCACGCTGGTCGATCAGCAGCGCGCCAGCCTGACCGATCGTTTCGCCCGCTTTGCGCGTCTTGTCGCCGATCTCCCGAAGCTCAAGGCGGCCGTCGCCACCGGCGACCCGCCCACCGTGCAGCCGCTCGCCGACGACTACCGCACGCAGATCGACGCCGATCTCGTGCTGGTGACGGACCGCCGCGGAATCCGGCTGGGCGCCTCGGGACTGGCGGCGCAGTCGCCGCCGTCGCCCCCCGCGCCTCCCGACTCGGCGGACGAGCTCTCCACGTTCTGGCCGCATGAGGTCGGCGTGCTTCAGATCGTCAGCGTCCCGATCCTGATCGGGGCACAGCCCTCGGAGGTGCTCGGCCGCCTCACCATCGGCTTCGTGCTCGACGAACGCCGGGCCAACGAGCTCAAGGACATCACCGGCAGCGAAGTGGCGTTCGCCGCGTCGGGACGGGTGCTCGCGGCAACGGTGCCGCGCGAAGCGCAAGCCCGGCTCGAGCCGGCCCTGCAGTCGGACGGCGTATCGACGGTCACGATCGGCGACGAGGAGTACATCACGCTTCGCCGCCCGCTCGAGGACGCACCAGGCGCTCCGTCGGCTCTGATCCTGCGCTCGCGCACCGAGCGCCTGCGCTTCCTGAGCACGATCCGTACAGGGCTCCTCGGCGCGCTCATCGTCACGGTGCTCCTCGCGACCATCCTGAGCTACGCTGTCGCGCGCACGATGACGCGGCCGCTCGCCGCGATCACGCGTGCGATGGGTGATGTGGCGGCGACCGGCGATCTCACGCGCAAGGTGTCGCTCCACAGTCGCGGCTGGGACGATGCGGACGCGCGGCTGCTCGCCTCGACGTTCAATACGCTGACCGACTCGATTGCGCGCTTCCAGCGCGAGGCGGCGCAGAAGGACCGACTGCTGTCGCTCGGCCGCCTGTCGACGGTCGTCGCGCACGAGATCCGCAACCCTCTGATGATCATCCGCGCGTCGCTGCGCAGTCTCCGCCGCGAAGAGGTCACATCGGGCGAGCTGCGCGAGGCCGTCTCGGACATCGACGAGGAGACCGATCGCCTCAACCGCATCGTCACCGACGTGCTCGACTTTGCGAAGCCAATCCGGTTCGAGCTGGCGGAAACGCGCATCAACGCGCTGTGCCGGTCGTCGGCGGAAGCGGCCGAAGCCGGCGAATCCGCCCCCATCATCACCCTCGACCTCGATCCCGCGGACCCGGTGGTCGTCACCGACTCGGAGCGGCTGCGCACGGCGCTCGTCAACGTCCTGACCAACGCGCGACACGCCGTGGACCGCGCCGCACGCGTACCAGCTGGCGGAGGCGTGGCCGTCGTCAACGAACCGCTGATTGAGGTGCGCACGCGCGTCACCCCCAAACGCCTCCACATCAGCGTGCGCGATCGCGGCGTCGGCATCGCGCCCGAGGATCTCGCCCATATTTTCGATCCGTATTTCACCACCCGCCGTGCCGGAACGGGACTTGGCCTCCCGATCGCGCGTAACATCGTCGAGGGGCTGGGCGGCACGATCGGCATCAGCAGCCGCGTGGGCGAGGGCACCGACATCCGGATCGATCTTCCCGTCGCGCCGCCCGACAGTCCCCCGGGACAGGTGCACTGATCGATGGCGATTCGCGGATCCATTCTGCTGGCCGACGACGAAGAAAAGATTCTCAAGCGGCTGGGACGGGCGCTGCGCGACGAAGGGCACGACGTGATCGAGGCGTCGAGCGCGCGCGAGGCGCAGCGGCAGCTCGGCGAGCGGCCGTTCGACCTGCTCGTGGTCGACAACCTGATGCCCGGCATGAGCGGCCTCGAGCTGATCAAGGAGATCGCGCAGAGCACCACGCCGGCGGAGCGGCCGCAGATTGTCATGATGACCGCGCACGGCTCCACGCAGATCGTGCGCGAGGCGTTCAAGCTCGGAATCGCCGATTTCCTGGAGAAGCCGTTCGAGATCGAGGAGCTGATCGCGCTGGCGAGCCGCGCCGTCCGCAGCCAGCGGCTCCAGACCGAGAAGCAGTACCTGCTCAGCGAGCGCGACGCCGAGTTCAATCACTACGGCATCGTCGGGCGGAGCCGCGCGATGCAGGACGTGATTCAGCGGGCCGAGCTCGTCGCCCAGACCAAGAGCACGGTCCTCATCACCGGGGAAACCGGTACCGGCAAGGAGATGGTGGCGCGCGCCATCCACCACCGCAGCGCACAGCGCGAGATGCCGCTCATCAAGGTGAACTGCGCGGCGATCCCCGAGACGCTGCTCGAATCGGAGCTCTTCGGCCACGTGCGCGGAGCATTCACCGGCGCGACGACGACCAAGCGCGGCAAGTTCGCGCTCGCCGACGGCGGCACGATCTTCCTCGACGAGATCGGGACGATGACCGGCGCGCTCCAGTCGAAGCTGCTGCGCGTGCTGCAGGAGCGCGAGTTCGAGCCGCTCGGCGCCGAGCGGACGCAGCGCGTGGACGTGCGCGTGATCGCGGCGACGAACCGCGACCTGAAGCAGATGGTCGCCGACGAGAAGTTCCAGGAAGATCTCTACTACCGCTTGAACGTGATCCCGATCGAGATCCCGCCGCTGCGCGAGCGCCGCGACGACATCCCGGTGCTCATCGATCACTTCGTGGAGAAGCACCGCCAGCGCACGGGCAAGCGCGTCGACCGCGTCGAAGACGACGTGGTGGCGGCGCTGCAACGCTACGAGTGGCCGGGCAACGTACGCGAGCTGGAGAACACCATCGAACGCGCGGTGGTGCTCGCCACGAGCCCGGTCCTCACCTCCGAGTCGGTGTCGTTACTGGGTGCCACGTCGACGCCCTCGCCGGGGCTTCCCTCCATGCGCCTGCACCAGAACATCGAATGGGTCGAGCGCGAGACGATCCGCCGCGCGCTCGAGCAGTCGGGCGGCATCAAGAAGGACGCCGCGGAGTTGATGGGCATCTCGCAGCGCGCTTTGAGCTACTACCTGGCGAAGTACCGGATCGACTGATCTCCGACCTCCTACCTCCCCCCGCCACCCGTTTACCTGACTCGTCGGTGATTACCGCGCCGGTAATCCTTTGGCCTCAAATCGTTGATTTTCCTGCGCAATCAGGCCTCGCGCGGCGGGCATCCGCCTTGCTGAAGTGGACTTCGGACCACTTCCCCCACAATGCCCATGAGTCTGAACACAGCTATCGATTGTGTCGCCGGAATCGGCGTGGCCGTTTTGGTGTTTGCGGGACTCGCCGCCGCGCCATCGCGGGCGCAGGAACACGGCAGCGACGAACCGCGCGTCATCGAGGTACTGGCCAAACGCTTCGAGTTCGAGCCGGCCCGCATCGAGGTCGCCGAAGGCGAGACGGTGCGGCTGGTCGTGCGCTCGGCCGACGGGATGCACGGCGTCGGGATCAAGAAGTTCAAGGTAGCGGAAGAAGTCCCGCGCGGCGGTGTCCCCGTGACGATCGAGTTCACCGCCACCGCGGTCGGCGAGTTCGACATCATGTGCTCGGAGTTCTGCGGCAAGGGACACGGCGGAATGAAAGGGAAGCTCGTGGTCCGCTCACGCGAAGGAGGACGTCAATGAACGTGTCCAGACTTGTTTGTGCCAGCGCACTCCTGGCGGTGGCCTGCGGCGGCGGCGGCTACAGCGGCGGCAGCCCGACGGCGCCGTCGACACCCACGGGCGGCGGCGGCGGTGGCCAGGCGACGACCATCGCGGTTGGCAGCGCCGGCGTGAACCCCAACCAGATCCGGATCGAGATCGGCCAGTCGGTGACGTTCCAGAACAACTCGTCGCGCACCGTCACCATCAACTCCGACCCGCATCCGACGCACGAGCTGTGCCCGCCGCTGGAGGCGATCGGCGTCCTCGCGCCGGGACAGAGCCACACGGCCACGTTTACGGTGCGGGGCACGTGCACGTATCATGAGCACACCTTCCCCGACGACAGCCGTTTCCGTGGCACGATCCTCGTGGGAGTGCAGGAACCCGGTCCGGCGCCCGACTACCGGACCGCGCAATAGCTCCCGCAAGGAGATCGAATGACGATGACGTGGCGACGGTGGATGGTGGCGGCGGTGCTGGCGCTGGTAATGGCGGCGCCGGCGGTTGCGCAGGACGACGACCCCGACATGGATCCGAATCCCGCGCAGCCCGACTTCAACCTGGTGAACCTGCCGACCAACCTTCGTCTGCCACGGCACAAGAGCGCGTTCCGCGTCACCCACCGCTTCGCGCGGCCGCTCGGCGCGGGCGACTTCGGGAACCTCCTCGAGGACTTCTTCGGCTTCGACTCGGGCGCGCAGATCGGCCTCGAGTACCGGTTCGGGCTGTTCCGCGGCACGCAGGTCGGCATCCACCGCACCAGCGACCGGACGATCGAGTTCTTCGGTCAGCACGACTTCCTCAACCAGAACGCGGGCGGCCCCTTCGGCCTCGCAGTGCTCGCCACGGTCGACGGCACGAACAACTTCCGTGACGACTACTCACCCGGGATCGGCGGGATCCTCTCGTACCAGTTCGGCGACCACGGCGCCGTCTACGTCGTGCCGATGTTCGTCGGCAACGCCAACCTGCTCGACGTCGATCCCGCCGAGGACAACGACACGTTTATTGTCGGCCTCGGCGCGCGCCTCCGCGTGCGCCCGACGGTGTACCTGGTCGCGGAGTACAACCCGCGCGTCGCCGGCTACGACGCGCGCGTCCACCAGGCCTCGTTCGGCCTCGAGAAGCGCGCCGGCGGCCACCTGTTTCAGATCAACTTCAACAACGGATTCGGATCGACGTGGGGCCAGATCGCGCGCGGCGGCACCGCCAACGACGACTGGTACGTCGGCTTCAACATTTCGCGCAAATTCTTCTAGGAATCGAAGGCATTCATGACAGGCAGGGCATTCTGGGCGGCGGCAGGACTGGCGCTGGCGGCGGCGTTGACAGCGGGAGCATGCGGCGGCGGTGGTGGCGGCGGCACGCCCACCTCGCCCTCACCAGGCGGAGGGGGTACCGGCGGCGGCGGAGGTACCGCAACGAACACCATCACGATCGGGTCGGACGGCCGCGTCTCGCCAGCGAACATCACCGTCGCGCTCGGGTCGCGCGTGACGTTCGTGAACAATTCCAACCGGGCGCACGACATGAGCTCCGATCCGCAC
>Ga0307410_10001197_pt1 | contig 11507 bp, 11 predicted proteins | sample 322Ometagenome_3_FD_203707 | JGI IMG/M metagenome (GOLD analysis project Ga0307410, IMG submission 203707) | Maize rhizosphere microbial communities from greenhouse at UC Davis, California, United States - 322HYB-O-3 | ecosystem: Host-associated > Plants > Roots > Rhizosphere > Soil | place...
AAGTCATATATTCAGACTAATTGGGAAAACAAAAAAGGTCTGTCGCCGGGGTTACAGTACCCGGTGACAGACCCGTTTAGACTATTGTCGGAAAGGTTTGCCGTTCGCGTTTAAATTAACTTATTTGGACTTTGCATTTTGCATCGATGCCTCTACTTGCCTGGAGCCGCCGGTAACAGCCAGTACTCGATCTCTATTGGGGGAGCCTTCGGCCATCTGGCGGAACGTACATGAGTGATCTGAATCCGTCCCGCACCGACGCCATAGGTCTCTGAAAGCGTGCCGCGTATTTCTCTGGCCTGCTCGTTGAAATCTCTCACCCCAAATATCTTAATGACTATGCGGGCTCGCGCGGCAGAATTTGCTTTCAGATATTCTCCGAGGTCGGCCAAAGCCGAGTTGTCGTAAAAACAAGGGTTCTCGTCCTCGGTCTCGGTTACGATCAGCATTGGCGCTCGCACCGGTGCCGCGTTAGAGAAATGCGGCTTGCGCACCCAGAACGATTCCGTCTTCGGCTCCTCCGCACCGGGGGGCACGGCGATCAGTTCCACTTCACGCTTCTCACGTTTCGTCCCGAAGCCGATGACGACGCGTGTCGGGTCGAACCTGCGATTCTTCACCCACGCACCGATCAATGCTGCGTCGCCATTTGCCGCGTTCATCGCCCGCCCCGGGTGGATCACCGCGTATAGAGTTTCGGCCGGATTGTTCTGCATTTCTACCCCAGCGAAGTCCATCGACGCCTGCAGTCGTTCGCAGTTCGGTTCGGTCATAGTATCCAACACCCGCGACACAGGCCTCGCGGGAGCGTCGCCCTCTTGTCCAAACACCGAAACAATAAGGGCCGATCCCAGCAATATCCCAAATATCAGTTTTCGCATTTCAACTTCTCCTCGCGGCTCGTTACTTGAGAGCTTCCCGCAATCGATAAGCTTGGGCCAATCCTTTCTGTTTACCCGTAACTTTCGATGCGGTGTAAAGCTTTATAGCCTGGTTCACATCTTCGCGCGCGGCGTCGTTTCTCCCGCCTTCATGATACGCCAGCGCCCGCTTCAGATAGGCCGGCGCTTTATACGCATCCGCCCCGTTCAGTTCGATCACCGCCGCAAAGTCCGCGATGGCCGCTGCATATGACTTTTGGCGCAAATATACTTCACCCCGCTCAATCGTGGACTGTGCGACATAATATGGATGCTTCGAAACCGCGATCGCCTTTGTAAGGTCGCCGATGGCGTCGGCAAGCCGCTCCGCCTTAACGAACGCCCTCGCACGCTGCACGTAGGCGTCAGGGTCATCCGGGTGCCCTTTTATTTCCTTGCTGTATTTTTCAATATCCTGAAGTGCCGAAAGCCTAGCGTTATCTTCCGCCGCGATCTTATTGATCCGGCCCGCATTATTGACCGGAACCAGCCAGAGCTCGACCCCTTCCGTTTGCGACTTTACATTCAGGAATGTTACAGAAGAGATCTCGATCCGCTTTCCTATTTCCTCCCGAATTTCAGCCCTGATCGCTTTCGTTCGCGAAGCGTTTCTCGCCTTCACGACCACGCGTGCCTTTACCGAAGGTATCTGGTTGACGGCCAGCGCGAACACGTTCAGGTCGTACGCAGCGGTCCCGCAAACGGGGCCCTCGACGGGCACGGTCGATCCGAACTTGATCGGCTTCGAACCCTTCGGCGGCCCAAGTTCCGTAACTGTCCCCGGCTCGGGCGGGTACTTCGAGCTCCCCGGCGGGAGCATCAGAAATTGGATCGCCATTTCGGTCAGCGCCGGTCCTATCAAGATGTCCACGCGCCCCTCGCCGAAATTCCGCATCCTGAACTGGGTCATGATGTCCTGGAGTGTCGAGAACGCCGGCACCGGGTCCGACCCTTGCGGAAATACGACGATCAGACCTCCGGCCATAGGCTCGTTGCCAAGGGCTGTCACGAATGCGTCGGTACGCGCCTGGGCGTCGCCGCAGCCGACGCGCCCGAAACCGTCGACCAGTATTACCGACGGTTCCTCCTGGCCGAATGCCGACGATACAGCCAGCGCCAGCACGAATGCCATCAGGATCGATGCGGTTATCCGCGGACTATACGTGGGGTTCTCGTTTCGCATACTTCTATTGCCGATCATTGGATCGTGATGTTGTGTATCGACCAATGCCAGAAAAGGTTCTGTGTAAAATTCCTCAGCGGCATCCTGTAGCGGAAATCGGAAAGAGCAACCGCCCCGTTTCGCGTGTAGGGGTTACCCATCGGCGGATACGGAAAAGGATCGTTGACTATAACGTTCACGCCGCTGCCTTTCGTCTCGTACCCGACGATCAGCGCGACGTGCTCGGCACCGTCGTAATACTGCCGCCTGATCGGTGAGATACCCGCGATGATCGGCCGTCCGTCGTCGATATTCGCCTTGATCGCTGCAAACGGAAGTTCGTATCCTTCGTCAGCGGTCAGGACGCGCCGCGAGGCGAGCCACGCGTAATCCTTCAGCATACGCACCGTTGCCAGGTTCGAACCCGACGGCCTGATGCATCTGGCGTTAAAGCATCCGGTACTGCACTCGGTGTCGGACATCAAAGTGCCGATGATCCCGCACTGGAAATTTCCGCCCGGGTTGGCGTTCTTTATGCCGTAGTGGCGAAAGACCATTTCGCCGACGGCCAGCCAGCACCAGACCTTGGTCTGTTGAAGAACCGGTTCGATCGCGAGCGTGCGCCCCGACGCGGCGGGCAAACTTACGTCCGGCAGCGCATAAACCGGAGACTGCAGCGGTCTTTCCTGTTTCTTCTTGGCAAAGATCGCCGCGTATCGGGGCGCTCCGGCCTGGTTATAGGCCGTTATCCCGTGCGGTGCGAACCCCGCATCGACCTGACGGTTGAAATAAGCCTGCAGGTTCGGCTCGTCCATCCCATAACGAATGTCGTAAACGAATGAATCGTCCTTTACGAAGATCACGCTGTAATACATCTGCCCTAACAAGCCCGAAACGTTTATGTTGTAAGGCACGAAGCCGGCAGGCAGATTCGCCAGCTCTTTCCTAAACTCCGATTCGCTCACCCCGACGAGGTTGATCTGCTGCCCTAACCCCGGGTCTCCCCAAATGGCGGCATAACGGATTCCGCCCGCCGTCGGATATGCATTTATGTCCACAAGTTCCAGTCCCTTCTGTGCATTATCCTTCGTTCGGGAGATCACATCCGCCTTTGTCAGCCCATGCCGGGACTGCCAGTTAGCCATCGCGCCCGAGGCCCAAATACCTGAAAAAATCGGCTGGCCGTTTTCGGGGCTTACAGAAACGTCGATCGGAGCAAAGCCCTGCGATTTCATCCTGTTCACCTGATCTAGAAAAGCCTCCTCATCCAGCTTTACCCCGAACTGCCATCGCTCCTTTGACAGCTCCTTTTCCTTTATCCAGATGCTCGCGAATTTTAACTCGCCGTTCTCAACGCTCGATTCGATCCGGGTGGGCGCGTAACCCCGCTGTGCCATCTCGTTACCGAGCGTGACCACCTGATCGTACGACAGCCCGCTTCTCGATTCCCACGAAAACCATTGCCCATATGCCGGCATCGCAAGCACCGCACAAAACATCGTCAATATAGTCAATATATTTATTTGTCGAATCATCGCGTCGTTGATCTTGTTACTTACTAAAATGGATCCTGCAGGGAGCATCGCCTTCCAGCTTGCTCAATAGCTGCAAACCTGCGAGCGTGAGTTTGTCGGCTTTAACGCTGTATTCGCCCTCCAGTCTCAACCGGTCGGAGATGTCGTTGCTGCCGTCTATCGTAAGCGCCAAGGTCCCTTTCGCGGCGTCGAACGTGTATTTGCCCCAGTAATCGTTATACGTCTCGAATGGAGCCGCGGCCGCCGAGTACGTGCCGTCCGCCCGGAACTCAAGCCATCGGAGTCCTCCACCGGCAACTTCCATCTCTTCTCCACTGCATGGCGTCAGCGACTTTTGCGACCATACGCCGACGAGCGGGTTCAGCTTCGTATCGAAGACCACCACGTCCTGTTCGACTTTCACGTCGAACCCTTCCTTCTCCCATGCCTCCATGATCGACACCTTCGCCGTGACCTTGAATTTGGTGTTGTGCTTCACCGACGGAGCGACGGTCAGCTTGCCATTGCCGTCGATGGCGACGCCGTCCGTCTTGTGCACTGACCAAGTTGTCGGTGCCACGACTTCCCTATACATCCCGTTTCTGCCCGTCACCGTCGAAAGCACGCGAAGCTGCTTTTCCTCACCCGCTCGCATCTGCACCGTCTCTTCGCCGGAAAGTTCTAACCTTCTGATCTGCCGGTACTCTCCGGGCTCGATCTTGTCGTCGGTCACGAATACCCGCTGGCCCGAGACCGCCATGGAGAAAAGGGGGGCCACGACCAATAGGACGAGGGAACTGAACACTTTATTTTTCATAGTAAGATCCGGGTAAGCGGATCTATTCACTGAACGCGCCTCGGAGGCATCACTTGCATCGGATGTACAAAGCGCTTGTTGAATAATTTTAGGTGAAGAGTGGTTCGGCCATGTCGGTTCGCGTGAGGACCCGATGCGTCCGGATATTTATGTGAATAACACAATCCTACTAATCGCGTAAAGCCCCGGGATAGAATCAAAGCGGCTAATTTCATACAATTACCGTTTTATGACTATCGAAGAACAGCTTGCGCATCTGAAAAAGGGCACCGTCGAGATCATCCGCGAGGATGGCCTTAAGGCGAAACTGGTAAGCTCCGCCAAAACCGGAAAACCCTTGCGCGTAAAACTCGGCCTCGACCCGACCGCCCCCGACATCCACGTCGGCCACACTGTCGTCATCCGCAAGCTCAAAGCCTTCCAGGATCTCGGCCACACGGTCATCTTCCTGATCGGCGATTTCACCGGAATGATCGGCGACCCCTCGGGCAAGAACGTCACCCGCCCGCCGCTTTCCCGCGAAGAGGTGAACGCCAACGCCGAGACCTACAAACGCCAGATGTTCAAACTGCTCGACCCCGATAAGACCGAGCTGCGTTTCAACGGCGAGTGGATGGACAAATTCACCTCAGCCGATTTCATTAAGCTCTGCGCGAAAACCACCGTCAAGCAGATCCTGGAACGCGACGATTTCACCAAGCGCCTCAACGAAGAAAAGCCCATCTCCCTCCACGAGCTTCTCTACCCGCTCGTCCAGGGCTACGATTCCGTCGCCCTCGACGCCGACGTCGAACTCGGCGGCACCGACCAGAAATTCAATCTTCTGATGGGCCGCAACCTCCAGCGCGAGTTCGAACAGGACCCACAGGTCGTCATCACCACCCCACTTCTTGAGGGCCTCGACGGCGTCAACAAAATGTCGAAATCCCTCAACAACTACATCGGCATCGACGAATCCCCGAACGACATGTTCGGCAAAATAATGTCAATCTCCGACGACCTGATGTGGCGCTACTACGAACTGCTTACAGACCTTTCCCCCTCTGAAATTTCAAATCTCAGATCTGAAATTTCAAATGGAAAAAACCCGCGCGATGTAAAAGTGAATCTCGCCAAGCTGATCATCAAAGATTTCCATTCCCAATCAGACGCCCAAGCCGCCGAAGACGAATTCAATCGCCGCTTCGTGAAAAAAGAGGTCCCCGACGAGATCGAAGAAGTTTCGATTCCCGCCCAAACCTACCGCCTCGCCGACCTAGTCGTCGCCTCCGGCCTCGTCTCCACCAAAGGCGAAGCCAAACGCCTCATCGAACAAGGCGGTGTTAAAATAAACGGCGAAAAAGCAACCTCCCCTTCCGCCGAGATCGAATTAACCGACAACCTCATCCTCCAAGTCGGCAAACTAAAATTCGCCAAACTCGTCGCAAAAAGCTGATAAAGGCAATCCGGAATCTTCGATTTGGCTTTTGGATTTCAAATTTGAAATTTTAGATCGTTCTTTCTTTCTCAGATCTCAAATTTAAGATCTGAGATCGGGTTCCTTTTTCAAATCTGAAATCCAGCTCCGTTTTTCCCATCTGAAATTCAAATTTGAAATATCCCTCCTTTTCTCAGATCTGAAATTTCAAATTTGAGATTGGCTTCTTCCCTCCGGGTCCCAAATCCCCAAGCCCCTAGTTTTCTCATACCCCCGTCAGCGCGTATAATCCAAACCTATGCGACCACCACGCATCCAGCACGGCCGGATCGCCCAGCGGCTCAACGCTCTTGTCCGCGAGGACCGGCCCCTGCGCGGCCTCGCCCGAGTAGCGAAATACGCCGTCGACGAGGCAAACAGCCTCTCTGTCGAACGCGTCGAAATCACCCTCCCGCGGCTCCCGAAAAAACTCGACGGCCTGAAGATCGTTCATCTTTCGGATATTCACCACAGTCCTTTCACCGGTCTCGAACACATCTCTCGGGCTGTGCTGATCGCCACGAAACTTAACCCTGACATCGTCGCCCTGACCGGCGATTACGTCTCGCACGAAACGAAATACATCGCCCCGGTCGCAAAAGTTTTAGGCGAATTAAGAGCAAAATACGGTGTCTTCGCGTGCCTCGGCAACCACGACCACTGGACCGACGCTCGGGGCGTAACCAGGCATCTCGAAGCCAACAACATCCGCCTCCTCATTAACGAAGGCTTCCGTCTCGAATCGGCGCCCGCCCCCTTCTGGCTCGCCGGCGTCGATGATCACATGGTCGGCAAAACGGATCTGCCCGCCGCGATGAAGGGCTCGTTTCCTGACGAATTCAAATTGCTGTTGGCTCACAACCCGATCATCTTCCGCCGCGCCGTCCGCGCCGGCATCGACCTCACCCTCAGCGGCCACACCCACGGGGGCCAGGTGAAGGTTCGCGACCCGCAAAAACGCATCCTCCCGAAACGCAAACTTTCCAGCGGCCTCCACCGCCGTCACGATTCGCAGATCTACATCACCCGCGGCATCGGCACCGTCGTCCTCCCCGTCCGCTTCCAATGCCCGCCCGAGGTCTCGCTCCTAATCCTCCGAGCCGGCAAATGAGCACGATCCTAACGATCCCGAACATTCTCACCTTCATGCGAATGGGCTTGATCCCCGTTTTTGTAAGTTTGGTTTACTACGGATATGGAAACGCGGCTTTGGCAGTATTTTTGATCGCGGGAATTTCCGATGGCATCGACGGCTTCCTAGCTCGCCGGTTCAATCAGGAATCCGAGCTCGGCACCATCATCGACCCCATCGCCGACAAACTTCTGATGACGACGGCGTTCATCATCCTGACGCTTCCGGACGTGCTTCCGCCCACCCGACATCTGCCGATCCCATTCTGGGTCACCGCCGCTGTCATCGGCCGCGACGTTCTCATCATCACCGTCGCCGCCGCGATCAACATCATTACAGGATTCAAGGGCTTTAAACCTTCCTTCTGGGGAAAGGTCAGCACCCTCGTCCAGGTGGTCGGGATCAGCCTTGTGCTTTTCGCCGCCGCCAGCGGCTACACCATCTTCCTCCCCACCACTTACTTCATCATCGTCCTGCTCGTCGTCGTCTCCGGCATCCACTATATCTTCCAGGTGGCTAGCCTGATGAAACAAGAGTCGGAATTAGACACCGAACCCATCAAATAGCCTAAATCCCTTATTTTCCGTTCGGTATGCTCGCTAACCATACTCGCGCCCATAAAAACGTACGTTTTGAATAGCCGATGGGCCCGATTACCTGATTACCCCGCTCGTCGGCAAATCGGCGAGTCGTGACACTTATGGGTTTACACGGCTCGCCGCTAACCATTTCTTGGTGGATCAACGCAGGTAAGGCTCCCGGTTCCCTGCGATCGTTTTTATCTCTTTTTCTGAGAGCCCCGGTTTGCTCATTTCCGCCCACGATTCCTTGGGTCTGAGGTTCCCGCTAGGCGGTACATCGCTTCCGTAAAGCACACGTTTTACCCCGATCTGACGGATCTCTCTGGAAAGATTCATTGTCGTTTCCCGAAGATTTACGGGATGCAATTTATCACCTTTTCTTATTAGCCAGTGATCGTTTCTCCTCATATTGAGAACTCCTCGACGACCCATAATCCCGAGCGCATAGCGACAATGGCCGACATCGCGCGACTCTCAACCGGTTTCGAGTTGACCACGCGAGTTCGGACGAGCCTGGCGCCGCTTAATGAACCTCCCCTCAATGGGCCGCTCATTCGAGTAAACGTCAGTGGTACCTTAAGTAGCGAGGATTCTAATAAAGGTCGGTACACCTGCGTTAGCGGGTGGTATTGCTTTACCTAACAATCACCTCCCGTCGCGGCACCCACCACTAAAGCTCGATCCAATATTGAAATATCTCTTTTCCGGTCCTCGGTGAAATAGAGGTACCGCTCTTGATTCCACCGTTGCTCTCAATGATCTTCGCGGAAGCGACATTGTCCGCATCGCAGGTCAGCAGTACCCGCTCGAGCCCCAACGCCCTCGCTTTCTCCAGCACCATCCGCAGCATCATTGTGCCGTAACCTTTCCGCCGCTCCGACGGGCGAACCCCGTAACCGATATGCCCGCCCTCGATCAGCAAAGCTTCGTTCAGCCTGTGCCTGAGCTTTATAAGTCCCATTATTCTACCGTCGTGAACAAGCCAAAAGACATTTTCCTGAACAACGTGGCTCGGTAGATCACCCCCCGCCGCCCATCGCCGCAGGCGCCTGAAATATGCCGATACATCGTCGAGTGCTTCCTGATAACCGCCTTCACTCGACCGTTCAAATTCCCGCGCCATGTCCAGCATAGCGTCGGTGTAAGCTTCATCCGCGTTTATCAACCTCACGTCCACGGCTTCCATTCTACGCCGGTTTGGGCACATTACGCTGATCATCTTGTGTTCAAATTGACCGGCACTAAAAGCATCCGGACGCAAAGTGCGCAGAATTCATTTTCGATTTATGATTGATATTTCGATTCGTATTAAAAGGTAGGGTAAACACAGTTTATGAGTGGAAACAGTGTCAAGCTTCATCGAGTGCTGCGGGCGAAACCGGAGCGGGTTTTCAGGGCGTTCACTGACGCCGATGCTATGGCGAAATGGCTGCCGCCGAATGGGTTCACCGGCAAAGTGCACGAGATGGACGCCTCAGTGGGCGGCAGTTACAAAATGTCGTTCACCAATTTTTCGACCGGCAAGAGTCATTCGTTCGGCGGCGAATTTATCGAGATAGTAGAGAACGAGCGGCTGCGTTACACGGACAAGTTCGATGACCCGAACCTCCCCGGCGAGATGGAAACGACGATCAACATCAAACAGGTTTCCGTCGGAACCGAACTGAATATCGAACAAACCGGCATCCCGGAAATGATCCCCGTGGAGGCGTGTTACCTTGGCTGGCAGGAGTCGCTGAAACTTCTCGCTATGCTGATCGAGGCCGAAATCCCCGACGAGTAGAGATTCAAAACGGCGGGCAAACGCTTACGCGGCGGCCGTCGGATCGCGCCGCCGCGCAACCAGCTTGCAAAATACCCCGGAACCGAATCCCGCGATCACGCCGAGGGCCGTGCCGATCCCGATCATCCCCGCCGCCCCTGGCGACACATCGCCCACCTCCGCCGGGATCGTGAGAACCCCCAGCACGACACCAACGCACGCTCCCCAAAGGGCAAAACGGGCGAACGGCACCTCGTCAAAACCCCGCCCGCTTTCCGCCAGCAAGAGCAGCGCGGCGAACAGAATTCCACCGATAAAGCCCGGAACGGCCAGCAGCGTAGGCCAAACGTCCTGGATCTTCCCGTCCGGATCCACAAGCTCCATAATACCGCCAAAACCGAGCCCCCAGCCGACCACCCACAACCCAATGATCAGGACCGCCCCTCTAATTCCCCTCATCCATTTCTTCATAGTAAGTTCCTTGCCCGGCCAGATTCCGTTTACGTTTCGCTGTCGAACTACTCACCGGCCCCCCTTTCCGGGTTCTCCTCCTTTAGGGGTACCTCGAAATGCACGGAACGACACGGACGTCACTGCCGCTTAAAAACGACCCCTTTCACCTCTCGTCCGTCGAGGCCTGCATTGAACACGAACCCCGTGATTTTTCCATTATCGCCGCGGGCGAAAACAAGACTGATCTGCCCGTTGGCGGTGGTGAAAACGTCTTCGTAAGCGGCGGCGAGCGGGGCCTCGAACGATTCGCTGATCCTGAGCGTGAACTTGTCGCCGGCACGCCCGATCACAAAATCGTTGTTGAACTCTTCACTGTGATACATCCCGGCGTATTCGGCCAGTTTTTCCGGCAAATCGAATGGAGCCGTAACGCGGACGAACACGTCCGCCTGCCCGCTGCTTCTCGGTAGCTTAATTTCGGAAACGGCCCCTGCCTTGTCGAGAACGGGCACCATCTCATATCTGCTGTCGCCCTCAACCATCACGAGGTGCCCTTCAGCGGTCCGGGTCACCGGCAACTCGCCTTTTGCTAACCCGCTCATGAACAATTTCCCTTCACGCATGTTCAGTTTGAAGTTCAAATAGATATCCGTGTTCACGAAGATCCCTGCGTAGCGCGCGGCCTCCGACTCCGGTATCGGTGTTCCGGCCGGCAGGCTCGCGATATCTACCTTCGATCCCTTCGGCGCCGGAGCGGGAAACTGGCCTTCGAGATATATATCCGCCAACTTCTCTATGATCGAATGCGGCAGGATCGCCGAATTGTTGCAAAGGGCGATCGCGGTGAATTTCTTTTCCGGGAACGTGATCGTCTGCGCCCTGAATCCGGACATATTCCCGCTGTGCTTGAACACCCGCAGCCCCCTGTAATCGTTCATGAACAGACCGGAACCGTAATTGGTTTTCTCCCCGCTGTTCAAAACGCCCGGCGTGGTCAGCAGCCGCACCATCTCGCGCCCGCCAACCTTCGGCTCATAGAAATTCTGGTCCCACAAATACATGTCCTCGACGGTCGTCAGGATGCCTCCGCCTCCGACCAGATCGAACAGCGAAGCACGCACGCGAACTCGGTTGTCCTGCCCGACCAAATATCCACTCGCCCGATTTTTCACCACCTCATTGCGGTTATCGAAATAGCGCGTATTTTTCATCCCGAGCGGTTTGAAAATGTTCTCATCCGCGAACGCTCTCAGCGATTTACCGCTTAAGCGCGCGACGATCATACCCAGCAGTTGGTAGTTCGAATTGCTGTACTGATACTTCGTTCCGGGACGAAAGCTGAGGCCCCTCTGGCGCGCCAGCATCTCCAGAACCTGCTTCTCCGAGAGCGCGTTGTCTGGATTATGGCCGCCGAAAAACAACAGCGCCTGATATTCGCGGATCCCGCTCGTGTGGTGCAGCAAATGCCGAAGCGTGACCGGATATTCGTACTTCGGTATCTCCGGAATGTATTTCTGAACCTCATCATCAAGCGACAATTTTCCCTGCTGAGCCAATAGAACAACGCTCGCCGCCGTAAACGCCTTCGAAACCGACGCCACGTTGAAAAGGGTCGAAGGCGTGTTCGGAACATCATAATCCAGGTTCGCCATTCCCAACCCGCGTTTGTAGACAAGTTGCCCGTCCTTCACCGCACCCACACCGCACCCC
>Ga0307410_10001199_pt1 | contig 11497 bp, 6 predicted proteins | sample 322Ometagenome_3_FD_203707 | JGI IMG/M metagenome (GOLD analysis project Ga0307410, IMG submission 203707) | Maize rhizosphere microbial communities from greenhouse at UC Davis, California, United States - 322HYB-O-3 | ecosystem: Host-associated > Plants > Roots > Rhizosphere > Soil | place...
CGGCAGCTCCAAGGTCGAACCAGGCACGGTGCCGGCGGCGCCGGTGACCTTGTCCTGGAAGTCGTTCACCGAAGCCGCCGACCAGGCCGGGCTGTCGCGGCTGTACGGCGGTATCCACTTCGACGATGGCGACCTGGAGGCCAGAGAGGCCGGCCGAGAGGTGGGCGAGCAGGCCATGGACACGGCCGTCACCTACTTCAGCGGCAAGGCCATCCTCAAGACCAAGACCTAGACCAGACCAGCCAGCCGGCGCTGCGAGCCTTCACCGGCACCTCCTGGTGTTCGTTCCGGCTGTCCAGGGGTTCCCATATGACCGTCTCGGCAACGTTGCGGACGACAGCACAGTTGAATCGATGCCGCCTGCGGGCGTCAGCCGCTGCGCTGCTCGGTGCGGTCGCTAGTGGGATCCTCCTGGGGGCCTGCAGTGCCGCGAACCCGGCCCCTGCCGCGCCGCCCGGTACAACCCGGCCAGCCCCCTCGCACGCGCCGGCGAGCACGACCGGCGCTCGCGGGGTCGAGCTCGGCATCTTCGAGGTGAGCTGCCATACGGGCAAGGGCGTCACGGCTTCGGGCAGGCCCAGCTCCCGAGAGACGGTATCGGTCGATCCCAGGGTGGTGCCCTTGGGGACGCGGCTGGTGATCGACAAGGTCGGCCCTCGGGTGGCCGCCGACACCGGCGGGGCCATCAAGGGTCGGCGGCTGGATATCTGGGAACCATCGGCGGCCGCCTGCACGCAGTTCGGTCCCAGACAGCTCCGCGTCTGGCAAGCACCCTAGTCGACACCTGAGCTGGTCCGTCTCTAGTCCGTGGAACCAGGCGTAACAACGGACAACTGCGGATCAGCACGGACACTGATCAAGCAGCTCACAGATCGTTTTGCCGGCTCGACAGACGGGCGTCCTGTCCCTTACAACGACGAGGTCAGGGGAGGAACAGGAGCCGCTCCCGAACGCTGTCGACGAGCGTGGGTGACAGGTCGGTGTAGGCGATGAGCTCCTCGGGGCTGGACAACCCGCCGATGCGGTCACGTGCCTCGATCACCTGGGTCGCATCAGCCTCTGACAGCCCAAGCAGATGCACCATAACGGGGGCAGGGGCATGGTTGACGTCGACCAGCCCGCCGTCGTCGAACTGCCGTGGCAGGTCGGGGCGGCCGATCCGAAGCTCTCGGGCCAGGCCGACATCACGGGCGGCGATCGCTTTCGCTTCCTCTCGCCGTTGCCGGGCCTGGAGGGCAGCGACGATGGCGGGATCCTGGGGCCTGGACTCAAAGACCCGCCCTCGGAGTGTCAGCGCATGTATCGTCGGCACTACGGCAAGCCCCAGAAGGAGTACGCCGGCCCAGACCGGTGGATCCGAGACCTCGGCCGCCTCGACCGGCCCACTCGTCACCGTCATGGTCGCTGACCAGGCCAGAACCTCCGCCGCGGTGTACAGGGCGCTTGCGGCCCAGAGTGTCCAGGTGCGGAGCTTGATGGCCGCATGGATGATCGGGATGGGGGCGAGGAACCCGAACGAGAGCACCGGCACAAACGCCCACACGAAGCTGAGCACCCGACGCAGCCCCCCGCCGGGTCGGCGAGGAGTCAGCTCCGCTGATCCCCCGATAGGCCGACCGCCGCTCGTCAACAGCATCTCCCCACGATTGAGACGAATGTCACTGCTTGTGCTGCTAAAGCCTCGATAGCATAGCCAACGTGCCTCCCCGACCAATCACTCAGAGACGGAGCACAGCCAATCGGCAGCAACCTATGACGTCCTTGAACTTTGGCGTGGGCCACGGTCGGGGCCAGAGGTGACCGTCACGAAGCCTGCTTGCCCTCCACGCCTGCATCGGTCTTGCCGTGCCCGGCCGGCCGATCGGTCCCTGGCCGCCGAGGGCTGGAGCGCCGGGAGGCGTCGGCGACCGGACGGGACCGAACCCCGATGCTCCCGGAGCTGCTCACGAGACAATCCGGGAGCTAGCGACACAGGGCGGTACGGGACGAGAAACGAGGATAGCGAAGCGCCTGATCAGGCACGCCACAGAGGAACAGCGGCTACACGACGACAAGAGCTCGGAGAGGTTGAGGCCCTCCTGACGACCGATCGGTAGCAAGCAGCGCGCCCATCTCAGCCCCTGGAGCTGCTTCTGCGGGGTCGTCTCAGCGTCTGTTCAAGGACTTCAGCTGCGCGCCGGTCGGGTGCTGCCTGGAAATGCGTGTAAACGCGAAGTGTGGTCGCCCCTCCGCCGGCGTGGCCGATGCGACCAGACACCGTCCGCAGGTCTACCCCACCGGCAATGAGCTGAGTGGCTGCATAGTGGCGCAGATCGTGCAGCCTTGTCTGGAGGCCGAGCTGCTTGGCGAGCCGCGAGAACCGGTGCGTCACCGAGTCCGGGTGCATGGGCTGCCGGCCACCCGGGTCGAAGGAGAAGACGTAGGCCTCATCCGAGAGCCGCACGCCGCACGCCTCCGCCCGCTCTGCGCAGCGGCGCCGATGTTCCTTGAGCAGCGCGACGCTGTCGTCAGAGAGCGCGAGTCGGCGGGCGGCATGGGTCTTGGTGTCTTTCTCCACCAAGCGGCCGGAAGCCTGGAAGAGGCTCCGCACGATCAGAAGTTCGGCCGCCTCCAAGTCGATGTTCCCCCACCGCAGCGCGCACAGTTCCCCACGCCGGGCGCCCGTCGTCGCGGCCAGCCACAGCAGGACCGCGAAGTCCGGATCAACCTCATAGGCGGTCTCAAGAACCCGGGAGACCTCCTCTGGGGTCGGCGGGCGGATCTCGGCGGAGCCGGGGCGCGGCGGAGTGGCCAGGGCTGCCGGGTTGGCAGGAATCCAGCCCCAGCGGGCTGCCTGGTCGAGCGCCCGGCGCAGAATGGCGTGGACCTGGCGGACAGTGGCCGGGGCCATCGGCTTGCCGCCGACGCCGCCGCGGGCGCGCAACGTCGTGTAGAAGCGGTCGAGCGTGGCGGTGTCCAGGCGCCGCAGCGCCAGGTGACCAAGCGTCGGCAGGATGGTGCGCTCGATGTAGCCCTTGTAGGTGACCCGCGTGCTCCAGGCGAGGTCGGCCATCTCCAGCCAACGCTCGAGGAGCTGGGCGAGGGTCGCGTCCGTGGCCGGCCGCCTGCCCTCGTCGACCTGAGTGAGCAGGCGGGCACGGAGCGCCTGGGCCTCCCGCTTGGTCCGCGCGGTGCCGGTGAGGTTGCGGCGCTTGCCGGTGACCGGGTCGCGGCCGGCGTGGACGATGACCTGCCAGGCGTTGCCCCGCTGGCGGATGAAGCCGTCTGCCATGCCGCCGAGGGTACGAGGTTGACAGACGGTTGACAAGGGCCCTCACGCGGCCAAGGGGCTGAGCACCAAGTGTGCTGGTGGGGGACGCGCCCCTGGCAGGACTCGAACCTGCAACCTACGGATTAGAAGTCCGTTGCTCTATCCATTGAGCTACAGGGGCCTGGGAGGAGCATACCCGGGGTGGAGGGTGGCCTCGATGGGGCGAGGCTAGGCCTGTCCCTCGTCGGGTGGCCCCGAGGACTGGTCGTCAGGGGCTGGGCGGACGGCGCCTGTGTAGCTGGGGCGCCAGATCGGGGAGGTGCGGACGACGGCGCCGGTGTGGGGGGCCTCGACCATAAGGCCGCGGCCGATGTAGAGGCCGACGTGGTGGATGGTGGCGGGGTTGCGGGGGTTGTCGGCGAAGAACACCAGGTCGCCGGGGACCAGGTGCATCGAGTCCACCGGGCGCATGCCGGCGTAGGCGGAGAACTGGGAGCGCGACACCCGTGGGATGGTGACGCCGGCGGCGGCGTAGGCGAAGCTGGTCAGCCCTGAGCAGTCGAAGGTGCTGGGGCCCTCGGCGCCCCACACGTAGGGGGAGCCGAGCTGGGCCAGGGCGGCCTCGACCGCCTTGGCGGCCGCTGGGGAGGCGCGGCCGTCCCGGGCCGGGGCGGTGCCTGCGGTTCTGGCCGCGGCTAGGTAGCCGACGAACGCGGCCCGCTGGGTGGCTTCCTGGCGGCGTTGCTCCTGCTCGATGAGCGTCGCCACGCGGCGGTCCATGGTGCGTAGCTCGCGTTGGATGTCGTCGGCCAGGCGCTCGGCCTCGGCTCGTCTGGTGGCGAGCTGCTCGGCCCCGCGGGCCTGGTCGACCAGGCGCTCGGAGAGGCGGGAGCGGGTGTGGTCGAGCCGCTCCTTGGCCCGGGCGACCCGGTCGACCAGGGCCAGGTCGGCGTCGAGCACGGCGCGCTGCAGCGGCAACCTGGCCAGGGCGTCGGCCGGGTTGTCGGCGCCGACCAGGTTGGCCACGAACCAGCCGGGGCCGGCCATGTAGCTGGCGCGGGCCCGCTCGTCCAGCTCGGCCTGGGCGGCGGCCACCTCGCGCTCGGCCGCCTGGCCGCGGCGGTCCAGCTGGGAGGCCTCGGCCAGCAGGCCGACCCCGCGCGCGTACGCCTCCTCCAGGTCCTCCGACAGCACCTCCAGCCGCCGGTGCTGGCCGTCGAGCCTGGCCCGCAGCCGGGTCGCCCGGGTGCGCAGCGAGCGCAGGTCGCCGGCCGGGGCGGCCGCGGCGCCGACAACCGGGCGGGTCGAGGGAGGACGGGCGGAGGGCCCTGGGACGGGGGCGGCCGGGCCGGGCTCGGCCTGGCGGGCCAGAGCGGCGGGACCGGTGCAGGTGACGGCGGCGAGCAGGGCGGCCGAGATGACGGCGACCATTCTTCCCCGGGCGGACCGGCGGAGGATCGTCGCCGCCCAAGCCCAGGTGGACCGGTGCTGGTGACCCCTCGGGGCCGGGGTCGGGCGCTGGATGGGTGGCGGCATAGGTCCTCCGGCTCGCCGACGTGCTGTCTGCTCGCCCTCGGTTCGGTGCCAGGGCTCGGCCGGATGGGGCCGTAGGGAAGAACCCGACCATCTGCCGTAGCGGAACTACGGCGTCGCCGGAAGACCGGGGGGGCGGCCCGGCCGAACGTGGGGCGAGAGAACCTGAGACCACCATGCCGGGCCGGGCGCGGCGGGCAGCCGCCACCGTAGGGCCCGGGCCGGCGCGGCTGGGAGGAGAGTGGGCGCTCGTGCGACGTTCCCGGATCGCTGTCGTGGCCGCCGCCGTCGCGACCGCCGCCGTGCTGGCCGTGCCCGCCGCCGCGGCCGTCGCCACCGCCGAGGCGGGGCCGGGGCAGGCGATGGTCCGGGTGGCCCACTTCTCACCGGACGCGTCCTACGTGGACGTCTACATGGTGAGCCTCAACCGCAAGCAGCTGTTCCCCAACGTCTTCTACAAGTCCGTCTCCAGCTACTGGGCGGTGGCCGCGGGGCCGTTCACCTACGAGGTGCGGGCGGCAGGAGCCGCGCCCGAGTCGGAGCCGGTGATCCAGGTCAAGGGCAACCTGGCCGCCGGGACCAGCTACACGGTGGCCGCGGTCGGGCGGCGAGACCAGCTCCAGGGGCTGCTGCTGCGCGACGACATGGCCCCGACGGCGCCGGGCAAGGCCAAGGTGCGGTTCCTGGACGCGGCCTTCGATCTGCCGGCTGTGGACATCTCGGTCGCCGGGGGGCCGGTGCTGGCGTCGCGGCTGGCCTACCCCGACCCGACCAGGTACCGGCAGGTCGACTCGGGCCGCCAACGGGTCGAGGTGCGCCGCTTCGGGGTCGGTGCCGTGCTGGTCAAGGGGACGGTCGCGGTCAAGCCGGGGACGGTCACCTCGGTCGTGCTACTCGGCGGGGCCGGTGAGCCACGCGAGCTGTTCGCCTTCAGCGATGCCGCCGGGTCCCGGGCGGCGCCGGCCGGCGGCATCCGCACCGGGGCGGGCGGGACCGCGCCCTCCTCGCGAGCCCAGCCCGCCCCGGTGCCCCTACTGGCGGCCGTGCTTGTGGTGGTCGCCTTGGCGGCCGGAGCCGCCCGGCGGCGAGCCCGGGCCTAGCGCTGTGCCGTCCCGACCCCGGCGACCCGCCCTCGCCGCGCTGGCCGTCGCCACCCTCGCGGTGGTGCTCGGCGGCTGCGCCGGGGCTGTGGACAACCAAAAGCACCCCACACCGCCCTCGGCTACGCTCCCCCTCCGGGGGACCCAACGACCGGGGGTCGGGTTACCGCATGCCCGGGAACCGGGGGTCGGGTTACCGCATGCCCGGAGACCGGGGGTCGGGGCGGTGCATGCCCAACGACCCGGGGGTGGGTTGGCGCATGCCTGGGGACCCGGGGGCGGGCTCGCGACCGATCCGGCGGCTGGGAGCTTCGACGCTCCCGGGACTCCCCCAAGCGCTCCCGGGTTTGAGGTTGGCGACCTGCCCGAGCAGGTGACGGGCCCTGGGGCAGGGGCGCCGGTGCGGCTGGTCATCCCCGCGATCGGGGTGGCGACCGGGCTGGTCCGGCTCGGCCTGGAACAAGGAGGCGCCATGCAGGTCCCGGGCGACTTCGCGCGGGCTGGGTGGTTCGCCGGGGGGCCGGCGCCTGGGGAGGCTGGGCCGGCGGTGATCGCCGGGCATGTTGACTCCCGGACCGGGCCGGCGGTGTTCTACCGGCTGCGTGAGCTGCGGTCCGGCCAGGCGGTGCTGGTCGAGCGGGCTGACGGGACCCGGCTGCGGTTCGTGGTCGAGCAGGCGCGCAGCTATCCCAAGGCGGGCTTCCCGACCGCGGCCGTGTTCGGGCCGGTCTCCTCGGCCGAGCTGCGGCTGATCACCTGCGCCGGCGACTTCGACCGGGCCCGGGGCAGCTACCGCGACAACCTGGTCGTGTTCGCCCGTCTGGCCGTGGGTGCTGCGGACCGGGGATGATGGGCGGGTGGGAACCGGGGCTGGCCGACGCGGGTCGAGGCCATGGCGGCTGCTGCGCGGCGCCGTGGTGCTGGTCGTCGTGCTGGTCCTGCTCGTCTTCGCCGCTGGCAGCTGGTTCTACTCGGGTGAGATCCGGGCTGGGGCGCTGGACGCCAAGCCGCCGACCCCGCTCGCCCTCCAGACCGAGGTGCTGGCGGTCGGGAGCCGCTCGATCACCCTCGGCCGCGAACCAGGCTCGCCACGGGAGCTGACCGCCCCCGGGACCTTCGGGCTGCGCTGGGACGAGGGCTACGGGCGACTCGGGGCCATCCTGGCCACCAGCCCCGACCGGGTGGAGCGGGCCTTCGCCAGGGTGGAGGGGGCGGCGCCGCGGGCCGGGGAGCGGTCGGCGGTCGACGGCTACGCCTGGCCGGCCGACCCGTCGGTGGCCGCCGGCCGGCCGGCCAGGGAGCTCAGCTACCCCTCGCCGCTCGGGCCGGCGCCGGCCTGGCTGGTCGACGGCCGCCGCGACACCTGGGTGATCCTGGTCCACGGGTACAACGCCGCCCGCACCGAGACCCTGCGGGCGCTGGCCACCACCGCCCGGCTGGGCTACCCGTCCCTGGCCGTCAGCTACCGCAACGACCCGGGCGCCCCCCGCAGCCCCGATGGCCTGCGCCGCTGGGGGGCGACCGAGTGGCGCGACCTGGAGGCGGCGACCCGCTACGCGCTCGACCACGGCGCCAGGGGCGTCGTCCTGGCCGGTTTCAGCATGGGCGGTGCGGTCGTCACCAGCTTCCTGCTGGAGTCGCCGCTGGCCTCCCGGGTCCACGGGGTGGTGCTGGACTCGCCAGCGCTCGACCTGGGCGAGGTGATCGACCACGGGGCGGCCGACCGGACGCTGCCCGTGCTGGGGGCGCCGCTGCCGCCGGCGCTCACGGTGACGGCCAAGGGGATCGCCGGGGTGCGCTACAACCTGGACTGGGGCCAGCTCGACTACCTCGACCGGGCCGGCGGGCTGGCCGCCCCCATGCTGGTCTTCCACCAGACCGGCGACCCGACCGTCCCGGTGGCGGTCAGCCAGGCCCTGGCCTCGGCCCGGCCCGACCTGGTGACCTTCGAGCAGTTCGCTGGCGGCGGCCACGTCCAGTCCTGGAACACCGACCGGGCGCGTTACGAGCGGGCGATGCGCGCCTTCCTGGAACGGGTCGCCCCGGCGTCGGCCGCCTGACCGGCGGCCAGGTTGAGACGCGCGGTCAGGTCGTCGGGCGGCAGGGGCCGGCCGAAGTGGAAGCCCTGGCCGAAGTCGCAGCCCAGCTCGAGCAGCCGCTGGGCCTGCTCGGCACCCTCGACCCCCTCGGCCACGGCCACCACCCCGAGGGTGTGGGCCAGGTTGATGATCGCGGTCACGATCGCCGAGTCCTCCTGGTCGGTGAGCAGCCCGGCCACGAAGTCGCGGTCGATCTTGAGCTCGTCGACCGGGAACCGCTTGAGGTAGGCCAGCGACGAGTAGCCGGTGCCGAAGTCGTCGACGGTCAGGCTGACCCCGAGGCTCTTGAGCTCGGTCAGGGCCCCCGAGGTGGACTCGACGTCCTCCATCAGGACCGTCTCGGTGATCTCCAGGTAGACCAGGGCCGGGTCGATGCCGGTCTCGGCCAGGATGTCGGCCACCACCCCGGCCAGGTTGGGGTGGACGAACTGGCGGGCCGACAGGTTGACCTTGATGGCCAGGCGGTGGTTCTGAGCCTGCCAGCTCCGGGCCTGGCGGCAGGCCTCGCGCAGCACGTGGGTGCCGATGGACATGATCAGGCCGGTCTCCTCGGCCAAGGCGATGAACTCCCCCGGGCCGATCAGGCCCCGGTCGGGATGCTCCCAGCGGACCAGGGCCTCGGCCCCGACCGGGCGGCCGGTCCCCAGGCAGTGGATGGGCTGGTACAGGACCCGGAACTCATTGCGCTCGACCGCCCGGTGCAGCGAGCTGTGCAGGGCCAGGCGGCGCTTGGCCCTGGCCCGCATCGCCTGGTCGAAGACCTCGCGGCGGTTGCCGCCCCTGGCCTTGGCCCGGTACATGGCGGCGTCGGCGTTCTCGACCAGCGACTCGGGCCGGGTGCGCCCTCCCGAGGCCAGGGCGATGCCGATGCTCATGGTGACGAAGACCTCGGCGTCGCCGAGCGGGAACGGGGCCGTGGCCACCTGGGCGACCCGCTCGGCGATGGCCAGGGCGTGGGCCTCATCCGCGATGCCCTCGCACAGGATGGTGAACTCGTCGCCGCCGAAACGGGCCACGGTGTCGCCGGGCCGGATGATCTCCTGGAGGCGCTTGCCCAGGGCGACCAGCAGCCGGTCGCCGGCGTCGTGGCCGAGCGAGTCGTTGATGAACTTGAACCGGTCCAGGTCGAGGAACAGCACGGCCACCGAGGAGCGGCTGCGCTGGGTCCTGGCCAGGGCCAGGGCGATCCTGTCCAGGAAGAACACCCGGTTGGGGAGGCCGGTGAGGGCGTCGTGGGCGGCCTGGTGGGCCAGCTGGGCCTGGGCGTGGCTGCGCTCGATGGCGATGTCGGCCAGGTGGGCGGCCAGCTCGAGCAGGCCCTCCTCGCCCGGGCCGGGGCGGCGGGGCTCGTCGAAGTAGACGGTGAGGACGCCCAGCACCTGGTCGGCGTCGGCGGCGATGATCGGGGTCGACCAGGCGGCCCGGATGCCCCGGGCCAGGGCGACCTGGCGTGACTCGCGCCACAGCGGGTCGCGGGCCACGTCGGCCGAGATCACCGGCTCCCGCCGGAAGGCGGCGGTGCCGCTGGCCCCGGCCTCGGGCCCGATGACCAGCCCGTCGGCCTCGTGCAGTCCCACATCAATCAGACTGGGGGCGGCGGCCACGGTCAGCGTCTCGGAGCTGTCGTCCAGCAGTAGGATGGCGCAGCGGGCGCCGGCGGCCTCGGCCTCGATGACCTTGGCCAGGGCGTCCATGGTCTCCATGAGGGGGGCGTCGCGGGCGATCAGGTCCAGCACCTGGGCCTGGCCGGCCAGCTGGCCCTCGGCCCGCTTGCGCTCGGTCACGTCCCGGCAGTTGAACACCACCCCACCCACCGCCGGGTCGTCGAGCAGGTTGTTGGCCAGGGCCTCGATGTTGCGCCAGGACCCGTCGGCGGCCAGGAACCGGAAGCCGAACCCGGCGCTCTGGGCCAGCCCGGCCAGGTGCTCGCCGAAGCGGGCGCGGACGTCGCCGACGTCGTCGGGGTGGATCAGCTCGAACACGTTCTGCCCGACCCGGACGTCCTCGCGGTAGCCGAGCATGCGCCGGAAGGCCGGGCTGGCGTAGGTCATGGCACCCCCGGCGTCGAGCACGATCACCATGTGGGAAGAGTTCTGGACCAGGGCCCGGAAGCGGGCCGCCGAGTCCCGCAGGGCCTTCTCGGCCCGCTTGAGCTGCAGCTCCTTGGTGATGTCGTGGGAGGTCAGGATGAGGCGGCGGGGGCGGCCGTCGACCGCCGGGACCCGGGTCCAGGAGCAGTTCAGCCAGCAGACCTCACCGTTGGGCCGCAGCACCTCGACCACGTTGGGGAGCGGCGTGTCCTCGTCGGCCCAGCGGTCCAGCTGGACCTCGCGGCCGGCCACGTCCCGGGGCCGCAGCCGGGCCAGGCCGCGGGAGCCGACCATGTCGGCCGACCGGTAGCCGGTGATCTCCTCGAACCCCGGGTTCCAGCTGGACACGGTGCCGTCCGGGTCGAGGGCGGCGATCCCGTCCGAGGTGTGCTCGACGATCTCCGACAGCTTGGTCCGCTCCTCCAGGATCGCCTCGAGCAGCTCCCCTTTCTCGATGGCCGTGCCGACCTCGGCGGCCAGGGCGTCGAGGACGGCCAGCTCGCCATCCTCGAAGCCCTCGAAGCCGGTGCGGTTGTAGGTGCACAGCACCCCGATGACCTTGCCCTCGACCCGCACCGGGGCGGCCAGGCAGTCCCGCCAGCCCTCCTCGCGCAGCCGCCTGGGCAGCTCCTGCTCGCCGTCGGCGGCGGACACCCTGACCGCCCTGCCGGTGCGCATCATGGCCGCGGCCAGGGTCTCGCGGCCGGCCTCCTCGACCCGCTGCTCGCCGCCCGGCTCCTGCTCGCGGCTGCGGTGGACCACCCGGCTGCCCTCGAGCAGGATGACCAGCTCCGAGACCTCCGACTCGAAGCAGCGCCGGACCTCGGCCAGGAACTCGGGCACGGCGTCGCGGGGGTTCATGGGCACGGCCAGGGCGTGGGTGGCCCGCTGCATCCCGGCCAGCCGGAACCGGTCGGCCCGGACGCTGGCGTAGGCGCGGTTGGCCCAGTACAGGACGGCCAGGGGGACCAGCCAGAGCAGGATCGCCTGGGGCACCCAGACGGCGGTGGCGGCGAAGATGACCCCGAAGGCGACGTTGACCGTCCAGCCGATCACCGACCCGCGGACGATCGCCGGGGCCAGGTCGGCCAGGACTACCTTGAGCGGCTGCTGCCTGGCGATCAGCAGCACGGCCACCAGCGCGATGAGGTTGACCACGGATACGGCCACCATGGCCACAATGAGCGCCCACAGGTTGCCCGGGCCGACGGTGTCGTCCGGCCGCAGGAGGTGGAACACGAAGCTGCCGGCGGCGGCGGCGCTCATCCACTGGGCGACATTGAAGCAGGCCTTGGTCGGCTGGATGCGCTGCAGGGACTCGGACACCGCCTGGGCCAGGGCGACCACGATGACCACAGTCAGGGGTGGGAGCAGGAAGATCGCCGGGGCCAGCACGGCCTCGAACAGGTCGAGCGCGTCCCCCTG
>Ga0307410_10001204_pt1 | contig 11485 bp, 8 predicted proteins | sample 322Ometagenome_3_FD_203707 | JGI IMG/M metagenome (GOLD analysis project Ga0307410, IMG submission 203707) | Maize rhizosphere microbial communities from greenhouse at UC Davis, California, United States - 322HYB-O-3 | ecosystem: Host-associated > Plants > Roots > Rhizosphere > Soil | place...
ACTCGCTGGCGCCGTCCACCCGCATCGAGTCGAACAGCTCCTTGGGGACGTCACGGATGAAGTTGGAGAGCACCAGCACCGACAGCGGGATCGCGAACGCGATCGACGGCAGGATGATCGCCGCCAGGCTGTCGTACATGTGCAGGCGGATGACGATGAGGTAGACGGGGATGATGGCCGCCTGCAGCGGGATCGCCAGCCCCATGAGGAACAGCGAGTTCATCCACCGCAGGGCCCGCATGGCGCCGGCGGCCCGCACGATGGCGTAGGCGGCCATGAAGGAGACGAGGACCGCGGGCACGACCGCGCCCAGGGTGACGATCGTGCTGTTGACGAAGTAGCGGATGAAGTCGTTCTCGATGACGAGCTTGTAGTTGTCCAGGGTCGGCTCGGTGGGCGGCGCGAACGGGTTCGTCTGGAAGTAGTTGCTCTGGGTCTTGAGGCTGGTGATCACGATCCAGTAGATGGGCACGATCACGATCAGGAGCCAGAGCCATCCCGCGGCCCCGCCCAGCCAGTTGGGGCGGTGCGCGCCGCGGCCGCGCGAGCGGCGCTTGCGGCCCCCCGCGGCCTGACGGGGCCTGGCATCCACCGTGGTGGCCACGTCAGACCCCTTCCAGCTGGCTCGTGCTCGAGCTGCCACCGCCGATCCGGCGCAGGAGGAGGGCCAGGGCCAGGCCGAGGACGACCAGGATGACGGCGATGCCGCTGGCCTGGCCCATGAGGTTCGCCTGGAAGCCGCGCTTGTACATGTCCAGGGCCAGCACCCGGGTGGCGTCTCCAGGTCCGCCCTCGGTGAGCACGAAGATGAGGTCGAAGAACACCAGCGATCCGACCACCATGAGGGTCGACGAGGTGATGATCGTGTACTTCAGCTGGGGCAGGGTGATCCTGAAGAACATGCGGACCCGTCCGGCGCCGTCGAGCTGGGCCGCCTCGTACATCGACCTGGGAATCTGGCGCACGGCACCCTGGTAGATGAGGGTGTGGAACGGGATGAACTGCCACGAGACCACGAAGATGATCACGCCCATGGCAAGCCGTGCCTGCCCGAGCCAGTCCTGGGTCAGCAGGGGGATGTGCAACCCGGCGCCGAGGCCGAAGTTCGGGTCGAGCAGCGCCTTGTAGGTGATGGCGATGGCCACCGAGCTCAGCAGCAGCGGGATGAAGAACAGCACCGCCAGGAACTCGCGGTACCGCTGGTGCCCGGCCAGGAACACCCCGAGGAGGAGGCTCAGCGGAGTCTGGACCAGCCACGAGAGCGCCATGATCACGAACGTCACCCAGAGCGCGTGCAGCAGGCCCGGGTCGGCGAGGACGGCCCGCCAGCTGACGAAGCCGGTCGGCTTGATCACCCCGATGCCGTCCCATGACGTGAAGCTGAGGAACAGGACGCCCAGTAGCGGCACGACCCCGAACGCGACGAAGACCAGCAGGGCCGGCAGCGCCATCCACGCGACCGAACCGCTCCGCCCGCCCGTCGAGGTGGTGCGCCGCGTCCCCGGCGCGGCGGGCGGAGCGAGCGTGGTCACTGCCCGATGACCTGGTTCATGTTGGAGGCGAACTGCTGCGGGGTGATCGACAGCTGGAAGAGCTTGGCGATGTTGTCGAGCAGCTTCTCGGCGGCGGTGGGGCTGAGGGCCTGGTCCCAGGACTGGGCGAAGACCTTGGCGTTGCTGGCGGTGTCGTAGACGAACGTGAGGAACTCGGCGTCCTTGGAGGCGCCGAGCTGGCTGTCGGTGCCCTTGACGATCGGAATCGCGCCGTTGTCGGTCCACTCCTTGACCTCGGCGTCGGAGAGCACCGCGGTGGCGAAGAACTTCTTGGCGGTCTCCTTCGCCTCGGGCGTGGCCTTGGAGGAGATCGAGTAGTACTGGCCGGGGTTGCCGACGGTGTTGGTCGGGTCGCCCTTGCCGCCCTCGACCGCCGGGAAGTTCATGTAGCCGAGGTTGCCGCCGCTGACGAAGTCGCCGCCGGCCTCCTTCATGTTCCCGTAGGTCCAGGTGCCGTGGAGCATCATGGCGGCCTTGCCGGTGTACAGCAGTGCCTGGTCGGCGTTGGAGTCGGCGGTGATGGAGGAGAAGCCCTTGACGAAGCCGTTGGCCTTGATGAGCTCCTGCGCCTTGGTCAGCCCCTCGATGGACGCCGGGTTGGACCAGGCGTCCTTCTCGCCGTCGAAGACCGCCTGGAAGACCTCGGGGCCGCCGATGCGGTCGAAGAGGAACTCCAGCCACATCATGTTGGTCCACCGCGACTGCCCGCCCAGGGAGATGGAGGCGACCCCGGCGTCGTTGAACTTCGGCACCAGGCTCATGATGTCGCCCCAGGACTGCGGCGGCTGGGCGCCGACCTTGTCGAAGAGCTTCTTGTTCCAGTAGAGCACGATGGGCTGGACCGTCTCGGCCGGCATCGCGTAGATCTTGCCGTCGATCGTCGCGGCGCCGAACGACGAAGGGAACAGGCGGTCCTTGACCGCGGCGTTCTCGGCGAACCAGGAGGTGAGGTCCTCGACCTGGTTGGCCTGGACGTAGCTGCGCAGCCCGCCGCCGCCCCAGCCCCAGATGATGGTCGGCGCCTGGCCGGCGCCGATGGCCGTCTTGATCTTCGTCTTGTAGGCGTCGTTCGCGAAGGTCGTGGCCTTGATCTGGGCGTCGGGGTTCGCCTTGTTGAACCGGTCCACTGAACCCTGGCGGATCTTCTGGCCGGGCGGACCGGTGAGGAACCAGTAGGTGGCCGCACCGGCAGTGGCGCCGCCGCCGCCCCCGCCGCTGCCCTTGTCGCTGGGGCCGGAGCTGCCGCAGCCGGCGAGCGCCGCGGTGGCGGCGGTGCCCGCGGCCAGGCCAAGGAAGTTCCGCCGAGACAACGTCTTGGGGTCCACGGTCATCTCCAGTCGTCGAGAGCCGCGACCTCCCGCGGCCCACCGGTTGTCTGACGCGGTTGCGACCGGCCGTGGGCCCAGCACGATCGTGCTCGTTTCGAGCTGGGTCCGGCATTTTCGACCGTGACCGCGGAAATCAAGGTAGAAAGGTCGGATAGGCATGTCAAGATGCTTGGTGAGATGAACTGAACCGGTTTTCCAGACGGCCTCGAAATGTTTCGAACCACGCCCGAATCTCTGTCGAAGGAGGCCCTGTGACGACATCGGACCCAATCCCCGTGGTGGACCGGGTGGCGCCCCGGTGGCAGGACCCGGCGCTTCCCACGGCCGACCGGGTCGAGCTCCTCCTCGAGCAGATGACGCTTGAGGAGAAGGTGGCCCAGCTCGGCAGTCGCTGGATCGGAGGCGCGCTGCCGGATGACCAGGCCGAGTCCGGCCAGGCGCCGTCCGCGGACGGTGACGCCAACCACAACGTGGCGCCGATGCAGGACGTGTTCGCGGCCGGGAGGTCCTTGTCGCTCGAAGCGGCGAGCCGCCATGGGCTCGGCCATCTCACCCGGGTCTTCGGCAGCGCCCCGGTGACCGCCGCCGACGGCGCGGCCGAGCTCGTGCGCCAGCAGCGGGTCGTCCTCGACAACTCCCGCCTGCGGATCCCCGCCCTGGTCCACGAGGAGTGCCTGACCGGGTTCACGACCTTCGGGGCCACGGTCTACCCGGCGGCGATCGCCTGGGGGGCGACGTTCGACCCCGGCCTCGTCGAGCGGATGGCGGCCGCGATCGGGCGCGACATGGCGGCCGTCGGCGTGCATCAAGGTCTCTCGCCGGTGCTGGACGTCGTGCGGGACTACCGCTGGGGCCGCGTCGAGGAGACCATGGGCGAAGATCCCTACCTCGTCTCCGTGCTCGGTGCCGCCTACGTGCGGGGCCTCCAGAGCGACGGCGTCATCGCCACCCTGAAGCACTTCGCCGGGTACTCCGCCGCCCGGGCGGGCCGCAACCACGGACCCGTCCCGATGGGCCGGCGCGAGCTCATGGACGTCATCCTGCCGTCGTTCGAGACGGCCGTCGCCCTGGCCGGCGCCGGCTCGGTGATGAACTCCTACTCCGACGTGGACGGGGTCCCCGCGGCCGCGGACCACTGGCTGCTCACCGACCTGCTGCGCGAGGAGTGGGGATTCGCCGGCGCCGTCGTGTCCGACTACTGGGCGGTGCCGTTCCTCGCGACCATGCACCGCATCGCCGCCGACACCGACGACGCCGGCGCCCAGGCGCTCGCCGCCGGCATCGACGTCGAGCTCCCGGACACCGTCGGCTTCGGACCCGGCCTCGTGGAGCGGGTACGGCGGGGCGAGCTGCCGGAGGCCCTCGTGGACCGGGCCGCCCGGCGGCTCCTCACGCAGAAGGTGCAGCTCGGGCTGCTCGACGCGGACTGGACGCCGGAGGGCTCGGTGGCCGGTGCGGCCGCCACCGACCTCGACTCACCCGCCAATCGCGCCATCGCCAGGGAGATGGCCGAGCGGTCGGTCGTCCTGCTCGAGGCCGGGTCCGCGCTGCCGTTGCTCGGCGACGGGCGGCCGTCGCCGAGCCGGGTGGCCGTGATCGGGCCCTGCGCCGCCGACCCGCATGTGCTCATGGGCTGCTACGCCTTCCCCAACCACGTGCTGCCGCGTCACCCGGGTCTCGGGCTGGGGCTCGAGGTGCAGACCGTGGTCGATGCCCTGGCGGCGGAGCTGCCAGGGGTCGAGCTCGTCCACGAGCAAGGCTGCCCGGTGCAGGGAGAGTACCGGTCCGGCTTCGAGGCCGCGCTCGCCGCGACCCGCGCGGCTGACCTCTGCGTGGCCGTCGTCGGCGACCTCGCCGGCCTGTTCGGCCACGGCTCGTCCGGCGAGGGGTGCGACGCCGAGGACCTCCGGCTTCCAGGGGTGCAGGGGGAACTGCTGGACGAGCTCCTGCAGGTCGGAACGCCGGTGGTCGTGGTGGTGGTCTCCGGCCGTCCCTACGCCCTCGGCGAGCTGCATGGCCGCGCCGCCGGCCTGGTGCAGGCGTTCATGCCGGGAGAGGAGGGAGCGTCGGCGATCGCCGGCGTCCTGTCCGGCCGGGTCCAGCCGGGCGGCAAGCTGCCCGTGCAGATCCCCAGGCGTCCCGGCGGGCAGCCCGGCACGTACCTCCAGCCCCCGCTCGGCAGTCCGGAGAGCGCCGGCATCAGCACGCTGGACGCGACCCCTCTCTACCCGTTCGGCTACGGCGGCTCCTACACGACCTTCACGGTGGATGCGCTTCGGATCAGCGATGCCGAGGTGCCCACCGACGGCGCGTTCACCGTCTCGGTCCGGGTCCGCAACACGGGCCCGCGGGAGGGCGACGAGGTGGTCCAGCTCTACCTACGCGACCTCGTCGCCCAGGTCGCCCGCCCGGTGAAGCAGCTCGCCGGGTTCTCCCGCGTCGGGCTCGCGCCCGGCGAGGGTGTCGAGGTGACCTTCCGGGTCCACGCCGACCGGACCGCCTACACGAACCGGGAGTTCCAGCGGATCGTCGAGCCGGGGGATATCGAGGTGATGGTCGGGACCTCGGCTGCGGACCTGCCCTGCCGTGGTCGTGTGCGGCTCACCGGTCCCCCGCGGGTGGTCGGCCACGACCGCCAGCTCGTCACTCCGGTGGAGCTCGGCCCGGTCGCCGGCGACGCCGCCTAGCGCAGAAGCAGAGAGGGAACCACCGTGGCGTCCAGGCATCGACGAGCCACCCTGGCCAGCGTCGCGGCCTCGGCGGGCGTCTCCGTCGCGACCGTCTCCAAGGTGCTCAACGGCCGCGACGACGTCGCCCCGTCGACCCGCGCGCTCGTCCAGGAACACCTCCACGAGCACGACTACGTCGCCCGCCGCGCCAAGCCGCCATTGTCTCCGGCTCCAGCGATCGAGCTGTTCTTCCACGGCCAGCTCAACGCCTATCACACCGAGGTGCTGCAGGGTGTCGTGGAGGCCGCGACAGTCGCCGGCGTCGCCGTCGTCGTCAGTGTGCGCCCTCGCGAGCAGCCCGGCTCCGGGCCGGACCGTCCCGCCGGGTGGGCCCGTGAGCTGGCCGCCGCGGGTCGCCAGGGGGCGATCGTGGTCACCAGCGAGCTGGCGGCCGCTGACTTGCGGGCCCTGACCCGGGCGCGCATGCCGGTCGTCGTCATCGACCCCCTCAACCTGCCGAGTGCCCAGGTGACCAGCGTCGGGTCGACCAACTTCGCCGGCGGGCTGGCGGCAACACAGCATCTGCTCGACCTGGGACACCGCCAGATCGCCTACCTCGGCGGTCCGGCGGCCGCGGCCTGCAACCAGGCACGGATGCAGGGCTACCGCGGCGCCATGGAAGCCGAGGGCGCGCCCGTCCCCGACGAGTACGTGCGGACGGGGCGGTTCAGCTACGAGCACGGGATCCTGGGAGGTGCCGCCCTCCTCGACCTGCCCGAGCCCCCGACCGCGGTGTTCGCGGGCAGCGACGAGACCGCGTTGGGAGTGATCGAGGCCGCCCGGACCCGAGGCCTGCGGGTCCCGGAGGACCTCAGCGTGGTCGGCTTCGACGACACCCCGGTCGCACGCCTGGCCGCACCCCCCCTCACCACAGTTCGACAGCCGCTGCGCGAGCTGGGCGCCGTCGCCGTCCGGACGGCCCTGCGTCTGGCGGCCGGCGAGGGAGTGGACTCCCACCACGTCGAGCTCGGGACCGAACTCGTCGTGCGCCAGTCGACCGCACCTCCACCGGCGTCCGTGGAATGACCGTGGTCATCCGCCGGGCGCTGGCGGCCAGGGCTCGTCACCTGCGGATGGCACTGGTTGCGGTACGCCGGCCAGCATTGCCGACAGCGCCCGCTGGGCCTGGTCGACCCGCGGCCGCAGGAGCCGCCAGTCGCGCCCGGTTGCCAGCGCCTGGTTCTCGGCGTCGACGGCGGCGACCAACTCCTGGAGCAGGTTGCGGACCTGTCCGGTCCGGTTTCGTCGCTGGTCGTCGGGTGCGCGCTCGGCCAGCAGATCCCAGCGACGCATGAGGTCGACCAGGGTGGCCCGGACTGGTGGCCACGACAGGGCCCGCTGGCCCGCATCTTCCGCGGTCAGGACCGACGGCAGCTGGATGCGGGTGGCGGTGCCAATGTCGGCCTCCAGTGCGGCCGCCTGGGCGTCCCAGGCCGACCGCTTGCGCGACCTCCAGAGCAGCCAGCCGCCAGCCAGCGCGACAACCAGGAGGATGAGCAGGGTCCAGCCAAGGGCTCCCAGCCCCTCGGACTCGGCGGCAGCCGGCGTGCCAGCAGCCAAGGATGTGGGGGCCGATGTCGGCGTGCGGGTCTCAGCCGAGCTCGCGGGTGTGGTCGTCGGCGAGGTGGGACGCTCGGCCGAGGTGGGGGTCCGGTCTGATGTCGGCGTGTCCGCGCTGGTCCTGGGCGGCCGCGTCGGCTCGACGGTCGTCTCGCTCGCCGACTCGGTCCCGCTCGGGGCAGGGCGGGTGCCGGAGCGTTCGGTCGAGGGGCGGGTCGCCGAGCCGCTCCCGCCGCCGGCACCGCAACCGCTGAGCCCCAGGGCCAGGCTCAGCACGAGTCCGGCCAGGAGCCGTGCCGCGGTTGTTCGGCAACCAGGGATGCCGGGTTCCACTCGCATCGAGGACCACCTCCGGATCGGCCGGGGCAGGAGGGGGAAGCCCGCCCGGCATGCGACGCGGCCATTCTTCGGCCCGCGGCCCCTCGTGGCATCACCCGAAGCGGATGAGAACGGCGTCGGCAGCGACCCGGCCATCATGAGCGCCAAGATCACCCGGATGGCTGAGGTAGCGTGCGAACGTTGAGCTCGAGGGCGACGAGGATCCGGCTGCCGACGCAGACCCGTCTCAGCGGCTCCTACGTCAGTAAGAGGCGCACGATCACCTCGCCGTTTGCGTCGAGCTCGCCCGTCGGCGCAAACCCAAGCCGCCGGTAGAATCCCGCCGGCCCACCGTCCTCCGGCACGAAGCTCGTCAGCAACTCGGTCGCCCCCTCGGCCCGGACCAGCGCCGCGACCTGCCGAACGGCCTCGGAGCCGTAGCCGCGGCCTTGGTGGCGCTGGTCGATGAGCAGCTTCCAGAGGAACCATGGACCGATGATCTCTGGTGGCTGAGGTTCGACATTCCAGCTCACCATCACGAACCCGGCCGGCTCGTCGTCGGCGTAGATCGCCCGATACCATGGCTTGGCGTTCGGGTACTCGGCGGCATCTTCGAGCGCGCCTTGCACCGACCCCCCGACGAACCGCTCCTGCTGAGGCGCCACGCAGAGCGCAAGGACCGCCGCGCGGTTGTCATCGCTGATCTCGCGGAGGGTCACGACCATACGGTCAGTCTAGACGGCGTCTCGTTGCCGCTGGCCGGTTAGCGGCGGTTGAAGCAGATGACCGCACAGGCCCGCAGCACAACTGCGACCCACCGTGCTGAATCCCGGCCCCACCGCACCTGCAGCCGCCCCAAGCAGCGCAACCATGACAGCGACCTGCTCGACTCGCCAGCGGTGGCGCCCTGCCGGGTCGACGACTCGATCCCACGGCGGGCGATCCGAGCGGTGATCCCACGCCGCCGCAGGTCACGCTTGCTGATGGACGTTGCTCGCTCGTGCGATGGCTATTGTCGTGGCGTAACGGTGAGTTTGATTCTGGCGTTGCTTCCGAGAATCGGCTCGGCGGTCGCCGGTAGCGGCACCAATGCCGTCCATCTCCCTGGCTCTGGGGCCTCGTCGGGGAGCGGATCGCCGGTGAACTTGAAGTCTCGGTTGGCGCCGGCGATCTGGGAGTTCCACGCCGCCCATGCCATCAGGCGGCCGTCTCGTTGCCCGACGTCCACGATGAGGATGTCGTCGAGATCGGCCACGCGTTCGAGATGGTGGCCGAAATGGAAGATGCCGTGGCGTTCCTCCAGCGACAGGATCTTCAGGTGGAGGGCGTAGCGGATCGGCACATCGCTTCCCGGTGCCAGTTTGCGTGACAGAAAGGTCGTTACCAGCGGCTGGGGTGTGTCCGGAGTGTCCTCGGTGCTTGGGATCGAGAGCTGGATGGGCACCAGTGGTCGGCGGTCTGCTCGTGCATGACGATCGAGACACCGCGGATAGACAGTCGCACCTCCGCCTGCCAGATCAGATCGTCCCGGGCGCTGTTGGGCGGTTGACGGTGGCCGACCAGATCGGCCTGGACTTGGAGGTCGCCGAACAAGAAGCGCCGTAGGTTCTGGTAGCCCTCTTCGGAGTTGACCACGCCGTAGGGGCCGCTGTGGCTGCGATGTATGAACGCGTGCTGTGCCCCGGGGACATAGGCTTTCTCGATCTGGACGAGGCCATCGCTCTTGGCGCCGACCGCGGCCGCCGACAGCCCCATTGCCACGTCGTAGTTCTCGGGGTTGGTGCCGATGAGGCAGAAGATCCGCTCCTTGGGGAAGCTGCCGTCGGGCAGCTCTTCGGCCTTCCACCCATCTGGGGGTCCATCGGGCTTCAGGTCCGCCACCGGGGTGAGGTACTGGTACATCCGCCTGGGCCCGAAGATGTCCGCGCCTTGGACCCCGAAGGCATCCCGCAGCCGCTCCAGCAGGCCGAACCCGACGTCAAAGACGATGCCGCCGTGTGGGGTGGCGTAGGTGAAGAACTTGTCGACATAGTCGGTCGCCGTCCGGCCTGGTCGCTGGTCGGGGATGATCTTCTGGAGAAGGGACCGGCAGATCAGCCCGCCCATGGAATGGGCCACCAGGTGGACCCGCGGCGCACCCGTCTTCGTCTGGAGGGTTTCGATGAGCCGAAGCAGGTCCTCGGCGGCCCGTTCCAGACGATAGTCCTGCGGCTTCTGCCCCCAGGTGCTGGCCGAGACGTCATAGAAGCGGTGGATCCAGATGCTGTTCGCCGCCACCTTGTCATGGCTTTCCAGGAAGGCCAGCTGCCCGCCATCAACCAGGATCTCGTACTGCTCATCGAGCAGTAGACGGAGCAGCGGGCTCTCGAACTGGTAGAAGACCGGCTCCCCGTCACCGCCCACCCGCACATGGGTGGAGCCTTCGTTGAACCCATAGAACGGATCGGCCACCGCCCTGTTGATCCCGGAGGTATCGCCGGCGAACCCTCGGACATAGACGATGGGTAACTTCTCGGCCATGTACGACCTCCCAACCGCTGCGTGACGGACCCGCGCTCCCCGCCAACCATCTCGCTTCGTACGGAGTGCCACAAGACAAGCTTCTGGCAGAACCGCTAGAACCCAACGAGCAGGACCGTCTCGGGGCTTGATGAGGGAAACGTGATGGACCTAACCAGCGTAGGCACCATGAATCCTGCACCCACCACTGCGAGACCAGCGATGCGCTGGTCGCTGCGGCCGTTCGCATCATTCGGGGGTTCGGCCCGGCACCTACTGGGTGTCGGGCCGGAGCCTACTCGTGTCCGACTATGTCGACCGAGATCTCCACCGCCGGAATGGTTCCGCTGTTCTCAAGCCAGTGTGTGGTGTTCCTGTCCTCGGGCCAGCCCACTCCCGGCCCGTAGTCCGTAGCCACTCCATTTCGATGGTCAGTGATCGTTCCTTGCAGTATGTAGACGATGCCTGGTCTGCCTTTCTGGTCGTGCATCGGGCCGAAGACGCCCCCAGGCTCGATGGTCACCATCCGCATTCGAAGTTGGCGCCCTGCCATGCCCTCGATCTCGGGGCCAGGGTCAACCGTTGCAAGTACCTCCGCGGCAACACCTTTGGTCGCAGGTGCCGCCTGTTCGTTGCTCATCGTGCTCTCCTCTCTGTAGTTCCAGGGCCAACGTTCGACCCTCAACCCCACGTCGCCTACGCCGCCGCATGACCCTGTCGGCTATCTGCCTGTCGCCGTAGTAACACCTTTGCCGACGCCGTCGACGAAGGCGCGTCAGTGGTGGTGGCCGTGCCGGCCGAGGGTCTCCACGGGGGTCGCGCCGGGGCGGGTCCACTGCGGCACGGGCCGGCTGGTCGGGCCCCAGGTGGCGACGCCGTCGGCGTCCGAGCGCCAGTACCAGCAGATCGGCGAGCCATGCCCACCGACCGGCGAGTCGGCCTGAGGGGCCTCGGGCCAGCCCTCGGGGTTGTCCTCCCACCCCTCGCGGCGGCCGTAGGGCGTCATGTCGAGCAGGCCCAAGGACCCGTTGACCGGCTCGTTGCCACGGCCCGTCGTGGAGTAGGTGAGGAACACGCGGTCGCCGTCGCGCAGGAAACAGACGATCTGCCCCATTTCTCCGCCGACCGGCGCGTCCACGTCGCGCACCGAGTACCAGGGCTGGGTGTAGCCCATGAACTCGACGTAGGAGGCCACTTCGTCCCACCGGCCCTTGGTCAGGATGGCGAACGAGACGCCGCGGGCGTTGAGGTAGACGGCGTCCTTCATGTGCCAGGCCGTGGTGGTGCAGCCCTCGCACTGCCCCTGGTGCGGCGCGCCGTCGTACCACATGTGCTGGTAGACCACGAGCTCGTCGCGGCCCTGGAACAGGTCCAGGAACGGGACCGGGCCGTCGGGTCCGACGACCTTGACCGTCCCGTCGAGCTCCACTATCGGCAGCCGGCGGCGGGCCGCGGCGATGGCATCGCCCTCGCGGGTGTGGGCCTTCTCGCGGACCAG
>Ga0307410_10001205_pt1 | contig 11483 bp, 6 predicted proteins | sample 322Ometagenome_3_FD_203707 | JGI IMG/M metagenome (GOLD analysis project Ga0307410, IMG submission 203707) | Maize rhizosphere microbial communities from greenhouse at UC Davis, California, United States - 322HYB-O-3 | ecosystem: Host-associated > Plants > Roots > Rhizosphere > Soil | place...
ACCTCCTGGCCGTTCAGCCAGTACTCGCCCGAGCTCGGCGTGTCCAGACAGCCGAGCACGTTCATCATCGTCGACTTGCCCGAGCCCGAGGGGCCCATGATCGCCAGGTACTCGTTGCGGCGGACCTGGAGCGACACCCCGCGCAGCGCCTGGATCGTCTCGGCGCCCATCACGTACTCGCGGCGGAGGTCGTGGATGCGGATGACGGCGTCGTTCATCCCTTCTTCTCCTCGCCGTCCCCGGCCGACGCGGCGGGCGCCGGCTTGACCTTCGTGCTGTCCTTCAGGTCGCGGATGGCCTGGTAGGGGCCGGCCACGATCGAGTCGCCCTGCTTCAGCCCGTCGAGCACCTCGAAGTACTCGTCGCCGGCGATGCCCACCCGGACCGGCTGGAACTGCGCCAGGCCGTTCCGCACCACGAAGACGCCCTCGGTGTCGCGCTTCCGGCCCGCGGCGCCCGGCGCCGCGCTGTCGCGCCGGGCGCCGGCGGCCGCCGGCGCGGGCGCGCCGGCCTTGATCTCGTTCGGCACCCGCTCGTTGTCGCGCACGGTGAGCGCGATGATCGGGATGCTGAGCGTGCTCTTGCGCGTGTCGGTGACGATCCGCGCCGTGCAGCTCAGGTCGGGGCGAATGTCGGCCGGCGGGTTCGTGAGGGTGATCTCGACGTCGAAGTCCACGGCCTGATCGGCCGAGCCGCCGGCGGTCTGCGTCGCGGTGAGCTGCGCGCTGTTGCTGATCTTGCTCACGCGGCCCACGAACGTGGTGTCGGGGAAGGCGTCGATCGTCACCTCGACCGAGTCGCCCATCTCGAGGCGCACGACGTCGGTCTCGTCCACCTTCACCTGCGCCTGGATCGTCGAGAGGTCGGCCACGGTCATGAGCAGGCCCACCTCGCGCGAGAAGGTGCCGGGCACCGCCACCTCGCCCTCCTCGACGGCGAGCCGCACGACCCGGCCCGCGATCGGGCTCATGATGCGGGTCTTGGCCAGGTTGTCGCGCGCCTCCTGCAGCCCAGCCCGCGCCTGCAGCACCTGGGCCTCGGCGGACTGGTACGTGGCGTTCGAAACGTCGTACTGCGTCTGCGCCTGCTCGATGGCCTCGGCCGAGATGAGGTTGGCGCCGGCCTTCTGGATCTCGCGGGCGCGGGCCAGGGCGCGCTGCGCCTGGTCGCGGTTGGCGCGCGCCTGCGAGAGGGAGGCCTGCCCGGTGGCGACAAGCGCCTGGGCGCGGGAGACGGCGGCCTGGTACTGCGCCGGGTCGATCTGCAGCAGGAACTGGCCCTTCTTCACCAGGTCGCCCTCCTTCACGGCGATCTGGATGATGCGGCCCGTGATGTCGGCGCTCAGGTCGACCGAGGTCTGCGCCTCGATCTTGCCGCTGGCGGTCACCGCGCTCACGAGCTCACGGCGGCCGACCTGCTCCATGCGCACCTCGGTCGGGCGGTTCTTGCGCTTGGCGGAGCCGACCGCGGCCATTCCCGCCACGCCGAGCACGACGACGAGGGCGACGATTCCGAACTTGGCAGCACGTGACATGGTTGCTCTTTCCTCAGCGCAGGGGACGGCCGACGGCGGCTTCGAGCGCCGCGAGGGCCCTGTGGTAGTCGTAGACGGCGTTCACGTAGTCACCCTCGGCACGCGAGACCGAGTTCTGGGCGTCGGACAGCTCGAGCGCGGTGCCGCTGCCCAGGCGGTAGCGGTCCTGCGCCAGCTGCAGCTGCTCGCGCGCCGCGTCGCGGCTCGTCTGCTGCACGGCGATCGCCTGGAAGGCGGTCTGCAGCCCGAGGTGGCGCGCCTGCACCTCGGTGCGCACCTGGAGCCCGCGCGCGCGGACGCTCTCCTCGAGGTCCTGCTGCTGCGCCCGCGCCTCCGCCACCCGGAGCTGGCGGCCGAAGCCCGTGAAGATCGGCAGCGACACCGTCAGGGTGGCCGAGAACGGCTGGCGCTGGTAGTTGAACGGGAAGACCGAGTTGCGGTCGATCACGTCCTGGCGCACCGTCGGGTCGAGCGTCGACCCGTCGAGCGAGAGCCCCGCGAACGAGTTGCAGTCGCTGACGATGCCGCCGTTCTCGTACGGCATCGGCGCGTTGAGCCGGCGGATGATGTCGTTCTGGAACTCGCAGTTGCGCGCCGTGCCCTGCGCGCCGGCGAACTGCTGGTCGAGCAGCAGCTGTTCGTTGGTGAACTGCTGCGTGAAGCCGCGCCACCCGGCGCTGAACGACAGGGTGGGGAGGTATTCGGACTTCGCCGCCGTCACGCCCGCCGCGGCGGCCCGCTCGCGCGCCTGCAGGGCGCGCAGGTCGGGATTCTGCTCCGACGCGAGCGCGAGCAGCGCGGCCAGCTCGAGCGACGGCGCCTGGACGGCGAAGGTGTCGGTGAGCGCCACCTGCTCGATCGCGACCGGCGCGACCACGCCCATCAGGCGCATGAGCTCGAGCTTCGCCTCGTTCTCCGCCTGCACGGCGCGCAGCAGCTGCACCTCGCCCGTGCCGCGCGTGACCTCCGCCTGCCGCACGTCGAGCAGCGTCGCCTGGCCGACCTGGTGCCGCGCCTGGGCGAGCCGCAGGAAGTCGGCGTTGCGCGACACCTGCTGGCGCGCCACCTCCACCTGGGCCGTCGCCTGGCGCACCGCGAGGTACTGCGCCGTGATGCCGTAGCGCAGCTGCGCCTCGGCGTTCACGATGCCCTCGTCGGCGGCGCGCTGCATCGCCTTCGCCTGCGCCGGGCCCTTCAGGGTGCGGCCGCTCAGCTGCCAGTCGACGCCCACGGCGTAGTTCGAGTTGTAGGACGGCGAGCTCTGATTGAACTGGGTGCCGCCGAACGACGAGCTGCCCGACCCGGTGTAGCCGAGGCCCGCGGACACGTTCGCCGTGGGCAGCAGGCTGCCGTAGGCCTGGCGTACGTTCCAGCGGGCCGGCCCGGCGTCGTTCAGTGCCTGCCGATAGGCGGGGCTGTTCTGCCGGGCCTGCTGCAGCGCCTCGGCGAGCGTGAGCGTCGCGGACGGTGCCGGACGCGCGGCGGCGGAGTCCTGGGCCGCGGCGGCCGTGGGGCCGAACAGGGCCGCCAGCACGAGAAGAGTGGACCAGCGAGTCATGGCGTTTCCTTGGTCGGAGGGCGGTGACTGACCCTCGTACGGCGACGTTTCAGAAAAGGTTTCAGGTTGCACCAAAAAGCGCCGGGCCGGCACTAGGCCGGCCCGGCGGGGCCTGCTGGACGCACCGGAGGGCTACTTGTCCGCGCGCGTGACCACGGTGCCGGATCCGGGGAAATCCATCTTCACGACCCGGCCCTGGGGGTCGAGAGTCAGGGTGCCGCTCAGCTCGCCCTGCAGGCGGACGGTGGCGCCGTCGCGCCGGGCCAGGAACTGGGCCCGTCGGCCCGAGCGGGGGAACATCGCCGTCAGCCGCGTTCCGGCCGGCGTCGCCAGGTCGGCGATGGCGGCGTAGAGGGCGTAGGCGTTTTCGTCGAGGACCACCACGTCGGGGCCGCCGGCCATCTCGCGGCCCGATTCGGTGCCCTCGACGAAGCTCTTGATGATGAGCCGCGCGCCGGCGCCGCCGGCCAGCACCCGGGTGGGGCCCTTCGGCGTCTGGCCCTCGAGCACGAACTTCTCGAGCGCCCCCTCGCCGTTCCGGTCGAGGGTGGCCGCGATCTGCGTGGTCGGGCCGACGTTGGGGTAGCGGCCCACCACCGAGAGCGAGGTGGACGCACCGTCCCGGCCGCCGCCGCGCTGGACGGTCACGTCCTCACGGCCGATCTCACGCCCGCCCTGCTGCACCACGAACGTGCCCTGGGCGCCCTGCGCGGCGGCCGGGCCGGCCGACAGGAGGGCGAGACCCAGGACGCTCGCGGCGGAGCGCAGGGTGGCGAGGGACTTCAGGGATCGACGAGGCATCGTCCGACACGCTCCAGGATGATTGCGTACAATTTCGCCCCTTTTTCCGCCGAGGCCAAGCTCGGATACCCGACCGAGCCGGGCGAGTCGGCGGGGAGGCTGCGACCGGGGCGGTAGCGCCCCCGGGTGCCACGGACCAGCGCAAAGTCCTGTGCCAGCTCCATTTGCACCAGCTCGGGGGCCAGAAAAAGCATCAGCGAGGTGTCCAGTTCGCCCCCGTGGGCCGGCGCTTCCGGACGTTCAAGGAGCGTGCCGAAGTCCAAGGCGAAGACGTCCGCGGCGGTCACGTGGGCCGTGTCGGTGCGGATCGTGCTGAGCGCCTCCTGGTGGGCTTCGTTGGCCTGGGCCGTGAGCACGAGGAACTGGCGCACTCCTGCCCCCTCCTCCCAGGACTCGATAAGTTCGTTCATGACCCGATGCAGCGTCTTGCGCCGCAGGGCCGCCCCGCCGGGAAGCGAGCGGGACGGCGTGTGTACGCCGTACTCGATCGTCGGCGCGCGGAGCACCTCGTGACGGGCCGACAGGTCGTCGGCGAGCCGCTCGACGATGAGCGTGTCGCAGCCGAGCGGGAGGTGGGGTCCGTGCTGCTCGGTGGTCCCCACGGGGACGATGAGCACCGGCCGCTCCAGCAGCCGCGCGCGGATCGCCACCGGAGACATCTCCTTCAAACGCCAGGGCCGGCCTTGCTCGGACATCTCGCTCGCTGGTGGGTGCTCGTGGCGGTGCTGGCCGCGGCGGCGGCCGGCGAGTGGCTGGTGCGACCCGAGTGGAGCTGGGTCGCGGTGGTCTGGGTGCTCGCGCCCCTGGCGGTGCTCGCGCGGCGGCCGTGGCGCGGGTGGACCTACGCGTTCGCCGGCGCGACGCTCCTGCTGCTCGTCGGGCTGGCGCTGGCGCAGTCGCGGCTCTCGCGCATCGAGTCGGCGTGGCCGGCCGAGCGCGAGTCGCGCGTGTCGGCGGCCGGCCGCACGCTCGGCGGCGACCTGCACGACGCCTTCCGGCGGATCGACCAGCTGGCAGGGCGGGCCATGCCGCTCGCCGACGGCACCGACCAGGCCGACGCCCTCGAGTCGCTCGAGCGGATCGTCCCCGAGGCGGGTCCGGAGACCGGCGTCGCCGTGCTGGGCGCCGACGGGACGCCCTGGGCCTGGGCGGGGGTGCACCGCATCCCGACCGCCGTCGAGGGCGACTCGATCGCAGCGCGCGCGACAGGATATTACCTCGTGCTCGAGACGCGGCGCCACACTCCGAGCGGCCGCACGGTGGTGGCGAGCGTGGTAGTGTGGGCGCATCCGGTGGCCGTGACGCGGAGCCGGAGCGTCGCGGAGCTCTTCGAGCGCCGCACCGGTGTCGAGCTCGCCGTCTACCCGGCGGGGCAGGCGCCGGACAGCGCCGACGTCTTCGACTATCAGGAAGAGACGACGGCCGGGCCCCGCCTCCTGTTCAGCGTCCAGCCGATTCCGCCCGAGCAGGGCGCGGCGCGGCAGCGCGCGCTCGGCGCCGCGCGCCAGGTGCTCACCGTCCTCCTGCTCGCCTGGCTCGCGGTGGCGCTCTTCGGGACGCGGACGCAGAGCCGGCGCTTCGTCCTCCTGCTCACCCTGCTCTGGCTCGCGGTGCGGGCGCCGGTCGGCGAGGCGCTGCACCTGGGCTCCGTCTTCTCGCCGGCCACCTACTTCCACGAGGCGCTCGGGCCGCTCTCCGCCTCCGCCGGGGCCCTCGTGCTGACCGGCGCGCTGGGCACCGTGCTCGGCGTGTGGCTCTGGAGACGCCGGCTGCCGCGGCGCTGGTACACGGCGGCACCGGCGCTCGTGCTGCTCGCGGCCACGCCGCACCTGGTGAGCGCGCTGGGCCGAGGCATCACGCCCCCGGCGCGCGGTGTGCCCGCGGGACTCTGGCTCACCTGGGAGGCGGCGCTGCTGATGGCCGCGGCGGCGCCGATCACGCTGGCGGCTGCACTGTTGCGCGGGCGGGGCGGCGCCACCGAGCCGCGCTGGCGCGTACCGGCCGGCGTCGTCATCGCGCTGGCCGCCGCCGCGGTCGGGCTCTTCGTCTGGCAGCCCGACGGCGGGTGGCCCGTCTGGTATCCCTTCCTCTGGGTGCCGGCGCTGCTGCTCGTGGCGGTCCCCGCGCCGCGCTGGTGGGCGATCGCCGGCGTCGCGCTGGCGGCGGGGAGCCTCGCCACCCTCGTGACGTGGGGCATGGAGCTGCCCGGCCGCCTCGCCGTCGCGGGGCGCGACGTGGCGCGGCTCGGCCGCGAGCCCGACCCCTTCGCGCTCGCGCTGCTCGAGCGCTTCGCCGACCGCGTTCGGGAGCGCGGCGCCGCGGGAGACACCGTGGCCGGCGCCTCGGAGCTCTACACGCTCTGGCGCACGAGCGACCTCGGGCAGCAGGGCTACCCGGCGCACCTCGCGCTCTGGACCGCCGACGGCGCGCTGCGCGCGGAGCTGCCGCTCGACTCGCTCGACCTTCCGGCGCTGCCGCCGCTCGTGCGCGCGCTCGACACGGCGGGCCGTCGCATCACGGCGCTCGAGCGGGTGCCGGGCGTGCACTACCTGCTCGTGCAGCGCGTCGCGCCCGGGCGGCTCGTGAGCGTGGCGGTGGGGCCGCGCACGGAGCTGATCGAGCACGGCCGTCTCGGCCAGCTGCTCGACCCCGCGCGCCGCGCGCCGCTCTACCGTCTCAATCTCTCGCAGCCCGGCGCACAGCCCGGAACGCGGCGCGCCGGCGCGGGCGCCGAGCTCGCGTGGCGGCGCGAGGGGTGGCAGCTGCGCGCCGATCACGCGCTCGATTTTCCCGACGGCGCGCGCGAGGCGCACGCGGTCGTGGAGCTGGGCGGGCCGTTTCCGCTGGCGGTGCGCGGCGCGCTCGTGGTGCTCTTCGACCTGGCCGTGCTCGGCCTCCTCTGGCGCCTGGCCGAGCTCTCGGCGGGCGGCCGCGCGCGGCCGCCGCGCTGGCGCGCGCTGCTCAGCTCGTTCCGGATCCGCCTCGCCGTGACGCTCGCCGGCTTCTTCATCCTCCCCGTCGTGGGCTTCGCCGTCTGGGGCTTCGCGCGGCTCTCGGACGAGGCGGATCGCAGCCGCGACCTGCTGATCCTGCAGACGCTGCGCGACGCGTCGTCGGCGGCGGGGGGGATTCTGCGGAGCCCCGACGTGCGCCTCGCCCCCGAGCTGCAGGACCTCAGCCGCCGGATGGACGCCGATCTCGGACTCTACGCCGGCGGCCGCCTCGAGGCGGTGAGCGCGGAGATTCTCGCCGACCTCGGGGTGCTGAGCCCGCTGATGGATCCGACCGCCTACCATCTGCTCGCCATCGACGGCGAGCAGCAGGTGACGCGCGACGGCACCAACCCGGAGCTGGCGGAGCGCATCGGCTTCCGGCTCGTGGAGCCGGGGCGGCCGGGCGTCCCGGCGGTGCTGGCGGCGCCGCAGCGCACCGATCCGTTCCGGCTGGAGGATACGCAGCTCGACCTGGCGCTCGTGCTGCTGCTCGCCACGCTCACCGGCGCCGCGGCGGCGCTGCTCGGCGCGCGCATTGCGGCCCGGACCCTTTCGCGACCCGTCGCCGAGCTGCGCCGCGCCGCGCTGGCACTGGGGCAGGGACGGTCGATGCCCTCGCCGGCGCATGCGCCGCCGCTGGAGTTCGAGCCGGTCTTCGGGGCATTCGAGCGGATGGCCGCCGACATCGCCGCGAGCCAGGCGGCGCTGGAGGAGGCGCGCCGCCGCACCGCGACGGTGCTCGCGACGGTGGCGACGGGGGTGGTGGCGCTCGATGCCCGCGGCCGCGTGCTCATCGCCAACGCGCAGGCGGCGGAGCTGCTCGGTGTCCCGCTCGAGCCCGGCGCCGCGCTGCTGCCGCGGCTCGAGCCCGAGTGGCAGCCGCTCGCCGACGCGCTGCGCCGCGAGCAGCTCGCCGAGGGCATCGACGGCGACGGCAACGGGGCGCCGGAGGAGGCGGTCGAGGTCTCGGTCGGCGGGCGGCGCTACACGGCGCAGCTGGCCGTGCTCGGCGGCGGGCTGCGCGGCGTGGTGGTGGCGCTCAACGACGTGACCGACGTCTCGCGCGCCGAGCGCGTGCTGGCATGGGGCGAGATGGCGCGGCAGGTGGCGCACGAGATCAAGAATCCGCTGACGCCGATGCGGCTGGGCATGCAGCACCTCGTGCGCGTGCACCGCGACCGGCGGCCGGAGTTCGACCGCATCCTCGCCGAGACGGCGGAGCGCATCCTCGGCGAGATCGACCGCCTCGACACCATCGCCCGCGCCTTCAGCCGTTTCGCGGCGCCGGTGGCGGAGCAGCTGCCGCTCGAGCGCGTCGACCTCGCGGGGACCGCGGCGGAGGTCGTGAACCTCTACCGCCTCGCCGGCGAGGGAGCCAGCGTCGAGCTGGACGCGGTGCCGAGCGAGACGGCCGCGCGGCGCGACGAGGTGAAGGAGGTGCTGGTGAACCTGCTGGAGAATGCGCGCAACGCCGGCGCGCGGCGCATCGTGGTGCGCATCAGGCCGGAGGAGCTGGTGGTGGAGGACGACGGCAGCGGCATCCCGGCCGAGTCGCTGCCCCGGATCTTCGAGCCGCGCTTCTCGACCAACACGAGCGGCTCGGGGCTGGGGCTGGCGATCGTGCGCCGGCTGGTCGAGAGCTGGGGGGCGCGGGTGTCGGCGGAGAGCGAGGTGGGGCGGGGGACGACGGTGCGGGTGCAGCTGGCCAGATAGGCGGGTCGCGCCGACCCGACCCGCCCGCCCGTTACTCGGCGCCGAGCGGCTCGGCGAGCGCCGTCACCGCGCTCCGCAGCGGCGGGTCGTCGGCGGCACGACGGCGGAACTCGTCGGCCGCGTCGCCGGCGGCGTGCGCGAGCGCGTAGCCGAGCTCGCGGTCGACGTACGTCCGGCCGCGCTCCCAGGTCTCCTCCGAGAGCCAGAGACCGCTGGCGCGCACCCGCAGGTACAGCTGGGCGCGCATCCGCGCGGTGACGACCGCGTCGGGCCGCCGCACGAGGCCCGCCCTCACGAGCCCCGCCGCGTAGCCGTCCAGCGTCTCGCGGAAGAGCGCGACGTCGGCGCCGAGCGCACGGAGCAGATCGCGCTCTTCGGGGGTGTGGCGGCGCGCGCCCACGCGCATGTCGGGGGCGAGCCCCCAGGTGCTCGCGGTGTCTCCTTCGACCTCGTCCGCCGGCGGGCGCTGCACCGACCGGCCCGACGGCATGTACCAGCGCGAGGTCGTGAGCTTCACCGCCGCGTCCTCTTCGAGCGTGTAGGTCGTCTGCACGACCCCCTTCCCGTAGGTACGCGTTCCCACCACGACGGCGCGCCCGTGATCCTGCAGCGCGCCCGCGAGCAGCTCCGCCGCGCTGGCCGTGTTCGGGCCCACGAGCACGGCCAGCTTCAGGTCGGGCCAGCGCTGGGCCCGCTTCGCCAGGTACGTGCGCGTGTGGCGCGGGTTGCGGCCCTTGAGCACGGCGATGGTGTCGCCCGCGTCGAGGAAGAGATCGGCGATGGCGACGCCCTGCTCGATGAGACCGCCTGGGTTGTAGCGGAGGTCCAATACCAGCGCGCGCATGCCCGAGCCGCGCAGCCGGTCGATGCTGTCGCGCACCTCGCCGGCGGAGCGCTCGGTCATCGCGCGGAGCTCGAGATAGCCGACGCCGTCGCCGAGGAGGAAGGGATGCTTCGCGGCGCTGGCGTGCACCAGTCGGCTCGCGGAGGCTGCGCCGCCCGCGACGCCGAGCTCCTTGCCCGCGAGCTGGTCGTTGAACGCGCGGAACTCGTCGCCCAGCAGGAGCTCGGCGTACGGATCGTTCAGCGACGCCACCACCTGGCGGGTCGCCTCCGTGTACAGGCCGGCCTCGCTGACCGAATCGACGTAGTCGGTGCGGACCTTGGAGACGACGCGGTCGAAGAGCCGCGCCTGCCGGTACACGTCCCACGAGACGGTGCGGCTCGGCGTCGCGGCCCGGTACCCGGCGCCGAAGGCGCCGCCGACCACGAGCAGGCCGGCGCCGAGGCTCAGGAGCCGTCGGCGCAGCCGGGTCGTGCGGGAGGTTCGTTCCTGTCCAGACGTCACGTGTTCCTCGCCGGGCCTCGCGAAATGCGGCCCGTCTTGCCTGTTGCGCCGCTCCGGGGGGTGGGGGACGGAGGAGGCGCGTTCCGAGGGAACGGTTGAGCAAGAGGGGGGCCGCGCGGAGGCGGCGGGACGCCACGGCCGGCGCGGGGCCGGTACGGTCCCGCAACTCGAAGCGGGCGAGCTTGTTCGGTGACCCGGAGGAGGGAACCGCATGCTCGCCCGCATACGCTCGGCCGCCGTGCTCGGCGTGGACGCCTACGCCGTCGACGTCGAGGTCGACATCACCAACGGCCTGCCGTCACTGGCCACCGTGGGGCTGCCCCAGGGCGCGGTGAAGGAGGGCCGGGAACGGGTGGCCGCGGCGCTGGCCAACGCGGGCTTCGTCATGCCGCTGAAGCGGATCACGGTGAACCTGGCACCCGCCGACCGGCCGAAATCGGGCAGCGCCTTCGACCTCCCGATCGCCCTGGCCATCCTGGCGGCCAGCGGTCAGGTGCCCGGTGCGGCGCTCGCCGAGCACCTCGTGCTGGGCGAGCTGGGCCTCGAGGGGGACCTCCGGCCCGTGCGCGGCGCGCTGCCTGTCGCGCTGGCGGCGCGCGCCCTCGGACTGCGCGGCCTCATCCTGCCCGCGGCGAACGTGGCCGAAGCGGCGGTGGTGGAGGGCCTGGAAGTGCGGGGCGCGCGGACGCTGGCGGACGTGTGCGCCCATCTCGCGGGCGACGCCCCGATCGAGCCCTCGCCGCGCACGCCCGCACCCGGGCCGCTCGAGGCGCACGACGTCGTCGACTTCGCCGACGTGCGCGGACAGGCCTCGGCGAAGCGGGCGCTGGAGGTGGCTGCCGCGGGGTCTCACAACATCCTGCTGATCGGGAGTCCCGGCGCCGGCAAGACGATGCTCGCCCGCCGCCTGCCCACCATCCTTCCCGCGATGACGCTCGACGAGGCGCTCGAGACGACGAAGATCCACAGCGTCGCCGGCACGCTCGGCTTGGGGCAGGCGCTCTGCAGCGTACGGCCCTTCCGCGCCCCGCATCACACGATCAGCGACGCGGGACTGATCGGCGGAGGCTCGTACCCGCGGCCGGGGGAGGTGAGCCTGGCGCACGGCGGGGTGCTGTTCCTCGACGAGCTGGGGGAGTTCCGGCGGAACGTGCTGGAGGTGCTGCGGCAGCCGCTGGAGGACGGCGTGGTGACGCTGAGCCGCGCGGCGATGTCGCTGGCCTATCCCGCGCGCTTCATGCTGGCGGCGGCGATGAATCCCTGCCCGTGCGGCTATCACGGCGACCCGGTGCACGCCTGCACCTGCGATCCCGCCACGATCCAGCGCTACCTCGCGCGGATCTCCGGGCCGCTGCTCGACCGCATCGACATTCACCTCGCCGTGCCGGCGGTTCCCTACCAGGAGCTCGCGGCGCCGGAGTGCGGCGAGGCCAGCGCGACGGTGCGCGCGCGGGTGGAGGCGGCGCGCTCCAGGCAGCGCGAACGGTTCGCGGGACAGGCGGGCATCTACGCCAACGCGCACATGACGAGCCGGGA
>Ga0307410_10001206_pt1 | contig 11475 bp, 10 predicted proteins | sample 322Ometagenome_3_FD_203707 | JGI IMG/M metagenome (GOLD analysis project Ga0307410, IMG submission 203707) | Maize rhizosphere microbial communities from greenhouse at UC Davis, California, United States - 322HYB-O-3 | ecosystem: Host-associated > Plants > Roots > Rhizosphere > Soil | place...
CGGCGCCGAGCGCGGCGCGGCCCAGCACCGGCAGCCCCGCCGCGAGCGCGAAGGCGAGCCCGAGCACCAGCCCGCCGAGCGAGAACTCGTCGGGGATGATGTAGGCGCGCGCGTCGGTCAGCGTGATCCCCACCAGCAGCGTGGCGAAGACGGCGCCGCGCAGGGCCTCGAGCGAGAGCCCCGAGCGCCACACCATCAGGCCCCAGAGCAGCGCCGTAGCCAGCTCGACGACCGGGTACATCGGCGAGATGGGATTGCCGCACTGCCGGCAGCGGCCGCGCAGCAGCAGCCAGCTGATCACCGGCACATTGTCGTACCACCGGATCTCGTAGCCGCAGTGGGGGCACTGCGAGCGGCGCGAGGTGAGCACCGGCCGCTTCGGCTCCGCGCCCCAGCTGAGGATGCACACGTTGAGGAAGCTGCCGATGACCGCGCCGAAGAGCGCGGCGAGGACGGCGAGGACCGGGTCAGCGGCCACGAGTGACCTCGTAGAGGAGGATGGCGGCGGCCACGGCCGCGTTGAGCGATTCGGCGGGGCCCGCGAGCGGGATCGCGACCCGCCGCTCCGCCCGCTCGGCGAGCGCGGGCCGCACCCCTGCCCCTTCGTTGCCGATCACGAGCCCGACGGCGCCCGCCGCGGGCAGGGGCACGCGGTGCACCGCCTCGCCGTCCATGGCGGCCACCCAGAGCGGCAGCCCGGCCGCGGCGGCCCACGCGTGGAAGCCTTCGTCGTCGGCGGCCACCGCGGGCAGGCGGAAGAGCGCGCCCATCGAGCCCCTCACCACCTTCGGGTTGGCGAGCTCCGCGGTGCCCTTCAGCGCCACCACCCCGGCCGCGCCCAGGCCGAGCGCGGTGCGCACCATGGTGCCCACGTTTCCCGGATCCTGGACACCGTCGAGCACGAGCACGGGGCGGCCCCGACCTAAATCGATGTGATCCAACGCCCACCGCTTTGGCTCGATGATTGCCACTATACCCTGAGGCTGGTCCGTCCCGGCCAGCTCGGCGAGCGCCTCGGCGCTCACCGACTCGATTCGCACCCCGCCGTGCTCGAGGGCCTCGCGGAGAGCCTTCCCGCGGCTGGTAGCTTCCAGGGTGGGCGAGACCGCCGCGCCGCGCAGTCCGATGCCGGCCGCGAGCGCCTCCTCCACCAGACGCACCCCTTCGGCGAGCGCGAGGCCGCGCCGTTCACGTCCCCGCCGCCGGTGAAGGTCACGGATGATCGTCTGCAAGGAGCTCGTCATGACTCGCTCGTATCGTGTCCACGCCGCCCTCGCCCTCGGGCTCGCCGCCGGTCTTCCGGCCTGCGCGCCCTCGGTGCAGCAGGAGGTGGCGATGGGCAACCAGTATGCGGCGCAGCTGCGCCAGGAGCTTCCACTCGTCGAGGACGCCACGGCGGTCAGCGCCTTCCAGAGCTCGATCGCGCCGCTGAAGCGCGTCGCCGCCCGACAGGACCTCGACTGGACCTTCCACATCGTGAACTCCGACCAGGTGAACGCCTTCGCGGTCCCCGGCGGCCACATCTACGTCTTCCGCGGCCTCATCGAGCGCGCGCGCCGCTACGACGAGTTCGCCGGCGCGGTGGCGCACGAGATCGGGCACGTCGACCTGCGCCATTCGGCCAACCAGATGGGGCAGGCCAGCGCCGCCAACATGGGCGTGAGCCTCGCCTACCTCCTGCTCGGCCGCCAGCCGGGCCAGGTGGACCAGGTGGCCCTGGGCCTCGGCGGCACGGCGCTCTTCGCCAAGTTCAGTCGCGACGACGAGCGCGAGGCCGACTCGGTGGCCGTGGCCTCGCTCGCGCAGGCCTCGATCAACCCGGGCGGGCTGCCGCGCATGTTCGAGACGCTGCAGCAGGTCCAGGAGCGCGAGCCGAGCAAGGTCGAGCAGTGGTTCGCCAGCCACCCGATGCCGGCCGAGCGGATCGCGAACACCGAGCGCATCATCGACAACAGCGCGGCCGCACGGAGCGCGGTGCGCACCGGCCGCCGCGAGCTCGACGCATTCGAGCGGCTGCAGCGCCGGCTGCGTCAGCTGCCGGCCGCACCGAAGGAGCTCAAGAAATAAATGAACGACCCTCGATGAAGATCGCCCTCACGGTCGCCGGCTCCGACTCCGGAGGCGGGGCCGGCATCCAGGCCGATCTCAAGACCTTCCAGCAGTTCGGCGTCTTCGGCACCTCGGTGATCGTGGCGCTGACGGCGCAGAACACCGAGGGCGTGCGGGCCGTGCACGCGGTACCGACCGACATCGTGGCGGCCCAGCTCGCCGCGCTCGCCGAGGACCTGCCGCCCGCCGCGCTCAAGACCGGCATGCTGGCCGAGGCGGCGCTGGTGCGCCAGGTGGCCGGCGCGGTGCGCGGCTACGGCTGGGGCCCGCTCGTGGTCGATCCCGTGATGGTCTCGACCTCGGGGCACCGCCTGCTCGACGCCGACGCCGAGGCGGTGCTGCGCGACGTGCTGCTGCCGCTGGCCGCCGTGGTGACGCCGAACCTCGACGAGGCCGCGATCCTCGTGGGTCGCGAGGTGGCCGACGTGCGCGCGATGGAGGCGGCGGGCCGCCGCCTGCTGGAGCTCGGCGCGCGCGCTGCGCTGGTGAAGGGCGGCCACCTCGCCAAGGGCGACGCGGTCGACGTGCTCGTCACCGCCGGCGGCGTTCGGCGCTTCGCCCACGAGCGGCTCGACACCACCAGCACGCACGGCACCGGCTGCACGCTCTCGGCGGCGCTCGCCGCGGGGCTCGCCCTGGGCCGCGATCTCGAGCGCGCCGTGGAGGACGCCCTCGACTTCGTACACCGGGCCATGCTCGCGGCGCCGGGACTGGGCCGCGGGCACGGCCCGCTGAATCATACGGTGTCGGCGCCGCGTTAGCAGGAGCGGCCGCGGCGGCGCCGGCCTCGCCCGGTCACATCCCTTCGATGATGCCCTCGACCAGGCGGCCGAGCGGGTCGCGCACCGAGGCGGCTGCCTCCATCACCTCCGCGTGCGACAGCGGGTGCGGCGTGATCCCGCAGCCGAGGTTGGTGATGGTCGAGATGCCGAGACACTTCATGCCGCGCGCCCGCGCGGCGATCACCTCGAGCACGGTGCTCATCCCCACGGCGTCCGCGCCGAGGCGCTCGAACATCCGCACCTCGGCGGGCGTCTCGTAGCTCGGCCCCAGCAGCCCCGCGTACACCCCCTCCTCCAGCGCCACACCCCGCTCGCCCGCCACCCGGCGCGCCAGCGCGCGCAGCTCGCGGTCGTACGGGTCCGACATGTCGGGAAAGCGCTCCTCCCCCGGCAGCACCGGCCCGATCAGCGGGTTGTGGCCCGTGAGGTTCAGGTGGTCGGCGATGAGCATGAGCGCGCCCGCCCGGAAGGTGCGGCGCAGGCCGCCGGCGGCGTTGGTGACGAGCATCGCCTCGACGCCGAGCGCGCCGAAGACGCGCACCGGCAGCGTGGCGGTGCGGGCATCGTGCCCCTCGTACATGTGGAAGCGCCCGCTCTGCGCGACGACGGTCTTGCCGCCGAGCCGCCCGACCACGAGCTCGCCGCCGTGCCCGAGGACCGTGGGCACGTGGAACCCCGGGATCTCCCCGTAGGGGATGCGCACCGCGTCCTCGAGCCGGTCGGCGAGGAAGCCCAGCCCCGAGCCCAGGACGGCGGCCACGGTGGGGCGGCGGTCGCCGATGCGGGCGCGCACCGCCTCGGCGCTGCGCGCGATGGCGGCCTGGTAGGCCTCGGTGGCTTCGGCGAGGGCGTCGACGGTCGTCGTCATCTCGGCGCTCCGGTGTGCGGTCGGGCTCAGAGGAGGATGCCGGCGATGGTCGCCGACAGGAAGTTCGCGAGCGTGCCGGCGAGCATGGCGCGGAAGCCGAGGCGGGCCAGGTCGCCCTTGCGCTCGGGCGCGAGCGCGCCGATGCCGCCGAGCTGGATGCCGACCGAGCTGAAGTTGGCGAAGCCGGCCAGGGCGAACGAGGCGATCGTGAACGAGCGCGGATCGAGCGTGCCCTTCAGCGGCCCAAGCTGCGAGAAGGCGATGAACTCGTTGAGCACCGCGCGCGTGCCGAGGAGGCCGCCGACGATTTCGGAGTCCTTCCAGGAGACGCCCATCGCCCACGCGACCGGACGGCCGATCCAGCCGAGGACCGTCTGGATGTCGGCCGGGAAGAAGGGCACGTACGAGTGGATGAAGCCGAAGGCGCCGTTGGCCAGCGCGATGAGCGCGATGAAGCTCACGAGCATCGCGATCACGTTCAGCATCAGGTGCAGCCCCTCGCCGGTGCCGCGGGCGGCGGCGTCGACCAGGTTCACGTCGGTCCTGGGCAGGTCGAGCTTCACGTTCCCGTAGGTCTCGGGCGTCTCGGTCTCGGGCTCGAAGATCTTGGCCATCATGATGGTGCCCGGCGCCGTCATGATCACGGCGGTGAGCAGGTGGCGGGCCTCGACGCCGAAGGCGATGTAGGCCGCCATGATCGAGCCCGAGATGTGCGCCATGCCCGAGGTCATGACCGTCATGAGCTCGGAGCGCGTCATCCGGGGCAGGAACGGGCGGATCGTGAGCGGCGCCTCGGTCTGCCCCATGAAGATCGAGGCGGCCACGTTCATGCTCTCCGCGCCGCTCGCGCCCATCAGCTTGCTCATCACCCGGGCCATGGCGCGGATGATGATCTGCATGATGCCCAGGTAGTACATGATGGCGAAGAGCGCCGAGACGAAGATGATCGCCGGGAGGATCTGGAAGGCGAAGATCACGCCGAGGCTCGAGTTCGGCTTGCCGATCTCGCCGAAGACGAACGCGCTGCCCTCGTACGAGTAGTGCAGCACCTTCGTGACGAAGTCGCCGAGCGCCCGGAAGAGGCGCTGGCCGGCCGGCACCCGGAGCACGAAGATGGCGAAGGCCACCTGCAGGCCGAGGCCCCACGCCACGACGCTCCAGCGGATCGCCCGCCGGTTGCTCGAGACCGCGATGGCCACCGCCAGGATGAGCACGATGCCGATGAGGCCGCTCAGCCGCGTGGTCAGCGGCACCGGCGCCGCCGCCTCGGGCGGCATCGCCGGCTGCGGCTGCGTCACCGCCGGGGCGGGCGGCGCCGGACTCCGCAGCTGGGAGTCGGGCACCGTCGGCTGCTGCGTCGGACCCGGCACCGGCTCCTGGGCGACGAGCCCCGAGGCGGCGCGCCCGGCGGCACCGGGGATCGCCACGCTCGCGGCGACGCCGACGCCCATCAGGGCGAGGGCGAACAGCAGTCTGCGTCCCGCGGGCCACCAACGGCTCTTCGACATGCGGTGCCTCGTTGTGGTGTTGTCGGAGAAAACGGCAGATTCGGTCGAACGGTCGCTCGAACGGTCGCTCGCGCCTACAGCCCGGCCAGCTCGTCGCGCACGCGCGCGAGCAGCGCCTGTCGCTCCGGCCACGGCAGGAACGCCGCGGCGAAGCCGTCCAGGATCATCCGCTCGATCTCCGCGCGTGTGAACCCGAGCGCGGTGTGGGCCAGCCAGTACTCGTCGGAGGGGTAGACGCCGCTCATCAGCCAGCTGTCGGTCGAGAGGGTGACGGGGATGCCCGCGTCGAAGTAGCGGCGCACCGGATGCTCCTCGGCGCGCTCGACGACGCGGGTCTGCAGGTTGCTCGAGATGTTGATCTCGATCGGGATGCGCCGGTCGCGCACGTAATCCTGCAGCCGCGTGTCCTCGTACAGGCGGGTGCCGTGCCCGATGCGGTTGGCGTGGCAGTGGTGGAGCGCCTCCGCCACCGACTCGGCGCCGGCGGCCTCGCCGGCGTGCACGGTGACGCCGAGACACCCCTCGGCGGCGAGGTCGAAGGCCGCCTTGTGCGCCGCCGGCGGGTGCCCCGCCTCGGGGCCCGCCAGGTCGAAGCCCACCACGCCGCGGTCGCGGAGGGCGACCGAGGCCTCCGCCACCCCGAGCGAGACCGCCGGGTCCCAGTGCCGGAGCGAGCAGTTGATCAGCCGCGTCACCACGCCGAAGTCCCGCTCGCCGCGCCCGATGCCGCGCAGCTGCGCCTCCAGCACCTCGGCCAGCGAGAGCCCGTGCTTGGTGGACAGCGTCGGCGCGTAGCGGATCTCCATGTAGCGCACGTTGTCGCGCGCGGCGTCCTCGCACATCTCGTACGCCACCCGCTCGATGGCCTCGGGCGTCTGCAGCAGCGAGACCGTGATGTCGAAGCGCTCGAGGTAGTCGACCAGATCGCGCGCGTCGCTCACCAGCATGTAGCGGCGCAGCGCCTCGGGATCGGTGGCCGGCAGCTCCACCTTCGCCGCGCGCGCCAGCTCGATCATCGTCTGCGGGCGGAGCGAGCCGTCGAAGTGGAGGTGCAGCTCGGTCTTCGGCAGCCGCCGGATCAGCTCACGCGTGAGCATCGGCATCCCCCGTCGCGGCGTCGGCCGCGGGCGCGGCCACGCGGCGGGCCGAGACGACCACGCGCACGATCGCCCCGGGGGCGAGGGGCGCCGACGGATCCAGCGGCACCGCGCGCCCGTCGGTGAGGTAGGCCTCGCCGCCCTCGACCCGGCCCGCCAGGCCCGGATCGAGGGCGCGCACCGCGGCCAGCGCGGCGGCGCCCGGCGCCACGCGCACCGGGCGCTCGTTGACGAAGACCGGAATGGCGCCCGCGGCGTCGCCCATCGCGGCGTCGCTCATCGCGCCGCCTCGGCCGCGACCGGCACGAAGCGGCGGTCCTGTGCCAGCGGCTTCACGGCCACCGGCTGCGGGCGCTGGCGCAGCCAGGCGATGAACACCTCGACGTCCGAGAGCCGGAAGGGACGGCGCTGCTTGCCCGCGAGCATGGTGTAGCCGCTGCCGCCGCCGCCGAGGAAGTCGTCGACCGCCAGCGTGTAACGGCGCGTGTCGACGAGCGGGCGGCCGTCGGCGAGCGTGGCCGACACGACGCGGCTGCCCTTCGGGGCGGAGCGGTCGTAGCGCACCACGATGCCGGAGACGTGGCCGTCGGGGTCGCCCTTCTCGAGGGTGTGCTCCAGCATGGCGCGGACGTCGACGCCGGTGAGGCTCACCGTCTCCATCCCGTTGCCGAACGGCTGCGTCTCGTAGAGCTGGCCGAAGGTCGCGGGGCCCGCCGGGAGGTCGGCGCGGATGCCGCCGTTGTTCACCAGCGCCAGGTCGGTCTTCATCACGCCACGGCGCGCGTCGGCGAGGAGGTTGCCGAGCGGGAACTGCGGGCCCGAGCGCGCGAGCGGCTGCGCGAAGGCGGTGACGACGCGCGAGGTGATCGAGTCGACCCGCGCCCGGTCGCGCGCCACGAAGGCCGCGAGGGCGCTGTCGCCGCGCGCGAGGCTCGCGCTGTCGGCGTACGGCACCAGGACGTCGATGCGGGCCGTGCGCCCGCCGGCCGTCGGCAGGAAATCGACCACGCCCACCGCCTGCGCGCTGTTGCGCGCCTCGACGATGGGCACGCCGCCGACGCGGGTCGTCACGCGCCGGTGCGTGTGTCCGGCCACGATCAGGTCGATCTCGCCGTCCAGCTCGCGCGCCAGCGAGAGGATCTCGCCGTCGCAGACGCCGGCGGTGTCGCAGACGGCGCCGGCGTGCGCCACGACGATGGTGAAGTCGGGCTTCGCGGCCTTCGCCGCCGTCAACGCGTCCTCGATCGCCGCGCGGCCGGCGCCGAAGCGGAGCCCTGCCACGTGCTCGGTCTTCACGATCGACTTCGTCTCCGGCGTCATGTAGCCGATCACCGCGATGCGCAGCCCGCCCGCCGTCAGCTCGGTCCACGGCCTCGCCCAGTCGGGGCGGCGGCCGGTGGCGGAGTCGAAGACGTTCGCGGCGAGCCAGGGGTAGCGCGCCTCCTTCATGCGGGCGCGCAGCGTGTCCACCGACCAGTCGAGGTCGTGGTTGCCGACGACGGCGGCGTCGAGGCCCAGCCGGTTCAGCGCCTCGACGGTCGAGCGCCCGCGGCGCGAGCTCGAGATGAGCGTGCCCTGCATCTGGTCGCCGCCGTCGAGCCGGACGGTCGGGCAGCCGCCGCAGTCGGCCGCGAGCGAGTCCATCAGCGCGTCCATCGCGACGATGCCGCCCACCGGGCGGCCGTCGGACCAGGAGTAGGTGCGCGGCAGGATCTGCCCGTGGAAGTCGTTCATCGCCAGCACGCGCAGCACCGGCTTCGCGGGGGCGTGGAGCGCCGCCACCTGCGCCCCCATCGAGTCGGGGACGAAGCGCCAGTTGCGCTCGGCGAACTGCGCCGGGTCGAGCGTCTTCCGCTCGCGCACGTCGGCCACGAGCAGCTCGCGGATGTTCTCCTGGCGGTCGTAGACCACCGGCGCGCCCCTCAGCATGCCGAAGCCGCCGCCCCCGCCCTGCCGGTAGTTGTTGAGCGCCAGCGTGAAGCTGTCGGTCGGCGCCACGGGACGGCCCTTCACCGCGAGCCCGCGCACGCGCTCGCCGAGCGGGCGCGAGAGGTCGAGCTCGTACTCCGCCCCGCCGATCATGTCGAAGTTGTAACCCGGGATGCTGTCGTTGACCCGCACCCGGCCGCCCTCGACCACGTAGTAGCGCGCGCTCTGCTCGAGGTAGGCCTTGAGCTGGGCGCCGCTCAGCCGGATCGCACGGAGCGTGTTCTCGTACGGGTAGACCGCGGCGACGTCCGCGAGGCGCACCGGCCCGGCCGGCAGGCCGGCCTCCGGGTTGAAGACCGAGGCGGCCGAGAGATCGGCGCCGGTGCGGGCGCGCTGCACGGCGTGGATCCAGTTGACGAGCGCCGTGGGGCCGGCGCGTCCCTGCCGGGCCGGCATCGCGGCCGTCGCGGTGCCGACCGGCGTCGCCACCCACGTACGCACCGCCTGCTGCGCCTTCGCCAGCGCCTGCTCCAGGCGCGGCGCCGGCGGCACCGTGGCCAGCGGAATCAGCTCGCCGCGGATCTCCACCGGCGTCCACTTCCCGCCGCGCTTCACGAGCGCGACGTGCACCACGCTGAGACTCTGCGCCCAGTTCTTCGGCTGCACGAAATGCACGCCGGCGATCACCGAGTCGCGCATCTCGCGGTGCGAGTGGCCGACCACGACCACGTCGGGCTTCGCGGGCCCCCGCGCCAGCGTCGCCGCCACGTTCTCGTCGCCCACGCCGACGGTGTCGTAGCTGGCGGTGCCCTCCATCCCCGCGTGGATCAGGACCACCTGCAGGTCGCTCTGCCGCTCCAGGTCGCGCAGCACCGTCGCGCGCTGGGCCTCGACGGGGGTCACCCGCACCCGCCCGCGCACGTTGTCGCGGTCCCACACCATGACGCCCGGCGTGGTGAAGCCCGCGATGCCCACCCGCACGGGGCCGCGCTTCACGACCGCCGAAGCCGGGAAGAGCCGCTTGCCGCGGGGCTCGCTCACGATGTTGGCGCTGACGTAGTGGAAGCGGCGGCCGGCCAGCACCCGCCGCCAGGTGCCGAGGCCCCAGTTGAACTCGTGGTTGCCGGGCGTTGCCGCGTCGTAGCCGATCAGGTTCATCGCCTCGATGATCGGGCTGGGCGTGACGGTGTCGACGTTGGCGAAGTAGGCGGCGAAGGGATCGCCCTGGATGAGGTCGCCGGCGTCGACCACCACCACCTGGCCGGGATGGACCCGGCGCAGCGAGTCGACCACCGTCGCCGCGCGGGCGAGGCCGCCGGCGAAGGCGGTGTCGGTCTGGTAGTCCCAGGCGGTGGCGCGGCCGTGGACGTCGGTCGTGGCGACCAGCACCACGCGGGCGGTATCGGAAGCGGCAGACGAGTCGGCCGGGGCCCCGATCGGAGCCCCGGCGAAGGTCAGCGCCAGGATGGCTGCAAGCATGGCGCGGAATATCGAAGGGAGGACGGCGTCACGGTAGGGCGCGACGCCGCCGGGCGCCGTCCCGGCCGGCGGGGCGGCCTTGCGTGGATTCGCTTGGGCGTATATTCGTTTACGCGCATATGTCCGGCCATTCGCCCACCACCCTCCTGCTCACGGTCGCCGAGCCGACGCGGCTGCGGATCCTCAACTGCCTGTCCGCGGCCCCCCTCTTCGTCTCCGATCTGCAGACGGTGCTCGACCTCCCTCAGCCCACGGTGTCGCGGCACCTGCAGGTGCTGCGGCGGGCCGAGGTGGTGCGCGACACGCCGGTCGCCCAGTTCGTGCTCTACCGCCTGCGGCGCGACCCGGGCGCTCCCGGCCGCCTGCTGAACGCGATCCTCGACGCCGTGGGCGAGGACCCGGACATGCGCCGCGAGCGTGCCCTCGCCGCCGAGCGGAGCCGCTCGCATACCCGCAACCGCGTGGAGGCCGAATGAGCCACCGCATCCTGGTCGTCGACGACGAGCCGGACATCACGGCGCTCGTCGCCTATCATCTGGCGAAGGCCGGGTACCGCGTGAGCACCGCCACCACCGGCCCCGACGCCCTGCGCGCGGCGCGCGAGGAGCGTCCGGACCTCGTGGTGCTCGACCTCAACCTGCCGGGCCTCGGCGGCTACGACGTGCTGGCGGAGATGCGGCGGCTCGACGACACGCGCGACATGGGCGTCATCCTCCTCACCGCGCGGCGGGAGGAGGTCGACCGGATCCGCGGCCTCACCCTCGGCGCCGACGACTACCTGACGAAGCCCTTCTCGCCGGCGGAGCTCACGCTGCGGGTCGCCGCCCTGCTGCGCCGGCTCGCGGCACCGGCCGTGGCGGCCGGTTCGACGCTCACCGCCGGGCCGATCGCCATCGACCGCTCGGCGCACCGCGCCTCGCTCGACGGCCGGGATCTCACGCTCACCGCCACCGAGTACAAGCTGCTGCTGACGCTGGTCGAGCGCCGCGGCCGGGTGCAGAGCCGGCCGCAGCTGCTCGAGACGGTGTGGGAGGCGCAGCCCGACATCCAGACCCGAACGGTGGACATGCACGTGCAGCGCCTGCGCACCAAGCTGGGCGACGCGGGCTCCCTCATCGAGACGGTGCGCGGCTTCGGCTACCGCTTCAAGGGCGAGCGCGCCGCCGCCGAGCGCGGCGCCGAGCGCGCGGGACCCCGCGGCCGGTGAGGTTCGCCACCCGGCTGGTCCTGGGCACGCTGGTCGTCCTCGTCCTCACCACGGTGGTGCTCGTGGCCACCGCCGAGCGCTCGCTGCGCGGGGACCTGCGGGAGGACGTGACCCGCGCCCTGGAGCGCGAGGCGCGGCTGGTGCGGCAGGCGCTGCCCGAGGATCCGGCCCAGCGGCAGGCGCTGCTCGTGCGGATGGCACGCGAGAACGACAGCCGCATCACCCTGGTCGGGCGCGACGGGCGCGTCGTGGCCGACAGCGACATCCCCCTCGACTCGGTGCGGTTCGTCGAGAGTCACGCCGGCCGCCCCGAGGTGCGCGACGCGCTCGGCGGCCGCGTGGGCGTGGCGACCCGCTCCAGCGCGAGCGTGGGGCGGGACCTGATCTACGTCGCCGTGCCCGGCGGGCCGGGGGTGGTCCGCGTGGCCGCCAGTCCCCGCCAGGTCGAGGACATCATGGATCGCGCGCGGCGCGCGATGCTGGGCGCGGCCGCGCT
>Ga0307410_10001211_pt1 | contig 11465 bp, 12 predicted proteins | sample 322Ometagenome_3_FD_203707 | JGI IMG/M metagenome (GOLD analysis project Ga0307410, IMG submission 203707) | Maize rhizosphere microbial communities from greenhouse at UC Davis, California, United States - 322HYB-O-3 | ecosystem: Host-associated > Plants > Roots > Rhizosphere > Soil | place...
CATCACCCGCAGCAACGACCGGCGGCTCCGACTCACCGCCACCGACTGGGTGAAGAACGGCGACCGCTGGACCATCACCCGCATCGGCCGGCGCGGTGACCTCACGGTCCGGCACAACCGCAGCCACCTCACCGTCCGATTGCCTGTTGACTATGTACGCACCTCGACCGGTCTCGGCTACGCCAGCACCATCCATTCCGCTCAAGGTGTCACGGCCGACACCATGCATGGGCTCGTAACGGGGCAGGAGTCACGGCAGCAGCTGTACACCATGCTGACCCGCGGCCGGGCAGCCAATCACCTCTACCTCCAAGTCGTCGGCGACGGCGACCCCCACACCCTCATCCGACCCGACACCATCTCACCGCACACGCCGACCGAGACGCTGCAGCAGATCCTTGCCCGCGATGAAGCGCCGGTCTCTGCCAGCACCTTGCTGCGGGAGCTCCACGACCCAGCGGCCCGGCTCTTCCAGGCGGTCCAGCGCTACACCGACGGCCTCCACGTCGCGGCCGAACAGCTTCTCGGACCCCAGACCGTCGCAGAGCTCGACCAAGCCGACCAGTACCTCCCCGGACTCACCACCGAACCCGCCTGGCCAACCCTGCGAGCCCATCTGCTCGCGTTGGCGGCCGAAACCGGTGAGCACCCACTCCACCACATGCTGACATCCGCAGCCGGACGCGACCTCGGGCTGCAGGCGACATGGCCGCCGTCCTCTACTGGCGGCTCACAGCGCTCACGCCTAGCAACCTAGGTCCGCTGCCCTGGCTCCCGAGCATTCCACCAACGCTGCATGCCCATCCTGTCTGGGGGGCCTACCTGGCAAAACGATCCCAACTAGTCGCCGACCTCGCCGCCCAGGTCCAAGACCATGCCCGCCAAGGTGACGGCTCGCCAGCCTGGGCACCACCGGGAAGCCACCCGAGCACCGCCCTCATCGGCGAAATCGCAGTGTGGCGCGCCGCCAACGGCATTAACCCCCAAGACCCGCGACCAACCGGCGGAACCCAACTCGAAACGCTCCCGGCCCTCTGGAAACAACGCCTCGACCGGCATATCGCCGATGCCACCGGCCCGCCAGCAGATGCCAGGGCCTTTGAGCGACAGGCAGCACGCACCGCACATAGTCGCAGCTACGACAGGCAACGCCCGCACCAAAAGCCCGAACGGCGCCCGAGCGCGCCGCCCGCGCCCGGCCGATAGCACACATAGTCGTCGGATCGCGGTGCTCGACACATGAGGTTGCACTCCACGCGGCGATGGAGGGACAGGCAGCACACTGCCGAACCTGGCTCTTCAGATCAAGGGCGGCGCGTGTCCTCGCTTCGCTGCGGGCCGCGCCGCCTGAATGGTGCGCTGACAGAATCTGACCGAGGCTCGAAGCAGCGACCGGAAAGGGAGGACTTGGCATGCTCGGTCACCTCAGCGGCGCCACGCGGCTGTTCCCGATTATCGGCGACCCCATCAAATACGTTGAGTCGCCAATGCGTCTCACCCGCACTTTTGAAAAGCGCGACTACAACGGCATCTGCGTCCCGATGCAGGTGCCAGGCGTTGACCTCGACGCCGCCATGGCGGGTCTCACGGCCACGCGGAACGTCGACGGAATCCTCGTCACCATGCCCCACAAATTCACCGCCTTCGCCCACTGCACCACCAGCTCTAAGCGCGCCAAGATGCTCGGCGTCGTGAGCGTCATCCGCCGCAATCCTGACGGGACCTGGCACGGCGACATGCTCGACGGACTGGCCTTCGTGAAGGCGCAGACGGACCATGGAGCAGAGCCGGACGGAGCGCAGGTCCTGCTCGTCGGCGCTGGCGGCGCAGGCAGCGCCATCGCGATCGCCCTGCTTGAGGCTGGGGTCGGCGAACTCATCATCCACGATGCCGACGAGTCGCGGGTTGCGACGCTCATCGACCTGCTCTCGGGCCTCGGCCAGGGGCGGGTGCGTGCCGGGCCGCCGGATCCCACCGGCTGCGATCTGGTGTGCAACGCGACTCCCATGGGCATGGAGGAGAATGACCCGCTTCCCGTCGATGCTGCGCTGCTGACATCGTCTATGTTCGTCGGCGATGTCATCGCCGGCCACGGCCTGACCGCATTCCTCGCGGCTGCGGAATCCGCCGGCTGCAAGACGGCCAACGGCGGACACATGGTCGAGGCCGCGCAGGACGTCATGGTGGACTTCATGCTGCGGAACGCAGATTCCTCGACGGGTGAAGGTTAGGACGACTCTTCTGACCACTCATCGGAACGACGCTGGACGCCTGGTCGAGACGTACGGGCCAGAACGTCCGGCACGGGAGCCGGAGCGCCGAGCAAGATCAGCTGTGAGTGACCACCTGCGTGACAACCGTGACGCCAGCTGACACTCGGCGGCATACTTCGGTGGATGCTCTTCGCACTGCGTCGCTTCCGGCCTCACGCGTTTGGTCGACCTGATAGGGCAGTGGTCGTGATCATCCGCGTTCCACTGTTCGCCGACAAGTTGCCATCGCCATGATCAGGATGCACTAGATGCACCGGTCTGGATGCTTTCTGACGACGGCTCCCGCGCCGGGCGCAACCCTCGCATGAGCCGCGCAAATTTGGGCCCAAAGTTTGCCCCAAAGTTCATGAGGGGATCATCCGACGCATTTCGCCGGCCTACCAAGAGCGGGCAGCGAGCTGACGCTGAACACCCGTGGTGCGAAGTCGGAAGTTTGCCATCTGCGGGCTCACCTCATTCGCTGCTGCTATCGCCTCGGCGCTCATACCACGTCGAAGCGACCGCAGCAGCAGAGCTCGAGGCAGCAGCAGGCAACCAGCCAACCACGTTGCCTCCTGCTCCTCGTCGGGGTCGCAAGTGAAGAACGACAGACCTCCGAGTTGTTCGACGTCCTTGACGCTGTGGCGCAAGATCAGATGGGCGGCCTCGTGACTGACGTCGCTTCGCCGTCTCTCCGGGGAGGCTAGCGGACTCGCCACGATGATGATCCGCGAGCCGAGGTCGAAGGTGCACGCGGAGAACGCTCCTGGCTGGATGAGTTCCAGTTCTTCCAGCTTGGCCAATGAGGTTAGTTCCTCAGCGGAGCGGAGCGTCGCGCCGAGATGGCTGACCAACATGCTGATGTCCAGCACGGCGTGTTCGTCTATTCCGGCGTCGCTTCGCACACGGGCAGCGAGACGCTCTGCTTCGGCCTTGAATCCTCGCCGCATGACGTCAGCGGTTCTCCTCGGCCTCAAGGCTCTGCTGCATCTCGCCAAGAAGTTCGGCGAGCAGAGACCCAGCCGCGGGCGTGAATGTCTTGGCTGACCGCATGTGGACGGCCAGGCGAGGTTGCGTGGAGGTCAGCTCGGCATACATCTCGCGGACGACGTTGGTGAGCTTCTCCACCGCGGCCGGGGTAAGTGCGGTGTCGGAGCGCAGGTGGCGGATGACCATGTCGAGGGTGTCGGGCGCGTTGTCCTCGGTGGAGGTTTGTTCCAAGAACGTATCGGCGGGCACCTCCAGCCATTCGACGAGACGCTGGTAGTTCTTGAGGTCCGGCAGATGCCCGCGTTCGACACGGGACAGGGTGTTGACCGATACCCCAATCACGTCGCTCAGGTCGCGCAATGACAGGTGGCGCTTTCGACGCTCTGCTCGTAGCATCGGTCCGAGCTGCGGCCTGTTCGACGAACTCATCGCGCACCCTCCCACGGTTGGGTCATGGCCTCCATTCTGGTAATGGTGTTCGGTAGCCGCGCGAAGTAGTGGCACCACGCCGTCCGTGAGGTCGAGTCGGGGCTTCGGGCAAGGGCCGGAGTTGCTCCCAGCGATCGGTTCGACCCGGTCGGGCGTCGTCGCCGTCTCCAAACCACTCGCCGGTAGGCTGAAAGATTTCCCAATGCCAGAGCCACTCAACCGTCCAGGGCAGGAACGTGTCGACGATAAGCATCGACGGCTGCCACTGCCGATCGTTATGCACACACAAGGTGCCGTTGTCGTAGGAGTGCGGAACGAACTCGCCGGCGTCCGTGATCGCCGGCTTGAGGATGCGGACCGTCGGGTACTGTCCGAGCCGGTACTCGATCTTGGTCGTGTAGGGATCAGACAGCTCGGATGGACGCAGGTCGCCTATCCAGGTCAGGTCCCGCTGCCCCAGTCGCATTTTGGCCTCCGGAAAGACCGACCGCAGCCCGAATGCTTGCTGGGCGGTAGTCAAGCTACGGACGTGCGCCGGTGTCGCCATGGAAATCGTGGTCCCGGGTGACTCTGCGAGTGGCCGCGCTTGCGCCGGTCGTGGTCAACACGCCCGTGCCGACGGCGTAGCGGAGTTGGCCCCCGCGTCGGGCGTCGAAGATTGTCGCGCCGGCTCGGGCACCAGCAGCCAGAGCGGCTCGGGGACCTAGGATCTCGCCGAGCTTCTTGATAACGGTGTTTAGGCCGCCGCCCGCCGCGACGGCCTGGAAGTCGCGTCGGGCCCGCTCTATCCACTCGAAGAACATACGCGCGCGGCCAGGATGGCTGTTCCAGCGATCGGCGAAGTTCTCCTTGGCCTGGACCGGATTGCTGATCACGTACAGCCCGTTCTCTCGCTGGACGAGGTAGGGCATCCGGTCGGTGATGTCGTCGAGTACCTCATAAAGGTCGCCGCTGCCGGTGTACGCAAGCGCGGCGAGGGTCGTGATAATGATGGACGCAGGCCTGTCGTCTAGGTGATCGCTGAAGTAGATGTCCCGGTGCCGCTTGAGCGCCTGGACGGTCTGCTGAAGCGTGGTCTTGATCACTGGGTACGGAACGGACTCGACGTCCATACGCTTGGCAAGGACGTCCCGGCGCTGAGTCAGCTCCTCAGTCATCCTGCCGTAGAACCAGTTGCGGTAGGCCTTCGGGTCGGAGTATTACCAGCGGACCAGGCTCTTGTCAGTCAGGATGATCCCGGTGCGGGTGCGGCTGGTCTCATCCGGCAAAGCGGGCAAGGCGTCGAGGTGGTACCCGGGGTACTGCAGTGTCCAGCAACGCTTGCCCTCGACGAGATCCGGGTCCTCATCCGGCCCGTCGCTGATGTACTTCTCCAGGCCTTCGCCGACGTCGGCCTTCAACTCGGCCTGCGTGACCTGATCCTTGCGTAGGTCGCGAATCACGACGAGGTCAATGTCGATCTCGTCGTTGCGGTGGTACTTGCGGGTTACGGTGCCGAGCGGCACCGACCCCTGGGCGAATAGGACGCCGTCGTGGGCGTCGGCCCCCCAGTAGTTGGCCAGTGAGTAGGCGACGTCGGTGTAAGTGCGCTCGATCAGCAAGTAATCGTCCACAGTCAGGTCCAGATGGCTGAGGCCATGACCTAGCAACTCGCTGAGGGTGGTGTTGTGGGTCATCAGGCGACGTCCTTCCGGGGGCGCAGCGGAGCGTACGGCTGAGGCTGGTGGGCGGCGAAGTGAGCAGCGAACGTGGGGCCAAAGTGCCGGCTGTGGTGGGCAGCAGCCGAGATGAGGTCGCGGGCATCGGCATCGTCGAGCCTTGCGAGCTTGCTGGGAGCCGGTGGGTCGAGCCGCCAGGCGTGGTTCGAACCGATCATGTGCAGCGCCTGGTTGAATGCTCCAGCGCTCTGTCCCGACATGAGGACCTCGACGACGTTCGGGGACCGCACCCATTGAATGAGCCCGCCGCGGTCGAGTTGGCGCTCGCGCACGGCCGTGGAGGAGGTTGTGCCGAGGCTGAGCAACCGAATGTTCCCCAGCGGCTGACCGAACAGCGACACTGCCTCTGCGATCCCGACCATCGACGGGTTGTTGGCCCACACGCCGCCATCCACGAGCCGTACGTACTCGTCGGGGAGTACGTACCCCGGAAAGAACGTCGGGGCGGCGGTCGTCGCCATTGCGACCTGCCACATCGGGACCCGCCAGTCACGAACCAGGCGGTCGTGATGTGGGGTCTTGAACAAGTGCGGGGCGCGCTGGCCGATGTCGTAGGAGGTGACGACGAGTGGCACGATCGAGTCGCACAGCAACTTGTGGCCGAATGCCGACCGCACGGTGGTCTCGAGCCCATCAGGCCGGTACTTGGACCGGAACAGCGCAACCGGACGGCGCAAGGCCCGGCGGCGGGAACCGGGGAAGATCGTGTCCTTCTCCCGCACATAGAGCTCGACAATCTCTTGCGGTGACATGCCGGCACCGACACCGAGGGCGAGTACACCTCCGGTCGAGGTCCCGACTATCAGGTCGAACCGTTCGGCAATCCGGATACCATGGTCGGCCTCCAAGTGCGCGAGCGTTGCGGCAGCGAAGATGCCTCGAACGCCGCCGCCATCGATGGACAGCACGGTGAACGGTCGCCGGTTCCCGCCTGGCTCACGCATGTCACCTCCGGTGAATCTGTCCTACAGATGGTACACAAGTACCACGGCCTGGGCGAATCGCTACGCCGCCATCGTGTGTGGTCCAGGACCTCAAGACCTCCGAACCGTCTATTGACGGCGAGACCGCCAATAGCACTCGAAGGCTGTGTCCCGGAACCTACGGGTTGATCAAGATCACGAGATTGGGAGCCATCCTGGGAGCCAGACGGCCCGACCAGCCCTGCATTTCAGCGGACTGAGCCGGGCTTGTGCCGGGAGTTTTCAGCGCCGGGGTCCACCTGGCACACGGGTGTGGACGCCGGATCGAGACCTACGGATCAGAAGGTTGGGGGTTCGAATCCCTCCGGGTGCGCCAGTATTTTCCGTAGTCAAGGGGACGTTCCTTTGACTGGACTTGTTGGCGGTCATCACAGTCCGAGCGCATCTGCCGAGACGCCCCTTCCATGGCCAACCAACAGACCTTGTGTAAGGCCATGGATCCCCAAGGGCAGAAGCCCTTGTCAGAGGGACTTGGTGGGGCCTAAGTGGACTGAACCACTGACCTCTGCCTTGTCAGCGCGACCACGGCCATATTTCGAGCAAGATCAACAATGCGCTGAATCGCCCTTTAAAACCTATCTGACAAGGGACTTTCGTCTCGACCAACTCTGTCGTTCTCTACGTCGACGCCGCCGGCGCCAGCAACGGCAGCACCGAAGCGATCAACGGACTCATCGAACTCCACCGCCGCATCGCCCGCAGCTTTAAGAACAGAGACAACTATCGACTGCCCATGCTCTTCATACTCCCGGAGGCTTCCACCCACCGGGAGTATGAAGGGCCCTTTTGTCATAGGTCGTCTTGTCACAGGTCGTCGCCACCAGTCGCCAGGAAGCGCTCGCCGACGGGACCGGTGCCGGTGGAGATGTAGAACTGGTTACGGGTCACGATGACTTTCTCCAGCTGCTGAACGGTGTGGTCGGGGAGGAAGCGCTCGCCGACGGGACCGGTGCTGGGGGAGATGTAGAACTGGTTGCGGGTCACGTTGACTTTCTCCAGCTGCTGAACGGTGTGGTCGGGGAGGAAGCGCTCGCCGACGGGGCCGGTTCCGGGCGAGACGTAGAACTGGCTGGGGGTCCTCGATGGGTTCGTGCCCGCTGCGATGTTGTCGGTTTCGCTGGCTCCTGAGCAGCCGGCCAGCAGCACGCTCAGGACCAAGATCGCGATGATTCTGCGCATTTTGGGTGCTCCATTCGGTTGGGTCTGATGCTTTACAGTCAAGGAGCACGCGGTCCCGAAAACATCGGGGCCAGTACGACAAATCAACGCCTGGGACCTGTGGCTGGCCACAATCCACGGCGACACGTGCCGTACGAGAATCGGCATATGGCACCGCTGCCAGAACAGCGTGGCGGGCGAGCGTTCGCCCGCTCGGCTTGCCGACACTCGTGATCGCGTACGGCGCTGCTTCGGTTGTTGTTGCGCTTAAGCCGAGTTCCTCGCGACCTACGGCGCGACGTCATGGATCGGCGCCGCGACTGAGTTGGGCGGCGGCGGCCGGACTGGGCTTGATCCTCGCCGGGATTTTCGTGTGGATGCAGCGCCCCGCCGGCTCACTCGGCCCCGGTCACGATTCTGCTGGGTGTTCGGCCGGAAACTCGCGATCAAGATCATCGGCCGCTTCCCCCAGTTGCCCGATCCCCGAGATCGCCGGCTCGGATGAACGCTGAGCCGCTGGCCGGACCGCGTTCCTGGCCCACTTCGACACCGCCGGCGCCAGCAACGGCGGCACGAAGCGATCCGGACTCATCGAACTCCACCGGTGCATCGCCGCGGCTTCAAGAACAGGGACAACTATCGAAGATCTCAGCCGACTCGCCGAGGGAGTACACGTTCGCGGTGTCAGTGACGTTGATGCCGGCAGCCAACGCTCGGTGAATGATCTTGATTGAATGTCATGATCTGGCTCGGTCCCAGCCGCCGAACATCATGGCACCAGGCAGAGCGGGCTTACTTTCATGCCGGTACGTCCCAGGCTGCGGTAGTCCATGGTCAAGGCGTAACCACGCCAGCCCGCGCTCGGCATCCACGGGGGCGAATCACTTGCCTCGATGCATGCCCGCGGGCGCGTCAGCGGATTCGTGCTACCCACAATGCGCCCGTCGGGATTGTCTGCCATGATCGGCGCATGCGGCCGTCGGTGTTGATCGTCGACGACCATGAAGACTTCCGCCGTTCCGCCAGGGCAATGCTGCAGGCGGAGGGATTCGTTGTCGTCGGTGAGGCTGGTGACGGGACCGAGGCCATTGCCAAGGCAAGGGACGCTCGGCCCGATGTCGTCCTGGTCGACATTCAGCTACCCGACCTGAACGGGTTCGTCGTGGCCGACCATATCGCCACCTGGCCAGACCCTCCCATCGTCGTTCTGATCTCCAGCCGAGACGCCGCTGTCTACCGCTCGAGGCTCGCCAACACGCCGGCGCGCGGGTTCATCACCAAGAGCCATCTCTCCGGCGAGGCCTTGGCGGATCTCATGGCTTAAGCCAGCATGAGCCGGCCTATCCTGCTACTCCTGGCGGTCGCCGGGGCGCTGCTCGGGCTGGCCGCCGCATGGGTGGCGTTCGGTTGGGACGATCCTCGCCATTGGGTCCCTGACCTGGCTGTTGGATGGTCCTTCATCGCCTGTGGCCTGGTGGGCAGCTTGCGGCGGCCAAACAGCGGGACCGGGCCGCTCATGGTGCTCGTCGGCTTTACCTGGTTCCTGGGAAACTTCGCATCGGTCGACGTGCCACCGATTGCCTGGCTGGCCACCCACGCCTTGTACCTCCACCGCGGGCCGCTCATCCATTGCGTGCTTTCGTACCCCACCGGTCGGCTGACCTCGGGTCTGGACCGAGCGTTGGTGGCGATCGGGTACGTCGCCGCCGCTGTCACGCTGATCGCTCGCAATGAGGTTGCCACGGCCATCCTCGGTGCGCTGTTGATCGCCGTCGCCGTTCGGAGCTACGCCGCCTCAATCGGCCCGGCCCGGCGGGCACGATTGTTGGCGCTGCGAGCGGCGATGGCCGTCGGGATCGCGCTTTCCGGGAGCGCCCTAGTCCGACTGGCGTTTCCTACAGCTGCCGCCAACGAAGCCGCGCTTCTCGCCTACGAGGCGGTGTTATGCGCGGTCGCCGTGGGTCTCCTGATTGGGCTGGTTCGCGCGAGCTGGGAGTGGGTGACCGTCACCGACCTGGTGGTCGAGCTGGCCGAGTCGCCTTCGGCGACGCTGCGGGATGCTCTCGCCGGGGCGTTGGGGGATCGGACCCTCGAGGTGGGCTTCTGGCTTGACGAGTCCCGCCGCTACGTCGACGCTCAGGGCCGCCCTTTCGAGATCCCCCCGGCCGGAGCGGGCCGAGCGGTGACGCCTATCGAGCTGGATGGTCGCCCGCTTGGGGTCCTCGTGCACGACCCGGCCGTCCTGGACGATCCTAGGTTGATCGAGTCCGTCGGGTCGGCCGCTCGGCTGGCCGCCGCGAACGCCCGGCTTCAGGCCGAAGTTCGAGCGCAGGTGGCAGAGGTCATGGCGTCGCGTCGCCGGCTGGTCGAAGTTGCAGACGAAGAGCGACGGCGCCTCGAGCGCCGGCTCCATGAGGGCGCCGGGCAACGCCTCGACGTGCTTGCCGACAGCTTGGTCAAGGGTCGGGCCCTTGCCTCGCGGTCAGCGGGGGCCGAGACGCAAGCGCTCCTCCAGCAGGCCGACCGCCAGCTCGAACGGACCATCGATGAGCTCCATGAACTCGCCCGCGGCCTCCACCCCCGGATGCTCGAGGAGTCCGGGCTTGCCGGTGCCCTCACCGAGCTTGTCCGACGCAGCCCCGTGCCGATCGAGCTGCACATGTCCGCCGAGGAGTTTCCTGCAGAGATTGAGGCCGGGGTGTACTTCGTCTGCGCAGAAGGATTGGCAAATATAGCAAAGCACTCTCGCGCCAAATCCGGCGAGATCACCGTCACGGTCCAAGACGGGCGCCTCGTGGTGGAGGTCGTCGATGACGGCGTGGGTGGCGCGGATGAGCTCAGTGGAACCGGTCTCCACGGCCTGACCGACCGGGTGGAAGCACTCGGTGGCCTGCTCGTCGTTATGTCATCCGAAGGTGGGGGGACACGCCTCACCGCCGAGATCCCTCTCGACGGTGCGACATAGCTGGCGGATCGCTCAGCCGATCTTGATGAATGGCTTTCCGCCGAAGAGCGTCTCTATGAGGAGGTCAGACCCGTGCCCCGAGCGGACCTCAACGAACCGCAGCTGGTCGCCCTGAAGAGTCCAGCTCGCACTGAACAACACCTTACCGGCGGCGCTTCCACAGCCCGGGCCACCCTGACCCAACCGAACCGTGACTCGGCTCCCTTCGACCGAGTAGGTGCTTCCCGGGCAGGTGGGCTTCGTGGGGTCAGCCTTCCCCTCGAGCTTGGTGTCCCATTCATTGAATTCGCCGTTCTTCAATGTGAGCGTCCAGATCGCGGCATTCTCGTAGGCGTTCGGCGCGTCGATCCCCGCATGGAGCAGGAACTCCTCCGCGATATCTGCGCGGTACACACCCTCTGGGAATGACTTGGCTGACTCGTCCCCGGCGGTTGCAACCTCGGTCCCTTTACCACATGGCTCGACTGCAGTCTGGACGGCACCGACCTCTTCGCTCAGCGACCGGATCCGAGCGATCATCACCTTGGTCGCCTCGTCCTGCTCGAGCTGGTCATAGACGGCCTGGACTGCTTGCTCGAACTTGGCGAGCTCGACCTGGCTGGCGAGGACGATCCGGCCACTATTTGCGCAGTACACCTTGGCCAACTCAGCATCGCTGCGCGTCGTTCTGATCGCCCAGTCGACCGTCCGCGTCGCAGCATCGTGGAGGATCGCTTGCTGCTCGTCAGGGAGGTTCTGGAACGCGTTGGTATTGACCACCAGTGAGTTCACCTTGGGAAAGAACGTGACGTTGCCGACGGCCGTTGTCGGTGCAGGGAGCGACCCAGCGACCGAGAAAGCCGACTCGGCCCCGTCGACCCGCCCCTTCCTGACGCCCTCGGCGAAACGATCATCACCGGCGCCGCCACCGAAATCGTCGGGCTTGGCGCCCAGCGCCTCGAACAGCGCGTACGTCGTCTCGGAGCGGTGG
>Ga0307410_10001213_pt1 | contig 11460 bp, 10 predicted proteins | sample 322Ometagenome_3_FD_203707 | JGI IMG/M metagenome (GOLD analysis project Ga0307410, IMG submission 203707) | Maize rhizosphere microbial communities from greenhouse at UC Davis, California, United States - 322HYB-O-3 | ecosystem: Host-associated > Plants > Roots > Rhizosphere > Soil | place...
CGGCGCTTCCGTCAGCTCCGGCGAGAAGAGGAATTCCTTGAGATAGCCCTTGATGTGCTTCTTCGTGCCACGAACGTCGATCCAGTCGCCGCCTTCCGCCAGCACGTCGCGAACCCGCTTGGTCGGTTCCATCAGCTTGCGCTGCTGGTCGATGACGATGCCGGACAATGTCTTGGCGCGCACGATCTTGCCTTGGTCGGGCTCGAGTTCACCCGTCAGCAGCTTGAGCAGCGTCGTCTTGCCCGCACCATTGGCGCCGACGATGCCGATGCGGTCGCCGCGCTGAATGCGCAAAGTGAAGTCGCGGATGATCGCCCGCTCGCCGAAACTCTTCGACACATGATCCGCTTCGATCACCGATTTGGATCGCACGTCATCCTTGGCGATAGCCAGCTTCGCGGTGCCCGGCCCCCCGATCATCGCGGCCCGCTGCGCCCGCATCTCGTGCAGCTTGGCGAGGCGCCCCTGGTTGCGGCGGCGGCGCGCGGTGACCCCGCGTTCCAGCCATCGTGCCTCCAGCGCCAGCTTGGAGTCGAGCTTCTCGGCCGCGCGCGCCTCTTCCTCATAGGCCTTTTCCATCCAGGCCTCGAAGCCGCCGAACCCGATCTCCGCCCGGCGCAAACTGCCGCGGTCGAGCCACAGGCAACTCTTCGTCAGCCGCGTCAGGAACGTCCGGTCGTGGCTGATGACGATGAACGCGCCGGTGAAGCGATTCAGCCAGTCTTCCAGCCATTCGATCCCGGCGAGGTCGAGATGGTTGGTCGGCTCGTCGAGCATGAGCACGTCGGGCTCCTGCGCCATCGCGCGGACGATCGCCGCCCGGCGCCGCTCGCCGCCGCTGGCAGTCGCCACCGGCCGGGACAGGTCCAGCCCGATCTGGTCGGCGATCGCCGCGGCCTCATGCGTCTCCGGCGCGTCCGCTCCGTCCAGCACCCAGTCGAACAGGGTCGCGTGATCGCCCATGTCCGGGTCCTGCTCGAGCAACACCACGCGCGAGCCCGGCACGATCGTCCGTCGCCCTTCGTCCGTGTCGATCAGCCCGCCGAGGCACTTCAGGAGGGTCGTCTTGCCCGCACCGTTGCGTCCGATCAGCGCCAGCCGGTCGCGCGGACGGATGTGCACGTCGAGGTTGCGGAATAGCCAACCCTCGCCCTGAACGAGCCCAAGGTCTTCGTAAGAGAGAACAGCCGCGGCCATGGGACGCGCCCTAGCCAAGGCATCCGGCGGAGGAAACCGGTGTGACCGTTCGGCCACTTCCGTGAACGCAAATTTTACGGCAGTCTTCTATCTGAACGGCAATGGTCGGCATCATTCATAAGGCATTCAATGGCTTCTGATAAAAGCTGCGACCAGAGAAACGCCATGAGCCTGTTCCGTAAAACTGTTCTGGCCGCGCTTTGCGCAGGCCTGCTCGCGACACCCGCACTAGCGGATCCGCCGCGCGATGCCGATCGCGCGTTCGACGCGAAGCGCCAGGGCCGCGCCATGCCACTGCCTAATATCGAACGTCGGGTCATGCCCTTCATGGGTGGCGCCGACTATCTCGGTCCCGAGTTCAACGGCGACCGCTACCGGCTGAAATTCGTCAAGGAAGGCCGTGTCATCTGGGTCGATGTGGACGCCGCGACCGGCCGGATCGTCGGACGCTCGCGCCCGTAGCCTCCCCAAAGGCCACGGGCACGGCGCGCCCCCGCACTTACTGACCAGTGATCTTGTCCCTAGTCGTATAATACATGTCGGGGGCTGCGGATTCTCCGCCCGGACGCTGGGAGGCGAAGGTCAGGAACGACCCGTCCTTGCTGATCGTGGCTCGGGCATCGAAGACTGACGAGCTAAGGCCGGCAAGGTGAATCGCGGGTCCGAACGGCTCGGACGTGCTCGAACGGGTCGCATAGTAGAGATCCGGCCCACCCAAGCCGCCGCTTCGCGTCGAATCGAAGAAGATGGTCAGGCCGTCGCGGGTGACACTCGGCCGGTTGTCCGACGCCGAGCTGTTCGGTCCGCCCGCCACCAGGCTCTTGGGTCCGCCGTTCACGCTTTGATAGATGTTGCCGTCTCCGGACCCACCGGCCTGCCGGCTCGAGAACAGCATGACCTGGTCGCCGCCATCCTCGTAGAACGCAGCCGCCTCATCCAGCCATCCCGGCGTATTGATGTTCGGACCGAGATTCTCCGGCTCGCTCCAGCCATTCGGTCCGCGCTTGCTGACATACATGTCATAGGCCGGATCTTCGCGATCACTGGAGAAGTAGAGGCGGTGGCCGTTTGCGACCGTCGGACAAGCTTCGTTGGCGGACGTGTTGACTGGCGCCGGCAGGCGCTCGGGAGTTCCGAAACCCTCCGACGTGTTCGATCGCGTAGCGATGTAGAGGTCCTGGTTGCCGCCCCGGTTTGAGTTGAAGACGATCGACAATCCGTCCTGCGAATGACTCGCACAGCCGTCCACCGCGGGACTGTTCACTGCAGCGCTGGAGTTGGGCAGGCTTTCCAGGTTCACCGGCGTGGACCAGTCATCCCAATTCTTCGCCGCGGCCGCGCTTGCAAAGGCGATCGCCGCAGCGGTCGTCGCATAGATGTAGACGTTCCTGTTCATGACGTTTCCTCGCTCCGTTCAAGTGATTGAAGGGGCGTAGAAACCGGTTCGGGGATATGCGATGAAGGTTTGCCGATGATCTTATGATCATTTGCTGATCTTCGTTGAGTGGGCGGAGGTACCGGGGGGCGTAATGTTAAAGCTGAGCGACCTTGCGCTTCGGCCTGACATTCAGCTTGGTCCGATGCTCGTCAGTCCATCGCGGCGGCTGGTCGAAGGTCCCGGGGGCCATGCTCACCTCGAGCCGCTCATCATGCAGGTGTTTCTGCTCCTGCTCGACGCGGGCGGAAAAGTCGTCACGCGAACGGAGCTTTTCGATCAGTGCTGGGGCGGCGTGATCGTCGGCGACGACAGCCTCAATCGGGCGATTGCCAAGGTGCGCCGGACCGGGGCTCATGTCGCGCCCGGTCTTTACGAGATCGAGACGATCCCGCGCACGGGATACCGGCTGACCGGCGAAGTTCTGCAGCTACTGAACAACAGTCCGGCAGAGCATGGTGAGGAAGTCGAGCGACAAGGCTTGTCGCGGCGCAAGCTCGTCGGCGGCGCAGTTGCCGCGACTGCGCTTGGCGCGAGTGGATTATGGTGGCTGCGATCGGGAGAAAACCGCAAGTTCGGAGACCTCATGAAGCGTGGCGAGGCTGCACTGAATTCGAGCGATCCGGCCGAAAATCCGCAAGACTTCTTTGGGCGTGCAGTTGCGCTTCGACCAGACGACGCCAGGGCTCAGGGACTGTTCGCTTATTCCCGAGCCTTAAGGGCGGAGAATGACGATCGAGCTGAGTCCCAGAGCTCCTACCAGGAAGCGCAGGACGCCATCGACGCCGCTCTTGCTCTCGATCCCCGCGAGCCTAATGCGCATCTCGCTCGGGTGGTCCTGGAAGGTGGGACGCTGGATCTTTCGGCCACGGAGGATCGGCTTCGCCGGATTCTGGCCGCTGACCCGAACAATATGCAGGTCATGAGGCAGCTGTGGAACCTGCTCCAATGCGTGGGCAGAAGCCGGGATGCATTGGCGCTTGTGGAGCGCGCGCTCCAGATCGACCCGTTCACCGCGGGCAGTCATTACCCGCACGCGCAACTCCTGTGGATTACTGGACGCGTTGCCGAAGCGGACCGAGTCATTGCCAAGGCGTTGCAATATTGGCCAACCCACAGATTCGTCCGTTTTGCGCGTTTCATAATCTTCGCCTTCACGCACCGGTCGCGGGCCGCGTTGGCAATGATCGAGACGCCCGAAACTGCACCACAGAATTTCTCACCGGAATCCGTTGCGTTGTGGCGCAGGACTCTCGCAGCCCTGGACCACCCTGGCGAAAAGAGCATAGCGGCCGCACGACGAGCGATTCTTGAGGCATCGGAGAACCTTCGGCTGACGAACCAGTCGGCGATGGTCATGTCGGCGCTCGGTGAGCTCGACACCGCATTCGAGATCACCAACGCCTATTTTGCGGTGGGGAGTTCAGGTCCCGTTCGGTCCAAGTCTCCTGCGTCCGTTCGCAGCACTGCCTGGCGCTTTGCGCCCTGGCTGTTCACTCCTCCGATCGCCGCCATGCGGGCCGATCCTCGGTTCCAGACGCTCGTCGACGAGATCGGGTTGACCGCCTACTGGCACGCCCGCAACGTCCGTCCCGACTACCAAATCGATGGCTAGAATCGACTTTCGATCCCGACCGCGAAAGTTCTCGGATCCTCGGCTTCTCCGGAAAACGCCGATCCAAGGCTGAGCAAATTCAGCGCATCGAACAGATTTCGGACCTGCCCAAACAGCGAGACTCGTCCGATGTCATAAGCGACCCTCGCATCGACATTGGTCGCGCTATCGATGCGCAGGTGAGGGCGATTACCCGGATCGCTGAAATATGGACTGTGATGCCTGACCTGGGCGGAAAGCCGTAGCTGCGCGTAAGGCCGCCAATCGACCGCCGCTGCCCCTGTGAAATGGGGCGAGCGATCAAACTCGTTGTTCGCAAAGACGGCGCTCTCCCCTTCTGTACGCACCATCTTCGTGCCTAGCAGGCCGATCGCCAGCCGCGTCGAAAGCGCGTCCGTGACCCGCCAACTGAGTTCCGCTTCCGCGCCATAGGAACGCGCCTTGGGGACGTTGAACAGGTTGGCGAACCCGGCCTGCCGTCCACTCGGGGTGAAGATCGTAATATCCTCGGCCCGCTGTGCGTTGCGCATGTCATAGTAGAAGACGTTAGCGTTGAGGAGTGCGCGTCCGCCCGCCAACTTCGCCCTGCCGAACAGCTCGAAGTCCCACAGCCGCTCAGCCTTGAACTCATCGGGCTGCAGCGTATCGATCCGAATGGTCGTGCCGCCCGGATTATAAGCTTTTTGCGCCATCGCCCCGATCGTAAGGTTCGAAGTGACATCGTAGGCGAGGCTGACTTTCGGCAACCAGGCTTCGAACGAGCCGTCGAAGTCGATGGGAACGACGAACGAAGTCGCGGTCAGCGCACCCGTTCGCACCTGGCGATCGTGCTGGTAGCGCAAGCCAGCAGTCAGCGTCGTCTTCGGCGTAATCGAAACGCGAGCGTCGACGAACAGGCCGGTACCGGTCTGCCGATCGCGGAACTGGCCGACCGATCCCGAAACCTGCCGCAAATTGATGAATTGCTTCAGCGCGACGCGGCTGCGGGCAGCGCCGACGACCAACTTGTACGGAGCATCGGGAGACCAGTTCACTGCAGCTTCGGCGGACCAGTCCCGACCGTCGTTGCGTGTCTCTCCAAAGTCCGGAATTGCCAGGCGACGTGCACTGCTGTCGCCCGCCGAAAGGATGAAGCTGGCGGCGAGCGCGTCACTCGCCTCGTGCCGGACGGCAGCAGTCAGCGAGTCCACGTTTATACGAAACACGCCGTAGTTCACACTGTCGTCCCGTCGCTCGTCGAAGGGCGCATCGACCCCTATGGTCTGCGGCAACTGCGACTGGGAATGGACGTAGGTGAGGACAATCCGCGTTCGCGTGGATGGCCTGAAGAGCAGTTTCGCCCGCAGCAGGCCGTAAACGTCGTGGCTGGGATCGCCGCCCCTGATCACGTCCTCAAGCTTGCTGCTGGTCCGGGCGTAACGGAAATCGCCGGCGACGCGGAACGCCAGCGTGTCGCCCGCGAGCTGACCGGACATTAGCGCCGACACCTGCCGCATCTTCAGGCTTCCGACGATCGCGCGCGCGCCAAATTCGGGGGTCGTGCTCGGGTCGTTCGTGTTGACGAAAATCGCTCCGGCGATCGAATTCTGGCCCTGCGTGGTCGTCTGAGGGCTTCGGAATACTTCGATCCGCTCCGCGTCCCAGATCGGAAAAGTCCCGAAGACGAACTCGTTGTAGCTGACCGGCCGCCCATCCACGACGAGCGTCATCCTCGGCCGGTTGCCGCCAAGGAAGGCCGGCAAGGCGTAGAGCGGCCCGGTGGTGTCCATTCCGCGGATTGCGGGTCCCTGACTCCCGTTTCCAAGCTGGACGTTAGGAATGAGTGCAAGGACCTGGTCGACGCGGGTTGCGCCGTTAGCCTCCATCGCCGCTTCGTCCACGACTGCCACGCTCGACGGCGTTTCCCGAAGCGAGCGCGGCACACGCTCGCCCGTGACGACGATGTCCTCCGCGGTCTCGGCATTCCCCGGATCCGCCTGCTGCATGGCGGCCGCAATCGCGGCCAGACAGAAAAACGCAGGCATCAACCCCCCAGTTTCCGCCAAGAGCAAAATCTACAATGGTTATTGCCGGATGCAAAGCGGACGGCCGCATTGACATTTTCGTGCGCCGTCCCAGTTCATTCCGCTAAAGCAACCGTTCAGCTTCGCGTTGGTTTGACGCGGTGAACAGTGTTTTAGGGGACAGATTTCCATGCGGGTCCTGATCGTCGAAGACGAGCCCAATCTGGGGCGGCAGCTCCGTTCGACCCTCGAAGGGGCGGGCTATGCCGTCGACCTCGCCACGGACGGCGAGGACGGACATTATCTCGGCGCGACCGAGAGCTATGACGCGGTGATCCTCGACCTCGGGCTACCCGAAGTCGACGGGCTCACCGTGCTCGACCGCTGGCGCAAGGAAAGCCGGCGCATGCCCGTGCTGGTGCTGACGGCGCGCGACAGCTGGTCGGACAAGGTCGCGGGGCTCGATGCGGGCGCGGACGACTATCTCGCCAAGCCATTCCAGACGGAGGAGCTGATCGCCCGCCTGCGCGCCCTCATCCGTCGCGCATCGGGCAATGCCTCGTCCGAGCTGGTCGCGGGCGACATCCGCCTCGACACACGTTCGGGCAAGGTCACCAAGGCCGGCGAGCCGGTGAAGCTGACCGCGCAGGAGTACAAGCTGCTGAGCTATCTGATGCACCACAAAGGCAAGGTGGTCAGCCGCACCGAGTTGATCGAGCATATCTACGACCAGGATTTCGACCGCGATTCGAACACGATCGAGGTGTTCGTCACGCGCATCCGGAAAAAGCTTGGCGCGGACGTGATTACCACCATTCGCGGGCTCGGCTACACGCTCGACGATCCGGAGGAAAACCGCGGTTGAACGATCAGACCGCCCCGGTGACGGCGGCGGATCGGCAAGCCGAAGTGCCGCCGCTCAAGCCATCTCGCGAGAGATCGCTGACGCGGCGCATGATCGTCGTCGCCGCGTTCTGGATCACCGCGCTCCTGCTGACCGGCGGCTTCGCGCTCGACCAGATCCTCAGAGCGGGGATCGTCAAGAATTTCGACGACCAGCTCGAATATGTGCTCAACGGGATGATCGCGGCGTCGGAAATCGGGCCCGACGGCGAGGTCCGCTTTACGCGCCAGCCGGCCGACCAAAGGTTCGTCGAGCCCTATTCCGGCATCTATTTCCAGATCAGCGGCGAAGGATCGGATGCGTTTCCGTCGCGCTCCCTTTGGGACCGCCGCCTAGCCGTCCAGGACCGCCACCGGGACATCGACGTCCACGTCTACGACAGCAACGAGTTCGACGGTGAGCCGCTTCGGATAACAGAGCGCGACGTCGTCCTCCCGGGGTCGAAGGTCCGCTGGCGCTATCAGGTCGCTCAGTCACGCGAGATGATCGACAGCCAGATCCGCGACCTGCGCTCGACGCTGTTCTGGAGCTTCCTAGCGCTTGGGGTCGGGCTTCTGATCCTCGCCGCATTGCAGACCTTCTACGGCCTGTGGCCGCTGCGGCGAATCCGGCAGGATGTCGCAGCGATCCGGTCCGGCGCCAAGTCGCGCATCGCCGGCGACTTCCCGAACGAAGTCCAGCCGCTCACGCAGGAAATCAACCAGCTTCTCGCGCACAGCGAGGAACAGGCCGAGGAGGCCCGCCGCCATGCCGGCAACCTCGCCCATGCACTCAAGACACCGCTGACGGTCATCACCAACGCCGCCACGGCGAATGCGCCGGATCTGGCGGACACGGTCTGTCGCGAGGCGATCGTGATGCGGCGGCAGGTCGACCACCATCTCGCCCGCGCCCGCGCAATCGGTCGCCGAGCCTCCGCCCAAGCACGGGCGCGCGTGTGGGAAAGCGTCGATGCAGTGCAGCGCGCGGTCGATCGCCTGTACGAAAAGGTCACCGTCGATATCGCCGGCGACAAGACCGCGCAGGTCCGCGTGGAACGACAGGACCTTGACGAGATGATCGGCAACCTCGTCGAGAACGCCGCCAAATATGGCGGAGGCCGCGTCTTCGTGACCGTCGAGCCGAAGAACGGCGTCGTCGATGTCATCGTCGAAGACGACGGACACGGCATCCCGCAGCAGCAACGCGAGGCGATCTTCCAGCGCGGGGCTCGCCTCGACACGGACAAACCAGGCACCGGCCTAGGCCTCGCCATCGTCCGCGACGTCGCCGAAATCTACGGCGGAACGATCATGCTTGAAGAGAGCGAGGACCTCGGCGGCCTGCTCGCGCGCCTGAGCCTTCCCGCGGGCTAGGAAAAGCGCACGTCTGCAGCTAGTGCGGCGCCGTGTCCGCCACCGTTCACGATCTCAACACCTCTTCCGCACCGTCGCTCAATCCGTTGATGGCGCTCGTCGCGGACGACATGCATGGCGTGAACGCGGTGATTCTCGACCGCATGCAGAGCAAGGTCGGACTGATCCCCGAGCTCGCAGGACATCTCATCGCGGGCGGGGGAAAGCGGATGCGGCCGATGCTGACGCTCGGTTCCGCGGCGTTGCTCGGCTACAGCGGCACCAGGCACCAGAAGCTCGCCGCTGCAGTCGAGTTCATCCACACCGCCACTTTGCTCCACGACGACGTGGTCGACGGCTCGGGCCTTCGCCGCGGCAAGCGCACCGCCAACCTCATCTGGGGCAATCCGGCGACGGTGCTGGTGGGCGATTTTCTGTTCAGCCGCGCCTTCGAACTGATGGTCGAAGACGGCAGCCTCCGGGTCCTGAAGATCCTCAGCCACGCCTCCGCGGTGATCGCGGAGGGCGAAGTCGAGCAATTGACGACCCAGCGTCGCATCGAAACCGACGAGGAACAGTACCTCAGGATCATTTCTGCCAAGACCGCCGCTCTGTTCGCCGCCGCTTGCCGCATCGCCCCGGTCGTTGCCGAAGCCAGCGACGAAGCCGAGATCGCCCTCGAGAAGTACGGCCGATATCTCGGAATCGCCTTCCAGCTCGTCGACGATGCGCTCGACTACGGGTCGGACCAGGACGTGATGGGCAAGGGCGTCGGCGACGACTTCCGCGATGGCAAGATCACGCTACCCGTCATCCTTGCCTACGCTCGCGGCTCGGAAGACGATCGTTCCTTCTGGCGTTCCGCGATCAGCGGCGAGCGAACCTCTGACGAAGACCTGACTCGCGCCATCGCACTGCTCCGCAGCAGTGATGCTCTTTCCGAAACCGTGGAACGTGCACGCCATTACGGCCGCCGCGCACTCGATGCGCTGGCGCCCTTCCCGGCCGGCAAAGCCAAGTCGGCGCTCACCGAGGCAGTCGAGTTCGCGATCTCCCGGGCTTACTGATGCGCCGAGGGCTTGATTCCGAAGCGGTGCTGGGCCACTTCCGCAGCCGATGACGATCGCCCGTATCACTGAGCTCGACCGCCGCACGACCCAGTCCGGCAAGGCCAACAATGGCCTGTGGCTGCTGGAGTTCGAGCGGCAGAAGCCGCTTCGGCCCGACCCGCTGACCGGCTGGAACGGGTCCGGCGACACGAACACGCAGGTCAAGATCAACTTCAAGACGAAGGAAGAGGCGATCGCCTTCTGCGACCGCAAGGGGCTGCAGTATCATCTGATCCCGGCCGCGAAGGTGACGATGAAGATTCAGGCCTACGCCGACAACTTCCGCTAGCGCTTGCAACCCTGACTGCGGGCGGTCACAAATAGTGTGCCGAGCCAGGGGGAAGACTGAACGATCAAAGTGTTGCGCTAGTCGCCGGTACGCGTCCTGAAGTCATCAAGCTCGCTCCCTTAGCCAAAGCGCTCCTCCATCGCGGAATCCGCCCGCGCCTCATCCTCACCGGACAGCATCCTCAGCTTCGGCCCATCGATTACGGCATGCCAACAGTGCCGACTGTCGAACTCATCTGCGCCGGTAGGCCCGACCCGCAACTCCACGTTCGCGACGTCGCGCGCACGATTGGTGCAGCCTTGGATCGGGCGCGACTGGTCGTCGTGCAGGGCGACACGTCGAGCGCGCTTGGCGGAGCTCTCGGCGCTGCCCAGGCCGGTCTTGCAGTCGCCCATGTCGAAGCAGGCCTCCGTAGCCATGACCGCCTCAATCCGTGGCCCGAAGAGGACTTCCGGATCGCCATCGACGGTGTTGCCACCCTGCTCTTCGCGCCGACCGAATTGAGCGCTGCGAACCTCCGCCGCGAATGCGTCGGTGGGCAAATCGAAGTGACCGGGAATACGGGCATTGATGCCTTGCTCGAACGCCTGCCTCTGCTGCGACCCCGTGCGGAGGCGGGTCGACGGCGCTTACTGGCCACCTGCCATCGCCGCGAAAGCTGGGGCGAAGGACTCGAAGCGATGGCGTCCTGTATGCGCGAGATCGCCCGCCGAGACGATGTGGACATGACCTTCGTGCTTCATCCCAATCCGCGCGTCGCGGACAGTATGCGGCATCTGCTGGATGGCGTTCGAAACATCCAGCTCCACGCGCCCTTCGGCCACATCCAAATGCTCCAGGCAATGCGCGACAGCGACCTTGTCCTCAGCGATTCCGGCGGCATGCAGGAAGAAGCGCCGGTGCTCGGAGTGCCCTTGCTCATCCTCCGCGACCGCACCGAGCGGCCGGAAGGCATCGCGAGCGGCAACTTGAAACTGGTAGGCCGCGACCCTGACAGCATTAAGGCTACTGTCGATTGGCTGTTGGACGACGAGGACGCGCTGCAATCGATGAGCAGGCCCCGCCTGCCCTATGGCGACGGCCGAGCCTCGGAGCGAATCGCGGCGACCATCGAAGACTGGCTCAGGCGGGGCGAACCTCGATCGCCATCGTTCCTGTCGGCGACAGGACCAGCCGAGCCGTCGAGGCAGTTCGCTTCCCGAAGGTAGCGGCCTGAAGCTCGTTGCGCGCCGCATGGTGATCGAATTTGAACCCCGCCGCGTCGGCGTCCCGCTTCAACTGGTCGAGGTAGACGTCGAGGTTGGGAATGCCTTCTTCGGGATCGAAGCGCATCGTCACCGACAAATCGCGTTGGGGCTGGCTCATTGCCGCCTAATCCACGGCAGAAGGCCCAAGGACAAGCCCTGCAGATTGCGCAGCGACGCCGGTGCCCATAGACCTCCCGTCATGTCCGTCAAAACCCGCGTCCTCGCTGCCGCAGCCGCGCTGCTCATCGCCACCCCCGCGATCGCCCAGGAAATTCCGAGGTCCGCGCAGAAGCGCATCGACCGGATTCTCAAGCGCACGCCGCTAAT
>Ga0307410_10001215_pt1 | contig 11454 bp, 9 predicted proteins | sample 322Ometagenome_3_FD_203707 | JGI IMG/M metagenome (GOLD analysis project Ga0307410, IMG submission 203707) | Maize rhizosphere microbial communities from greenhouse at UC Davis, California, United States - 322HYB-O-3 | ecosystem: Host-associated > Plants > Roots > Rhizosphere > Soil | place...
CGGCGATTGCTATGCCCGGGGCTTGACCGAGGCTCGCGCTGAGCCGGGTCTGGACGAAACCTCGGAAGAACACGGTCTCGAATGCGCCTACCGTCAAAGACATGACCAGCAGGGGCACCCAGTCAACTGGGGCCGGAAGTGCATATCCGAAGAGCGTAATGGCGAACTGAACGGATGTCAGAATCAGCCCCAGCAGTACAGCCTGCTTCCAGTTCCCCAGTCCCAGCCCGAGATCGGACAAGGTCCGGCCCCGCCGGAGCGTATACAACACGGGCACGGCCACCCCGAGGACCAGGCCTGCGCCAAAGCAAAGGAAAAGGCCGAGCACGTTGGCTTCTGTGAAGACCGTGAAAGCCACACGGAACAGAACGACGACGGCGATGTACAGTGCCGCAACCGCCCCCAGATCCAGCCAGTCTATGGTTCTCCGGCGCCAGACAGACTGGCCTGTCAGAACAGCAAGTAAGAGTGCCGATACGGGTATCACCACTCCGTAGACCGTCAGGTCGAGGAGCGCCAGGGAAAACATTGCCGCGATCAGCCACGCGACCCATATCCACGTGCCCTGAACCTCAGCTCTAATGATTTTCATCAGAAAGTCCTTTCTGTCGCTGGCGGACCCGCTCCATTCGTATCCGGGAAGGCCCTGTGCTCCCGGACGGCTTTCATGCACCGTCTCAACATCCAGAATCGCGTGCCGACGGGTGCCTCTGCAGAGTCCTAGGACCCGAATGCGACGAGGCTAAAAAGATCCAAGGCAGGCAGGGTGGCCCCTGGCGACGGGCGCTTCCTCAGGCGGCAGGTGCTGGCAAGATGCCAGGAGCTATCAGCTTCAAGGCCGCGCGCCGCTGAAACGTGTCTGGGAAGAAAAATCGGCCAGCTCTGGGTCAGCGCCGCGATGAGCCGTCATTACGATGTGCGGCAGGGGGTGAAGGAGGCATTGCCCCTGCCGAAAGCTGGAGTCGACGCAGATGCAGGGCTCCAAGGACCAGGAAGAACAAGGAGAGAAGCAGCGAGGGCCAGAACGAGGCGGGATCAAGCGCAGCATCGAAGAGCGGCTTAACGGCTTCCCCGAGGGCGAGGGAAAAGATGAGGGTGAACCCCAGAATGTACAGCGCGGGCAGCAGGATCAGGCCCATGGCCTGTGCCCTGTAAGTCAGGACAGCCAGGACGAGGAAGGCTGGCATGACGAAGCACAGATCGAGGATGAAAATCGAATACAGGGAATCAATCTGTTCCCCTGAGTGCATCAGCGGCAGCAGCATCGCGATCCAGAGGGGGTAGAAAATGAGCGGCTGCAGCAGGGCGCCCGTTGCAGAGACCAGCCTCAGCCTCCGGGGAAGCGATGGCCGGGAAGTGGCGCTGCGCAGGCTTGCGCCCGCGTAGACTAAGGACCAGAAAGACAGCGCGAAGATGGCCATGTAGACCAGGTACAGCCCGTTGTAGGCACGTTCGATGACGTATATCCCGTAGGCGTAGAAGAGATAACCGAGCAGTCCGAGCGCGATGACCTGTTGTTTAGCCTCCGCGGAGCGGGGGGTGAGCGCCAGATAAAACAGGGCGATGGCCGCCGCCGCTGAAATGAGATCCTGGGAGTAGGCTCCGGGGATGATGTTTTCCCGGACTATGCCTCTGTAGATTCCGGGCCTCCAGAGCCCCATAGCGGCGGCGGGAAGTGTCAGCAGCGCGGTGAGGGCCCAGAGGCTCCTGTGAAGTTTCAAGTGGGAGAGCATGGCTCGTACCTTCCAGATCCTTGATTCTTGATGCGGGCGTCATTTCTTTCGAAACTCAGCCGCCGCTGAAGCGGGAAGCCCGTGCCGTGTTCATTGCCAGGCAGGTTGTGTAAAGGGGGTTCTAGCGTTCCTTCCAGGGCCAAAACATGTAAAGGCTCACCCAGGCCAGGCCGAGCATCAGCAGAATCCGGACCGAGAGCAACCAGCCCGTGTTCCAAAGCCACAAGGCACAGACCCAAGGCAGCAGGAGAATGAATTCGATTCCCTGCAGTAGCAGGTTCTGTCCACGGAAACTGTTCCAGAGTTCGACCAGGTAGTCCTGCCGCCAGAGCAGCAGGACCCCGAACGCCGCCCATAACAGTGCTGCGAGAAGAAACATGGTGACGTTGAACATTGCTTCTGTCATTGCCTTCACCTGGGCCCTATCTCTCGGATGTCTCGCTGTTCAATCTCGATCCCGTTCTGGCGTGCAGATTGCGCCAGTGCGTCAATGCGGCGAGAACCAGGAGCGGGACATGGATCGCCGGCAGGTTCCGCGCGTACCATTTCGGCAGATAGATGTCCGTCACTGACCCCGTTGGGTCACCGAGGCGCCGTGCCAAAGGAGTGAGTGGACAGTGGAACCCGTTGGCGGCGAAGATGATGGTCTCTCCGGCCACGACCACAGCTGCCTTGGCCGCCCGTCGGTCCGTTCGCCCCCGTAGCCCGGAGTAGACCAGGTAAACCATGCAGGCCTCGATCGTGAACCAAGCGAATGTATGGAAAGCCTTTACGGATTTCAGTGCGAGACGGCGTTCCTTCATGTTTCAACTCAACCACCGGCACTTCATGCCCGTTTCGGGGCTTTGGTCCTCTTCGGGCGAAGCGCGGGGCCGCTAGGGGCGCCGGCGCTATTCGTTTAGGAACCGCACCGGGCCGATGCTCACGCATTGCTGTTGGCGTTTACTGCCTCGGCCCGGGCTTTGATCCCGCGCAGCATTCTTCGGAGCATGGCGAAATCACCGAACTCCATGAACACGACGCCCAAGAGGGCGCTAAGAGGGCGGCTCCAATCATAAAAAGCATGAATCCTCATAACCACACGCGTTCCACCGCCGGGTAAAGCTTTTAGGCGCCAGGCCCAGGTGCTGTCTGGTTTGGCCCACAGCAGCCACTGTTCTGCGACGAACGAGTGGACCCTGAAGGCCGTTTGCGGAGTCGGTACCCCGGAGGGAGACAGCGGCACCCACTGCCCGACCTCCAGATGCTGGAGAGCGGGCATGATGGCGGTGGCGCTGGAGCGGCCCAGGTTATCGAGCAGGTCGTTGCTGTAGAACCCGGCCCGCCCGCCTCCGGCCTGGACCAGCCACGGCCAGACAGCTGCCGGCGGGGCATTGATGGTGATGGCACGGGTTGTCCTGTACTGCGCATCCGGTAGAAGCTCATCCCCGGGCATCAGCGAGGTGACTTCGGCGTCCGTGGCACCCCAGCGAAGGTGCCAAGGCCGAAACAAAGGCGAGGTCAAGAAGGCAGGGAGGTCCTGGAGGACTGACCAGATCTTAGCCGGTAGCTCATTCTGCTTTTCCATGTTTTGACTCCCCAGTGGGAAGGGCGGCTGGGTTCGAACCGCCGCGACCGGAAAGAACGGGCCTTCACATCCGGGTGTCCGCGTGCCCAGAGCCTTCTTTTTCCCAGGCAGCGGGTTGAGAGGATGTTCTTGCAGCGACAGATGGCGGGGATGCGGGAACCGGATATGCCGTTTCATCCCCGGGGTCCCGCGGTCCCTGGTCGAGGCGGAAGGGCGGGTACTCGTCCCGCATGAGGGCAACGTATGCCATAACGCGGTAGATCCACCTGTTCAGCCCGACGATCAGGTCAAAGAGTCCGAACCAGTACCGGCCGGTGAAAAGCAGGATTATTCCGGCTATGAGGACCAGCAGACCCAGGAGCGAGACGCCTCCAGTCTGCCCGACTTCCGCCTGCCCTCCTTGGCCCGTGTCCCATGTCCGGCCTGAGCCCGTCAAGGCTGCAAGGATCAGCAGGTGGGGAATGGCCAACAGCCAGGACTTGACCAGCACCAGGCCCCGCGAGAGCCGCTCGGGGTAGTCGACGTCGAAGTCGGCGGGGTAGTCGGTGCGTTCAAGGCTGAAGGGCGGGTATCTGTCGGTCCCGAGGGCGGTGAAGGCATAGAATGCAACACGCCAATTCCAGCGCAGGACTCCTACATTGAAATTAAACAGCGACCGCGGATACCGGCCGGTGAACAAGATGGCGAAGCCGGCAACAATGGTTGTGATCACCAGCGCGAACCATAGGAATAACAGAACTATGACGTGCGGAATGGCCAGGAACCATTTGATGAGCCACATACCGCGGGAAAGGTTGGCATCGAGGTGTCCGGAGAGGCGCGCCGGGTACGGCCTCTTGTCTGTCGCGACTGGAGCAGACAGACCTGCGGCCGTAGCGGGAGGAACACCTGCCGTCTGCTGCACGGGTGGTGCGGCGGGAAGAGGGGCCTGCCCGGCATAGGGCTGCTGCTCTTGGCGAGCCGGGTAGGGGAGCGGGGGTCCGTGACGACCCAGGCCGGCTGCTCCGGCAACGATTAGCGGCACGCCGACGGCCAGCAGCACCAAGCCGCTGATGAGCAGGCCAAGGAAGATGGGCCAGAGTAGGTCGGAGCGGAAACCGGCTTGAAGGTCCACCCCCACTTGCCTGCTAGCGTCTGCGTTCATGATCACCAGCGCCCAGTTGCCAGGTTCCACGTCCCATTCAAGCCGTTGCGTCCCTGCCCCCCGAGCCGTGGCGGCCCAGAAATCTTGCTGTCCAGGCGGTGCGGGCGCCCTAGTGCCCGGCACATCACGGTAGTCGGCACGGAACGGGCGGAACTGGACGTCGATGACTTCCGAGCGCTGCACGTTCGCTAAATAGCGGTCGACGTCGGACTGCCGGGCTATCCCTATGAAAATCTCCTGTCCGGCCTCCGCTGACCCTTGAAGCAGCAAGCGGCCGGTGCCGTCCGCCAGGACGCCGGGCTCGTCCCGGTCGACCATGACAGTGAGGCCAGGGGACGTTAGTGCGTAGGAGGCCGTTTCGTATCTTTCTGACGGTGTCGTCAGATAAGCTCCGTCGCGTTGGAGGAAGTTTGCCCAGCCGGTAGCTGCGGCACCGGCCAGTAATCCCAACCCAAGAAGAGCGGAGAGGGTGCCGAGCACCAGCATCACAACTCGTCCTGCCTTCACGGCCTTATTCCTTCCTGATTTGCAGCGGCTGGCCGATGGGCCTGGAGGCCGCTGGCGACGGTTTCTGCTATCGGCCTTGTGTTGCCGTAAGTGGAGTCGTAGAGAACTTTCATTGTGATCAACTTTGCTGTCTTGACGGTGATAAGGATGTTGTGATGACCACCTTCAGGGCCTTTGTCTCCGCTGCCCTGGAGAAGGTGTCGTAGGCGTTCATGATCCGGTCGAAGGTGAAGTGGTGCGTAGCGAACTTCTCTGTCGGCAATTTGTTCTGCGCGACGAGTTTGAGGAGCATGGGTGCGGTGTTGGCGTTGACCAAGCCCATGCTGATATTGATGTTCCGGATCCAGAGATCTTCCACGTGCAGTTCCACCGGCTTGCCATGCACTCCGACGTTGGCCACGTTTCCTCCGGGACGAACGATGTCCACGCACATGGTGAAGGTAGCGGGGATGCCCACTGCCTCAATCGCCACGTCGACGCCCTGGCCGTCGGTGAGGGCCAGGACCTGTTTCTTCCAATCTGCATCACCAGAAAGCACCGTGTGCGTCGCTCCGAATTCCTTGGCTTTCTCGAGCCGGTTGCCATCGAGATCAACGGCGATAACGGTCGCGGCGCCGTAGAGCCCGGCCGTGGCGATCGCGGCCAGACCTACCGGACCGGCTCCGACGACGGCGACGGCGTCCCCGGGCTTGACCCGGCCGTACTGAACGCCGATCTCGAATCCGGTAGGCAGGATGTCCGAGAGCATTACTGCCTGTTCGTCACTGACCCCTTCGGGCAGCAGGTGCAGTGAATTTTCTGCGTATGGCACCCTGACGAATTCGGCCTGAGTGCCATCGATCAAGTGTCCGAAGATCCAGCCGATCCCGGACTGTCCCTCCTCGCCCATGCAGTGCGAGTACAGCCCCGTTCTGCAGTTGGCGCAATGGCCGCAGGACTTGATGCAGGAGATGATGACCCTGTCCCCGGGTTTCAGGCTAACCACCGATGAGCCGACCTCCGTGATGGTTCCCACCCCTTCGTGGCCAAGGATTCGGCCCTTTTGCACTGCGGGCACGTCACCCTTGAGGATGTGCAGATCTGTCCCGCAGATGGTGGTGGTATCCACGCGCACGATCACATCACTCGGGTTTTGGATCGTGGGGTCCGGGACATCGGTCCAGGTTTTTACTCCTGGTCCTTCGTACACCAGTGCTTTCATGTTGGCTCCTAGTTCCTTGTTGAGGCCATTCGTTGCAGAACTCACAGGTAGAGAACACTCGGTACCTGGCTCGCTCCGATCGTCGCGAGGAAATCCCTGTGGATGAGACGGAATGCTGGAGGCAGGGGGACCACTCGATTGGCGGTCTCCTGTTCGAGTGATAGTCCCTAGGTCCGCATCCGGTAAGCGTCTCGGGCGGCGGGGCCGCAAATTCCCTACATCCAGAATGACCGGGAGCTGGAAGGGACGGTAAGGGACGAAAGTCCTGGATCGGCGGGGATAGATTGTAGGGAAATCACTCGCGACGCCGTCACCGCCCTTCACTTGTCTCTGACCGCTTCTCGCGGCAGCGGTGCCTGAAGCAAGCGGCAAGATGTAGTGGTTGAGTGAAGGCTTCCTTTTGCGCTGGGATTCAGTCATTCTGTTGATTGCTGAAGGTTCTCTACAGTCGACATTCTCGCTGCGAGGAGTGCGGACGCGTTCGCGCGTACGGGCTCTTCCGGGGAGGCTATGGAAATGTGAGCGCGATCCATTGTTCCCTCCCCGGGAACCGGCGTTCGTGAACCGGGCTGGCACCGAGGCTAACCGGGTCATTATTCTTTGGCATCGGTGAGGGAGGTCGTAGATGAGCCACGGATCGGCTTGGGAAGAACCGATGAAGCAGCGTATCGAGGATCTGCTGCGTGAGTTTATAGCGCGAGCCGACGAGCTGCTCCACACCCAGGACCAGATGCAGGGCCTGCTCTCGGCCGTCGTGTCGCTGGCTGAAGATCTGACGCTGGAGGCAGTGCTGGACCGCGTGGTGAAGTCCGCCTGCGGATTGGTGGGCGCCCGTTATGGGGCACTTGGTGTGATAGGCGAGGATCAGAAGCTCAGCCACTTTATTACAGTGGGAATCGATGAGGAAGGGATCCGGCTTATCGGTGACCTGCCCACTGGGCACGGGGTGCTTGGCCACCTGATCCGGGAACCGATACCACTGCGGCTTCATGATCTTGGCCAGCATCCTATCGCTTCGGGCTTTCCGCCTAACCATCCTCCAATGAAGACGTTCCTCGGGGTGCCGGTCCGGGTCCGTGACGCCGTGTTCGGAAACCTGTATCTGACGGAGAAGACCGGTGGACAGGACTTCACTCCTGAAGACGAGGACCTGGCCGTGGCGTTGGCAGCTGCCGCGGGTGTTGCCATACAGAACGCCCGTCTGTTTGATGACAGCCGGCGCCGGCAGCGGTGGCTTGAAGCTGGAATGGAGTTGAGCAGTCGGCTGATCACCGCCGAGCATCCGGAGGACGTCGAAAGTTTCGACCTGGTCGCTGAGTCAGCGCTGCGCGTTTCGGATTCGATTCTGGCTGTCATCGCCGTTTCCGCTCCAGACGGAACTCTTCACTGCCGGACGTCCGTCGGGGTTCAGGGTCTGCACGCCGGTCAGGAATTGCCGGCTTCCGACGTAGCTTTGACGGTCATGGAGACAGGAGAGTCCGTGGTGGCCCGTAACCCCGCGCTGGTCTTCGGGGCGGAGGTGGACGAAAAACTGGGGCCGGTGCTGGTCTCTCCGTTGGGCCACAGAGGGACCAGCAACGGTGTCCTGCTGCTGGCCAGGGCCGCTGGATCACCGGCCTATCCGCAGTTAGATGTGGAATCCAGCTCGCTGTTCGCCAGCCGGATCGCCTTGGCACTGGACTTGGTGAGGGCCAACAGGCTTAGGGAAGAAGCCCTGCTGTTTAGCGACCGGGACCGTATTGCCCGGGACCTGCATGATCTGGTGATCCAGCGACTTTTCGCTGCAGGTCTGAGCATACAGAGCTTGCGTCGCTTCGCCTCTGATCCCGTCGCACATGAACGCATCGCTGCTGTGACCTCAGAACTGGACGAGACGATTCATGAACTCCGGGACACCATCTACTCGTTGCGGACCGGAGAAGGCGAGAAGGAACCGTTGACGGCGCGTGTTCTGCGAACGGTTCAGGAAAATTCTCGGAATGCCGGCTTCACGCCCAGGGTTGTGTTTAGTGGGCCGGTGGACGAAGAGGTTACAGAAGACCTTGCCTCCCACCTGTTGCCGGTCCTTTCGGAAGGGCTGAGCAACGCGATACGGCATTCGGGCGCTGACGAAATACAGGTCATGCTCTCGGTAGCGCAGAGGCAGGTGGAGCTTGATATCCGTGACAACGGGCGCGGGTTCGAGAATCCGGAAAGGGTTAGTGGCCTGGCGAATATGCGGCACCGTGCCGTCTCGGCGGGCGGCAGCTGTACGGTCGATAGTGCGTCGGGGCAAGGCACGCGGCTGACGTGGACGGCCCCGACAGGTGAGCCCCCCAATACCGCTTCACCGAAATAGGCCTGCCACAGGAGTCGGCGCTTTAATGGACCGTCCTCATTTGGCGTCCGTAGGACCCTTCGTCACGTAGACCGCAGCCTGGGTGCGTCGCTCGAATCCCAACTTGGCCAAGATGGAGGAGACGTAATTCTTCACGGTTTTCTCGGCGAGGAACAGTTCTTCCCCTATTTGGCGGTTGGTCAAACCTCGGCCTATCAGGGCCAGCACTTTCTTCTCCTGCGCGCTCAGTGACTCGAGGCGGGGATCCGTTGGTATCTCCGACAGCCCCTCGATAACGCGCTCCTCAATGCCTGGTTCAAAGAGCGTTTCGCCTGCGGCAGCACGGCGGATGCCGTCAACGAGATCGTTACTGCGGATCTGCTTCAGGACATAGCCTGAGGCTCCTGCCAGCACCGCCCCACGCAGTGCCTGTTCGTCGTCGTAGCTTGTAAGGATGAGGCAGCGCAGGTCCGGATCAACGGACCGGACGTCGCGGCAGACTTCGATGCCTGTTCCGTCCGGCAGGCGCCCGTCAAGCACAGAGATGTCTGGGTGCAGGGCAGGGATACGGCGGGTGGCCTCGGCGGCGGATCCGGTCTCGCCCACTACTTCGAAACCCTCATCCTCTAACAGGTCCCGCAAACCTTGCCGGACGAGCTCGTGGTCGTCAAGGATGAACACGCGTACGGGGCCGCGCTCACCTGCTATACCCTGTGATCCCGTTGATGCCCTATCCATGACGATGCTCCTGTTGTCGGCGCCCCTGGCCCGCCCATGCCCGGGCCAGTAGGAAGGCGTACCTAGAATTCTTGCTTGCTCCTGAACCTGAGGCTAGGGACTAAAGTCCGCACATCCCGGGAGATACCCGCAGCCGACGGTGGACGCCAACGCTGGCTGCTGAGAGCGGCTACTGTTGGCTGGCTATTGAGAGCCGGCTACTGCTGGCTGCGCGACAACTGTTCCCGCGGCGGCCACCACCGGGTGTTGGATTCGATGACGAACCGGCGCCCGGTGATCTCGGTCGGGGTAATCCGGATCAGGTAGTCCTTTTCTCCAGGCTCCCAGGGGGAAAGCCCCTGCCCCGCGGCCGCCAGGTTTTCTTCCTCGGATGAGACGGGTTCTGGATTGCCCTTGACGACCACGCTCCAGGAGATGGTGCCGTAAGTGTTGAATCCGTCAGCTTCCATCACAACCTGTTCCCCGCGAAGCACAGCATCAAGCTTCGTTCCGGGCCCTGTCTGGAACAGCACCGTCCCATCCTCGGGCAGGTAATTAACCGGAAAGATCTCCGGCTGACCATTCTTAACGACTGCCAGTCTGCCAATCGAAGAGGACCTCAGGTATCTCCAGCAGTCGTGGACAGGGAGTACTTCAGTTTTCGACTGTGCCTGTGAGGTATTCATGGTTGTGAGCGTACCTCCGGCGGCGGACGAGGCAGTAGGGCAGAAGGTCCCGCGAGCTGCGGCAATTGGGTGACTTTGGACCCTACTTCCAGCTGAGTCGAACTGTCAGTCTGTTTCCATGGTGCCCTGCGATCGTGGTGCTCATGCTCGGCCGAGGATCGGGTCATGAAACCGGAGGCGGTTCAACTGTCCCCGGATCTGTCAGGCCTCACCTCGGCGCATGCAGCGGTCCTGCTGAAGCAACACGGCCTGAACCAGATACCTGCCGAGCGGGAGGTGCCGAAATGGAAAAGGCTGTTACTGGAGCTAACACATTTTTTTGCCGTGATGCTTTGGGTCGCCGCGGCCCTGGCCTTTGTTGCGGGCCTGCCTGAACTTGGCGTAGCAATTATCGTCGTCGTGGTTGTAAACGGGCTCTTCGCTTATGTGCAGCAGGAGAAAGCCCAACACGCGGCGGCCAAACTCCGCCAGCTGCTTCCGTCCGAGGTCACAGCCCGCAGAGACGGCCGCAATCTCAGAGTGCACTCAACAGAGCTCGTGCCCGGTGACGTCGTCATGCTCTCCCCGGGGGACCGGGTCCCGGCAGACCTGTCCCTGGTCGTGGTCTCGGGCTGCGCAATCGACGAGTCCATGCTTACGGGCGAAAGCGAGCCCGTACATAAACTCCCAGGCGAGCAAGCCTGGGGCGGGACATTCTTGATTAACGGCCAGGCCGAGGCAATCGTCTCGGCCACCGGTCCGGCGACGAGACTGGCTGGAATTGCCGCTCTGGCAGGCAACATCGTTCCGCCTCCAAGTCCTCTGTCCCTGGAGCTGCGGAGGATCGTCCGGACGGTGTCCATTCTGGCGCTGGCCGTCGGATCGATGTTCTTCGCAGTTTCGCTTGCGATCGGCATCGCATGGCGGGACGCGTTTCTGTTCGCCATTGGCGTTTGCGTGGCACTGATTCCCGAAGGACTGCTGCCAACAGTGACGCTATCCCTCGCAATGGGAGCCCAGACCATGGCGCGCAGAAATGCGCTGGTAAGAAATCTTCAGGCAGTTGAAACCCTGGGCTCCACGACCTTCATCTGCACTGACAAGACGGGCACTCTCACCCAGAACCGTATGAACGCCGTCGAGGTTTGGACTCCCGCCGGGCTGCTGAAAGTCACAGGAGAAGGCTACGAGCCGCACGCGGCGGTGGAAGGACCAGGCAAACAGAAGGCGCTGCTGTTAGGCCTGGCTGCACGTGCCGCGTCCCAAGGCAGGGCAGTCATCCATGAAGGCAGATGGCGGGCCGAGGGAGATCCCATGGAAGCAGCCATTGACGTGCTCACGCGGAGGCTGACCCCCGAAGCGCCTCCGGAGACCACCCCGTTGACTCGTTTCGCCTTCGACCCCCAACGGCGTCGGGAGTCAGTAATTGTCGGAACAACGTTGTTCGTCAAGGGCGCGCCCGAAGCTGTGCTGCCATTGTGCGCCCAAGTTCCCCTCCCCTCCGACGCCCCACCCCCACAAGGCCCCACCAAGGGGATACAGGACCTGCAGGCTGAGGCACACCGGATGATCGAAGAGATGGCCGGCCGAGGCCTGCGAGTCC